>ORJL010911706.1_pt1 | contig 11393 bp, 11 predicted proteins | sample 1779941 | NCBI WGS metagenome assembly ORJL01 (sample SAMEA104232317, study PRJEB22302) | groundwater metagenome | biome: forest; feature: aquifer; material: groundwater | place: USA | collected 2011-08-07 | depth 5.8 m | reverse complement strand
TTCGCGGCCGGCATGTCGGGGGGCGTCGCCTACGCGCTCGACGTCGACGGCGACTTCCGCCGCCGGGTGAATCCGGGCATGGTGGACGTCGAGGAGTTCGAGCAGGCCGAGGACATCCAGATCGTCCGCGACCTCGTCACGCGGCACGTGCGCTACACGGGCTCCGCGTACGCACGACGGATCCTCGACGACTGGGTGCAGATGCGGCCGCGATTCGTGAAGATCATGCCGCGCGACTACAAGCGCGTGCTCGCCGCGGAGGCGCGCGCGAAATCCGAAGGGCGGACGGCGACGTTCGGCGAGCTGGTGGGGACGACGACCAGTGGGTAAGCCGACCGGATTCCTCGAGATCCAGCGGAAGAAGTGGCCGACGCGCCCGGTCGAGGAGCGCCTGCGCGACTGGCACGAGGTGTACCTCGGCTATCCCGTCCCCGAGCTGCAGAAGCAGGCGGCGCGCTGCATGGACTGCGGCGTTCCGTTCTGCCACCAGGGCTGTCCGCTCGGCAACATCATCCCCGACTGGAACGACCTCGTGTACCGGGACCGCTGGCACGAGGCGATCGAGCGGCTGCACGCGACGAACAACTTCCCCGAATGGACGGGGCGCTTGTGTCCGGCCCCGTGCGAAGGATCGTGCGTGCTCGGCATCAACGACGACCCGGTCACGATCAAGGCCGTCGAGCTGTCGATCATCGAGCACGCCTTCGAGCAGGGATGGATCCGGCCGGAGCCGCCGGCGGCACGGACAGGAAAGAAGGTCGCCGTGGTCGGATCAGGCCCGGCCGGTCTCGCCGCCGCGCAGCAGCTGAACCGCGCGGGGCACTGGGTCGTCGTGTTCGAGCGTGCCGACCGCATCGGCGGACTGCTGCGGTACGGCATTCCCGAATTCAAGATGGAGAAGCGCTTCCTCGACCGGCGGCTCGACATCATGGAAAAGGAAGGCATCGTCTTCCAGCCGAACGCCGACGTCGGCCGGAGCCCGTCCATGGCCGAGCTGCATCACGAATTCGACGCCGTCGTGCTGGCGTGCGGCGCCGGCGCGCCGCGCGACCTGACGGTCCCCGGCCGCGAGCTGCGCGGGATTCACTTCGCGATGGAGTTCCTCCCGCTCCAGAACCGGCGCTGCCTGGGTGACGAGATTCCCGACGACCAGTTCATCAGTGCGGCGGGCAAGCGGGTCGTCATCATCGGCGGCGGAGACACGGGCGCCGACTGTCTCGGGACCGTGCATCGCCAGGGCGCGCGCTCGGTGCCCCAGTTCGAGTTTCTGCCGCGGCCACCGGAGACGCGCGCCGCGGACAATCCATGGCCGCAGTGGCCGAACGTCTTCCGCACGTCGTCCGCGCACGAAGAGGGTGGCGAGCGCTGGTACTCCGTGTCGACCGAGCGCTTCCTCGGCGACGAGCACGGTCACGTGCACGCCCTGCAGGGTACCAAGGTCGACATGGTGCGCCAGGGCGGCCGGCTCGAGTTCCGCCCGGTTCCCGGCTCGGCGTTCACGCTCGACGTCGATCTGGTGCTGCTCGCCATGGGCTTCGTCGGCCCGGAGCGATCGGGTCCGGTCGCCGAGCTCGGTCTGGCGCTCACGGAGCGCGGCAACGTGAAGCGCGACGCGAGCTGGATGACGAGCGTGCCCGGCGTCTTCACGTGCGGTGACATGCAGCGCGGGCAGTCGCTCATCGTGTGGGCGATCGCCGAAGGCCGCTCGTGTGCGCGCGGCGTCGATCAGTACCTGATGGGCGCGTCCGAGCTTCCCGCGCCCGTCTAGCCTCGCCCGGTCACTCCACGCGGCACGTGACGCCCCGCTCGTACGGGCATGCCACCGTTCCGCCCTGTCCGCCGCCGTCCCGCGTGACCATGTCGCGTGCGAACGTGCAGCCGGCCGCGCAGCGGACGAGCGCGGGCACCGGTGTCGGCGCGATCTTCCGAGCGGACGCGCGAACGACCTTGCGACGGCGGCGCGGCCGCACCGGGCGCGCGGGCGCCGGAAGCGCGGCGCGGACGGGCCCGGGAAGCGCCGGCGGCCGCGCCGGCTCGGCGCGCAGCGGCGGCGGCGCGGCGACCGCGGCTTCGATCACGTCGGCGCGGGCGACGTACGTGTCGATGGAGCTCACGACGACGCGCGCGTGAATGTCGACGAGACGCATCCCCACCACCGAGACCGCGACCGAAGCGATGATGACGACACCCTTGTCGAGCACGCGATCGAGCACTTCGATGACGCTCGGCGGCTGTGGTCGCGGCGGAGGTTGTGGCGATTGACGTGAGGGCTTCATGCCCTCCCTCGATCGCAACGCGTGTGCCAGCGCGCGGACAGGCGGCTCGACCGCCCGTGTTGCAGAACCTACAGCGTACGACCGATCAGCAATCTCCGCTCATCGCTCGAGTCCCCACGAAAACACGTGCGTGGGCGTGACTTCCACGATGACGGAATCGGACGGCGCGAGCGCCGCCTCGCGCGCGTACTGCGGATATTTCTCGTAGAGACGCCGGCGAGCGCGATGGAAGGCCGCGCCGCGCTCGATCAGACGCGCACGCCCCTGCACCATCACCCCGCGGAGCTGCCCCCACGCATCCGTGTACACGTCGATCGTCAACGCGAGCTGTGGATTGTCTTTCAGATTGAGCACCTTCCGGCCGTCGTCGCCCGAGCCGAAGTAGATCTTTCCGCCGGCGAAGACGTGGCACACGGGCACCACGTGCGGCATGCCGTCGCCTCCCGCCGTCGCGACGCGGCAGACGCGCTCGAAACGTACGAGATCGGCGATTTTTTTCGACATCCGGACGACGCGACGGCGGCGGCGCGACGGCGTGTTCGCCACGGCGTCAGCTCAGCGCTGCGGGCTCTGCCAGAGCGCGTGACCCACGAAGAACGGTCCGAGCGTCTGCAGATACTGCGACGTCTGCACGGTCTTGCGCATGGTCTGGACGAGGTGGGAGAGCGGATGCAGGTCCTTCCCCACGAGGCCGATGACGAAGTCGTTGTCGTGGACGTCGAGCCCGTGACACGCGAGCCGGATGTCGTGCGCGTAGTCGGCGTCGCCGTACGCGTGACCGAGAATGCCGTGCTCGCGGATGATCTCACCCTGCTCCTTCGGGCCGAGCCGCGAGAACGCGCCGGTGCGGCGCAGCGGATACCAGATGGCCCACGGCCATGCGGCGTTCAGCGCCGTACGGCGCGGACGCTTGAGGAGCCACTCGTCGAGGTCGGCTTCGAAGCCGGACGAGTACGTGCGGCCGAACATGCTGAACTCGGGCTTCTGCGCGAGCGCGGCGAACGGCTCGGCGTTCAGCACTTCGCGGACACCGCTCACGAAGAACTTCGGGTCCTCGCTGATGGCGAGCACGCCGACGCCGCGCGGGTCGTTCAGGTCCTGGTAGAGCACGCCCTCGATGCGGCGGCCTTCGAGCGCGCGCACGAGCGGCTTCGGGTCGGTGCACCCGCCGAACACCTGGACCTGCATCCAGAGCCGGCGGTCCGAGAACTGCTGGTTCGCTCCGCGCTCCCGGACGTCGGTCCTCGCTTCGTCGGCGCTCGCCACTCGGTCTCCCTACCCTCCGCGGGTGTGCATCTCCAGGTGCGGGTCCTGACGCAGCTGCCCGATCTGGATCAGCGGCGTGCGGTCGCGCGTGGCGAGCCGCTCCTCGGCGCCGCGATCGCGACGCGCGGTCCACTTCCCGGTGATCAGCGCGCGCAGCTCGTCGGCCGACGCGCCCGCGCGCAGCGGGCCGCGCAGGTCGATGCCGGCGAGCGCGTAGAGGCACAGGTACCACATGCCGTCGGCGGTCAGACGACTGCGGTCGCAGTCGGCGCAGAACGGCGCGGTCGTGGACGAGATGATGCCGAAGATCGTGCCGTCCGGCAGGCGGAAGCGATCGGCCGGCGCCGTCGATTGCTCGATCACGGGCTCGATCCGGCCGTACCGGCGCTCGAGCGTCTCGAGCATCTGCGCGCGGCTCATCACGCGATCCCACGACCAGCGCGTCGCGCCGCCGACGTCCATGTATTCGATGAACCGCACTTCCGCGGGAACCGTCTTGCCGAACTCGATCAGGTCGGCGATCTCGTCGTCGTTCACGCCGCGGATCACGACGGTGTCGATCTTCGTGTCCGTGAAGCCGACGCGCGGCACCGCCGCGATGCCTTCGAGCACGCGATCGTGCGTCGTCCGGCGCGTCAGGGCCGTGAAGCGTTCCGGCGAGAGCGTGTCGAGACTCACCGTCACGCGTCCGAGGCCGGCCACCTTCAGCGACTCCGCCTGCTCGGCGAGCAGCACGCCGTTCGTCGTGAGGGCCAGGTCGCGCAGCGCGGGCTTCGCCGCGAGCAGCTTGATCAGCTCGGGAACGTCGCGGCGCAGGAGCGGCTCACCACCGGTCAGCCGCACCTTGTCGACGCCCAGCGTGATGAAGACGTCGACGAGCCGGCTGACTTCCTCGAAATGCAGGATCTCCTCGCGCGGCAGCCAGACGTATTCCTCTTCGGGCATGCAGTACTGGCAGCGGAGGTTGCAGCGGTCGGTGACGGAGATCCGCAGATTGCGCAGCCCGCGCCCGAACGCGTCGGGGACGGAGCCCCGAGGTTTGCGCACCCCCCGCCCGCGCGCGTCGCGGCGGGACGTCGGGGCGCGCCCGCCCCGACCGGCTCCTCGGCGTGCGCGCGCTCCCACTCGCGCACCAGACCGGCCTTCTTCACGCCGACGTCGAAGTGGTCCCACGGCATGCGCTCGTCGATGGTTCGCGTCCGCGTCGTGTAGAAGTCCGGATCGCCGTCCCACTCGCGCAGCGCGCGCCGCCAGTCGCCGTCGAAGCCCGCCGCGATCTCGAGGAAGTCGGCGACGCGCCGGTCGCCGCGCGCCAGCAGCGCCTGCAGCGCGGCCTCGCGCGGGTTCTCGTGCAGCACGCGCACGTTCGAGAACCGCCGCACCGCCTTCTTGATGACGTCGAGCTTCCGCGCGAGCGAGTCGGCCCCGTCGAACCGCGCCCACTGGAACGGCGTCCACGGCTTCGGCACGAACGAGGAAATCGAGAGCGTCAGCCGGCCGAACGGCTTGCCGGTGGGATCGAGCACGCGCAGGCGGTCGAGCATCCGCCCGGCGAGCTCGCCGATCGCCTCGACGTCCTCGAGCGTCTCGGTCGGCTGGCCGATCATGAAGTACGTCTTGAGGTTCGGAATCCCGCGATGCCGGACGAGATCGCACGCCGCGAGAATCTGCTCGTCCGTGATGGCCTTGCGGATCACGCGGCGCAGCCGGTCGGTGCCGGCCTCGGGCGCGATCGTGAGCGTGCGGTGACCGCCGCGGGCGAGCGCGCTGGCGAGCGAGTCGGACAGGCTGTCGGCGCGGATCGACGAGATCGAGACTTCCATGCCCGCGTCCTGCACCGCGTCGAGCAGATCGCCGATCCACGGATAGTCGGACACGCAGGCGCCGACGAGCCCGATGCGCGTCGCACCATCCGCCGCGAGCTTCTTCACCGTCTCGCGCAGGGCGTCGACCGTGCGGTGGCGCACCGGCCGATACACCTGGCCCTCGAGACAGAAGCGGCAGCCGCGACCGCAGCCCTTGCCGACCTCGAGCAGCGCCATGTGCCCGTACTCGGCGTTCGGCGTCTTCACGAGCGAGATCGTCTCGAACGCGTTGACGTCGCGCAGCCGGCGCTTCGTCACGATCGGCCGCGCGCTCGCCCGGGGCGTCACCGCGGCGACGAAGCCGTCCGCGTCGGAGACGACGTCGTACCGCTCCGGCACGTAGATGCCGTCGAGCGCGGTGAGCCGGTCGAGGAACGTCTCGCGGTCGTGGAAGTCGTCACGATAGGCGGCGACGATCTCGCGCGCGAGCTCTTCGCCTTCACCGACCGCGATGAAGTCCATGAACGGCGCGACCGGCTCCGGGTTCGAGAACGCGCAGACCCCGCCCATCATCACGAGGGGATCCTGCGCGCGGCGATCGCGCGCACGCAGCGGGATGCCGGCGAGCCCGAGCAGGCGCAGCACGTTCAGGTAATCGCCCTCGAACGTGACCGAGAAGCCGATCATGTGGAAGTCGGTCAGCGGGCGGAGCGATTCGAGCGAGAACGGCGCGGTACCGCTGCGCCTGAGTTCGTCCAGATCCTCGGGATCCGGCAGGAACGCCCGCTCGCACACGACGTCGGGCATCTGGTTCAAATGCCAGTAGATCGTCTGGAACCCGAGATTCGACATCCCGACCGTGTAGGTGTTCGGATAGACGAGCGCGATCGCGATCTTGCCGCCCCAGTCCTTGCGGATCGTGCCCTCTTCCGCAGCGACCAGCGACTGCATTTTCTTCTTTACTGACCAGGACATTCGCATCAGTGTATCACGCGGTTTCCCACCGCCCGGCGGACGCTCAGCCCTTGATCACGCCGATGGGCCGCAGTCGCGCGACGCGCGTCGAGATGCCGAACCGGTGCACCACCTCGACGACGTCTTTCACGTCCTTGTAGGCTTCCGGCATCTCCTCGGCGAGAGCGTCGCGGCCGGTCGCGCGCGCCTGCACGCCGCGCGCGGCCAGCTCGTCGCCGATCCGGCGTCCGCGCGCGGCCTTCACCGCCGCCGTCCGGCTCATCAGGCGGCCCGCGCCGTGACACGTGCTGCCGAACGTTTCCCGCATCGCCGTCTCCGAGCCGCGCAGGAGGAACGAGTAACGTCCCATGTCGCCGGGGACGATGACGGGCTGGCCGGGAAACGCGCGCGTCGCACCCTTGCGGTGGACGAACACGCGACGGCGCCGGCCATCGACGTCGTGCTCTTCTTCCTTCGCGATGTTGTGCGCGAGGTCGTACACGACGCGCACGCTGTCGGCCGCGACGCCGAGGACGTCGTGCAGCACGCCGCGCGTCCAGTGCGTGAGCACCTGGCGGTTCCCGAAGGCGAAGTTCGCCGCGGCGCGCATGGCGCCGAGATACGCCCGCGCCTCGGGTGACTCGACCGGCGCGCACGCGAGCTGCCGATCCGGGACCGTGATGCCGTACCGCTTCAGCGCGGATTCCGTGCTGCGCAGGAAGTCGGTGCACACCTGGTGGCCGAGGCCTCGCGAGCCGGTGTGAATCATCACGGTGATCTGTCCGGCGTGAACGCCGAACGCCGCCGCGCTGTCGGCGTCGAAGATTTCATCGACCACCTGCAGCTCGAGGAAGTGGTTGCCCGAGCCGAGCGTGCCGAGCTGCCGCCGGCCCCGCTCGATGGCCTGCGGCGACACGCGGTCGGGCGCGGCGCCCGCGAGGCGTCCGTCCGATTCGATGTGCTGGACGTCGTCGCCCAGCCCGTGGCCCTGCGCGACCGCCCACCGCGCGCCGTCGGACATCAACGCCGCCGTCTCGCGCGTATCGAGCGTCAGCCGGCCCTTGCCGCCGACACCGGTCGGGATTGCCCGAAACAGCGCATCGACGAGCTCACCCAGCCGCGGCGTCACGTCGTCCGCCGTCAGCGGGGTCGCGAGCAGGCGGACGCCGCAGTTGATGTCGAATCCGATCGCGCCGGGGCTGATCACGCCGTGCTCGGCGTCCGTCGCGACGACGCCGCCGACCGGCAGGCCGTATCCCTGGTGGATGTCCGGCATCGCGTACGCGCCTTTCACGATGCCCGGCAGCGTGGCGCCGTTCGCGAGCTGTTCGAGCGAGGCGTCCGACTGGAGGTGCGCCATCAGGCCGGCGTCGGCGACCACGAATGCCGGGACGCGCATGCCCGGCCGCGCGTCCGGCGGAATGCGCCAGAGGTAGGGACCGACCGGCTCGACGTGGATGCGATTCACGGCTCACGGGACGCGGTCAGGACGCGTCCTGCCGATTGTACCGGCGCGGTCAGTGCGCGTGCGCGGCGGCGCTGCGGCGGTGCGCCCAGATGATGCCGATCACCGCGACGGCGACGCCGACGACGCTCGCGGCCTGCGGAACGCGGATCGCGCCGATCCAGAAGCTGTCGAGGCGGAGGCTTTCGATCATGAACCGTCCGATGGAGTAGAGCCCGATGTACGCGAAGAACACGGCGCCGGGGCGCGTGCGAAACCGTTCGCGGAGCACGAAGGCCAGCACGAGGAACACCGCGAAGTCCCACAGCGATTCGTAGAGGAACGTTGGGTGGAAGAAGTCGTACTGCGTGAAGCCCGGCGGCCGGTGCGGCGGCGAGATGTAGAGCTTCCACGGCAGGTCCGTCGGCCGGCCAAACGCCTCTTCGTTGAAGAAGTTGCCCCAGCGGCCGATCGCCTGGCCGATCGCGAGGCTCGGCGCCGCGACGTCGAGACCGCGCAGCACCGGCAACCGCCATCGATCCGCGAGCCACGCGCCCACGAGCGGGCCGACGATGAGACCGCCGTGCATCGCGAGCCCGCCTTCCCACACCGCGATGATCTTCGACGGGTACTGGCCGTAGTAATCCCAGTTGAAGATCACTTCGTAGACGCGCGCGCCCACGAGGCCGGCCAGGATGGCCCACTGCCCGGCGCTGATGATGTCTTCCGCCGGCAGTCCCTGGCGCTTCGCTTCCCGATGGCCGAGCCAGAGCCCGACGATGATCGAGAGCGCCATGAGGATGCCGTACCAGCGGATGACGACGGGACCGAGCTGAAACGCGATGGCGCCGGGCGAGGCGAACATGACGAACGTAAGATATCCCGCCGCCGCGCCGCGACCAAGTCAGGCGCGCGACGACGGACGGTCAGTCAGTCGGCGACGGGTACGTCATCGCCCCACCAGCCGCCCTGGCGCTTGGCGATGTCCGCGTCGTTCCGGGTGGCGGTGGCGTTCCAGTAGTGGAAGATCTGCCAGTTCGCCTTCGTGGAGAACACGAAGTGGTCCCAGCTCGCCCACGTCCACGTCTCTTTCGTGCTCTTCGCGATCCGGGAGGTCGTCGCACAGCCGGTGAGGAGGACGAGAGCCGTGAGCAGCGCCGCGATCCGCATGGGGTCCTGAGTGTAGGCGGACCGCCCGAATCAGGTCAACAGCGAAGCCCCTCGGCCCGTCGGGGGCGGGACGGCCTGAGGCGCCCAGTCGGCCGTCACGGCAAACATGGCGTCGAGTCGCGCAACGTCCGGACGCCGGGCGATCGAAATGGTGACCCGATTCGACCGACGCCACCGAACTCCGAGCCCGTCGCATGCGGCACCGAAGAGGCGAAGGATATCCTCCGAACGATGACTGAACGAGTACGCCGGATAGTTCGTGCCGCCGACGACTCGTCGATGTCGGCAGCCGTCGGACTCGATCAGTCCGCGCACGAACTCACCCGGATGCTCCCGAACGACCTGTTCCTGCCATGCCTGCAGCACGATCCGTCTTCGATGCTTTCGCCCGCGACCGTGCTGAGGGAATACCGCTGGCCAGTCGTTCGAATAGCACGTGACGATCGTGACCGACGGCTGGGTCATGACGAAGCCGACGCGACGGCCCGGCATGACGATGCTGATCGCGGCGGCGACGCGGCGCGCGACGTCCGCTTGTCTGCGGTTCAGGGACACGCGCAGGACGTACGAACGCGACATCGTGGCGATGTAGCCGTCGCCGAGATACATCCCCAGCAGATAGGCATATGGGGCGCATTGGTGCTGGTGGAGGGATTCGAACCCACACTGAATCGGTTTTAAGCCGACCGCCTCTTCCAGTTGGGCTACACCAGCAAACCGTTGGCGCCACCACCGCACCCGGCCTGGCGGCAGTGCCAGCGCCCGGGCCGTTTGCGCGACCGTTTCGCCGTCGGCGGCGCGCTCGAGCACCTCGGCGACCTGATCGTGACGCATCGACCAGCGCCGGCGGCGGACATCGCGGCTGGGTTCGGCGACGCATGACGCCCGGCGGGCTCCGCACGCGAGCCGAGGATAAATGATGGAGGCGGCGGTGAGAATCGAACTCACGAATACGGGTTTTGCAGACCCGCGCCTTACCACTTGGCTACGCCGCCGACCGGTGGAGAAGGAGTGCTGGAGCGGGAAACGGGATTCGAACCCGCGACCCCGACCTTGGCAAGGTCGTGCTCTACCACTGAGCTATTCCCGCGCCGAAAAAGACAACCGATTCTACCACATGCACGGAAACGCCGGTCAGCCCTGCGCGGTGTCGTCGCCCCGCAGCGCTGCCGCGGCCGCTTCCGGCGGCACCGGGTTGATGAAAAACCCGCTGCCCCACTCGAAGCCCGCGACGCGCGTGAGCTTCGGAATGACCTCGAGATGCCAGTGGAAATGCTCCTGCGGCGAATCGCGGAGCGGCGCCGTGTGCAGCATGAAGTTGAACGGCGGCTCGTGCAGGATCAGGTTCAGCCGGCCGAGGAACTCCTGCAGCATCCCCGCGAGCCCGCGCAGCTCGTCGATCTCCGACTCCTCGAACGCGGACCGATGGCGCGTCGGCAGGATCCACGTCTCGAACGGAAACCGCGGCGCGAACGGCGCGAGCGCGATGAACCCGTTCGCCTCGAGAATCACGCGGCCGCGCGCGCGGCGCTCCTGCCGCACGATGTCGCACCAGACGCAGCGCTCGTGACGCTCCCAGTAGCGGGCGGAGCCCTCGAGCTCCTCCACCACCATGATCGGCGTGATCGGCGTGGCGATGAGCTGCGAGTGCGGATGCTCGAGCGACGCGCCGGCGGCCTCGCCGTGGTTCTTGAAGACGAGCACGTACTCGAAGCGCGGATCCTTCTTGAGGTCGCGCAGCCGCTCGCGATAGGCGCCGAGGACGTCCGCGACGGCGTCGACCGACATCGTCGCGAGCGATGCCGCATGCTCGGGCGTCTCGATCACGACCTCGTGCGCGCCGACGCCGTTCATGCGGTCGAACATGCCCTCGCCTTCCGGCTCGAGATCGCCTTCGATCCGCAGCGCGGGAAACTTGTTGGCGACGACGCGATACGTCCATCCCGGGCCGTTGGCGGGCAGACCGGGCGCGCGGCCGGCGATGATCTCCGGCGGCGTCTTGTCTTCGCTGCCCTCGCAGAACACGCAGTGCGTCGCGCGCGGGCGGACGGGGTCGGGCGCGAAGTCCGTCGGCCGGCGCGCGCGCTCCGTCGAGATGATGACCCAGCGGCCGACGACGGGATCCTTGCGCAGCTCCGGCATCAGCGGTCCTCGCGCGCGGCCGGGCGGTCGAGCAGCGACGCCAGCGCTTCGCGTGCCGGCTTGCCCTCGAACAGCACGGCGGCCACTTCGCGGGTGATGGGCAGGCTCACGGCGTGCCGCGCCGCGAGCGCGTCGGCCGAGCGCGCGGTCCGCACGCCTTCCGCGATCATGCGTGTTCCTCCCTCGAACGCGGCGAGCGTGCCGCCCTTCGCGAGCTCCATCCCGAGCGTGTGATTGCGCGAGAGCGTGCCGGTGCACGTCAGCACGAGATCGCCGAGTCCGGCGAGACCGGCGAGCGTCCCGGCGTGGCCACCGAGCGCGACGGCGAGCCGCGGC
>ORJL010065252.1_pt1 | contig 11395 bp, 10 predicted proteins | sample 1779941 | NCBI WGS metagenome assembly ORJL01 (sample SAMEA104232317, study PRJEB22302) | groundwater metagenome | biome: forest; feature: aquifer; material: groundwater | place: USA | collected 2011-08-07 | depth 5.8 m | reverse complement strand
TCATTAAGCCCCATTACCCGTTCGACCATTCCTACGACTTTCTGCTCCAAGGCTAGTTTTCTTTGTAATACTTGTACCCGTACCCGAATTAATTCCGGCCAGATTTTCATAGAGTCTATCAAGGTACCATCTTTATCAAAAACTATTCCTTGGCAGTCTACTACCTGGTCCCCACATCTTAATAAAGTCATATTCTCATCCTCTTCCCTACTGACCTGATAATCTATTCTGCAGGGTTTCATTATTTTCCTGTTTACCTTTAGGAATTATAAAGCAAGGACAACTCTCTGATACTTTCTTTTCTAGTTAAATCGATTTCTTTGAAAAAACAGTTAAGCCTATCATGCCATTCTTTTCCGTTTTCCGTATAGAGAAAATTTGAGTCTGTCAGATATGTTGATAATTTTTTTATAAGAAGGGCAAGATCCATATCCCCAAGTGATTTAAAAATTTCAGCAAATTCATCGTCAAAGATACAATATCCTTCGAGAATATCAACAAAATCTGTAATGCTGTGAATTTCTCTTCTGATTATTGCTATTTTATCTATTGATATTTTGTGAGTCAATAGCTTTTTATTAAGAAGAATTCCAAGGGGGCCCTGCCGGTAAACGCCGGACGAGGGGCTCTTTTTGGTTATCCGGAATTTGGGCTTCATACATGCCGTTGGGATAAATTAATGCTATAATTATTAGACAGGGCTGAACTACGGGCGTAACTCTATGAAGTAGAGGGGCGAAGGACTGGAATGATCGATAAACTATTGAACATGTTTGATAAGTATAATATCAAACGGGCAAGTGAGCTGGTTAATAACAGGACATTGCACCCCTCTGGAGAATTATTCTATCCTATGGAAACCATGATTCTGCCAGACTATCAACATGTTAAAACTCCGCTGCCGGTTAAAGAATTTCTGGAAAATATTAAGGGGATGCCTCTCCGAGGTGCGGATTTTCCAAGAGATAATTTTAAGTTTTGTAAGGATTCTTTGGCCTATTCTAGACGACAGGAGACGCAGGAAAAACCAGTGAAGCCCGTTTTTCTTAATAGTTACGAATCATTGTTTGACACCCTAGATAAGGCCCAAAAGGAATGGTATTTTTACTGGAGAAAAGAAGTTTTAAGTGGTAACTACCTAAATACAGATTCGGGCTATGTCTTTATCTTCGTCTACGAACTTTTAAATTACACATTTAACGATAATGCTGCGTTTAATTTAAGTATGTTGGATCGGATTTGCCTGAACTATCAGGATAAGCATTATAGTTTGGGTCATTTTCTGCCACGCTGGATTTGCGATTTTTGCTATGAGTTAGGGGAATATGAACTTGAAAAGAAGTGGACCACTAAGATACGAAACTATGAATTCTCCGATTACGAGACCCTAAAACGCTTCGAGAACAAACTAGAGACGGTCTCTATTACCTTTTGGAAACAATTTATAAGATATAATAAAACAAATTTTTTTAAAACGAATAAAAATCTCATTTATAAAGTCTTCAAAACTTCAGTTGCGCTACTGGAAAGTGAGTATCAAGCTCGAGGTAAAAATCTCATAGAAGCATGGATATTTTTCAATGAAAAGGCCAGTTTTGAGCGACGATTATTCCCAAACGCTGTGATAGGCCGCAAGGTTCAGACTAAACTAGAAGCCAAACGAGTTCCAACTTTAAATATGAGAGAAGATCTTTCAGCCTTATTTCGCCTAGCGGAAAACATCGCCAGAGTTAAAGTCGGAGAAAAGCGCCAATTAAACGTCGATGAAGCCCTCTTCCCAGAGGGGTTCAAAAATGCTCTCTTAGAGTTATTTAAGGATAAATCGCAACCAGCACTATTCTCTGGAAGTCGCTTTGTAAAAGCTCGGAATAAAGGGTCTGTGGGCTTGGGTAGCTCGATTCCAAAGCCTCCTGAAACTCTGGAACAAGACGTTGCGACGATCCCTCTGCTTGAGTTTGATTTAGAGCGAATTGCTACGTTGGATAAAGAAAGCAAGGAGTTATTAGAGATTTTTGCTCTTAGATATGATGAGGAGGAGGAAGTTGATCAGCACGATAAATCGGATCCAGTAAACGGGATTGACTCTCTTGAAACGCTGGAAATATCGGAGAAGGAGAAAGAATCGGAGAAAGAGAAAGAGAAGAAAAAGCAGAGAGAGAAGGAGAAACCCTTAAATATCTTGACCCCGGTGTCTATGTATGAGGATTTTGAGCCTTTCATGGCCAAGTTAACCAAGTTGGAAAGCGATTTTCTCCTCGGGTTCAACAATCTAATAAGGGTCAAGCAAGAGGGGATAACCTACCTCAAAACTCGTGGGGTTATGCTGGGGGTCTTTATTAGCACCCTCAACGAGAAGTCGTTGGATTATTTGGGGGACAACCTCATTGAACAAGAGGGAGACGTTTTAAGGTTTAATGAAGATTTCAAGCAAGTGCTTCAAAGACTTGCCGAGGAGGAATAGGTACGTGGCAGGAAAACTTCGTAAAAAAGATTCCACAGCAATTCTAAACTCGTTATATGGGGGAGTTGTCCCCAATAGGGGTCTGGAACATATTATGGTCGGTCGCAAAGAAGAGGCCACTCAAATTCTGAAAGATTTAGAGACGGTGAAGGACGGAGCCTCGGTCATAAAATTTATTATTGGGCCCTTTGGTTCGGGTAAAACATTTCTGCAAGCGTTAATCCAACAAGTCGCCTTCAGCGAAAAATTCGTGGTCGGCAAGGTTGATTTTGATGCCAATCGCCGACTTTATGGCTCTGAGGGCAAGTCGGTGGCTACTTATTCGGAAATGATGAAAAATCTAGCGGTCGCTACTTCCCCCGATGGAAATGCTTTGCCGATGATTTTGGATCAATGGATTAGTGACGTACAGACCAAAACCATGCAAGAAAAGGGGTATGGGTCTGTAGCGTATGATAATCCACAATTTATTATCGATGTGGAACACGAGATTGCTGAGACCGCGACCAAGATGGATCGGCTCGTGGGGGGGTTCGATTTTGTACGAGTCCTGATGCAATATTTTAAGGGTTTTGTGGAAGACGACAATTCCCTGCAGCGCAGCGCACTACGTTGGTTACGGGGGGAATATTCGACCAAAACTGAGGCTAGAGGGGATCTGGGAGTCAGAGATATTATTGATGACTCTAACTATTATGATTATATTAAGGTCATTGCTCAATTCGTCCGCCAAATCGGGTATTCGGGCTTGGTCGTCAATTTCGATGAGGCCATTAACCTTTACAAAATAACCCATCCGCAATCTAGGGACAAGAATTACGAAACCATTCTCAAGATTTTTAACGATACTCTGCAGGGTAATGTCTCAGGTTTGTACATCATTTTTAGTGGCACACCTGAGTTTCTCGAAGACGAGCGTAGAGGGCTTTATAGTTATGAAGCCATCAAAAGAAGACTGGTCTTAAACAAATTTGAAAGTAACGAGTTCAGGGACTTATCTCAACCCGTGATTAAACTCACCCCTCTTAAACAGGAGGAATTGTACCTCTTGCTCAAGAACCTGGTGGAAATCCATGCGTTCCATTATGACTATGAACCCAAGGTAAGTGGTGAAGAAATCCGTTCGTTTATCATTCGGGAATATTCTAGACCAGGGGCTCTAGAGAATTTGACGACGAGTGATATCATTCGAACCTTTATTGGTGGGTTAAATATTCTGCAGCAGAATTCAGGGTTTGACCGCTCGAAGATTTTTGGTGATCAAGAGAGTTCAAAATCCCTGCCTCCTAAAAACGCGGCAGCGGGTCGATTTAGTTCAGCCAAGATTTAGGTCTAGTTTATCATGGCCCGTGTTCGTGAGCTATAGTTACGAGTGTGCAAAATGGGGGAGTAGTCGTGGATACCTTTAAGCTTTTATCAGAGAAAATGCAACAACGGATCTGGGCTATGAAATGGGAGCGTTTTACCCCGGTTCAGGATCAAACGATCCCGCTTATCCTGCAGACAGAAGCAGATATCATAGTTTCAGCTAACACAGCTTCGGGAAAAACCGAAGCTGCTTTTCTACCTATTATCACCAAGCTAGAGGATCGTGCTCAGGCGGAGTTGAAGGTTATCTATATTTCTCCTCTCAAAGCGTTAATCAATAACCAATTTGAACGGATTGAACGCTTATGCCAAAACTGTGAGATTAACATCTATCGTTGGCATGGGGATATAGGCCAAAGCCAAAAAAACAAACTGCTTAAAAACCCTTCAGGAATTCTTCAGATTACGCCTGAATCCCTAGAAAGCTTGTTCATTAACAAGACTGGGCATTTAAAACCCCTTTTCCAGGGAATAGAATTCATCGTGATTGATGAAATCCACTCGTTCCTCGATTCTCAGCGAGGAGCGCAACTGCGTTCCTTATTATCGAGAATGGAAACGTATACGAGGGTTCGACCACGTATTATTGGCTTATCCGCAACTATCCGAAATTTTGACCTTGTAAAACAATGGGTTAATCATAATCGACCCGAAGAGGTTGAAGTGGTCGAAGCTTCTGACGAGGGCAAGGAACTTCAGTATTCCTTATTACATTTTCCAGCTGGAAAGGATGGGAAAATACCCTTAGAGCTTTTCGAAGACCTGAGAGAGGTCACTCGAGACTATCAATCCCTCATCTTTTGTAATAGTCGAGGGACGGTGGAAGAAACGACGGTCATGCTTAACCGTTTGGCGGAAAAGGAGGGAATCCAAGAAGGGTACTTTGCTCATCACTCCTCGATCGACAAAGCCGAAAGAGAGTACGTGGAGAAAAGGTTGGCGACTTCAAGAACCCCTCAAAGTATTGTCTGTACCAGTTCGCTCGAACTCGGTATCGATATAGGGGCGCTCGATCTTGTCTGTCAACTGGATACCACCTTTACGGTTTCCTCCCTCAAGCAACGCATGGGACGTTCTGGGAGAAAGCAAGAAGAAGCTCAGATCCTTCAGATGTATACAACCAGTGAAGACAGCTTGGTACAGTCCATTGCCGTCATGAAGCTCTTACTTGAAGGGTGGATTGAGCCAGCTGCGGGTTATCCTGTTCCCTATGATATTGCCTTTCACCAAATCATCTCTCTCTGTCAGGAGTATAATGGTGTAACTTGGAGTCAGCTCATTCATACCCTCGAAAAAAATGCTGCCTTTTATAAACTTCCCAAGAAGGACATGGTAAGCCTAATTAATCATATGGTGAGTACGGAGATGTTGGAGATCGTTCCTGGACCTAATGAGTATATTGTGGGGCTAGAGGGAGAGAGATTATTAAGAGAAAAAGATTTTTATTCGGTCTTCATGGTGGCCCTTTATTATGATGTGTACTGTGGGATGCGCAAGATCGGGCAACTCGATAAAGGGGTCAGGTTTGACATTGGGGAAAACGTCATCTTAGCGGGAAAGCTATGGACCATTAAGGATATGGATACTAAAAAGAATAAGATTTTCGTCCAAACTGCGGTGAATGCTAAAAAGCCAAAATATCTGAGTGATCCAGGTAAGATTGATCGTAAAATCGCAGAAACGATGTTTGAAGTTTTGTGTTCGGATGAACAATTCCCATATCTTGACGTAAAAGCAACTGAGTGTCTCGCGGGTGCGCGACGAAGCTATTCCTTATATCATGTAGCTTTAAATCAGCGCATTGTATGGGAGTTGCGTGATGCCCTGGTTTTTGAGCCTTTTGTGGGAACTGTGATTTGTAATACGCTGATTTGGCTGTTCAGAGCTATATCCGGTCTTGATATCAAACGCAGGCCGAGTCAAATAGAACGAATTGTTTTGCCTAAGGATGTAGTATTTTCAGACCTTATCGAAAAGATCCGAAGTCGAGTTTGGGAGGACGCGGATCTTGTCTTGTTCATCCGGGAAAATGAGTGGCTGGTAACAAAATACTCGCCCTATTTGACGGACGAGCTGCAACAAAAAATACATTTGAAGAGCGAAATTGATCTTAAAGGCGCCTTGAAATATTTGGAGAGTTATAGATTTGTAACTATTTCTCTGACTGAATAAGAAAGGGTGATGATGAAGCATCAAGGCTGATGTGACTGCAGTCCAAATCGAGGCTAAATCATCGCTAAAGATGTGTTCGTGGGTGCAGGTGGTTCGTTGATCTCTAAGAAAGATATCAAAATCATCGGAATTGATATACAATTTGCGGTAGAAATGTTTATGCAATTGGCGGGAGCCCCAGTGCAGACCGCTCCTAAGTGTAAAAGGAATCCATAAATCGTTTCCCGGTGTTCACGCTCTAAAAGGCGTTAACTTCGAACTCAACCCGGGAGAGGTTCATGCCTTAATGGGTGAAAATGGCGCTGGTAAATCAACGCTGATCAAAATTTTAGCCGGCTTGTACACACCTGACTCTGGTGAGTATATGATCGATGGTCAACCGGCAAATCTCAAAAGCCCTTTGGATGGCATCAATGCGGGTATTAGTGTGATCTACCAAGAATTGTACGGAGTGAGAGGGGAAACAAAAATGAGAATGATTAATAAAAATAATTTTCTTAAATGATTAATAATAAAAATGGTTTTCTTAAAAGAAGCGCTGGAACTTTGGGAGAAATATTCGATCTGTAACGTAATAGCTATGTATAACATGATGGGAAATGGAATTGAAGTTGTTAAGTCAATTGAATACTAAACTAGCAGCTCTTGATATTGTGTTCAAAGGGGACGAATTAATGGATAAAATGAATTTAACTATGTTAACTGATTTCTATGAAATAACCATGGCAAACGGTTATTTACAGAATGGTTTGAAAGACAAAATAGCTTATTTTGATATGTTCTTTAGAAAGGTTCCGGATAGTGGCGGCTTCGCCATCATGGCAGGGATTGAGCAGCTTATCCAATATTTTAAGAACCTTAGGTTTAATGAAGAGGACATCAATTATCTACGCGGTAAAAGACTATTCGGCGAAGATTTCTTACAATATTTAAGAAACTTTAAGTTCGGTTGTGATGTTTGGGCGGTACCTGAAGGAACGCCGATATTTCCCAATGAACCTATAGTTACCGTGAGGGGCCCAGTCATCGAAGCACAGTTTGTTGAAACCATGGTCTTACTAACCATCAACCATCAAAGCCTTATAGCTACAAAGGCAAATCGAATAGTCAGAGCTGCGCAGGGACGGCCAGTTATGGAGTTTGGTTCGAGAAGGGCACATGGGTATGATGGAGCTATTTATGGGGCAAGGGCAGCATACATCGGAGGATGTGTAGGAACTTGCTGTACCATTGCGGAGAGAGATTACGATATTCCAGTTATTGGTACGATGGCTCATAGCTGGATTCAGATGTTCCCAACCGAACTGGATGCTTTCCGGGGCTATGCAAGAACATATCCTGACAATTGTACATTCCTTGTGGACACATACAATGTTCTAAAGTCAGGTATTCCCAATGCAATAAGGATATTTAATGAAGAAATTGTCCCGAGAGGTTTCAGACCAAAAGGGATAAGAATAGACAGCGGTGATATCACCTACCTTTCCAAGGAAGCTAGAATGATGTTGGATGAAGCCGGTTTTCAAGATTGTAAGATTGTAGCATCCAATTCTCTGGATGAATATATCATCAGGGATATCCTTATACAAGGAGCAAAAGTTGATTTATTCGGGGTTGGTGAACGTCTTATCACCTCTAAATCCGAGCCGGTATTCGGTGGAGTATATAAGCTTATAGCTGTTGAAGAGAATGGTGAAATCATTCCTAAGATAAAGCTTAGTGAAAATGTTGGTAAAATAACCAATCCTGCTTACAAACAGGTTTGGAGACTTTTTGACAATGAAACCAATAAAGCAATAGCAGATGTTCTTACTATTAATGATGAAACTATAAATGAGAACAAGCCTTATGAATTATTTGATCCTGAGAATACATGGAAGAGAAAGTCAGTAACAAATTTTTATGCAAAAAGGCTTTTAACCAGGATTTTTGACAAAGGAATTTGTGTTTATGAAAGTCCTGAATTGAAAGATATCAGGAGATATTGCAAGGAGCAGATTGATACTTTGTGGGATGAAGTGTTGCGCTTTGAAAATCCACATAAATACTATGTTAATTTGTCAAAGGCTTTATGGGATATGAAAGAAAGGTTGCTGCAAGAGTATTCAGTGAAATAGATCGGAGGAGTTCTTAGTTAGACAGATTTGAAGTTATTAAAGGTGATATACTAAACAAAATGTTGATGCTATAGTAAATGCAGCTAATAGTTCACTGCTTTCAAACCTACCGATCAAAATAGGGGCTCTTACCCGAAGAACTGAGTGGTACCCCAAAAACAATATCTCCTTCAATTAAACCCAGTTTACGTGCAATAACTCCAACTCGATACATGATTCGATTATCGGCATTTAATATACTGGCGGTCTTGACTGCTGATCCTAAAGCAATCCTTAGATCTATGAGACGCCACGCACAAATTGGCCCACTAAATTCAGGTCCCTCAACACTTTCAGCCAACATACTACATTTTGGCAGACCACAGGCACCACAATTAAGCCCAACGTTTTTCGGGCCTTTTAAAGAGAGTAGTAAGAGCGCTCCAGAAGCTCCAATATTTCGACCATCACGATCGAAATTCTTTTTGCCATTTTCCTCTCCGTATTTTTCCATTTCCCGAGCGATAAGTTGTAAATCAGATCCACTGACAACTTTGGTTTCCACAAAATCTTGACCTGCAGCCTTCGGGGCTGTTCGAGCTGAAAGAGCCATTAACTCAGAACTGTTTCCATGATTTCCACAAAATTTGCTCCTCTCATTCTTAAACCATCATGATATTATTTTCTTCCCTAAGAATTATAGAACGATACTCTAAAATCCTGCTTGCTTAGGTTAATCTCCAAATCCCTTTCTAAAGAAAACTTGGCTTGCACCAAGTCTTTGGCGGTCGCTTCATTTGCCATCCATGGCTTCAGCGACACTGGGCCATCCATGGCCTGCGTAAGCCTTAGTTGCACTTATGCACCCACAAACTTATACTTTCTGATATGCCTAAAAAAGCTATATTGCTTTGATGTCTAGTGCCTCGATTAGATAACTTACCATTTCAAGAAGTTGCCTTTATGATATAATAGGGATAAATATTAGAAAGCCTAGGGAGTGTAACCACAATGAGTAAATTGGAATTAATTGCAAGCACCGTATTTGGACTCGAAGCAATTGTAGCTCGAGAATTAAAAGACCTAGGCTATGATCAACTTTCTGTTGAAAATGGTAAGGTAACTTTTATTGCTGACGAATTAGGAATATGCCGGGCGAATATGTGGTTGCGCTGTGCTGAAAGGGTCACAGTGAAAATTGGTTCATTTAAAGCTCTTACTTTTGAAGAACTCTTTCAACAGACTAAAGCTTTACCCTGGGAGAGTTGGCTTTTAATTAATGCTCAATTTCCGGTTGAAGGTAAATCAGTAAAATCTCAACTTTTTAGCGTTTCAGATTGTCAAGCAATCGTTAAGAAGGCTATTGTTGAAAGATTAAAAGAAACCTACAATATTTCTTGGTTCGAAGAAACTGGTCCTCGATATACGATTGAAGTAGGACTCCTCAATGATGTTGTTACTTTGACCATTGATACAACTGGTCCAGGGCTACATAAAAGAGGGTACCGTCAGTTAGCTGGTCTCGCCCCTCTTAAAGAAACATTAGCAGCTGCCATGATTAAATTAAGTCATTGGCATGAAGATAGGGCTTTATTAGATCCTTTTTGTGGAACAGGTACCATCGCAATTGAGGCTGCTTTGATTGCTCAAAATCGGGCTCCAGGACTTAAACGGAGTTTTATCTCTGAAAGCTGGCCGAACATTCCTCAGGATTGTTGGCAGGAAACCTGGCAAGAGGCCCTAGATTTATGGCGTAAGGATATTCCTCTACATATTTATGGTTCAGACATTGATCCTAATGTCCTACAATTAGCCCGAATAAATTCTACCCAAGCAGGGCTCAACGAAAAAGTGCACTTTCAACGCTTACCAGTTGCTGAAGTTCGTTCTCGTTTCGAATATGGTCATTTAATCACAAATCCACCCTATGGTGAGCGTTTAGGTACGCTCGATGCTGCTGAAAGCCTGTATAAAGAATTAGGTGATGTTTTTAAGAATCTAGAAACCTGGTCTTTACACTTTATAACTACCGAGTCTCATCCGGAAAAATTTATTGGTCGTCGTTGGGACAAAAGCCGTAAACTCTATAATGGAAGACTAGAATGCCATTATTATCAATTCTTTGGACCACGGCCCATTAGAAAATAATAAGACTAAACCAAATACACAAAAAATAAACTTGACAAATTGTTAAATATGATCAATAATAAATTATCAAATTCAAATGGAATTTCAGTTCTGTTTATCAACCTGTTGCATGCTAGGTACGTTTCGATTCATCGAAAGTTCAAGCATCCCAATAAAGTTGAAGTGATGCTGAATTTCGGTCAATTGAAACCACCTAATACGGTGGTTATTTTATTTTATAGTTAATAATCCTTCTAAAGAAAGATTTCCCGCAAAGTTCCTCCAAGTCAGTCTGTTCCCGAAGTCGAGTTTACCTTACTACTCTTTCAATTTAAGATTAGTGATCTTACGGGTAAAATTCAAGATCAAAATTCAAGGTGGTTTAATAACACTTCCCAGAATTTTCAGTGGTGGTATTCAGATTGACCCCAGTTGGGCCTAGTCATTGGGTGAACTATTTGAAGGATAGGTTTAAGATTGTTCTTGTCATGTAATCCTGAATAACTAGTCTGATTTAAGATGGTAGATACTCGTTCCTAAAAAAATTGATTAATTTAACTGGTTTAGTTTGTAAATCACCCAGATTTTGTTGTTTCATCGTTCATCTATTTTGTGTGCTGGAGGAGCTTTGCGGGATTAATTTTAAGTTGAGGGACCATCTTTTAAGATGGTCCTGTTTTTTTACACTTGAATTGTTTTTTATTTTATTTTAGAAACTTGGGGAAACTATAAATGTCTTTCAAAGTCTTAATAAAATATTAAAACAGGAGGAGTCAAAATGTCCCAGAAAAAATACCATCCAAAAGGATCAATATCTGGTGGCGAACAAAGAGATTTAGGTAGTACAAAAGTTAAACAAATCAAAGAATATGCAAATTTCGACCAAGGCAAGAGAAAACATACCTCGGGTAACGGCGGAATTCCAAACTTAGAAGTCTCAGAACTCACAAACTTTAAACAGTTGGATAATTAAAGGAGGGATTTTTCATGACTAAACCCAAAAGTCCTACCGACCCTAAAGCGACCAACCGACAATCGTGGGAACCAGCAGGTGTCATATCTCATATTCCGAGAATTATTGATCAAACTAAACAAAAGAATAATCAAGATAAAGGTGGATCTCTTAACTTAGAACTTGATAGTTTTTTTCATCAAAATAACATTAGATAAG
>ORJL011773273.1_pt1 | contig 11397 bp, 5 predicted proteins | sample 1779941 | NCBI WGS metagenome assembly ORJL01 (sample SAMEA104232317, study PRJEB22302) | groundwater metagenome | biome: forest; feature: aquifer; material: groundwater | place: USA | collected 2011-08-07 | depth 5.8 m | reverse complement strand
GGGGCGTGGCCGTGGAGGCTATAGCGGTGGGCGTCGGAACAAGGGGCGTGGCCGTGGAGGCTATAGCGGTGGGCGTCGGAACAATTGAGCATGTTACGGCTGTGGCATGGTTGTTGATCATTGTAACAGCCGCAGTGCGCGCCAGAAGTCTGCCGGAAATGCTCGCAGCGTCGCTTAGGCTGATGCTCGCCTTCGCGAGGATATTCCCTATAAAAGCGGTGGCTGTATTGAGAGTTGCGGAGCTGCCAACCTGCCAGAACACGTTGCAAGCCTGACCGGCGGTGAGATCCGCAAAGACAACGGCCGAACTCGTTGCGGTTATCAATGTGCTTCCCGTCTTGAACACCCAGACATCATTGGCGCCGCCGTTGAGTGTGAGCGTTCCGGTCAGCCCCGCCGACGAATCGAAACAATAGACGCCTGGCGTGAGCGTCATCCCCCCCAGGTCTTGACCGGTGAGGTCAACATCGCACGCCTGGGCCGTGAGCGCGTTCCAGGCGACGGTGACATCATCCTGCGCCTGGGATGCGACTGCATCCGCGCTGTGGATGGTCCCGTTCACAATCCCCGGCGGGAAACCGGTGATGGAAGTACCAGAGTAAACCCCAAGATTCCCATCGACGACGGTATCCCCTGTATTGGTTACCCCCGAGGCGCCCAAGACCGCGAAGCTTCCAGCTGTGCCGAGTGTTGGCGCGGTCGCGATGGCTTGCACGGGTGTGGAGACAAAGAGGACGCCGAGGACCACAGAAGCGCCGAGCATCGCCGCGAGTGCGAGGATGAGCCCCGGCTTCACACGTTGAGACAGTCCTAACATGATGAACTCCTGAGCAGTTGAGTCTTTATTCGATCCGTTACCTCTACACTCAACTGCTGAGTGAAGGGGCCCATCCTCAGCGAGGATGTGACATCACCATAACCCGGCGTCCCGGAGGGGAGATGGCTCAAAGGGGTCGACTTGCCGTGTATGTTGCACCATATTGCACCATGAAGATGAATGAGGCGATTTGGACGAATTGCTTAGCCGCACGTGTAGGACATCCCAGAGCGATCAGGGAATACTGGATTGGCCAAGTGTTAAAAAAACAACTCGAGGGGTCACAGAACAAGAGCCACCAGTGGTGTTAAGGGTGAAGGCATATACCGATGGCCTGGTCTCCGATGGGGGCTACCCAGCGGCAGAAGCGGGCCCTGGAAGAGGCGAAGGTCGGACTTGTCATTCCGGAAGTGGATGCGGCGCAGGCGGCGGGGAAGCTCCTGGAAGACCTGCCTCGACTCTGGGCGAAAGCGACGGAGGCAGAGCGCAGGAAGCTCCTACTCTCCATGCTGGACGCTGTTTATCTCGAGACGAAGATCGAACGCCGGGTGGTCATGATCCAACCGAAGCCGCCCTTCCTCCCACTCTTCGAGATCGCGCCCTTGAAGGAAGGGTGCGGGCTCAGGCTCTTAAACGAGCCGGCCCCGGCAGCCCAGGAGGGCCAACCGGAGCCGTTGTGTTCTTGGTGGAGACGGGGGGGAGTTGAACTGCTCCTGGAACACAGGCTTGTTTGTTCGAGTTCAGCAGGGATTGATCTCTGCCTGAATAGCAACGCGCGGGAAATTCAAGTCGCGGCCTGACCTCAGGCCATTTCCCCAAGGCGGGCAGACGCCTCGTCATTCTCCGGGTTAATAACTTCTAGTCCAGCCTGTTGGCAGGCAGCCATTAGAGCACCATCACTACAGACCACCGCAAAGACGGCGCCCGATCGCCGCGCAATCTCTGAGACGCGCAACGCAGCAGCCAGATGCAGGGCATCCAAGCTCCGCAGCGGGTGGCGATCAATATGCCCGCTTGCTTCATCAATCAGATCGTTGTCCATTGGGAGTGTTAGGACGAATCCTTTTCGGTCCCGAGCGAACTCTGCAAGGGCCTCGCGCATGTCTAGTCTCGAAATATCCCTGTTCCTGACCAATCGGGCAAGTACCGATTTCTGCTCGAGTATAGCCAGGACGGAGATGGTCAGATCGTGGCTACCCGCCCCGCCTTCAACCAATGCGTCCAGAACCTCCGACCCCTTTTCAGGCACATAGCGCTTGATAAGTGCGGAACTCTCCAGGTACAAGACGGCCATCGCTACCGTGCCTCAGCAATCATCCGACTGACAGAGATATCCTTGAGCTTCTTAGCCAGCGCTGCCCTGGACTCCGCCGGTGACCGTTTCGGCTCGCCGTAGGGACTCAACATCTTTTCAACGAGCGCTTCTGTTTCCCTGTGTTCTTTTTCATAGGCCATCAGGGCCAATTCGCGTTCCAGTGCCTTGGTTGCCAATTTCTTCTCTCCTGGCTTGCTTCCCTTGGGGCTGAAAGCTTGCTACATCCCATTCTAACATCCGTCAGCGCGCGATCAGCCATTATCACCCCGAGACAATGCTTTCCGCGCTCGTAAACCGCCCCAGCCCCGCGTCGCAATACCTTGCGTTGTAGAAATACAGGCCGCTCCCGCTGTCCAGCCTCTGCCCCGTGAACTTCCTATCCGTCCCCAAGACCCCGCTGCTGATCCAGTTTTCCCCAAAGGGCTTGTAGGTCTGCGTGCCCAGCCAGTTGCCGGTGCTATCCGTGGCCACGCTGCTGCTGCCCAGGCTGTCCGGGTGGACGTAGCGGAGGGTAGAGCCTTCCTTTGTTGCAATCAGGCGGTCACCCAGATAGTAGGAGGAGGTCGCAACAACGGTTGTAACTTCTTTCTGGTAATACTTGTTCACATACACGGTGATTTGCTTGCCAGCCAATCCTGCGACTTCAGGCGCAGTGAGCGCCCGACTGTATATCCGCATGTCGTCGAGAACACCGTTTGTCCCCTGACTCCCACTCATTCCGCCTATGACGAGAGCGACGGTGCCATTGATGTTCCGGGCATCTGCAACGGTGCTGCCCACTTGACCGCCATCCCGGTAAAGCTTGAGATTGGCCCCGTCATATGTGAGCACCCAGTGCTGCCATGTACCCACTGTATAGGTGGCATTCGGTCCGAGGTTGGCGCCGTTCAGCCAGCGTGCCACATTAAGGGTATTGCTCGTATCGCTGGCATAGATTTGCCAGCCTTGTGCACCGCTACCATCATCCACGCGCTTCCAGACCAGTTGTTGCCACGTGCCGTTATAGCCGTTGAGTTTCGCCCAGAAGGCGACGGAGAAAGCCCCGGACAGATCCATTCCAGTCGTCGAATTGGCCACGGACATGTACTGGGTCGTCCCATTGAAGGACGTGGCTTGGCCTAGTTGGCCTACCACGCTGGCCGGGCTGTTTGTAAGCGTGCCGTCGTGCCCACTCCAAGATGCGTCGTAGGCAGTAGTGCCGCTGACATCTGCGGCATCGAAGTTCCAGTGGCCGACCAAGTTGCCCGTGGGGAAGGCCATGCCGGTCCTAGACACGCGCACTCCATCCCCATCATAGGCGTAGGTTTCAATGCTCACACCATTCTGATTCACAGATGCAAGGCGTTTCTCTACGTTCCACGCAAGCGCCTGCCCGTTTCGCGCGGTCATGTTCTGTTTGGTTCAACGCAGTATCCAGGGCAACCTCCCCCCGAGAGACCACCCGCAACCGAACAACTCCGGCTGGAAGGGGAACCTGCACGGCCAAAAGGTCCAGTACCGGCATGAGCCCTCCCAACGTCAAGACTGTTCTTATCGTGTAGAAAGAGGCGCGTGTCGCACCCGCGTGCTGGATTACCGTGGCGGGCCATTTTCGATCTTATGAGCGCTGAATCCGCAAGAACTGCCTTGCGAACACACCGTGTATTGGCCAGCGATTTGGTTTGATGGGAACCTGTCTAATAGGCTATCAAGTCAGTAGCAACTTGAACGAATATCCTTCGGTTGCCACAGGCCACTTTAGGGGACCAACAGACTTGAGGCAGAATCTGCCTCAAGTCTGTTGGTCCTGATCCATACGACGGGAAGATCCCCTTCTCCTCATAGAGAGGCTACCAAGGCCTCTCCACTCCCATTCGTCCCTTTCATTCAACTGCATCCCGTCGCGCCCACCACAGGCAAATGACCAGCAGTCCGGCGAGAATTGTAGTCTGCCACCACGGCACCCCAGGCACGGGGGCGGGAGCATTCTGCCCCGGTGTAGCGGTAGGCACCACTGTGGGGATCGGCGTCGAGGTCGCGGTAGCTACCTGCGTCGGGGTCGGCGTCACGGTGGGTGTTCGTGAGGGTGTAGCCGTGGGAGTCGCGGTACGCGTCGGCGTCACGGTGGGGGTCTGCGTTGGGGTTGCGGAGGGTGTCGGAGACGGAGTCATAGTGGGGGTTGTCGTCGGTGTGGGCGTAGATGTAGGCACTGGGATGGTCACTGTGAACCCGCCGGGCAAAGTACCCACCTCATTGCCGGGGTTGATCACGACTACATTTAACGGCCCGGAGACCGCGCCCGTCAGGTCCAGCCGTCCCGTCAATTGCGTGCCGGACACAACGACGTTAGACGCGATGATATCCTGGCCGAATCCCGACAGCTTGAACGTGGTGCCGGTCCGGAAGCCCTGGCCCAGTATGGTGACTTCCACATTCCCGGTGTTCGGTGCCGCAGTCGGGAAGATACTAGCCACCATCGGCGGCGCGTTCGTCACCGTAAAAGCGGCGGCCCAAGTGCCCGTCTGGCTGTCCGGGTTAGTCACCACGACATCCCATGCACCAGCGACAGCGCCGGTCAGATCCAGAGTGCCGGTCATCTTCGTGGCTCCCACTACCGTCACACTGGAAGCGACGATGTCGGGCTGTCCGCTGCGGGCCAGCTTAAAGGTAGCGCCTGACTGGAAGCCCGTTCCTGTCAGGTTTGTGATAACTACGCTCCCGTGGTTGGCTCCAGATACCGGGGTGATACCTGTCACTACAGGCGGATTCAATACGGTCACCTGTGCCACAGTTGAAGGGGCGGATTGGCTCGACCCGTTGAGGGCGACGACGCGGTAGAAGTAGGTGTGGCCGGCGCTTACCGTGAAGTCTATTAACGCCGTCGAATTCGTGCCCGCCGGGAATTGGAGCAAATTTGAACTGAATCCCTCATTAGTGGCCCGATCGACGCGGAAGCCGGTCTCGTTGTTCGAGTTGTCCTGCCACCCGACTTCCACCCGCGTGAGGCCGGTCTGAATGGCCATCAGGTTGGAAGGGGCCGAGGGCGCAGGTAGCGGCGGCGCGGGCGCGGGCGTCGGGGGAGCCAGGGGTGTGAGGTCCGCAAGGAACGGAGACCAGGCAGGCAGCACGTCCGCTACGCTGTTGTTGGTCACGCGAGTCCGTCCTGAGCCGTCCGCATGCATCGTGTAGATATCAAACGAGCCAGTGCCGTAGTAGACGAAAGCTATTTGGCTGCCGTCCGGCGACCACTTGGGATAGTTTGACCGCTGGGTGCCTAGCCCCTGGTTGTCGGTCAGCCGCTGGCGCGCCGTTCCATCCGCGTTCATGACCCAGACATCTGAGAAGCCGCCGCTGGCGAAGGCGATGCGGTTCCCGTCGGGCGACCAACTGGGATAGAGGTCGTCGGCGGTGAAGTCACTGATTCGGGTCTGATCAGTGCCGTCTGCGTTCATCACGTAGATCTGGCTGGTCTGCTGGTATCGGTTTGAGTAGAAAGCGATCATCGTGCCGTCAGGGGACCAGGAAGGGGATGAATCACCGACGGTATTGTCGTGCGTGAGGCGGGTCTGCGCCGCACCGTCGGCATTCATAACATATATCTGAGGGAAGCCGCCGTCCCGCGCGGACTGGAAAGCGATCTTCGTGCCGTCCGGAGACCAGGCGGGCCAGTTGTCCTTGCCGGATGTAGTGAGTTGCGTCTGTTCGGTCCCATTGGCGTTCATCACATAGATGTTGCTGACACCCGCGCCGTCACGCTGGGACACGAAAGCGATCTTGGAACCATCCGGCGACCACGCTGCCATCCAATCCGCGGCCGTGGCGGTCGTCAGCCGCGTCTCTTCTGATCCGTCCACACCGATCGCATAGACATCTCGGTTGCTATTGCGCGTCGAGTCGAATGCGATCCTTGTGTTGGAGAAATCTGCAACGGCGGTCACCTGGAAGTACAACTCGCCGGCGCTGCCTGTGTTGCCTGCGGCATCCCCGGCACGGACTGAAAAAGTGTGCCACTCGCGAGAAAGGGGGGATGGCTGGACGTAAGTCTGCTTGTTGCCCACGCTTACCCATGAGGCTGAGTCGATGCTCACCTCGTAGCTCACGGCATCCGCGGGCGCATCCCAGCGGAAAGCAGGCAGAGGGTTGTTGTTCGTGCTGATCTTGACGAGCCCAGTGGGGGCTAGCGGAGGCGTCGTGTCAATACTGAAAGTGAGGCTTTCAATTGCGCCGACGTTTCCTGCGGCATCCCTGGCTTGCAGAGACACGGTGTGGGAACCATCGGCCAACAGGAAGGTCCATGTGTAGCTGTTGACGTTACCGATGTCTTGCCAGTCGCCACTGTCCGTGCTCAGCTCATAGCCTGCGGCATCGGCGTCGACGTCCCAGACGATGGATGGCGTGTTGTCGTTGTTCGGGGTCGTGCGCCTCACGTTGACTGGGGCCGCCGGAGGTGTGGTATCGACGGTGATCGAGGTGACCGCTGCCATACCCCACAAACCGCCGACGCTGGCCTTGACGAAGAACGTATGCGGCCCGCTAGACAGGGGCTGAGACGAAGCGTAGATGGTCACGTTGCCAACATCGGTCCATGGCCCGTCGTCTATCTTCACGAAATAGGAGCCTGCACCGGGGACAGGACTCCATGTGATGGAAGGCGTGGTATTCATAGTGAGCGTGGGACCCGACAGGCTGCCGGGAGCCGGGTTGAGGAAGGGAGACCAGGCCGGATGGACCTCGGAATAGGCATTGGTGGTAAGCCGGATGCTGCCGGACCCGTCGACGTTCACGAAGTATATCTGGGAGCACGTGCAGTTCACAGTCTGATAATTGTCCGAGATAAACGCTATTTTCGTGCCATCGGGCGACCAAGAAGGCTCGTCCGAGCGGGGATAGAAGTAAGAACCATTCAGAACGGGGTCGGTCTTGAGGGAGGCCTGTCCCGAACCGTCAGGATTCATGAGGTAAAGGCCGTGGTCAGGGTCCCTCGCCGCGTAGAAGGCGATGTGCTTGTCGTCAGGGGACCAGGCGGGGTGGATGTCATCGGAGGGATCGTCGGTCAGGCGCGTCACACCCGTACCATCGGCATTCATGAGGTAGATGTCCCACTGGGAACCATTTAGGTGTTGGTAAGCAATCCTAGTCCCATCCGGAGACCAGGTGGGATGGCGGTCGCTCCAAGTGCCGGCGGTGAGTCGCGCATCTCCGGAGCCGTCTGCGTTCATGACGTGGATGTCATAGTAGTAGGTGCATTCAGTAGGGTGCAGAGGGTCGCACGAGGACGAGCGCTGCACCTCAAATGCGATCCTGGTGCCGTCGGGCGACCAGGCAGGATAGAGGCTGGGAACATCGTTCGAGGTCAATCGCGTCAAGTTCGAGCCATCGGGGTCCATGGTGTATATCTGGGGCACACTGCCCGCCATGATGCCCGTCACCACAGCAAGCTTATCGCCTCGGGGAGACCAAGCCGCGTAAGCGACCCCATGAAGCGAGATGTTCGAGAGCAAGACTTCAAGGTCGGAACCGTCAGCGTTCATGGCATACATGTTGGAACGGATGGCTGCGTCCCACAGGTCAGTGTCGAAGGCAATGCGCGTATTGGCTAGGTCAGGCGCCATGACGACAGAGAAGCTCAGGCTTGCAATCGGGCCGGTATTGCCCGCGGCGTCCCTCGCGCGCACAGCGAAACTGTGGGTGCCCTTGGCCAGGACCACCGGCTGGATGAAGGTCAGGGCGTTCCCAACATTCTGCCATCCGGCGGAATCCACGCTGACATCGTAGGACGCTACCCCCGTCCCGCTATCGCTTGCCGGAGTCCAGCCGAAGGCAGGCAGCGGGTTGTTGTCTGTGCTGATCTTGTGCAGGCTGCTGGGCAGGGTAGGGGGAACGGTGTCGATGATGAACGAAAGGCTGGTTGAAGGGCCTTCGTTCCCGACGTCGTCGACGGCCTTCACTTCGAAGACATGGTTCCCCTCAGGGACAGCGTTGCCGGGAGTGAACGAGGTGACGTTGCCGATGTCGGTAAACGGGGCGATGTCGAACCTGGCCTTGTAGCTCGCTATCGAGTCTGTGCCGGTGTCGGTTGAGGCCGTCCATTGGAAAGTCGGCGAGGTGTCGTTCGGGGGCGTGATGCGGGCCAGGCCGGTAGGCGCGGTGGGCGGCGTGATGATGGTGAACTGCACTGAGTTGGGATCGCCGACTTGAAAGAACGCGTCCTTGGCCCGCACACGTAGATTGTGACCGCCGTCATCCAGAGGGGTCGGCCACGTGTAGGCACGCACATTGCCGATGTCTGTCCAGACGCCGTTGTCTATCTGCACCTCGAATGTTTCGGCCTCGGGGACGACATCCCAGGCGAAGCTGGGAGTATTGTCGCTAGTGGGAGTGGTTCGTACCAGGTCTAGAGGCTTGTCTGGCAGCGGCGGCAGGAAGGGGGACCAGGAGAGACCAGCTGTTTCGTATAGGTTTTGCGCAACGGTAACCCGGTCGGATCCATCTGCGTCAATGGTTTCGATTTTAAAGGCCCATTCCGAGGTTCCCGGGTGACAGCAATAAGTCGAGCTATAGGCGATGCGGCTTCCATCCGGCGACCAAACCGGTCCGCTGACCACGCTGTCGCTCGATGCTAGCAGAACAATAGCGGAACCATCCGCGTTCATCACTGATATGCCGGGAGCGCCTTCTAGTCCCCCAACAAAAGCGATCTGTCTGCCATTAGGCGACCAAGCCGGGGAACTTCCGCCGCCGACCACACTTGGTAGGCCCAGGGAATGCTGGCTATCATAGACGAGGCGTTTTTGCCCCGAACCGTCCGCATTCATCACGAAAAGGCCTGCATCCTGAGGAGCACAAACACATTCCTGGCGGAAGACGAGCTTGGTCCCGTCAGGTGACCAGGAGGGCTGTCGATCATACGCTCCATATCCATCGGGCAATGGCGGAATGCTGCCATTAATGTCCACGACTTGGGTCTTGGGTCCCACCTGGTCGGTATAAACGAAGGCAATCTTGTTGCCGTCGGGGGACCACCGGGACTGGTCGCTCGTTGCCGGTGGGCTGGCGAACACAGACGTAGGAAGGTGGGTCAATTGGACTCGGGAGGATCCATCGGAGTTCATGACGTAGATTTGTGGAAAGACCGCGCCTGACGGAAGACCGCTGGCTCCAGGCGAACTGAATGCGATACTTCTGCCGTCCGGTGACCAGCTGGGATCGTACCCCTTACCTAGCCAGCCGGGGAAAGCCCCGTCGGCGTACATCGTGTGGATCGAGAGTGGCAGAACGGTGTCCAGGGTCCCGGGCGTATGATCGCCCCAGGCCAATCGCGTATTTGCCAGGTCTGCGACGACAGATACGTTGAACGTCAGTGTCGCTTCGGGGCCTGGCAGGGGGCCCCACATCGCACGGACGTGGATGGTATGCGCACCCGGGGACAGCACCGTGGGCTGGACATAGGTGACCCTGTCGGAAAGCAGATTGGAGAACGCCGAGACGACCTCGGACCAGTCCAGGTCGTCCGTGTGGACGAAATAAGCGCTGGCATCCAGCGGCCCGGCCTGGACGGGGTCCCAGCGGAAGGCCGGCAAAGGGTTGTTGTCCGGGGAAATCTTCGTCAAGCCGGTGGGCGTAGGTGGAGACGGCAGATCCAATGCTACAGCCCTGCCTGGGGCGGTGGACACAAGCAACAAAACCATCAGCGCCGCCCCAAATGTTAGGAAGACTCGCCGAGCCCCTAAACGCTGGCCCATATTCTCCTCCGAATCCATGTCATCCTATAGGCACGGCTTGCTTCCTTTGGGTGAAACGGGGTTTTCTGAAGTGCGGACTGAATGCAGAAGACATAACCGGAGCGGAGGCGTGCCAAGCGAAATTACTGTTTGCTTCTGCGTGGTCGAGCCTACGTGTTATAGCTGCCACCAAACACGTGCAAACAGTACCCCAGGTGCGCCAGCAGCCAACAGGGCCTGTCACAGTAACCGAACTATGTCAAAGAATGCGCCATTCTGTCTAGGTGCCTTTACACCAAATACGCAGCGGGGGTAGGCTACAGAGTGCGTGCCATACAGGACCACCACATCGCTCCAAAAGGGCGGTCTGGCACTTGAATCTCGGAAAAGTCATGGGCAGAGCTCTACGAAAGGATTCCCTTTTGAATAATGCCCACAATGGGTCACCCTCACGCGGCTGCCTTATGCCGAATTTCGTCAAGAAGGGCAACTATCTCGTCTACTTCAGAAAATGCAAACACTCCCTCTGGCCCTTTAGGGCTTATGTCTGTGAATGGGGACTCGTACAGCAGGCTGGCATCCATTACACCGTGCTCAGTCAGGTGGTCGATGATGTAGTTGATAAACTCGACTTGGTTGCCTGTTACATTCTTGGCCGTAAGGAACCTGCCGAATGCATCCTTGGCGGCTTGACGATCAAGGCCTACAAGGGAACGGATAAAAAGGCCGAGGCCGTTGCTCTCTTCTTTGGCGCGGGTTAGTTCCTCTGAGGATCCCACGCCCTCTTCTATTAGGATGCGCTCCAAGTCCTCAATGTCGTTAGCGGTGAGCTGCATGTTTGTCCTGATCTTGAACACGCTGACTTGGGCTTCATGGGCTCGCAGGAACTGCCGCGCCTTTTGCTTGAATCGCTCGTAGTCGGTGCCTGATCCCACGCCAGGCAAATCTATGACCGTCTCCCCGCCCATTTCATCTTCGAAGTCCGTGTAGACTGGCTGGCGCTTCGCTTTCTCAATCAAGTTGATGAGGAGACGCAGCCTCTTCCGGGCGTTATCCAAGACGGGGGCGGTGATACCCTCCCACCAGGGGTCGGACTGCATATCCTGAATGAGCGGCAGTTGTTCACGGATTATTGGGATCGTGGAGTTCTCTTCCAAGAGTCCGGCGATAGCGGAGACCTCCTTTCGGAGTCGCCTGAAGCCCGGCTCGGATCGCAAGAGCGCCAGTTGGAGCCGGAGCATCAAGAGGTCAAAGCGTTTGGCTTCCTCATCCTCTTCCGGCAGCGCCGTCGGCAGGCCGGACACGTCGGTGCTCAATGTCGCATAGTCCTCATCACGCAGCTTGACCCACGCTTCCGGCTTGGAATAGGTCTCCACCAGGCGTCTCTTTGGGCGCACGATGAAATTGTCCAGGTTCATTGCCGCGACCTGGCTGTGAAGCAGCCCCGAGATGTCCTGCTTCAATTCCCGGTTGGTAGACACCGCACCATAAAGGGCAGAACCGCCGCCTATTGCAACTGATTCGGGGACATGGCCCTCGTCCTTCCGGTCCAGTTCCCGGATCAG
>ORJL010151526.1_pt1 | contig 11399 bp, 13 predicted proteins | sample 1779941 | NCBI WGS metagenome assembly ORJL01 (sample SAMEA104232317, study PRJEB22302) | groundwater metagenome | biome: forest; feature: aquifer; material: groundwater | place: USA | collected 2011-08-07 | depth 5.8 m | reverse complement strand
GGCTATCAGCGCATCCAGTCCAAGTTTGGTTATGTTGTCGAGAACGATCTTCGACCGGTCGTTCTTGGGGTCGTATGGATTTGTCCGCGAGGTGCCTAAATAGGTGCCCCCCTGCCTGTCCCAGGTGCGGACTATTTCCTCGTCGAGTTTCATGATATTCTGAAGTCCGGCCGGACTTTCCAGACACGGGTCAACCAGTCCCTTCCAGCCTTCTCGGATACCCAGGACTTCGTATTGAACATCTCTTTCTGCTTTAAGCCTGGCGTCCAGGGCAGTCTTGACTACCCACTTGATAGCCGGGTTTAGGCCGGCGCAGTCCCCACCGCCGGTAAGAATACCTATCCTGTCTTTTTTCATCGTCGTCCTTTCAGCAGTCCCCAGAACTCTGAAGGTGTCTTGCCGATGGACATTTCTTCCATTGGGCAGATGTCCCCTGCGGGTGTCTCGATCCGGGGGACTATACGCGTGAAATCGTATTTAACTCCAGACGCACGCAACGTTTCAACTGCTATCTGGCTCGCCAGGGGGCTGAAGACCTCACGGCAGCCGGCGCCGATGCAAAGTAAGGCGGCTGCATTTCCAACCAGTCTATCCATAATAACAATATTGGCACCGGGGATGGGGGGTTGGCCCAGGTACACGACAAGAGGGGCAAGCCTGCTTGCAGACGACGAGAAGACCAATTGGTCATCATCGTAAACTCGAAGAGTGTCGTGGCTCCCGAGAAAGAGTTCGAACAGGTCCTTGTGAATGCTCAATTCGCCGGGTCATGCCTCCAGAGCACAGTTGACGCCAACATGGTGAGCAATGGAATGAGGAGCAGTTGCAGGGCGATCCCGGGCAATCCCTGTTTGACTGCACCGTACAGGGCGGACAAGGGAGTTGACTCCGGGCCCGCTACTCCGTGAACGGATCCAGAAGAGAATTGTACCGCCAGCATCGTCAGGAAGAGGGCGATTCGACCGGCAACCATTGCGCCTGTCAAAGACCAAACTATTGGAAGCCTGGCCTTTTCGCGTAGTATCCCGGCTGCGAGTCCGTAGGAAGAAAGTTCCGCAGTCACCTGGGCCAGCAAATGCAGTGGTGGCATGTCTGAGACAGCGTAGCTGAGCAGGGGACTTGAGAAACCGGTGATTAAGCCCGCGCGCCAGCCGAAAAGCAGCCCTGCAGTAAGAGCAAAAAAGTGCATTGGAAGAAAAGAGGCTCCAGCCAGATGAAATTGGTGGGCCAGCCACGGGGTGAATATGTTCAATGACACAAAGACGAAGGTCAGAATGAAACTCTTTGCGTCTCTGTAGTCCAGCACCAACGTAGGATGAATCTTCGAGAGTGCAGTCCTGTTGGTCATCCGGCGAACCCCCTCCCCCATTATAGATTACATTGAACGCAAGGCCAATAGGTTTTCCATCGCTGCTGCTTTCTTGTGAACATGTCCGCCGTCTCTGCAGCGGGAAGCCATCGCCGAATTACCGCATGCCTTATGGGGTAGGCTTTACGATGGCATCAGACGCCAATGTGACCGCGCCCGTCTGCGCGAATGCCCTGCCCTCCAGCGCCACGCCGGCGTACATCGTGATGGATGCGTAGGCCATTATGGTTCCCTTGAAGGTAGAGTCCGCTCCAAGAGTCGCTGAGCTGCCGACCACCCAGTAGACGTTTGCGGCCCTGGCGGTACCGCCCAGGATGACCTGGCTGCCGGTTGCCGTGTCGAGTGGGGACGCGGCCTTGATAATCCAGATTGCATTCGCGTCTCCGGTGAGAGTAAGGACCCCTGTTAGGGAGAGAGCGCCCCCACCGTATACACCGGGTGTCAGGTTTAGCCCGCCGAGGGTGTCCCCGGTCACGGTAGTAACCGGTGTTCGTGCAGCAGCGTCGTTTAATGCCGTGGTAAAGTCGACTTGGGCCTGGGCTGCGGTTGCATTGCCTGCGTGTATCGTCCCGGTTAGTGTTCCTGGCGGGAATCCAACCACCGAAGTACCGGGACTTAACCCAAGGTCTCCTGTAACTGCGGTACTGCCGGTGTTGGTGACCGTGGAGTAAGCCAGGATTACGAAACCGTCGGCCGTTCCAAAGAGGGGGGAAGCCTTAACTCGCAGAACATCATTGGTAGAGCTCTCCCCGTCGCTGAAGTAGCCGCTGGAGGCCTTCCCGCTGTATGCCAGGAGAAGTACCACCGCAATTATTGTAAAGATGAGCCAAGTCTTACTTTTCATCGTCTCACTGTTTCAGAGTAAACGTTATGGTCATGGAGATGCCATCAGACTGAAAGTTGTTTTCTGTCTCACTCCTTAGCCGGACGGAGATATCGAAGTTCTTGGTGGCTGAGGCAGCTATGCCACTCAGTCCGGCCAAGTCGGAGTTCTCCGTGTCAAATACGTCTTTGTAGCTATTGCTGTTTATATCGCTAATGCTGGCGAGGAGGCTGGAGCCTCCGTAGTTGAGGGCAGTAACTTCCATTATTGCAGCCACCTCATCAGCAGTCTTGTTGACACTGTTAGGGCTGCCGTCACTCTCCACGTAAGAAAAAACAATGTCCAGTGTGGCACCGTCGGCAGTGCCGGCGTTCTTTAGCACAATGGTGGAAAGGCCGGCGGTGGCGCCGGGCGACATACTGGTGGCATACAATGTTTGGCTTACACCGTCGGCATCATCAGTCTTGAGGTCCAAAGTGCCCGCTGCCAGTAGATTGCTGGATGATGCCTCCGTGTCGGTGAAGTAGGCGAAGGTGTCGACGCCTATCATGCCAGTAATAATGATCAAAGCCAGACTCAAACCAACTATCTTTTTCATAATAACCGCTCTATGCGGCTCCTTCGCATCCGGGACTAGTTGTAACGTGTATGGAATCCGAACCTGTGGCGGTCAACAAGCCTCCCAAAAGCCTTGACCACCTCGGAGTCATAGGAAGTGCTCCCCATCGCCGGACGGTAATGCCCGGGTGAGGAGGTTGTTTTCACCGTGTCTGCCATCGTTTCCACCGCGTTTGCCACAGCCAGGATTCTGGCTGTGCGGAGAATATCATCGCCAGCCAGTTTCTTGGATCGGTTCATCTCTCGATCAATGGCGCCGGCAAGTTCGGCCACACGCATCTTTTGGTTCCTGGCATAAAGCATCCGCTGTTTGGCGGTTTGTCCTGAAACGTTAACGGCACCCGCCGGCAAGACGTAAGGTATCCAATTCCATCTTACTCGTCTCCTCACCATGATAAAAACGATGTAAAGAATCAGGGCCGCCGCCCCCATTACTGCGGGTATCAGCCATGCGCTCATGACCTTTTGTATTCCCGATGGCGCAAGTAGTACCGGAGGAAACGACCCAACCGTTATGTCCAGCGGCGTGCTCGCGCTGACTCCCTCGCGTGTAGTAACAGTACCCGTACTGACCACCGCGCCTGCCTTCTCACCACTCAGGATGGAAACGATTTCCTTCGTCTCACCTATAGCCAGGGTGCCCAGGTTCCAAATGACTTCGTTCCCGATAGCTGTGCCAGATGGGATAGAGCTCTGGTGGCTTAGTCCCTCGGGGAGTTCGTCCGTGACCGTCACGTCGTTGAGCGCAACCGCCCCGGTATTGGTCACGGTCATGGTGTAACTTTCCGCGAACCCGACAAACACGCTGGATGGGCCAGTCTTCGTGATGCCCACGCTAATAGTCGCGTCAGATGATCCCTCTCCCCCTGGAGGGGGTGGAGGAGGTGACGGTAGAGGGGGAGATTCCTCGAGCACATAGTTTATGGTAAAAGATAGTCTGTCTCCCTGGACGTTGTTGCCGGTCTCCGGCGGCAGCAGCCACTCCCATCGCAGGTTCAAGGTGCTGAGGGCTTTGAGCGGATTTACATAAGCATGTTTGTTGTCAGCGGCGCTCTGAGGGAAGTGGTGTATCTTCGCGGGCAGGGCAAAATCGGTGGATAGATTAGTGCCGGAGACATTAAGAATCAGATAGTCCCCCAGTTCACCGGGTTCCGCCGTATCGCCGGTTTCCGGCTCCGGGTTCGCACCTTCGCTATTAACGATGTCACTGATCCAGATGGTGACCACGCCATCCTTATAGCCGGTATTGCTCAGGGTAACCGTATTGGTCCCGCTATTGCCCGGGGCAATGTTTCCTATCGCCCAGGGCGTAGCGCCGGCACCGCCAAGCACCAGCTCGACCGTCGGGGTCTCTGCAGCCACTGGCAGTGCGAGGCTGGAAAAAAGAGCCAGCGTAATAATTGCTGCCAGGGCAAGGAACCATCTCGACTTCATACCAGATCCTCTCGAACGAACCTTCCTGTTGGGACTGCCTTCCTGCTTGGGGTTCTCCCGGCCTGGTGCCTTATCTTGGAACCAACCAACTCGGTATTTCTAGAGGGGCCCGCCGCGAATGTGCGATGTTCCGCGGGTAGGACAGGGAGAGGACAGGGCCTCTTTCTCCTATCTCCTACTCCTGACCCGCCCGTTGACCTCCGTGATTTTACTGCGTTATGGTCCAGGTGATGGTGAACTGAACGCCATCGCTCTGAGCCACGTTATCACTGTTTCCAGCCGCATTGGGGAAGTTGTACAGCACAAGGAAGTTACCCATGGCGGTACTGGCGGTCATGGTTGCAACGCTTGCGAACGAATCGCCACCATAGCTGTCGACGGTGGCGTAGGCGGCTGCGACATTGGCGATATTGAAGGTCGTATTGTCGCCACCTGCCCAGGTTACCACAGTGGCGTCAGACTTGAGATATTTCTCTCCGTTATCAAAGTTGCCGTCACTATTGATATCATGCCAGAAGGCAATCTTCAGTAACCCGCCGAGTTCACCCTGTGCCGCGCCACTGGTCGTATCACCGGCGTCCGTCTCCATGTCATAGCGGGTGTTCTCATTATTGGTGATGGCGCTGATCCCTATGGCCAACGTCCCATCCAGTGTTCCAGTATTTTCCAGTGCCCAGGTCGCCGCAGTGCCAACATCACCGGGTTTTTTGGCAGAGATGCTGAAAGGCGTCACGGTGACATCTGAAGCACCGACCTTGAGATCCAGCGTGCCAGCACTGAAGGTGTTGTCTGCGGCAGTCTCGGTATCGTTGAAGTAGGCAAATGTGCCACCACCGACAATGCCGACAATGAGTAAAGCAGCAATAGCTAAACCAATTATCTTTTTCATTATGTTCTCCTTTTGTCTAAGCTCTCCTGGCCAGATGATTTCGTTTAGTCTTCCCTGTAACTGACCGCTTTCCCGAAAGTCCTAACCTTCCAACGCGGCTTTTCATTCTTCACTGCCTCCTTTATGATGTCCTTTACAATCAGGCCTACCAGCGCTGCTGCAGGCAATATGATCGCCATAAACCAACCTGGCCTGGTTCGCACGAAGCTGGCAAGGTAACCAACGTAGGGAATCCTGAACAGGTAGCGGCTTTCGATCTGTGAGAACTGAACCGGGCGTGGGTCCGGGTCTTCGTTGGCATCCCCCTTGGTTACCATGGTATCGCCGTCAACGGAAAGCACGCGGTGCGTTATCAGGTTCTTGCCCGATTTATAAGTAATGATGGCGCCGGGTTGGATGCTGCTGACTGTACCGACTGGCCCGGCAATCACCACGTCACCCATACTAATAGCTGGTTTCATGCTTTCACTTCTCACAAAGTAGAGATGATAGTCGGGAGATAAGAACACAAGAGCCATGGCCCCCACAATCAGGCCGAGTACTGTCGAAACCGTCTGGCCCGGCAATCACCACGTCACCCATACTAATAGCTGGTTTCATGCTTTCACTTCTCACAAAGTAGAGATGATAGTCGGGAGATAAGAACACAAGAGCCATGGCCCCCACAATCAGGCCGAGTACTGTCGAAACCGTCCAAACAAGAATCTTCACGCCTCTAACTCGCCGTTTCTCCAGGAAGGAACTATGCTCCTGTTGCCTCTTTGATGCTTCGTTTCACCTTGCCGTACCCCTCTTGCATTTGCCCTGCCATCTGCTCTGCCGCTCCTTCGATCTCCATGGATATGTCCCCGGTTGCTTTGCCAAACTCTTCCTTCAATTTGCCTTTGCTTTGCAGCGCCTTTCCCTTAACAATATCCCTGTCCATGAATGCCACCTCGTTTCTTGATTGAATGTTCTTCGCTGCGTGAATCGGGCGGAGTAACACCAGCTAATTCAAGTATGTGCCTCGTACCTCGTCGGCACAAACCCCTGCGGCGTGCATGTGGCATGTATGTAAGTGCCAGTCTACCAATGGGGTTGATGGTAACCTATAGTGCTTGACAGGGGGGGTGGTGGGTATGTAAGTGGGTGGGTCGAACAACCGGGCTTTTTGCCACAGGAGGCCCACCCGCGAACGCGACTAATGCTGGGGACAGCGGCATCAAGGACGGATGAAGCTAGCGTCCTGACAGCAGAACATGTGGCACTGGACTAGCTGATGACCCCGTCCCGCGTGCTATCCCACAAGTATCTGGATATCCTGATTATGGCCACGGTAAGTGGCAGGACAATAACAAACCCCAGGATTCCGGCAAAGTGCGCTCCGAGAACGCTGAGCAGTATTATGAACGCCGGGTGAATCTGCATCTGCGAGCTCTGTATTTTGGGCACAAGCACGTTGTTCTCGATCAGTTGAATCAGCAAGAAACCCAGAGCCACCCAGATGGCCTTGTCCGGCTCCGTCGACAGCGTAACCAGGACGGCCAGGCCACCGCCCAGCCAGGGGCCAATCATGGGGACCATTTCCGTTATACCTGCAAAGACAGCCAGCGGAAGGGCAAACTCGATTCCCAGAATCATCAGCAGTACGTATGCGCAGAGCCCAACAACCACCCCCAGCGAAAGCTGGGCGCGAATATAGCGTCCCACCACGTTCTGGAGAATAGAGAGGATGTTCTTCGTGTGCGTCCGAGTCCACGAAGGCATCGTCGCATAGAAGCGATCACGCAGCCTGTCCCAGTCTTTCAGAATGAAGAAGACGAAGATCGGCATGACAGCAAACCCCAGGATCATGGCTGAAGAACTCTGGAAAAGCGCACCACCACGCCTCGGCACTTCACTCATTGCGTTACCCAATGCCGCAGCGGCTCGCGCGGAATACGCGTCAATCTGCTGCTGGACCGAAGGGGGGGACATTACAGGTAAGGATTTTAGCCAGGCCGTTACCCTGGCCAGGCCGTCGGGTATAATCTTTGGGGCATCCTGTATCATGGACAACAGGGACGTGGCCATGACAGTAACGAAATACAGGACTGCGAGGACGATGACAGCCAGAGACAAAAGATAGATCGCCACTATAACGGTGATTCGTTTTAGCTTCGGCTTCTTCCCTGCCCCCGGGAGGCGTTTCTCCGCCCACCTGATCATCGGCAAGAGCAGGTAGGCGAGAATGAAGCCAACGACAAAAGGCAGGAGGACGCTTCGCAAGGCCCAGAGAAACCAGAAGACCAGGACCAGCACGAGTATTACAACTATGAGCCGCCAGTGGCTTCTGATCATTTCATTGGCTGAACCCAAATCTGACCTCTGCTGCCGTCACACGGACGGATGAGACATAATAATAGTCCCCGGGAACTGCCCCAGTGAGTTTTCCGAACTTTGCGCCCCCAACCCGTTCTGCCAATTGCTGTATGCGCCCATGCGGCGCCACTTTGCACGGTAAGCGCCGACGGGTGCGCCAGGCTAACGTCCGATTTTCACACGCTGCACGAGCCAGATAATCAGAAGGATGATCGCGATAACAAGCAAGATGTTGATCAACCCGCCAACGTGGAAGGCAAACAGGCCCAGCAGCCACCCAATCAATAGTATGATACCGATGATCCACAATAGACTTAGCATATTGAAATCCTTTCTCTTTTTTTGGCACCTGTCGCCACTTAGCCGAACAGAGGACACCCCTGAATCACATTGCTTCCCTGGTACGGGAGCCCTTCTACCTGAATGAAAACGAAGAAGTAGGAGGGGCTCATCGCCAGGGGGGGCCATCTCTCTACTTGCCGAAGTACGCGATAAGGGCCATTATGCCGATGATGATGAGATAAACACCAACCAGGTAGTTGAGTATCTTGGGGAAGATCATAACAATGACCCCGAAAACGAGGCTCGCTATACCCATCCATAGACCTAAAGCTGGCAACGTCATAGCTGGCATTTGAATCTTACCTCCGTTCAAAAATGTCTGGTACCTTCAGATGTTCGCATAACTTGCAGGTATGACACCCTTCTATTATTATATGCGAGCCGGAACTAACCCTGAGTGGTCTTGTCTTCGACGATTGCGCCGGGTGCATTCCCTTTTACGGAGTTGATGCCGCCTATTGCGTTTGCCTTTGCCCTGTAGCCTTCGCCGGAGTTCGCAATGACCTGTCCGTTCGTATGTACTAGTCTCCAGCGGAACTCTCCGGACTTGTCTGTCGCCTTAGAATCGTCCTTGTAGATTTCAAACTTTGCTGCCATGGTTTTCCCTTCTTTCACTTTTATTTCGAGTTTTGCCTCGTTCTGCCCTTCTATTATTATCCCTCACCTGCCAGGGTGGTTGTAAGAGTGTTGCTTACCCCCGGGGGGGTAAGCAACACTCTTCGAAAACTTGCTGATGCACTTACGCGGTGGGCTTTGTAACTGCATTCTGGTCAAGATTCACAGCAGTCTGTGCCAGAATCCTGCCGTTGATCGATGCTCCAGTCTTCATTGTGACCGCTGTTTGACACAGTATGATTCCCTCAAAATGAGCGGTAGTTCCGATGTCCACAGAACCGGCGACCTGCCAGAAGACGTTCTTGGCCTTTGCTCCTCCGGTCAGGAAGACGTTCTTGGCGGCGCTCATAGTGAGATTCCCCGGTATCTGGAAAATCCAGACATCATTTGGGCCGCCCGAGAGAGTGACGTCCGTTGATATTGTCACCCCGGTCGTCCATTTGTAGAGGCCGGGAACGAGGGTTAGTCCACCGATCTCCCCAGCGCCCATGTTAAGGAAATCAGGTGTCGGTCGTCCAGCGGCGTCGGTGTACGCAGCTTGCATGTCTAAGACCGCTACAGTTAAGTTTGAGCTGGTCGGGGTAGTCATGTCGGCGCCGAACAAACTTCCGGTTACTTGAGGCGAAGTCGCCGATGTAGTCCCCACCATTGTCAATGAGAACCCGGTGATGAAAGTCGTGGCGGCTGGACTCAATCCAACGTCCCCGGTAATCGCAGAAGCTGGAACTGTCGAGACTGCGGATTTCGCCAGAATCACGTAGTTGGCGGCCGATCCGAGGTCTACTGCTGCGAGAAGGGCTGTACCAGTTGTAAAGGTCCACACTTTGCTGACTGCCATTGGATTGCCAGCCAGGTCCCTGACCCCGGTGGTGATCGTGGCAGTATATACGGTCCTGGGTGCGAGAGTGACATCCGGCGTAAGCGTCGCAGTGACGCCGGCGTAGACCACCGACGCTGGAACAGGCGTTGCCCCCTGCTTCAAGGTAAAGTTGACGTTGGTAACCGTCAGGAGTTGCATCGCCTCACTGAAGGTGGCGGTCATTGCGCTGTATGTGGCTACGTCTAGGGCGCCATCAATCGGGATGGTGGAACTCACCGTAGGCGGCGTGGTGTCTGGCGCTGCACCTGTGGTAAATGTCCACACTTTGGCGGCTGCCAGTGGGTTACCGGCCAGGTCCCTGACCCCGGTGGTAATCGTGGCAGTATATACGGTGGTGGGTGCAAGAGGGGCATCCGGCGTAAAGGTCGCAGTGACGCCGGCGTAGATCACCGACCCTGGAACAGGCGTTGCCCCCTGCTTCAAGGTAAAGTTGACGTTGGTGACCGTCAGGAGTTGCATCGCCTCACTGAAGGTGGCGGTCATTGCGCTGTTAATAGCCACTCCGGTAGCAGTATTAACCGGGATGGTGGAACTCACCGTAGGCGGCGTGGTGTCTGGCGCTGCACCTGTGGTAAAGGTCCACACTTTGGCGGCTGCCATTGGGTTACCGGCCAGGTCCCTGACCCCAATGGTAATCGTGGCAGTGTACATGGTGCCGGGTGTGAGAGCCGATAGTGGGGTGAAAGTCGCCGTTACGCCGGCATAGTTCACTGCTCCTGGAACAGGCGTCGCCCCTTGCGTCAGGGTAAAGGTGGCGGTGGTAACCGTCAACGGCCGCAATGCCTCACTGAAGGTGGCTGCCATTGAACTGTTGGTGGCCACACCGCTGGCAGAATTAGCCGGGACGGTGGAACTCACCGTTGGTCTAGTGGTGTCTCTGGGCCCGCCGCCGCCGCCACCGCCGCCACCGCCGCCGCCAATGCCAACTGTTGTGAACCTCCAAGTGTAATCGCTGTCCATGGCATTGCCAGCCAGATCCTTGGCGCCGGTAGAGATCGTGACCGTATAGTCGGTAAAGTTTGCGAGATCAACGTCAGGCGTAAAGGTTGCCGTCATCCCAGCGTAGGTCACTGTACCCGAAACAGACGTTGCTCCCTGCTTTAAGGTAAAAGTGACGCTAGTGACCGTCAAGGGGTCCAACGCCTCACTGAAGGTGGCGGTCATTGCACTGTTGACGGCTACTTCCGTGGCAGCATTAGCCGGGAAGGTAGAGCTGCCCGTGGGTGAACTTGTGTCTGGCGCAACACCTGTGGTAAAGCTCCAGACATAAGGACTGGCCAGGGGATTGCCGGCCAGGTCCCTGACTCCAGTGGTAAACGCAGCGGTGTACTGGGTACTGGGTGTCAGAAGGCTTGCCGGTGTAAATGTCGGAGTCACGCCTATATAGGACACCGTGCCAGGGACTGGAGTTGAACCTTGCTTTAAGGTAAACGTGGCCGTCGTGATCGATGGGGAGTTCACCATCTCGGTGAAGACGGCAGTGACTTTACTGTTGATAGCAACACTCTCGTCACCGTTAGCGGGTAGAGTAGAACTCACCGCGGGTGGCGTGGTGTCGGGCGTAGGTGTGGGCGTAGGTGTAGGCGTAGGTGTAGGCGTAGGTGTAGGTGTAGGCTTTGGTGTCGTTGTCGTCGGCGCCTGCGTGGTCGTCGATGCAGGGGTTGTCGTCGTTGCCCGCGTTGTCGTTGGCGCGGGCGTTGTCGTCGTTGCCTGCGTTGTTGTTGGCGCGGGCGGGGGCGATCCACAGGTCAACGCTGCTACCAGTGTGGTGACAACAAGTATCACGATGATAGATACCGAGAGCCAGATTGTAGTCCTTTTCTTCATTTGAAACCTCCTGTTCGGAAGACGCTAACCTTACCTGTTGCGTATTCTGAACCTTGCATATTCCGATCCTTGCATAGCAGAATCATGTAACTGCCTATCTCAGGGCGCATACCATCCAGCAAACTGTGAGATATGGTCCTACCAGCTAATTCAAGTATGTACCCCTGTATCCCCTGGCCTCAAACCTCTTTGTAGGGTATCTGACGGGTACGTTAGTGCCAACCTGTTGATCTAGTGGTTGGTAACCAATAGTGCTTACCAG
>ORJL010108008.1_pt1 | contig 11399 bp, 9 predicted proteins | sample 1779941 | NCBI WGS metagenome assembly ORJL01 (sample SAMEA104232317, study PRJEB22302) | groundwater metagenome | biome: forest; feature: aquifer; material: groundwater | place: USA | collected 2011-08-07 | depth 5.8 m | reverse complement strand
CCTGTTGCTCGCGCCGCTATCGGGCCGCGAACTGCAACACCTCAGCCGCGCGCGCGCCGAAGCCATGGTCGATGAAGTTCGCAAAGCGTACGAAGAGCGACAAGCCGAACTCAAGGCCCGGTTGGAAGCGCTCAAAGCGCCGCGGTTCGTGCCCTAACCGCTCCGCCAACGCAAAACGCCCTCGCCGGATCGCGGCAAGGGCGTTTTGACTCAGTCGCAGACTCACTTCAAACTGATAGTTAGCCGGTTGCGTGGTGAACGGCGTGGTGCCCGATACCACCAATGTGAGGCTTTCGCCGGGGGCGAGGTCCAGCGTCAGGTTGCCGGTGTTGGCCGCGTCCAACGGCATACGCTGCACGGTCACTTTGGCGCCCCAGCGGATCACTTGCACGGCAAACGTCTGCGGCAACACGTTATCCATGCGCACAAATCCCTGCGCCTCCCACCCGCCATCGCCGTTCTCGAAATCCTCGCTGTAATTCAGTTGAGGAATGGCAATGTCGTCAATCATCAGGCCCGCAAGGTCCAGCCCGTCGTCGGTCACGTATTCAAACCGCACCAGCACCTTCTTGCCAACATAAGCCGAGAGGTCCACCGATTCCTGCACCCACTGCGCCGCCGCGCCCCCGCCCGATTCTCCCGTGTAGCCCCAACCGTAGCTGTTGCCCACGGGGTCATCCTGTGTGCTGGAGGGGGCGCGCAAAATGCTCCACGTTTGGCCGTCGTCGGTAGAGGCCTCCACGTAAGCGTAGTCGTAATCTTGTTCAATATTCCACCACGCCCAATATATCAGCGTGGCCGAGGTCTGGCCGCTCAAGTCGAACTCGTGCGTGAGGGTGGTGTCGATCTTGTCGCCCCGGGCGCTCCAAAAAGCCAGGCGCCCGCTGTGCGGCATGGCCGAGGCAATGTTCACTTGCGTTGCGCCGTTGAAGGCAACGGTCACCTGCCCGGAGCAGTAGAGGTTGTAATAGTCCGCGCCGTATTGGTGCACCGCGGCTTGCCGGATCGGCGAGGGGCAATCGGGCGCACCGGTGGGGCCTGTCACTTTGGGAACGGCCGGATAGTTTTGGTAAAAGTAACGCCCGTCTCCGACGGCGGGGTCGTTCACGTAGTTGGCAATCACCCAATCGGCAAACAGGTCGTTGGCAGTCACCGGTTTTCCGGTGGCCGGGTCGGTAATGCCGCGCGCGGTCAGCACGTCGTCCACCGATTGCAGCCCGTTGGCGGGGTCGGCCACCAGCGCCCGGGTGGCCTCGCTGCCGAAGCGGTTGAGGAAGTAATCCAAAAAGAGGAAGGCGGCCCCGTAATGCGCGGAAGTGGCAGTATCGACGACTCCGTCGCTCCACGCATTCAACTGCACGCCCGGGTCGCTCGCATAAGAATAGTCGTAGCCCACATCGGTGTCGCCGTTAATGAACTGCGCCAGCACCGATGCGCCCTCGTTGAGCCACAAGTCCTCGTTGGGATCGTGCAGCCCGTGGATCATGTGCTGGAATTCGTGCGCTAGCGTGCCGGGCAGCGACGGATCGCCGGGCGCGGTCTGGTCGGCGTTAAGGTAAAAGATTTCCTTTTCGTTGGAGTATTTTTGCGCCAGCCGCGAATAGCCGTCGCTGGAGTATTGGTAGCCCAGCAGCGACGCGCCCAGCCCGCGCGTGTAAAGCATATACAGGTGTGGGTCGTCGTCCACGCCGGGGTTCGGCTCGTTGCCGAAAAATGCGCGGTCGGTGGGATAGATGCGCCGCTGGAAATCGTCCACCAGCGTTTTCACATCGGCGAGATTCACCGGCACGCCATCTTGCACAAAGAAGTAAACATTGTCGGTGCGGTAGATCAGCCTGGCGGTTACCGGAAATGTGACATTGGTGTCCATGTTCCCGGCATAGAACTTCAGCTCGGCACCCACGGGCCAGTTGGCCGGTTTGTCGCTGACGGTGACCGGGATGTTTGGGATGCCCCGGAGCCGCATGGCGAGCAAGCGCAAATCGTTATAGGGCAGTTGCACGCTTCGCAAAACGTCCAACGTGTTCGGAGTGGGAACCGGCGGCGGCACCGTGGCGAGGGGCGCAATCGTTGCCAGCGGCACAGGGGTGGCCGTCGGGTCGGGGGTATTATTGGTAGGCAGGGCGGCGGTGGCAATGCGGATGACGCCCGGGGTGGGCGCGGGTTGAGCTTGCCGGACCAACACAAAAAAGGCCGCGGCCACCGCAACGGCCACGGCACACAGGCAACAGGCAGCGATGGCCGTCGCCAGCACGATTATCAGGTTGCGATTCACCCGGGCCTTTCTTAGAAATCATCCATATCGGGCGCGCCATCGCCCGCGCCGCCCTCGGGGGGCAGGGTCTGTTCGATGGAGTCTGGCGACTCGCCTGCTTCCAGCCGTTCCACCACGTCGCTGAACTCGGGGCCGAGGTCTTCGCCCATTTCCGAGCCCATCTTGCGCATCGCGCGCGCCATCGACTTGGGATCGTTTTCATCCAAATCGCCGAAGCTCGACGGATCGGCCAACGACTCCATCCGAGCTTCTTCCGATTTGGCGATGCGAACCCGGCTGATGAGGCGTTTGAGTTGCGGACTGCCGCACAGCGGGCATTTGGGTTTGGCGATACCGTATTCGGCATACGACAGCCGGACGCCCACTTTCTGCTGACACGATAAACAACGGTACTCGTACAATGGCATGGTTGGACCACCTCCACCCTGCATTTTAGCACAGCCACTTTTGCTATAATACCCGCATGAGCGAACCTTTCTTCGAGCGTCAGCGGCACCCGCTACTCATCGTCATTTCCGGCCCCTCCGGCGTGGGCAAAGATGCCGTGCTGCAGCGGATGAAAGAGCGCGGCGTGCGCATGCACTTTGTGGTGACCGCCACCACCCGCGCCCCGCGCCCCGGCGAAGCGGACGGCGTGGATTATTTCTTCGTGTCCAACGACACCTTCGCCGAGATGATCGAGCGCAACGACCTGTTGGAATATGCCATCGTGTACAACGACTATAAAGGCATTCCCAAGCAGCAAGTGCGCGAAGCGCTGGCCAGCGGCCATGACGTAATCCTGCGCATCGACGTGCAGGGCGCGGCTACCATCCGCAAGATCTGCCCCGACGCGCTGCTTATCTTCATGACTACCGGATCGGAGGAGGAGCTGGTGCAACGCCTCACCGCCCGCAAAACCGAAACGCCGGAAGGCCTCAAGCTGCGCATCGCCACCGCCCGCCGCGAACTCCAGCGCCTCACCGAATTTGACTATTGCATTGTCAACCCGGAATTCCACCTCGAGTCGGCGGTGGACGCGCTGCTGGCCATCATTGAGGCCGAGCACAACCGCGTGAAGCCCCGGGTGGTGACCCTGTGAACCCTGCCCCGCCTGCCACTCCGCCCGTTGCCCCCGCCCCTTCCCGGTTTCTCACCATTCCCACCGTCAAGCCGCGCCTCACCTACGTGTTTCTGTGGCTCAACATCATCATCTTCATTCTGCAATCCGTCACCGGCGCCGACATCTGGTTTTATTACGGGGCCAAGGTAAACCAGGCCATCGTCGTCGGGGAATGGTGGCGGCTCATCACGCCCATGTTCCTGCACTCCGGGCTGGCGCACATTGCCTTCAACTCGTATGCGCTTTACGCCTTCGGGCGGCAGGTGGAAACCGTGTTCGGCCACCGGCGCTTTTTCATCATCTACATGGTCTCCGGCGTGGCCGGGTCCGCGTTCAGCTTTGCCCTCAGCCCCAACCCGGCCGTGGGCGCGTCGGGAGCCATTTTCGGATTGCTGGGCGCGCTGCTCATTTACCTCTATCGCCATCGCCACGTCTTTGGCGAATGGGGCCGCCGGCAACTCATGGAAATCCTCATCATCGCCGGCCTCAACCTGCTGATTGGCCTTGCGCCCGGCATTGACGACTGGGGCCACGTGGGCGGATTGGTGGGCGGCAGCATGCTGGCCTGGCTCGTCGGCCCCATCTACGTGGCCAGCTTCGAACCGCCGGAGCCGCACGTGGTGGATCGCAACCCGCTGGGCCTGCAACAATGGCTGGCGGTTCTGGCGGTTGCCCTGGCCCTCGGCGCGCTCACCCTGGTCAACATCAACTTGCAAAGGTGATTCCGATGACTGACCTTCGACCTTCTCCCATTGCCGGGCAGTGGTATCCGAGTGACCCGGCCCAACTCACCAAAACGGTGGACGCTTTTCTGGCTGCCGCGCCGCCGGTCGCTATCCCGGGGCCGCTGGTGGGCGTGGTGGCTCCGCACGCGGGGCATTTGTATTCGGGGGCGGTGGCCGCCCACGCCTTCAAAGCCGTCAGCGGCATGGAGGTGGACACCGTAGCGATTCTGTGCCCCAGCCACTTCCACGCCGATGGGCCGCTGCTCACCACCGCCCACGAGGCCTATGCCACTCCGCTGGGCTGCGTGCCCGTGAACCGCGAGGCCATGCAGGCGCTGCGCGAGGCGTGCCCGGTGCCCATCGCCGCCATTCGCCGTGATCGGGAACATGCGCTGGAGATCGAATTGCCGTTCTTGCAGCGCGTCCTTTCGGCCTTCACGCTCATCCCGGTGATGATCCGCGACCAAACCGCCCCGGTCATTGACGCGCTGGCGCGCGCGCTGGCCGCTGCCGTGGCGGGCCGCCGCGCGCTGCTGGTCGCCAGTTCAGACCTGTCTCACTTTTATCCTCAGTCTGTGGCCGCCCTGCTCGACTCGTATATACTGGAGCAGATCGAGCGCTTTGACCCGGCCGGGGTGCTCGAAGCTGAAGACGAGGGCAAAGGCTTTGCCTGCGGCAAAGGAGCCATTGCCGCCGTGCTGCTGGCCGCCAAACAACTCGGCGCAACGCAGACCCGCGTGATCAAGCACGCCACCTCCGGCGATGTGACCCACGACTTCAGTTCCGTAGTCGGCTACGGCGCAGCGGTGATTTGGTAACAGGAGTCAGAAAACAGAAGTCAGGAGTCGGAAGTCAGAGGTCAGAAGCCCGTCAATCATTCTGTCTCCTGACTCCCGTCTCCTGACCCCCGACCCATGTCGCCCGACTCCACCTTCGACCTCCTCCGCCTGCTGGGCGTCATCGTGCTCGTCCTCGCCAACGGTTTTTTTGTGGCCGCCGAATTCGCCCTCGTCAGCGTGCGCCGCACGCGCGTGGACGAATTGATCCAGCAAGGCAAGAGCGGCGCGGCAGAAATCAAGAGGGCGCTCGACGACCCCGACCGATTCATCGCCGCCACTCAACTGGGCATCACCATTGCCAGCCTCGGCCTCGGCTGGCTGGGCGAACCGGCGCTGGCTCATTTCGTCGAGCCGGTGGTCAAACTGCTTCCCGTGCGGTGGGCGCAACTGGCTAGCAACTCTATTTCGGCGGGCATCGCCTTTGCCGTCATCACCTATTTGCACGTAGTCGTGGGCGAACTCATGCCCAAGTCCATTGCCCTGCAGCGGCCCGAAGCCACGGCGCTGGCGGTGGTGAGACCTACGCTGTTCACCGAAGCTCTTTTCAAACCGGCCATCTGGCTGCTCAACGGTACCGGCAACGGGCTGCTCAAACTCCTCGGCATGCGCGCCGCCTCCGGGCAAGACATGGTGCACTCGGTACAGGAACTCAAAATGCTCGTCGTGGCCTCCGAGGAAAGCGGCGTGCTGGAAGACACCGAGCGCGATATGCTGCACGCCGTGTTCGACTTCGGCGACTCCACCACCCGCGCGGTGATGATCCCGCGCACCGAGATGTTCGCCGTGGACGCCGACGCCCCAGTGAGCGAACTAATCCAGCTTGCCACCAAACACCCGCTGTCCAAGTTCCCGGTGTACGAGGGCGACATCGATCACGTCATCGGCATTGCCCACGTGAAAGACCTCGTGCGCGTGCAACACGACCAGCGACAGGCGGCCACCATTCGCGGCCTGATGCGCGAAGCCCTGTTTGTGCCCGACACCGCCCGCCTCGATAACCTACTCAAACAGTTCCGCGCCAAACGGCAGCACATGGCTATTGTGCTTGACGAGTACGGCGGCACCGCCGGGCTGGTGACTCTCGATGATCTCATGGAGCAAATCGTCGGCGAAGTGCACGACGCCTTCGACAAATCCGTCCCCGAAATTCAGCGCCTGCCCGACGGCTCGGCCCTCATTGACGGGCTGACCCCCATCGAAGACGTGAACGAGCATCTTGGCCTCGCCCTGCGCGACGAAAACTACGACACCATTGCCGGCTTTGTGCTGGGGCGGCTGGATCGCATTGCCAAAGTGGGCGACGCCGTGGAAGCCGACGGCGCGCGATTCAAAGTGGAAGCCATGGACGGATTGCGGATTGCGCGGGTGAGCCTGTTTCAGAGTCAGGCAGGGGAGCCGAAGAAATAATGTTCGCCGAAGTCGTCCCCGTTGGCATCCCGCTGAATTCCACCTTTCACTACAGCATCCCGCCCGAACTGCAGAACAAACTCGCCGCCGGGCATCTGGTCGAAGTGTCCTTCGGGTCGCAGCGGGCGCAGGGCCTCGTCGTCACCCTCAGCGACGATCCCCCCCAGGGCATTACCGACTTCAAACCGGTCGGCACCCTGCTCGACGACGAGCCTGTGCTCACCCGCGCCCAGCTCGACCTCGGCTATTACCTGGCCCGCCGCACGCTGGCCTCGCTGGCCGAATGCCTGGCCCTCATGCTGCCGCCCGGACTCGCCAAACAGGGCGACACCGAATACGAACTCAGCGGCCAACCGGTCGAGCCGGAGGGCGAACCGCAATTCCGACTGATGCAACTGCTCGAACAGCGCGGCCCGCTGCGCGGGCGGCAACTGGATCGCGCCCTGCCGCGCCGCAACTGGAAGGCCGCCGCCAACACCCTCGTCAAGCGCGGCGCGCTCACCCGGCGGCCCGTCCTCCAGCCGCCCTCCGTGCACCCCAAGCACGTCCGCACCGCCCGCTTGCTTGTGGCCCCCGCGCGCCTGCCCTTCGCCAAATTGCAACTGCGCCACAGCCCGCACCACGCCGACATCCTCGACCACCTCCTCGGCCTGTGGCCCGCCGAACCCTCGCTGCCGGACGTGTTGCAGCGCACCCGCGCCGTCGAGGCCGATCTCGATTCCCTCGTCGAGCGCGGCTGGATCAAACTCTCCCCGTCCGAGGCCGTCGTGGCTCCGGTGGATTCCGCCGCCGTCATGCAGCAGTGGGTCGCCAAACACGGGAGCGAATATCCCGAGGCGGCCGCTTTCCTAAACACATTGAGCACCGCCCCCGGCCCCGTGCCCGTTGCCAGCCTGCCGGGCGCCTCGTCAGACCTCATCGACTTCCTCGACCGGCACGATATGCTGCGCCGCGCCACCAACCCCGCACGCGTCGTACTCACTCTGCCTGGCCCGGAGCTCAGCCAGCACGCACGCGCCCTGCGCCGCCCCAGCAAACGCGCCGCCGTGCTCGACTACCTCGCCACCCAGGGCCGCCGCGTGCCGGTCAGTTGGATTTACGCTGAAACCGGCGCCAACCTGGCGACGCTCAAAGACCTTGCCGAGCGCGGCTTGATCGATCTGGGCGAAGAAGTGATCGTGCGCGATCCGCTGGCCGGTGACATCTTCATCACCACCGAGCCGCCCACGTTGACGCCGGATCAACAGGCGGCATGGGAGGCCGTGGACACCTGCTTCGCCCTCGCCGCCGCCCACTCCCCCGTGGCCCAACCGCCCATTTTGCTGCACGGCGTCACCGGCTCCGGCAAAACCGAGCTATACCTGCTCGCCGTGGCCCGCACCCTCGAACAGCACCGGCAGGCCATCGTCCTCGTGCCTGAAATTGCCCTCACCCAGCAAACCGTGCAGCGCTTCGCCGGGCGCTTCCCCGATCGTGTGGGCGTCATTCACTCCGCTCTCACCGAGGGCCAACGCTACGACACGTGGCGGCGCGCCCGCTCCGGCGCGCTCGACGTGATCATCGGCCCGCGCTCGGCGCTGTTTGCGCCGCTGCCGAACATCGGCCTCATTGTGGTGGACGAGGAACACGACGAGGCCTACCAGCAAGACCCGCCCATGACCCCTTACTACAACGCCCGCGACGCCGCCGTGGAATACGCCCGCCGCCTGCAAGCCATTTGCCTCCTCGGCTCGGCCACCCCGGACCTTGTTTCATATGCCAAAGCGCAGCGCGGCGACTACCGCCTGCTTGAACTGCCCCGCCGTATCATGGCCCACGGCGAGTATATTGCCCAACAGGCCGAACGGTTGCGCCTCGAACCGCGCTTCCATCCCGTGCCCGGCTCCGCCGCCCAATATGCCGACCTGCCCGACGTGTCGGTGGTAGACATGCGAAACGAACTGCGCGCCGGAAACCGATCCATGTTCAGCCGCGCCCTGCAAGCCGCCCTGGCCGACGTGCTGGCGTGCGATCGGCAAGCCATCCTTTTCCTCAACCGGCGCGGCACGGCCACCTACATTTTTTGCCGCGACTGCGGCCACACCCTCGCCTGCCCCAACTGCGGCACCCCGCTTACTTACCATCATACGGGCGATACTCGTACGGGCGTTCAATCCTTGCACCACCCGCAGGGGCTGGTGTTGAACGCCCCCGCCCCTATCTCCACGAGCGCCCCGACATTGCGCTGCCACCACTGCGGCCACAGCCGCCGCCAGCCCAAAACCTGCCCCAACTGCAAAAGCGAGCGCATCAAATACTTTGGCGCTGGCACCGAGAAAGTTGAGAGCGAACTCAAGGCCCTCTTCCCCGATGCCCTGCCGCTGCGCTGGGATTGGGATGTGACCCGCGCCAAAGGCTCCCACGACATCATCCTGCGGCACTTTAGAGATCATCAGGCGAACATCCTCATCGGCACGCAGATGATCGCCAAAGGACTCGACCTGCCGCTGGTCACACTGGTGGGCGTCATCTCGGCAGACGTGGGCCTCAACCTGCCGGACTACCGCGCCGCCGAGCGCGTGTTTCACACCCTGGCGCAAGTGGCCGGGCGGGCCGGTCGCTCGCTGTTGGGCGGGCGCGTCATTTTGCAAACCTACCAGCCCGACCATTACGTGGTGCAGGCCGCCTCGCGCCACGACTACGCCGCCTTTTACGAACAGGAAACCGCCTACCGCCGCCAGTACGGCTACCCACCCTTTGGCCGGTTGGTGCGGCTGGTGTATCGCCACTCGTATGCCGACCGCGCCGAAACCGAAGCGCGCCGCATGGCCGACGTGCTGATTGGCGAAATCAAAAAGGCCGAGGCCCGCAGCACCACCCTCATTGGCCCGGCCCCGTGTTTCTATGGCCGCCTCGACGGCCTCTATCGCTGGCAGATCGTGTTGCGCGGCCCCAACCCCGCCGCCCTCGTCGGCGCGGCGCGGCCCAAAGATTGGCTCGTGGAAGTGGACCCTCTCAGCCTGCTGTAAAAAAGCATCCCGCAGCCTGCCAGCTCCGGGACGCTGGAATTGTCGCCCACCCGTTGACTCAGTTCAACCGGCGTCCCCGTTGCCCACATGATCAAACGAGGCCACCCATGGCTTCAGGCGTGGCGTCCATCGCGGACATTATATTGACAAATTCTACACTTGGGTTTAGATTCGCGTAACTTTTATGGCTAATAATGACGTCCATGAATGGGTTAATTTGTCTGAGGCAGCCCGGACGCTGGGGGTGCACCCTTCCACCGTGCGCGCCTGGGCCGACCGTGGCGACCTAGCCTCCCAGCGCACCCGAGGCGGCCACCGGCGTTTTCGTCAGGTCGATCTAAAGGAATGGGCCGCCAATCACCGGCAGGGTTCCCCACCCGCTATCGCTTTGGTGGTGCAGTCGGCAATGGGCCGCGCCCGCATGGAAATGACCGACGGCCAGCTTTCGCAGTTGGCCTGGTACGCCAAAATGCCGGAGGCTGCGCGCGAGGAGCACCGGCGCATGGGGCGGCGGCTGCTCGCCCTGCTCTCGAAATACCTCACCAGTGAAACCGCTGCCGAGCACGACGCGCTGCTGCCCGAAGTGCGCCTGCTGGGGCTGGACTATTACCGGCTGGGCGTGGCCGGGCAGCTTTCGCTTACCGACAACGTCCGGGCCTTTTTGCGCTTTCAGGATTTTCTCACCGAGAGTGTGATGCAAATGGCCGATGCCGCCGGCCCGGCCAAAGCAGAATCGGTGGCGGGCCTTTACCGGCTCACCGCCCGCTTTACCAACGAAGTGCTCGTGGCCCTCATTACCGCTCACGAGACCGGAGTGTGAAACGCGAGCCGCACCGCGTGACGCCGGCGTGACGCCTGCCATCACCGTGCCCGGATCACGTCTCACCCACAAAATATGGACATCACCAAGTATTTGCCCTTCTTTTCCACCCTCGTCACTTTGATATTTGCCGGAGCCGTGTTGCAGCGCTACCTCCAACGACGCGGCGCGCACTTGTTGCTGTGGGGCTTAGGGTTGGTGCTATATGCCGCCGGCACGTTCACCGAGGCCGCGCTCACGTTTGGCTGGAGCGCGCTGGCCCTGCGGGTGTGGTATCTCACCGGGGCCATGCTCACCGCTGCATGGCTGGGGCAGGGCACCGTGCATTTGCTGGTGCGCCGACGCGGGGTGGCGAAGATCGCCACTATCGTGCTGGGCGTGGTATCGCTCGTCGCCGTGGCCGGCGTGTTCACCGCCGCAGTCAACGGCGCGGGTTTCAATGCGCACGTGCCCATCTCGGCGCAATACAAATCGTTGATGACCCGCAGCGGCATCACGGTGCTGCTCACCGTGCTGCTGAACATCTACGGCACACTGACTCTGGTCGGCGGCGCCGCGTTGTCCGCCTATCTGTTTGCCCGCAAGCGTGTGCTGCCGCAGCGCGTCATCGGCAACGTGCTCATCGCCGTCGGGGCGCTGTTCCCCGCCGGGGCCGGCACGCTCATCAAGCTGGGGCTGGGCGACTGGCTGTACCTAAGTGAACTGCTCGGAGCGGCGATCATGTTTGCCGGATTCATGGTCGCCACCATGCAGCAGCCCGACAAAGAGCCTGCGGTTCCAGCCACGGCGCTCGCCAAAGGTTAGTTCAGTCGTTTGTGCTTAACTTTAGCCACCAGGGACGGCATGCGTATTGCCGTCCCTGGTGATTTATAATCAGCCTATGACCTCATCAACAGGGCGCACCCTCGGCAACCTATCGATCTGGATCGGCGTGCTGGCCTGGGTTCCATTTCTCAGCTTGGTGGCCGGCGGCCAGCGTGTTTCCATACTCCCCTTCCTCGCCGTGCATCTCGCCGGCGTGCTCGGCGGCGCGTGGCTGCGCAACAGCGCACACCGCATGGACGGGTTGGACAACACCAGCAACCCGCATGGCCGCCGCCGGAAACTCATCAGCAGGATTATGATCTACCTCGGCGTGTTGGCCTGGGCGCCCTTTTTCTACATCGAGAGAGTCCTGGGGCAAGACCTTGCCGTCGGCCCGTTCCTCGTCGCGCATCTCGCTG
>ORJL011091491.1_pt1 | contig 11401 bp, 11 predicted proteins | sample 1779941 | NCBI WGS metagenome assembly ORJL01 (sample SAMEA104232317, study PRJEB22302) | groundwater metagenome | biome: forest; feature: aquifer; material: groundwater | place: USA | collected 2011-08-07 | depth 5.8 m | reverse complement strand
TTGTCTCCCTGGCCGTCTTCTTCGGCAAGACGCGGCTGATAGATAACGCGATTCTGGAGTAGACTGCGGACCTGACCCCCGGCTCCTTCCCTACCGGGGAAGGGGGTGGTTTGTCCCTCTCCCCATGTCGGGCCATTGGCGTTAATGTAGTGCTGCGGGTTGGGGGTGGGCCGTAGGGGCGAAGCATCCGTGCATGGACGAGGCCCTGCAATTGAATACCATGGGATGCTTCGCCCCTACCATACGCACGGCACATCTTCCCTCCTTATGTTAACGCCTATGCTCCTGATCGTCCTATAGAGCAATGTCCACCGGATTCTGCGCCTTTCCCTCGTAGAGAAGGGGTGGTTTGTCCCTCTCCCCGCGTCGGGGAGAGGTTAGGAGAGAGGTCCGAACCCCCTCTTTCCCCGTGCTACAATGAATGGCGATGACCGACATTGTAGTTGACCTCAAAGACTTCCACAAGGTCTTCATCCTCCTCTTCGTGGCCATGGACCCGCTGGGCCTGGTACCGTTCCTGGTCAGCCTGCTGAGGTCCATCGAGACACCCCGCCGGACGAAGGTCATCAACACGGCGCTGCTCACGGGAACGGCCGTGGGCCTGGTGTTCCTGGGCCTGGGGAAGGTCATTCTGGCGGCGTTGGACATCCGCATCGCCCACTTCCTGGTCGCGGGAGGCGTCGTCCTCCTGGTCGTCTCCCTTCGCGACCTGCTCGCCACCGGTCCCGAGGTCCCACCCGCCCCCAGCGAACTCATCGGGGTAGTGCCTATAGGGACACCCCTCTTGGTGGGGCCGGCCGCCATCTCCATGCTGCTCCTGCTGTCCGGCCTCTATCCCGTATGGCTGGTCATCCTGGGCTTCCTGGCCAACATCGTGGCCGCCTGGGTCATCTTCCGGCAGAGCGAGCGCATCTCCCGGTTTCTGGGTGAAGGCGGCCTGCTGGCCGTAGCCAAAGTGGCCTACCTGCTGCTGGCCGCCATCGCCGTAAAGCTCATCGCCCAGGGCATCGCCGACCTGGTAGCGGAGCTAACGTAGAGACGACAGTGGACCCACCGGAAGAGGTGGCGCCCCTGTCGTCCCCCTTCTTTAATGGGACCTTGAAGTTACGCTGGCGGCGAATCTCGATCGTCCCCCTTTCCAAGGGGGACTGGAGGGGGTCGAACCCGTGCCCCATTTCATCGGCAAGGAAATCGAAGTACAGCTCGCGGGCGAAGTGCGTGACCCCGTCTCCTTCCGCTTCGCCGACAAGGAGTACCGGATAGTCGAGGTCCTGGAGCGCTGGCACGACTACGGCTTCAGCGGCGACCCTGCCCGAAAGCGCCGCTGGTGGATGCGCCACCATGTTACGTGCTACCGGGTGCGCACCGCCGAAGGCGAGGTCTTCGAGCTACAGCACGAGCGGGGCACCCATCCAGAGCAAGCGCAGAAGGGCAAGTGGTACTTGTACCGGCAGCAATGAGCAGCCGGTCTCTTCGGTCTGCCAGTCAGCAAACTAGCTGCGCGATGGGGAACGCTCCCCAGTCACCGCCAGCAACCGGGCGTACCCCTCCTTCGGGAAATCGGGACAGGACTGGGCTTTGGCCGGGTCGGACCTCAGGGCCAACGCGAAGGCAAAGCAGGTCGAAAAGCCGCACTTCTTGCAGTTGGTCCGAGGCAGCAGCTTGTAGATGTCGAGGGCATTGGGCAGAGCCTCTACCCCCGAGAAGTCAGGAACGATTACGCTCCTGCGGCTCCAGATGTCGTTGATTCTAGCGACAATCGTCGCGACGACTGCTCGCGCTTCAGCATTGTCAACGGGAGCAACAATGATCTCGTGCGGACGGAAGGCGTACCCTTTTTCCTTGCTGTCCCAGACCAGCACCTTGGCTGCAGGATAGTACCGGCATCCAGCCAGCTCGGCATTCAAGTAGGGAAGCGCCTCGCTGATGTCCCCAAACAGACTGGCCACAGCGCGGCAGTGGTCGGACCCCGGATGACATTCCGGGTAGGCCAACGTGTATTCGAAGCCTCGAATCAATTCCTCCGCCATGTGGGCATCTCCCTGTCCTGTGTCGCGCTCGCCTTGCCGATGTGGGAACGCATTCCGTCGCGGACCTGGTCCTCGAACGCTGCCTGGTCTGAAGGCGCTCCGGCGCGCTCCTTCAGAAGCTCTTCCTCCGTTTGAACACGACCGTCGGCCCGCAAATGGAGCACGCAAGCCCCGAGGTCGCTGAGAGCCTTGCCCACCAGAAGGCTGCGATGGCATTGAGCAGGGCTTTCCTCGGCGCAGACCAGGCAGATGCTATTCCTGCTGGCGACATCGAGCACTTTCAAGATCGCCTCCTTGAACGACTCTTTCTGGCGCATGATGTCGTAGTTCGCTTTGCCGGTGCGTGTGTCGTAAGAGTCCTCATCTGAAGGGAGACCACCCAACGTGTCACCCATGTAGACGTATCTCATCCCTGCTGAACTAATCAGCTTGCTGAGGTTGCCCCTGCGGGCGAAGGCAGCCCAAGCGCTATTGGGACGGCTCCGTATGTCAACAAGGACTTCGATCTGGACCAAGGCGAGCAGCCTCAGAAAATCGCCGGGCGCATGGTTGCTGTGGCCTATGGTGTAGATCGTTCTCATGCGCGTCCCATTGTGCCCGTAGCTTCTCTTACGCCTTCGCCGCCAAGGCCCCGTGGCACTTCTTGTACTTCTTTCCGGAGCCGCAGCATCCGACGCGCCTGGCCTCTGTCGCCTCGTCCATGTCATGTGTCATCGTGGGAATGAACTTCTTTTGTGAACTGTGGCACCCTATCGATGGCATGGAGAACCTGGTGTTCGACATCACCGAATTTCACTCTTCTCAGCCATCCTCCCTCATCGAAAACCTCTTCGACCGTAGCATAGGTGAACTGCGCATGTACGTTAGGGCAAACTACCAAGACGTTCTTCAAATGGTCGCCAACATCGGGCTTGACGTGGTGAGTTTCGAAATAGGGGTCGCCCTGCTTAGTCAAGAATCCAAACCCCGTCACCTGGCATCTGCCGCCGTACACCTCCGCTAGGAGTCTTCGGATAGAAGGTGCGACGCTCTCTCTGCTTGTTCGCAGAGAGGCCACCTTGCGTCCTCGGACGCCTGGCTTTGCACCTGAAAGCCTGTAATACTCGCTCAACACGACGTCCTTGACACCCAAGTTCGTGATCTGCGCAATCACGGCAATCTTGCGAGACGCCTCATCTTCGTTTGATGACTCATCAAGCGAAGCTTCAGCGGCTAACAGGCTCTGTCGAAACTTATCCTCGGCCACGATCCGGTACTTGTTATCCCCAAGGAATTGGACTACGATCTCGTCTCCATCTTGGATGTTGTTACCGCTGAAGAACTCCCTCATTCCGCCAATTCGGCATTCCCCGCTCGTGCTACGGTAGGGAGTGTAGACTTTGCGTGACATCCGGTCGCCAGTTCCCAAGAAAACCTGGACAGTCCCTTTCTCCTTTGGGAAATAGTCGGTTAGCGAAACAGGGATTGCTAGAAGGCCCTTGTCAATTCGGCTCTTCGTAACTCTAACGGTCTTGTAGCTGAAAGCTATCCTGCTCGGCACCGTTTCCATGCGATCAGCTTTCCTCTGCCGTGTCCGCTTCTTCCCAAGGCTCTAGATTGGATGATAGCTCAGCGTGGTTTAGCGGAAGACTTCTGCTAAGGCTGATTGCCTCTTCTCCGCTTTCGGCTTCAACGGTCTTTGTCTCAAAAGTTGAATAATAGATTGAGACCCTAAACTCGCGTCTCGCCATTGGCAACCCCCATTGCAGCGACTACCAGCCAGTCAAAGCGCCTCCGAAAACGCCAAAGAGTCAGTGAGTGTTCGGACGGCTCGAATCACTATTATACTTGCCTTCATCTCAGAAGGCCCCGGGGCCAACATCGTCTGCCCTGGGTTAGGCAAGCCGCATCATCTGCGTGCTAGGCCTTGCCTGCACAAGGTCAAATCTGCCAATTCCCTATGCCTGTCTGCGTGCGTCCGGTGCCCACACGTCCCTATCCCATATCTCCACATGAAAGCCCTCGTCATGATGAATGATCGTGACAGGATGCGGCGTAGCCCGGCGTCCCCGAGGTGTGCACACCATAGATTCGTACCGCCCATGCGATACCACGTGCTTCAGACTCGTGCCGTGAACAGGACAGAGCATTACTTTACCCCCTGGGCCACCGCCCCGTGGCACTTCTTGTACTTCTTGCCTGAGCCGCAAGGACACGGGTCGTTGCGACCGATCTTGTTAGCCGGCTTGGGAGCGTCGTGGCGCTCCGCCCCGGCGGTCACCGCCGTCTTCACCGGCTCCTGCTTCTGCTGAAGTTGGACGTGGTAGATCATCTGGGCAATGCCCTTCCTGATGGCCTCCTGGAGGGTCTGGAAGGCTTCGTGAGCTTCTTTCTTGTAGGACACCAGGGGGTCACGCTGGGCGTAGGCTTCCAAGCCAATGCCCTCCCTCAAGTTCTCGATGAGGGTCAGGTGCTCCACCCAGTGGTTGTCTATGACTCGGAGCATCACCAGCCGCTCCAGCAAGCGCATGTTCTCTTCGCCCATGGCCTGCTCCCTCTCCTCGTAGAGGTCTTCGGCAAGCTGCATGAGCCGCTCCTCCACCTCGTCCCGGCTCATGGCCCGAAGAGTTTCCTCGGTCAGGTCGGGCGGCAGCGGGAAGATGGTCTTGATCCCGCCCAAGAGCGCCTCGAGGTTCCAGTCCTCGGCGCCCTGGCCCTGGAGGGTTGTCGCCACCAGGTCCGCGATCTCCTCCTCGACCATGTCCTGAACATTGTCCTTCATGTCGGCGCCGGAGATGACCTTCTTGCGCTCGCCGTAGATGACCTCCCGGTGCATGTTGATGACGTCGTCATACTCGACCAGGTGTTTGCGGATGTCGAAGTTATGGGCTTCCACCTTCTGCTGGACGCCCTCGATGAGCCTGGACATGAGGCCCATCTCCAGAGGCACATCCTCGGGCATGAACGACCTGATGCGGTCGCCGCCGAACCGGCGCAAGATGTCGTCCTCCAGGGAGACGTAGAAGCGCGATGAACCGGGGTCGCCCTGGCGGCCGGCCCGGCCCCGGAGCTGATTGTCTATGCGACGGGCCTCGTGTCGCTCCGTCCCAACGATGTGCAGGCCGCCCAACTCCACCACCTTCTTGTGCTCTTCTTCCCAGGCGGCCTTCAAGGAAGTACGGATTTTGGCGATTTCCTCCTTCTTCGTCTCGTCCAGGGGGTCAATGCCCTTCTTCCGCAGTTCATCCTCCACCATGGCGTCCATATTGCCGCCCAGGATGATGTCCGTGCCCCGGCCCGCCATATTGGTCGCGATGGTGACCATGCCCACCCGCCCTGCCTGGGCCACGATGACGGCCTCCCGCTCATGGAGCTTGGCGTTGAGCACCTCATGGGGGATGCCCTGTCGCTGGAGTATGCCCGCCAGCTTCTCCGACTTCTCGATGGACACCGTCCCTACTAGCAGAGGCCGGCCCTTTTCATGCCACTCCTTGATCTCCTCGGCAGCGGCCTTGAACTTGGCATCCTCGTCCTTGTAGATGCGGTCGGCGAGTTCAGTGCGGATCAGCGAGCGGTTAGTGGGGATGACCACCACCTCCAGCTTGTATATCTTGTGGAGCTCCTCGGCCTCGGTGACGGCGGTGCCCGTCATGCCCGCCAGCTTCCCATACATCCTGAAGTAGTTCTGCAAAGTGATGGTGGCTAGAGTCAGCGACTCGCGCTGGATCTTCACATTCTCTTTAGCCTCGATGGCCTGATGCAAGCCCTCCGAATAGCGGCGACCGACCATGAGACGCCCCGTGAACTCGTCCACGATGATGACCTCGCCGTCTTTCACCACGTAGTCACGGTCGCGCAGGTACAGCTCCTTGGCCCGGAGGGCGTTGTCCAGAAAGTGGGTCAGGCCGTAGTAGCGAGGGTCGGCATAGAGGTCCTTCACCCCAAGGAGCCGCTCCACCTTTCCCAGTCCGACGTCGGTAGGCAGGACAGCCCGCTCCTTCTCCTCCACGGTGTAGTCCACGCCGGCGTCCAGCCGCTGGACGAGCTTGGCGAAGGTGTTGTACATCGCCGTGGACTCCTGGGCGGGGCCGCTGATGATGAGAGGCGTCCTGGCCTCATCGATGAGGATGTTATCCACCTCGTCCACGACCGCGTACTGGTGGCCTCGCTGCACCTGCTGGGCCTGGTCCACCACCATGTTGTCCCGCAGGTAGTCGAAGCCGAACTCGTTGTTGGTGCCGTAGGTGATGTCGGCGGCGTAGGCTTCTCTGCGGCTGACCGGCCTGAGGAACTTCAGCCTCGGGTCCTCGGAGCGGACCTGGGGGTCGAACACAAAGGCCGACTCGTGCTGGAGACAGGCGACGCTGGCTCCCAGGGTGTGGTAGATGGGGCCCATCCATTGAGCGTCCCGCTTGGCCAGGTAGTCGTTGACGGTGACCACGTGGACGCCCTTGCCGGTCAGGGAGTTGAGGAACGCGGGTAGGGTAGCCACCAACGTCTTGCCTTCGCCGGTCTTCATCTCGGCGATCTTACCCTGGTGGAGGACCATACCGCCCATGAGCTGGACATCGTAATGGCGCTGGCCCAGGGTGCGTTTGGCCGCCTCTCGCACCAGGGCGAAGGCCTCTACCAGGAGGTCGTCCAGGACCTCGCTCTGGGCCTCGAACAGGGGGTCTTCGTCCTTCTTCTTCTCATCATCATCGTCCACTTCGCCGACCTCGACCAACTCTTGGGGCACCTGCTCCTTGAGCTTGAGGGCGCGCGCCTTCAGTCCGGCCAGGTCGAGCTTCTCCATCTCCGCTTCCAGCGCGTTGATGGCCCTGACGGAAGACTCCAGCTTCTTGAGCTGCTTTTCGTTGGAATCTATGAGACTACCTAAGAATTTGAACATAGCTTCATCCTAACCAACCCGATTCGATGTTGCTCCTGCCGCTTCTCCTTCCCCATAGGGCCGGGGCCCTCCATACCCCACACCTAAGTGTGGGGTATACGCCTGGCTCAAAGCAACCGCCGCAGGAGTAATGCCCCTCCGGTTGACTATTGTCCCTCTTCATCCCACAACTGTCCACTCTCACCCCAGGAACCTCCGCATGTGCGCCGCCTCCACCAGGACTTTGTCCAGGTCATCAGCCCGGTCTTTGACGCCCTCCGTTATCTGTTGCGTCAGCCTGGCGTGCTCCTTGTTTACCTCGGCTAACTCTCCGTCCAGGGCCAAGGGCCAAAAGTCCGGCGCCAGGGACTTGATTGCTTCCGGGTTGCGGAACCGGGAGGCGTCCCTCAGGTCCTCCACGAAGCTGGGATAGACCTGCCGCAGGAACTCCAGGTCTCCTGTTGTCAATGCGGTCAGGCCCAGAAACTCCGGAGGGAAGCCGACGGAGTAAAGGCTGGCGCAGAACGTGATGGCCCGGGGCAAGGCCACGCCCTCCATCTGGCGTGAATACCCGAATAGTCCGATGTGCAACCTCCGGTCGCGTCGCTGGGGCACCAGTGACGCGACCCTGTTGACGAGCGGCGCCAGGGCCATCACTTGTTTTCGATATTCTCGCGAGCACCTGTCCATGATCTCCTGGGCGCGGCCCTCCTCGATAGGTGTGGGCTCGCCCCTCTGGCCGCTCCTCAGCTCCGCGATGGCTTGCTGCGCCTCCAGGGCGGGGTAATCGTAGCGGAACGCCGACTGGACGGTGAAGGTCTGCGTGCTGGGGTACTCCGCCAGGCAACGGTCTACCCGTCCCGGCCTCAGGTTGCCCCGGAAAGGAGGAGTCCCCGCACCCAGTATGGGGTAGAGGGGGATCCCCAGTCGCTTCTCCAGCAACCGCAACCGGTACAGAGCGACCTTGTTGGCCAGCACGGCGCTCACCATGCCGTAGTTCAACGCGGGGTCGCTCCGTGCCAGGAACACCCTAACGTAGGCCAGGTCCTTGCCCCAAACGTAGTCCTCGACGATCCGATCGGCCCGCACAATGTAGGGCAAGTCCTCGACCAGAGGGATGACCTGGATCGTTTCCGGCAGGAACTTGCCCACCCACTCCCAGATGAAGATGTCGTCGTAGCCCAGGCGGTGCCCCTGCTTGCCCGCCACGAAGCCACGGTAGTAATGGTAGACCCGGTTCAAGTCCCGGGCCGACATCGTCATGGGCAGGATGACCTCGAAGATCGGCGGGACATCCCGCCCGTAGAAGCTGGCCGCGATGTCGAAGGACCGGGGGATGCTCTCAAGGGTCTCCACCAGGACCTTGCGCATCTCCTTCTCGATGCTCGGGTTGGGGATGCGTATGGTGAGGAACAGGTCCTCGCCCAGCACCTTCTCCTGGAAGAAGTAAGGGTATCCCGAGAGGAGATGGAGGACCACCTGGCTGTCCACTTCCTTGCCCTCGTAGTCCCACATCTGCTCGTCGCAGCCCAGGTGGGAGAAGGAATAGTAGGCCTCTTTGACCTCCTCCTCTCCCCGGAGGACGGGACCGCTGGCGAAGAAGGGTGTGAGCACGTTGTCCGGGTGCTGCGTGGCCATGCACCGGGGGATGGTACGTTGGGATGGGGCTTTGGCCACCGCGACCTCCTGAGGGGCGCTAGCGCGACTCGAACAGGGCGCCCACCGACTGTCCCCCGTGGATGCGCCGGATGGCCTCCGCAATGAGAGGGGCCACGGACAGCACAGTGACTTTGGGCACGCGCTTGGCAGGCGGCACCGGCACTGTGTCGGTGACCACGACCTCCTCGATAGAGCTGGCGGCGATGCGTTCGATAGCCGGGCCGGAGAAGATAGGATGGGTGCAACAAGAGTATACCCGAACGGCGCCGTGCTCCTTGAGCGCCTGGACCGCCGTCACCAGAGAGCCTGCCGTGTCGATCTCGTCGTCAAAGGTCAGCGCCGTCTTCCCCTGGACGTCGCCAATGACGTTCAGGCTCTCGGTGTGCCCGTCGTTGAACAGCCGCCGCTTCTCCACGATGGCCAGGGGAGCCTTGAGCCGCTCCGCCACATTGCGCGCCCGCTTGGCGATGCCTATGTCCGTGGCCACCACCACCAGGTCAGATAGCTCCTTGGCCCTGAAGTAGTCCGTCAGGAGGTACAGAGCAGTCAGCTCGTCCACGGGGATGTTGAAAAAGCCCTGGATCTGGCCGGCGTGAAGGTCCATGGTGAGGACCCGGTGAGCGCCGGCCACCGTGATTAGGTCCGCCAGTAGGCGGCCCGTGATGGGCACCCGCGGCTGGTCCTTCTTGTCGGTGCGGCCGTAGGCGTAGTAAGGGACCACGGCCGTGATGCGCCGGGCCGACGCCCGCTTGGCGGCATCAATCATGATGAGGAGTTCCATGATGCTACGGTTCACCGGCGAGGCCAGGGGTTGGACGATGAAGACGTCCATCTCCCGGATGTTCTCTTGAATACGAACGAAGATATTCTCGTTGCTGAACTGGAAGACCTCCGCCTGGCCGAGGGGGACGCCCAATTGGCAGCACACTGCCTTGGCCAGCTCGGGATGGGCATTGCCTGTGAAGACCCTTACATCGTCCATGTTCCCTCCACTCCAGCCTAATATAGCACAAGGCCGCCTGGCGGAGAAACCGGGCGCGATGTGATCGGGCCGCGGTCTTGGCGGTGTCCGTAGGGGCGAGCCGGTGGTTCGCCCCCATGACGAGGAACAAAGGAGAAGCATGGTGCGTGATGGACTCCGGTGGTAGAATGGGCGTGATAAGAGAGCCTTGCGCTCCCCGTCGGCACCGATATCAACGCACATTGCGGAACGGAGTGAGAGCCATACTTAACGATGCTGAAGGCCACCACCGACACTCTATTCGTCTGAAGGCCTTCGACTACGGTCAGGCTGGAGCCTATTTCGTGACCATCGTGACCCACGAGCGCGAGACCTTGTTCGGCTCAGTGTTCGACGGCGCCATGGCAAATAACTCCGCGGGACAGATTGCAGCCGAGGAATGGTCTCGCGCCGGAGACGTCCGGCCAAACGTTGTAGTGGATGCGTTTGCTGTGATGCCCAACCACATTCATGGCATCATCGTCCTGACCGAACCGGCAGGGGCGAACCGCCGGCTCGCCCCTGCGCCGGGCATGCTCACGCCGCCGCCTGCCGGTTCGCTTGGCGCCATCATCGCACAGTTCAAGTCCATCACCACCAAACGCATTAACCGTCTGCGTGGCACACCCGCATTGCCGATCTGGCAACGCAACTACTTTGAGCACATAATCCGGAACGATAAGTCTCTGGACCGCATTCGAGAGTACATCGCCGACAACCCGGCTCGGTGGGAACACGATCCGGAGAACCCCACAGCCACGATGCTGGAACCGGAGCCCTGGTAGGGGCGAGCCGGCGGTTCGCCCCTACGCGTTTGGCGACCTGTGGTATATTCAAAACAGATGCCTGCGCCCCAATGAGCGATCGATGTTCGCTCATGCAGGCAACGTCAAAGCAATGGCCAGGAGGTCAGCCCTTGCCCCCCGTAGTCCGCACCGAGAATCTCACCAAGTTCTACGGCAAACATCGCGGCATCGTGGGCCTCAACCTGGAGGTCCAGCAGGGAGAGGTCTTCGGCTTCCTGGGTCCCAACGGCGCCGGCAAGACCACCACCATCCGCCTCCTCCTCGACTTCATCCACCCCACCGAAGGCCAGGCGCATCTCTTTGGACTGGATGCCCACGCCGATAGCCTGGCCATCCGCCGCCGCACCGGATACGTGCCCGGCGACCTGGCCATGTACGACAGCATGACCGGTCGTGACCTGCTGACCTATTTCGGCAACCTCAGGGGGTCGGCTGACTGGGACTACGTTGATGGGCTGGTCAGCCGGCTCGACCTCGATCTTTCGCGGCGCATCCGCACTCTATCGAAGGGCAACAGGCAAAAGGTCGGCCTCGTTCAGTCGCTGATGCACCAGCCTGAGCTCCTGGTCCTAGACGAGCCGACCAGCGGGCTGGACCCCCTGGTGCAGCACGAGTTCTATCGCATCATCAGGGAGTTCAAGGCGCAGGGCAAGACCGTCTTCCTTTCCTCCCACTTCCTGGCCGAGGTCGAGAAGATAGCCGACAGAGTGGGCATCGTTCGGGAGGGGCGGCTCGTGGTGGCCGAGCAGGTGGACGTGCTCAAGTCCAAGGCTGTGCGTGAGCTCGAGCTGCACTTCGCCCAGCCTGTGCCCGTGGAGAGATTCAGCCGCGTGCCGGGGGTGCGCGATTTGCAGGCCGACAACAACGACATCCGCTGCAAGGTGGAGGGGTCGGTGGATGCCCTCATCAAGCTCGCCGCCCAGTTCGAGCTGACCAACATCACCAGCCATGAGCCTGACCTGGAGGAGATCTTCCTGGCCTACTATCAGAAGAGCGATACCTGTGCTGAATAACATATTCCTCAAGACGCTGCGCGACCAGCGGCGCTCACTGATGT
>ORJL010558786.1_pt1 | contig 11401 bp, 8 predicted proteins | sample 1779941 | NCBI WGS metagenome assembly ORJL01 (sample SAMEA104232317, study PRJEB22302) | groundwater metagenome | biome: forest; feature: aquifer; material: groundwater | place: USA | collected 2011-08-07 | depth 5.8 m | reverse complement strand
GGCTGATCGCGTGGTTGGGGCGGATGACGCGGAATTCCTTGTAGTGCCAGATCTCCTTGCCGTCAGCCAGCGATCGGGCGTAGACGCCCCACTCGTTCTTCTTCTCGTCGTAATCGTTGTGATAGACGCGACCGCCGAGGATCGCGGCGCCCGCGTAGCCCTGGCCGACCGGAACGGTCCACAACACCTTCGGCCCGCCAGCGGGCCACTGGCGCAGCAGGCCGGTTTCCCTGGATATGCCATCGCGGGCAGGGCCGCGAAACTGTGGCCAGTCCTCCGCGCCCACGGTCGCGACCGACGCGGCAACAACCACGGAGGCAAGAAAGCCAGTGATACAACTCAACGCTCGCCGTGTGTCTACCGTGTGTTGCATTCCGGCCCTCCCGGACAATGGACCAAGGTACTAGACTAGAGCATTTTTCATAAGCGCGTAGTGGCCGAGTAGCCGCAGTGCCGGATGTAGGCTGCGCATTCGGTCGCGGTGAACAGGCCAAGCGCGATCGCAAAGAGCTGACAGACCTCATCGAAGGTGCGCGGACGAGCGGCGCGGAAGAAGGCCTTGAGTTTCGCGAAGGCCAGTTCAATCGGATTGAAGTCCGGGCTGTACGGGGGCAGAAACCGCACCGTGGCCCCGGCCTCTTCGACGGCCGCGCGCACCGCCGGCTGCTTGTGGACGGTGAGGTTGTCGAGCACGACGATGTCGGCGGTACCCAGTTGGGGACCATGTTCGCCCAGGCGTTGAGAAAGCCCGTGGGCGCCTCCGACGTCGGGACCTTGGCCGGACTTCCGCGACGCGCGGTTCGGTTTCGAATCTGGGAAGGTGTTCGCATCCCCAGGGTAAGTACCGATTTCGTGCGAACTGTACAAGAGGAATCTCACATCCGCGAATTTCCGAATGGCATTACGGTTAGCCACCACCCTGAGCGACCTACCCAGGTCTTGTTTCTGCGAGAACGATAAGAAGCCGGTCCCCAAGCGGCAGTAGGTCCTGCATCTTGTTCGAGCGCGCGCGACACCGACGCGGTCCTGCCCTGCTCGATCTCCCAGCGGCCGCGCAGCAGAAACGCCTGCCCCGCGTTGTTGGCGCTGGTCACGTTGCACCGATCGACGGCGAGCACTGTGCCGAACGGTCGTTTGCATGCCGGCTCGAGACGCACGGCCGGGACCGAAAGGGCCTTCGATGCCCGGGCGCGCCGGGAGCCGCGCACACCCTCGTTGTTTCGGTCGCTCGGCGACTCCTGCCGTCCAGTTTCCTGTGGCTATGCTCATGGACGCTGGGTCCGAGAACGGCCCACGCTCGCCACCGGAAACCTGCTCCGGGCAGCGTGGACGTCTTCGGCATGACGCCCTTTCACTGCGATCCGGGGGCCGGCGTCTCGCGATCCACCGCGATCAGCCCGTAGATGTAGAGGCGCGGTACCGAAAACGTGGCGTGGCCGTCGGCCACCTGCACGGCGACCGTATGCGGCTCGTCGAAGTCGGGCGAGAGGAACCGCGCACGCTTGCCCGCCAGGCTGAAGCCTTCGGGCAGCCGCACGGTCACGCTGACGGGTCCGACTTCGCGTACGCTGTCGTTGTCGAGGTTGTAGTCGTAGTGCACCAGGTGCACGACGAGCCGGTCTTCGGCCGCGTGCCGGTACGCGAGGGCGACGACGTGCTCCATGTTCGTCGCGGACTCGGGCGGCGCGATGGCCGAGATCGCACGCAGCATCTGGTCGCGTGCCGCCGCCGTGCGCTTCGTGGCATACTCCGCCGCGAGATCGCTCTGCGAGACGAGGGTCATCGTTCCCCTGCCGACGGCCCGGGTGCCGACGGTCCAGGAGTTTCTCCAGTCGGCCTCGCGCTCCACCGACCAATCCTGGAATTCGTTGGCCGCTCCCGGGCTGCCCCAGCCGATCACCGCCCCGCCGCCGCGGGCATAGTCGAGCACGAGCTGCACCTGCCCGGCGGTCATGGCCACGCTGTTCGAGAGGACGACCGCGTGATAAGGCGCAAGCGATGCCAGGGTCGCCGTGTTCGGCATCATGCGACCATCGCCGCTGAAGATCACGTCGAAGGGGATGCCGGCTTCGACGAGTGCCACCGCCGCGCCGTAGTAGCTGTCGGGGCCGCCCAAGTACGACGACACGGGGTAGAAGACCGCCACGCGCGGCCGCCATATCCAGTCCCGGCCGAACCACGATCGATTGGCGGCAATGAAACGGTAGTACGGCGCGAGCTGCCGCAGATCCGGTGAATAGTTGCCGGCCGCTCCAACGACCTCGTACGGCACCTGGTACTCCGCGCGCGCCGCGTACGCCTCGGCGATGAACAGCTTCGCGATGTTCACCGGGTGGCCGCGCTCGACGAGTTCGGTGTTCGTCGGCACCTGCGTGAGGTACACGCCCTTCTTCGCCCGGCCGTTCGTCGTGACCTTGGCCGATGGAATCACCTTGGCGCGGGGCGGCCAGCCGAACTGCTGGTACGGAAACTCCGGCCACGCCACATCGAGCGAGCGCTCGAACGGCAGGCTCATGTCGAGGCCCGTCGACGTGTTGCCCAGGAAGACCAGATCCTTGCCCGCGTTCGATTGAGCGTGGTCCTTCGCCCACGCGATCATCTCCGCGTAGTGCTGCAGCGTGGACTGGTACTCGAACACCCTGAACTCGTTGTAGAGCGGGACCTGCCACGGCGCAGACCGCCAGCGATCGGCGTGGCCGCGCTCGACGATGTAGCGCCGATAGTCGAACGAGTCGAGGTTGGCGATGCCAAATCGCGACGCCAGCACGCCGGACGGATACACGCCGCGCAGAAACTCGCGGAAGCCCTGCCTGTCGGGCTCGTTGAACACACCGCCGCGATCCCATCCAATGGCCAGCACCTGCGCCTGGATGTCGTCGAACACGATGCCGTCGACGCCGGCGGCGACGCCCGCGGCGATCTCCGATCGCAGAAACTCCCGCCAGGCCGGCTCGTTGATGTTCATCTGGTAGGTCGTCATCGCGCCCCACGATGACGTGATCTGCTTGCCGTCGAGGTCAACGGCGGCCAGCTTGAGCAGATCGGGTCGCAAATCGCCCAGGTTGTTCAGACCCTGGTAGACGGTGCCGGCCGTGACGTACAAAACGAAGAGCTGGCTGCGCGCGTGAACCGTCCTGACGCGCGACTCGAGGGCTCGAGGATCGCAGGTCACGCAGGGGTAGCTCGCCTGCATCACCCAGTCGATCGGAATTCCGTACGATGCCGCAACCGCAGACGCATCGCGATCGAAAGAGCTGTAGATGGAGATCGTGACCTCGTCGACGATGTGGGAAGGGGGTGGCAGCGACGCCGGGGGAGTCTGTCTGTCGGCAGATGGAAGGTGCAAGACGACCGCAACCATCAGGGAGACCGCGCCAGCGCCGAAGGAGCGGGTGAACATACGGCAGCCCTCGCCTCCCTTCCAAATGTATAGCCGCGTTGGTAGTGATCAAGTTTGCTTTTCTTGGCTAAAGTTACCGGAAATCATCGGTGTTACCGGGTAGTATCTCAGGTTGCTTGTGAATTCGTGGTACAATCTTGACTATTCGGTGCCCCTCTTGCTTCGTGTAGGCGGTCGATGCTAGGCTCCGCGTTCCGACAATTTCGGCTAACAATGTCGCGCTTCCGTCCCCGGCAGCGGTTAAACGACGCTCGATGTTGAGAACTCTCTAGGAAAACAACCGCTTGCGTGGCGGCATCAGAGTTGCGATGAAACACTTTATGGAGAACCAAAACGGCGTCATTCGGCTCGGCATGACCAACCCCGTCCCAGACGGACTACCGCTGGAATACAAGCGAGATTACGGGACCGCCCGCCGGAATCTGAACCTCTCGGATCTCATTAACAAGCCCGCAGCCCAGGGCAAAGTTCGCATCTTTAGTCTGGGCCTCCCGAAAGAGTTCTTTGATGGCGGTGGCATTAAGCGTGGTTCGCTCCTCCAGAATCTGTCCGATTCGGTTGTGATCAGCCCGAATACCATCAAGCCTCTCAAGTAGGAATTTCTCTTCAAGTCGTACCCCCGCCGGCGAATCGAACCCAACGCCGTGAAACATGAACGTCGAATGTTTGCACGCGTACCGATGCTTGCCCGCTAGAAATATGGCGTTCCCAATCGAATCTACGTTGCCGATATTGTGGATCGTCAACTCGCAGGGCAGTCCGACGAGCGCGTTGAAGATCGTCATTCCATGCATGACCGATCCGCCTGGCGTCGCGAAGAGCAAGTAGATGTGCGGAACGCGCTGGTTGACGAGATTACTGATCGTCGCCAGAAGCACTTCTGTAGGTTGCGGCGTAATCTCCGAAATGAACTGCACGTACACGACCGACGGCGGTGACGGAGCTTCAGGCGGTGGTGTCGGCTGTTGGCTTGTTGATTGTGGTGGGGACTCTAGCATCGTTCTCTCCTTCGGATCGTGAGGTAGTAAGGTATCTACCATTTATCATGCTACGCGCGCAGCGGCCTCAACGTTGTCAAGCAACTCGACGATTTCTTCAATGCTCCAGGCATGATCTGCAAGGCCAGCGGCCATCGCTGGCGTCACTCGCAGCGTCTGGTGAATCCGCGCGAAATTGTAGAACTGATAATGGAGCGCCACGGCCGCCGCGTGGTTCTCAACCTTCTTGGAAAATCCATTTGTGAGACGCGTAAACCGGCGCATGGACATCCGCATCGTCAGGTTCTGTCGTTCGATATAGGACGTGCTGACGTGCTTCGGGTCCGGGTCGCCAGTCACCGGCTGCGGGAGGCACCCGATGCACGTCGCCGGGCTGTAGCGTGTCTCGCGCTCGCCGCTCGTCCCGTAGAGTTTCACGAGCATGCTGTAGTCAATATCCCCGCCGAAGGCATCCTCGACGGCCGAGAGGTAGGGCTTGAAGCCGTCTGTTGTGAGCTGCACGCGATTCGCAAGTCGGCCAGCAAGATCGTGCATGAGGTCATAGGCCGTCGCCGCGTCACGCGGGCCGACGCGCCACGATGGCACCAGCTTCGTATCTGCATCGATGGCAACCCAAGTCCATACGTCGCCATAGCCGAATTGCCCGCGCTTCTCTTCGGGCACGTTCTTCGCCTTCGCGTAGCAAAATTGCCAGATTTCATCGACCTGAATCCGGTAGGCTCGCACGTTGCGGATCGTCTCGTCCTGATACCGCATGCAGGCCGCGCCAATGTCGGTCAGCAGTTTCAGCACGGTTGGAATCGACACGCCCGTCATGCGGCAGGTGGACCGGACGCTGTTCCCTTCGACGAGTCCGGCAATCACTGCCTTTCGCCGCATTTGAGTGAGTCGATTCATCTTGACAACCTCTAATCATTAATTTACTATATTGTATAAATTTAGTCGAGAGGCTAATCAATGGTTGAAACTCTCTTCAAGAACCCATTTAGGCCAGGCGCCGGGCATATGCCGCCTTATTTAGCGGGAAGGAAAAGCGAAAGTGAGGATTTTCGCAAGCTGCTGAGCCAGACAACGATCCTGCAGAACCTTGTATTGACGGGCTTGCGTGGGGTCGGCAAAACGGTCCTTTTGGAAACCTTCAAGCCCATGGCGATTGCTGAGGGATGGCTTTGGGCTGGCACTGATTTGTCGGAGTCGATGAGCATTACCGAAGACAACCTGGCTATCAGGCTTCTTACTGACTTGGCTGTCGTCACGACTTCGATTGCGATTCACGAGCCGCAGCCGGCAACGTTTTTTCGTCAGCAGGTGCCTCCGACACAACATCCACTGAACTACCAGGCTCTTCTGGGTATTTACGAGGCCGCGCCGGGGCTTGCCGCTGACAAGCTCAAAGCCGTGTTGGAGCTGGTTTGGACCAACGTCAGCCAACTCAATAAGCGCGGGATTATCTTTGCTTATGATGAGGCGCAAAACTTGTCAGATCACGCGGCAAAGGAACAGTTCCCGCTGTCGCTGTTGTTGGACGTGTTCCAATCGCTTCAGAGAAAGAATATTCCGTTCATGTTGGCGCTAACAGGGCTTCCAACACTGTTTCCGAAACTGGTCGAAGCGCGCACCTATGCCGAGCGCATGTTCCATGTAATCTCGCTCGGCCCGCTGACATCAGAAGAAACCCAACAAGCCGTTAAGGTGCCGCTCAAAGCTAGTAAGTGCCCGTTCCCCTTGTCCGATGAGTCGATCACCGTGATCTGGACCATCACCAAAGGGTACCCGTACTTCGTTCAGTATGTATGTAAGGAGGTCTATGATGTCTGGGTTCAGAACGCGAACAGCGGCGAGAGTCTTAAACCGATTCCAACTGATGCCATTACACGAAAGCTAGACACTGATTTTTTCTACGGGCGCTGGGCGCGAGCTACTGACAGACAGCGAGCGCTGATGAGAGTTGTGGCCGATCTTGAAAACAGCAATGATGAGTTCACGGTTCAGGACATTGTCGAGCGGTCGAAAATCATTACGCCTGAGCGACCCTTCAGCGCGAGCTTGGCAAATCAAATGCTAAGCGCACTTGGTGGACACGGTTTGGTGTACAAGAATCGCCACGGTAAATATTTATTTGCCGTGCCACTGATGGACCAGTTCATCAAGCGTCAGACCGATTTGACGCGCCCAGAGGCGTGACGAGCGGCCTTCGTTGGCGCAGGTCGGGTTTGCCCTTTCTCTTGGTGTTTCTCGGTTAAGTCAATGACGCGCTGGACGGCTGCGAAGGCCGCTTCGTTTACGTCCCGTCCTGGTTTCCGAGCGGTGCGTGACTTTTTCGTCATATCCGGCAGTATCGCATGGAACCCAAATCGGTCAGCGAGTCAGCTATTCAAACTTGATCACTACCGCCGCGTTGGGGACCTGTCAAAGGGACCTATCGCGCGGTAGTGGGCTGACGCGTTAGCCCACTACCTATCGCGCCATAGTAGGTGTTACCGAAGGACCCAACGTCGCGCCATAAAGGCTGGCTGCCGGATCGGTACGTGCAGGCCTCGCGGAGGGAGAAGGGCGTGCGTGTAGATCATCGCCGTACTGGTTGGCAGTAGCACCGAACGCAGTCGGCGGCCCGACTAAGGTCGAGGCTTCGTCATCGTTTCCCGATGCAGAACAATCGGCCGTCGCCGCGCAGAAAGATCTGCCCGTTCGAGATCGCCGGCGACGCGATCAGGCGCTCGCCGATGTCATTGGTGGCAATCACGGCCGGCTGACGCCCGGCCTTCACCACGACGGTCGTGCCGGTCTCGCTGGCGAAGTACACCTTGCCGTCGCCGACGACGGGCGACGCGCTGAAGATACCGTCGACGCGCTCCTGCCAGATGCGCTTGCCGGTCTCGGCATCGATCGCGACGACCCCGCCAACGTCGCTGACCATGTAGATCACGCCTGCGTCGTACACCAGCGACGAGACATACGGCGCACCCGTGGGCACGCCCCAGACGACATGCGACGTCGAGATGTTGCCGCGCCCGCCCGGCCGGATGGCCATGTACGGGCCGCTGCGGTAGCCGCGCGTCAGATACACGATGCCGTTGTGAAATGCGGGAGAGGGAATCGGAAACCGATTCGTGTCGCCGATATGCCAGAGGAACGCGCCGGTCCTGGGATCGTACGCGTCGACGCGCTCGCTCGAATTGACGATCAGCTCCGGGCCGGTCGCGGCATCGACGACGAACGGCGTCGTGTACGACATGCGGCCCTTGCCGCGATCGGCCTTCCAGCGCTCCTTGCCCGTTCGCTTGTCGACGGCAAGCAGGTACGACGCCGGCGTGTGATCGCAGAGCAGGATCAGCAAGTCGCCGTACAGGGTGGGCGAGCTGGCATGGCCCCACGGGATGTCAAAGGGGGCGATCTCTTTCCCCAGATGGCGCTCCCAAAGGAGCTTGCCGTCCATGTCGATCGCGACAAGCTGTCCGGTCCCGAACCAGGCGTAGACGAGTTGACCGTCGCTGACGGGGCTCGAGGTTGCAAGGTTGTGCTTGTCGTGGACGCCGGGCAGCTCGCCGGCCGCTTCGAAGCGGTGCTCCCAGAGGCGGCGGCCGTCGCGGCGATTGAATGCCTCGACGAGGAAGAACGTCCGGCCGTCTGCCGGTGCTTCGCGCCCGGCGCCGAGCGGCCGTTCGCCGGCCGCCGTGGGGTCGCCGCCCTGCACGAGCCGCGGATGGGTGCCGGGCCGGCGGACGCCGGCGCCGATCTGAGAGGTCACGAACACGCGATCGCCGGCGACAATCGGCGATGAGACGCCGAGGCCGGCAATCGGCGCCGTCCACGCGACGTTTTCAGTCGCGCTCCAGCGCTCGGGGAGGTTCTTCTCGTCGGTGACGCCGGTGCCGTGCGGGCCGCGCCATTGAGGCCAGTCGGCCGCCGCCACCGATACGCCGCACGCCAGCGCCAATGCCGCCGCGATCTTCAAAGTGCGCATGCCGGCAGTATAAAGGAAGGCAGGCCGGCCTGCGCTACTAATAAGCGCGCTCGTAGAGCTCGAGCGCCGCCGCGGCGTCGAAAGGCCGCGGGTTGAACGTCCCGGTCCATTGAGCAGCGGCCGCATCTGCAAGCGCGGACAGGTGCTCGGGAGCCGCGCCGAGGTCGCGCAGCCTTGACGGCAGCTCGCCGGCCTGTCGGATCTCTTCAAGCCGGCCCGCGAGTCGGTTGGCCGCGTCGCCGCGCCCATCATGGCCGCACACGCGAAGCAGCTCATCATAACGCGCGCCGACATGACCGGCGTTCCAGCGCACCACGTGCGGCAGCATCACGGCAATCGCGACGCCATGCGTGGTCCCGTAGCGCGCTGTCAATGGGTTGGCGCACGCATGCGTCGCGCCCAGCATCGACTGCTCAATCGCAATGCCAGCCTCGTGAGCGCCGAGCAGCATGGCGCCGCGCGCCCCGAGGTCGCCCGGCTCGGCGAGCACGCGCACGTAGTGGCTCTCGAGCAACCGCCACGCGTCGCGGGCGAACACATCCGAGATGTCGCTGCGCTGCGTCGTGAGGTACGCCTCCACCGCATGCGAGATTGCGTCATAGCCTGCGACGGCGGTCACCGTGCCCGGCTGCGACACGGTCAACTCCGGATCGAGCACGGCGACACGAAAGGCCGCCTTGGGATCGCCGCACGCCATCTTCACGTGCGTCTCAGGGTCGGAAATGATCGTGTAAGACTGCGCCTCGCTGCCGGTGCCGGCCGTCGTGGGAACGCCGATCGCCGGCAGCATCGGTTGGCGAGCCTTGCCGTAGCCCCGGTAATCTCGCATCGTGCCGCCGTTGGTCAACACGAAGTCGATCGCCTTGGCGCAATCAAGCGAGCTGCCTCCGCCCACCGCGACGAACGAATCGATGGCGCGTTCCGCCGCGTATGCGGCTCCGGCCCCGACCATGGCGGCGTCCGGATTCGGCTCGAAGTCGCTGAACAGGAAGCACGCGGCACCAGCCTGTTCGATCGAGGCCTGAGCGCGGCCCACATGCCCCGCGGCGACGATGCCGCGGTCGGCGACGATGAGCGTCCGGGTGAAGCCCAGCTCGCGCGCAAGCTCGCCGAGCCGCGCCAGCGCCCCTTCGCCAAACACGACGCGGGTGCGGTGGTGGAAATCAAAAGCCGGCATCACTGGAGCGCGGGATAGTACTATAGTTGCGCCACGTCGGCACCAAGGAGCGCGCCTGTGACAGGACGGCGACTTGCAGCGGTGGTTCTCGTAGCGGGCCTCGGCATCGTCCTGGACGGTCCCGTTCCATCCGCACAACAGTCCGAGGCGCAGCGGTTCTGGCCGCAGTGGCGGGGACCGCATGCCAACGGCATCTCGAGCACGGCCAATCCTCCGCTCGAGTGGAGCGAGACGAAAAACATCCGGTGGAAGGTGGAGATTCCGGGCCGCGGCGCGTCATCGCCCGTCGTCTGGGGCGATCGCCTCTTTGTGACAACGGCCGTTCCTGTCGGTGTCACGGGCGATGCGCAGCACGCCCCGCGCGGCGCGCTGCAGCCGCGCGGCATGCATCGGTTCGTGGTGATGGCGCTCGATCGGAAGACCGGAGGCACGATCTGGGAACGGGTCGCCACCGAGCAGGAGCCGCACGAGAAGTCGCACGTCGACAACGGGACGTGGGCGTCGAGCTCGGCGATCACCGACGGGCAGAACGTGTTTGCGTATTTCGAGTCGTTTGGCCTCTACGCCTACGACATGAACGGCACGCTTCGCTGGAAGAAGGACCTGGGCGACAAGCGGATGAGGAACGAGTTCGGCGAGGGATCGACGCCGGCGCTCCATGGCAACACGCTCGTCATCGTGTGGGATCACCTCAACGGAGAATCGTTCGTCGCGGCGATCGACAAACGCGACGGCAAAGAGCTCTGGCGTGTGCCGCGTGAGGAGATCGACACGTGGGCGACGCCTCTCATTCTCGAAGTGAACGGACGTCGGCAGGCGATCGTTCCCGCGATGAAACGTATTCGCAGCTACGACCTCGAGACCGGCCGGGTTGTCTGGGAGGGCGACGGGTTGACGATGAATCCGATTCCCTCGCCGATCCATGACGACGGGCTCGTGGTCCTGATGAGCGGCTTCCAGGGCAACGACCTGCGGGCCATCCGCGTCGCCGACGCGCGTGGAAACATCGACGGAACGAGCGCGGTGGCCTGGTCGCTGGATCGCGACACTCCGTACGTGCCGTCGCCAATCATCGCGGACGGCGTCCTCTATTTCCTCAAGAGCAATTCCGGAATCCTTTCGGCCTTCGATCCCAAGACGGGCAAGCCGCACTACCAGAATCAGCGGCTCGATGGGCTGCCGAACGTCTTTTCTTCTCCGGTGGCGGTGCGCGGCCGCGTGTACTTCACCGGCCGTGATGGCGCGACGCTCGTGATCCGCTCAGGGCCGACGTTCGAGGTGCTGGCAAAGAACACGCTCGACGATGGATTCGACGCGTCGCCGGCGCTGGTGGACAACGGGATCTACCTGCGAGGATACAAGCACCTCTACAGCATCGGGGCGCCGTAGCCGCGCGCGCTAGTGTTTGCGCCCGGACGTAATGAGACTGCAGTAACCGTGGTAGCCGTTGCCTGACAGGCCTGCCACGAGGGCGTCGATCGGTTGAACCATCGACGTGCTGCAGTAGCCCGGAGCGGTTTCACCAGCAGGCAACCGGTGCCGGTCCTTGGCATCAAGGTCGACGTCATCAGGGTAGGTGATCGCCCGAACAGTGGTTCCGACCAAGCTCCAAGGCACGCCTGCAGCTTCTCAAGGTGACCGTGGGCCCGGTGCAGCGCCTCCGCGCGACTAATCACTGGCGACTTTCGACTACAAGACTCAGTTCTTCTGCGTCGCCGCAGCGACCCACGTTTCGATGAGCGCCAGCGACGGTCCGCCGCGCGCGCGATACGCGTCGGCCAGCCGTAGCATTCGCGCGCGATCCTGGTCTGCGCTCTCGACCGGCCGTTCGTTCACGAACGCTTCATACAGCACCAGCAAGG
>ORJL011909750.1_pt1 | contig 11404 bp, 13 predicted proteins | sample 1779941 | NCBI WGS metagenome assembly ORJL01 (sample SAMEA104232317, study PRJEB22302) | groundwater metagenome | biome: forest; feature: aquifer; material: groundwater | place: USA | collected 2011-08-07 | depth 5.8 m | reverse complement strand
GCCTCGATCGGATCGGTCGTCTCGTCGATCTCGTTCCCGTAGAGCGAGAAGCGCGCCTCCAGGCGCAGGGTGTCGCGGGCGCCCAGGCCGATCGGCGTCAGCCCGAGCGCGCCGCCCGCGGCGAGCAGGCGCGTCCACGGACCGACCGCCCGTTCCCACGGAACGAACACCTCGAAGCCGTCCTCGCCGGTGTACCCGGTGCGCGCGACATGAGCGCGCACGCCGGCGACACGTGCGGCGACGACGCCGAAGGGCGGGAGGTCCTCGATGCTGGCTTCGCGGACCTCGAGGTCAGTGATCGCCGACATGATCACGCCGGCGCGCGGGCCCTGGACGGCGATGAGCGCCGTGTCCATCGACGCGTCCTCGATCTCCGCCGCGGACCCCACGTGTGTGCGGATGTGAGCGAGATCCTTCGCCGCGTTCGACGCGTTCACGACGACGAGGTAGGTCTCCGCGTCCAGGCGGTACACGATCACGTCGTCGACGATCGTGCCCCGCTCGTTGCACAGCAGGCCGTACCTCGCTTTCCCGATCTCGAGACCGGCGATGTCGCTCGACACCAGCCGGTCGGCCGCGGCGCCCGCGCCGGGTCCGCGCAGATAGACCTCGCCCATGTGCGAGAGATCGAAGATGCCCGCCGCGGACCGTACGGCGCGGTGCTCGTTCACGATGCCCGCCGGGTACTGGATCGGCATCTCCCACCCGGCGAAGGGCACGAGCTTCGCGCCGAGCGCGGCGTGCTCGCCATGCAGCGGCGTGCGCAGCAGGGTCGTGTCGGTCACGCGGCGGCCTCGCTGAGGAGCGCGCGCTCGAGCATCTCCCTGTACGTGTCGAAGGTAAGGAGCCGCTTCGCGTCCTCGACCGGGACCCAGCGGACCTCGTCGTACTCGTGGTCGTGCCGCGAGGTGTCGCCTCCGAGCGCTTCCATCAGGAAGAAGTGGACGGTCTTGTGCACGCGCTGTCGCGGCAGCGCGAACCAGTACTCGATCGTGCCGAGCGGACGAAGGATGCGGACGTCGAGCCCGGTCTCCTCGCGCACTTCGCGGGTCGCCGTCTCCTCGATGCGCTCGTCCTGGTCGGGCGTGCCCTTCGGGAGCACCCACATGCCTTCCCGTCCCGCGATGACGACCTCGCGCCCGCGGGCGCTCTGCCGGATGACGACGCCGCCCGCGGCGACCGCGTCACGGGTCCGTCGGCTGGGGCGCCTCGGCACGTGGGCATTGTCGCGCAGCGCCTGCGCGATCGCTAAAGCAGCCGGGTGTCGTTGATGACGAGCGCGAACGTGCAGTGGAGGAACTCGGCGGCGCGGCGGCACAGGATCATGCGCGTGAGAAAGATCTCGAAGTACTCCATGAGCGGCGCGGTCTCCGTGTCGATCGTGAGGTACAGCGCGATCTGCTTCTCCTTGCGGCTCACCTTGATCTCGGCGGAGGTCGCCGCGTAGTTGACGCGGTCGTGGATGTCGAACGCCGTCGACTTCGGATTGCGCACGCGGCTGCGATGCACGTCGCTCTTGTCCGCGAGGATCACCGCGGCGGACACGGCGCTGATCGCGGTGCCGCCCTCTTCCTCCTCGTGGTTCGCGATGGCGCCCATGACGGTCGCGATCTCCTCGTAGTCGAACCCGAGGTCCTCGAGGATGTCCTTCGCGATGAGCGCGCCGGTCTGGCCGTGCTTCTCGCGCGTGACCACGTTGCCGATGTCGTGCAGGTAGGCAGCGATCGCCGCGAGCTCGCAGCGGCGCGCCTCGTGGCCGAGGGACCGCAGGATGAACCGGGCGCCGTCGGCGCATGTGTTCGCGTGCCGCTCCCCGTGCTCGGTGTAGCCGATCGCGCCGGTCTGATGGTTGGCGGAGCGGATGAACGTCTTCACGCGATGATCGGCGCGGACCACGTCGAGCGTGGGGCCCTGGCGCTTGGCCTCGACCGGCGTCTTGGTCTTGGTCTCGGTGCGGTGGACCTTGGCGCGGGTGTCGGCCGCCGCGTCGGGCCGTTCGCCGCCCGGGCGCGGGGCGGATGCCGCTTCGCTCATCGGCGCGACGCTACACCGCGGCCAGCGGGTCCGCCGGGCTGGACCGGGGGTCGAGACTGGGCGCGGTGGGGCTGAGCTGGGGACGCAGGCCGACCTCCGCACCGACGCCTCGCCGCGTGCCTGCTCCTCGCGCCCTGGTGCTGCTGGCGATGTCGGTCCTCGTGGCGCTCCCGATCGGCGATACGGGACGGTTCGAGGCGCGCGTCGATGCGACAGCCGAGGTCCAGCGGGTGTTCGACGCCCGGCGAGCGGCGCTGAACGCGCGCGATCTCGCCGCCCTGCGCGAGCTGCATGACGCCTCGCGAGGACCGTACACCGCGTGCGCCCTCGAGCGGGCGAGGATCGCATTCGCGCTCGGGCGCGACGCTCCCCGGTACCGGGTGATCCGAACGCAGCCGTACCGCGGGTACCTGCGGACCTACGCGACCGCCGGCGGCGATGTCTTCCGCTTCTACATGCGCCAGATCTCGGGCCGCTGGGTGTTCACTGAGCCCGCGCCCGATGAGCTCGGCGAGGAGCGCATCCTCACTGGTGAGAACGTGCGCCTCCTGTACTGGTCGATAGACGAGGAGATCGCTGTTCCGCTCCTCGAGGCGACTTCGTATGCGCGCTCGTACGCGCTGCTGTCCGCACCGGCGCCAAAGGACCGCGAGCTGCAGCTGCGGATCCTCCCGACGCGTGAGACGGGTTCCAGCATCCCCTGCGCCGCCGGCGCCGCCGCCCGGATCTCCGGCGAGCCGTTCGAGATCCGCGCGCTCAGCGGCGATCTGTCGGACGCGAGTGGCATTGCCCCTGCCGTCAGCACCATCTCCCGTCGCACCTTGATCCACGAGGCGCTCCACTGGGCGCAGGCGCTCGCGGCGCCGCGATCGATCGGCCGCTCGAACTGGTGGCTGATCGAGGGGTGGCCCACGCTCCTCGCGACCGGCGAGAGCCTCCTCGGACACGAGTTCCCGCGGATCGGCTGCGGCGATCTGCCGACGTACGCGCAGCTCGGCTCGGGCCCCGGCCTGGCGCACGACGCGCCGGACGACATCGTCCAGCGGTACTACGTCTACGCGGCCAGCGCCGTCCGCTACCTCACAGAGAGATCCGGCGCCGACGACGCGTACTGGCGGCTCCTTCGTGCGTACGAGGCGCCGGGGACCGCGGACGAGGTCTTCCAAGCCGCGGTCGGCACGACCGCGGTCGCGTTCCGCGACGGCTGGGCCGCCTGGGTGGCGGAGCGCTACTGCCGCTGAGCCGCGCGCGCCGCTTCGTATCCGCGCTGGAGGCGCTCCGCGACGGTCTGGATCCAGCGCAGCTCGTTCAGTCCCGCGCGGCACACCACGAGGCCCCGCGTGAACGCGAGCCACGGCTTCAGCGTTCCCCCGATGAGCCCCAGCCACGTCGCGGCGCTCGCGTCGACCTTCGGCCCCGGTCCACGCGTCTCGGCGGGCTCGGCGTGGAGCCGGCCCTCGCCCGCCTGGAACTCGATCGCCGCCTGGGCGTCGGTGATGCGCAGGAGCGCGCGCGCCGGCGCCACGTCCGCGAGAGCGCTGGCCACCTCCGTCGTCGCGCTCGCGGCGGCGAGGATGCGCAGCAGCAGCGGCGCGACCGCCGCGGGATCCGTGTCGGTCCGGGCCGCTCGCGACGCCGCCTCGTCCAGCGCGGCGATCAGCTCGAGGCGGCTCAATGCGCGAGCGGCATGTTCGACCGGACGAGCGTCGGGATGCCCTCCGCCCCGTGCCGCATGGAGAAGTAGGCGGCCGCGCCGATCATCGCGCCGTTGTCGGTGCACAGCTTCGGGGGCGGCACGCGCAAGGGCAGCGACACGCGCCGCTGGATCTCCGCGCGCAACGCCAGATTCGCGGCGACGCCACCCCCGAGCATGACCGTGCGGACCTCGAACTCCGCCGCCGCGCGCGCGACACGCTCGGCCAGCATCTCGTTGATCGTGCGCTGGAAGGACGCCGCCACATCAGGAGCCCAGGGAGCGAGAGGCCGGGGGGTGGAAGGAGGCGGGCCCCCCCGCGAAGAAGAGCCTTCGAGGTCGCGGACCAGACGGAGGACCGCGGTCTTGAGCCCGCTGAACGACACGTCGTATCGCGAGGCGAGGTCCGCCTTGGGGAACGGGAACGCCTTCCCGTCGCCGCTGCGGGCAGCGCGCTCGATCAGCGGGCCGCCGGGAAAGCCGAGGCCCACGAGGCGCGCGACCTTGTCGTAGGCCTCGCCCGCGGCGTCGTCGAGCGTCCGGCCGAGCAGGCGGAAGCGGCGATGGTCCTCCATGAGCACGAGGTCGCTGTGCGCCCCGCTCACGACCAGGACGACGGCGGGAAGCTCGGGTTCGGGCGGCGCCTCATCGCCCTCGTAGAGCCAATTCGCGTACACGTGGCCTTCCAGATGGTTCACGCCGACGAACGGCTTGCCCGCCGCGAACGCGAGACCGCGCGCGTAGTTGGCCCCGACGAGGAGCGCGCCGATGAGCCCCGGCCCGACGGTCGCCGCGACGACGTCCACGTGCTCGAGCGTCGTCTCCGCGCGCTCGAGCGCCTCGCGCGCGACGGGGTCGACCTGCCGCAGGTGCTCGCGCGCGGCGACCTCCGGCACGATCCCGCCGGTGCGCTCGTGCACGGTCTGCGAGGCGACGACGTTCGACAGGATGTGGCGACCGTCCTCCACGACCGCCACCCCCGTCTCGTCGCAGCTCGTCTCGACGGAAAGGATGCGCGTCACTCGGTCTCCAGCGCGCGCTTCAGCTTCGCGAGCATGTCCCGCACCGCGCGGTCCTTGATGCGATCGGTCCACATGATCAGCGCGTCCTCGTTGTTGTCCGAGTAGTAGCGGCGGCGCCCCCCGGCGCGCCGGAAGCCGTACTTCTCGTACAGGCGTTGTGCGCCGATGTTCGAGACGCGCACTTCGAGAGTCAGCCACTCCGCACCCATCTCGTCGGCGATGTCGAACAGCCGCTGGAGCAGCCGTTCCCCGATCCGGCGGCGGCGGTGCTCGGGCAGGACGGCGAAGGTGGTGATGTGCGCCTCGTCCACCATCAGCCAGAGACCCGCGTAGCCAACGATCTTGTCGCCCTCGCGCGCGACGATGTAGCGCGCGTTCTTGTTCTGCGGCAGCTCGTGGCGGAACGCGTTCGCCGGCCAGGGCAGCGGGAACGAGGAGCGCTCGACGTCCTGCACGCCGGCCACGTCGTCGATCGTCATGTCCTCGATGACCATGGGCGCCGTCGAGACCATCAGACGAGCTCGCCCGCGCGGCCGCGGATGAGCGGCGCGCGGATGTACAGCGGTTCGAGCGACTCCGCCGCTACGCCTTCGCCTCGCTCCAGACGCCTCCACCCGATCTCTGCGAGGTGGCCCGCCCGGCGCAGGCTCGCGCTCGCCGGCGGGAAGATCGCTCGAGGACCGAGGCGCTCGCGCAGCAACGCGGCCGTCGGATCGTCGATCTCGCCGGCGAAGAGCGTGTCGATGGCGATCGTGCGGGCGAGGTCGTCGACCGAGCAGGTCATGATCTCCGAACGTCGCTGCCAGGTGCCGCGGCGCTCGCCGTACATGGCCGCATAGTGCTCGCTCCGTCCAGCCGGGAGGAGCGCGCAGACGCGCGTGCGCGATGCCGCGAAGGGATACGCAGCGACATCGAGGGTCACCACGCCGATGGCGGCTGCGCCGGATGCGCGGGCGATCCCCTGCACCGCCGCGATCGCGACGCGCAGTCCGGTGAAGGAGCCGGGGCCGATCGCCACGGCCAGGCGCGTGACGTCGCCGAGGCGCGCGCCGACGAGGGCGAGCAGACGGTCGATCTCCGGGAACAGGTGATCGTCATGCCTGCGCTGCGCGTGCCACGTACCCTCCGCGAGCACGATGCGCCCGTCGTAGAGCGCCACCGACGCGTACGCCGTGGAGGTGTCGATCGCGAGCAGCGTCATGCGGGGAGAGCCTCGTCGCGCCAGCGCCGCGCGCGTGGGCCCCTCGGCTCGAACCGCACCTGCCGCTGGTCACCCCCTGTGTGCGCAAGGTGGACGTCGAGGCGGTCTTCGGGCAGCCGGCGCTCGACGCGGTCGGGCCACTCGATCGCGGTGACGCCGCCACCGGAGAGGGCCTCTTCCCACCCGGTCGAGGGCGCGTCGCCCGGGGCGAGGCGGTAGAGGTCGATGTGGAAGAGCGGAAGTCGGCCGCCGTCGTGCTCGTGAACGATCACGAACGTCGGGCTCGTCACCTCGCGCTCGTCGATCCCGAGGCCGCGCGCGATGCCGCGCACCAACGTCGTCTTCCCCGATCCGAGCTCGCCCCAGAGGGCGATGACGTCGTCCGGGAGGGCGGCCTTCCCGAGGCGTACACCCAGCGACTCGGTCTCCGTCCTCGACCGCGTTGACGTCTCCGTCACGTCGGCATCGCGCCCGTGCGCTGGAAGGCGCGGCGCTCCCGCCACATCCTCACGCTCAGGCCGAGGAACGTCCCGAAGACCGCGGCCCAGATCCCGAGATAGATCTCGCGCGGGACGAGGGCGAGCGGACCGACGGGGAACAGCGAGGCGAGCAGAGGGACGAATCCGACCAGGCCGACCAGGCTGCGCGTCCGCCGGATGCGCGCCATCCGCGCCTCGAACGCGGCGCGCTTCATCGTCTCCGCGCGCTTGGGCGTCGCCGTCCTCGGCTGCGGCGCCGGCTCCGGATGTTCGGCGCGGCGGCTTCGGCGGTCGCGCCGCCGGCGTCGTGAGGGCACGGTCCAGACGCTAGCGGCTAGCGCTCGGCATCGAGCAGCAGCACGTTCGGCCCGCGGACGTCGTCCACCGGACGCACGGACGCGTGATCGTCGGCCAGAGCGAGCGCCGGCACGGTGGTCGGCTGCGCGGTCCTATCCGCGGGCGCCAGGACGAAGAGCCGCGCCGACGCCGTGTGGATCGCGGCGCGCTCGCCAGCGAGCGCCACGAGCGGGTCCCAGATCTCCGCCGGCAAAGGTCCGGAGCCGAAGCCGAGGAGGCACAGGACCGTCGGCCGGTCCTCGAAGGTGGACCGTCCGCGCGCGTCGACGTCGTCGCCGTAGACGACGCGCAGACCGCCGGCGGGAGCGGCCCCGGCCACGACCCCGGCGACGCCGCAGGCATGCGCGCGTGTGACCGCCTCGGCCGCCATGCGCGCACCGCCGACGAGGATCCGGTCACGAAGGCGGACGTCGAGACGCGCCGGCGCGAGCGGATCGGCGGGCGAGTCGACCGCCAGGGCGAGCTCGCCGACGGCGTCCGGGCCGTATGCCGCGAGGCCCTGGAGGCCCCAGCAGTCCCCCTCCACCGCGACGACCGCATCGTCCGAGCGGGTGACGACGCCGTCGATCGTCGAGCGCACGCGCCACTCGTCGACGACCGGTGAGATGCACAGGTCGCCGTCGACCGTGATGTGCACGAGGCGTCCGTCGATCGGCGAAGTCGCCGCGCGCGCGAAGCGGCGGCCCGTACGCGCCAGGATGCTCCCGCGGCGCACGTCGGCGACGGGCCGTACGCGAAGGACGCGGTCGAGGTCGCGCGGAGTGACGCCGACGCGGCGCGCGCCGTCGACGAGGTGCACGCGCGTCACGGTGCCGCCACTGGCGATGACGTCACCCGCGCGAACGCGCTCGCCTTCGGCGATCCGCTGCGCCGGGCCGACCGGGAGCGCGTGCTCGACGGTCCAGCGACCGTATCGCCAGCTCATGTGAGGGCGACCTCGGGCGCGAGCACGCCCAGCGTCTCGTACCACCGCGATACGGCCGGCACGCGCTCGGCGTCACGGACGGGGAGCGAGAGCGGCCGCGGCCTGGCGTCGATGACGAGACCCAGCGGCCCGCTCGCGATGCGCGCTCGCGTCACGCCGGGGCCACTGACCTCGACCTGGTCGCCGACCGGAACGACGAAGAACGCTCCCCGATCGACCCGCTCCTCGCGCGTCGATCCGGCGCTCGTGATCCGCACGAGGCTGCGGCGCGACGTCGTGACGGGCAGGACCGCCGCGGAGGGGATGACGCCCTCACGGATCTTCCGATCGAGCGGCTCGTGGTCTTCGGAGGCGACCGCACCGGCGATCGCGAGGAGCACGTCGCCATCGTCGCGGGCGATCGATGCCGGCTCGGTCGGCTCCAGCGCGTCGATGGCGATCAGCACCGCGTTCTCGACGCCCGGGAGCGCCGCCAGCCGGCCCGTCAACAGGATCGTGGCCGCGGAGCGCAGCAGGGCGCCGATGCCCGCCGCGCTGGCGTCGGCGACCGTGTGCGCGAGCGCCTCGTGCGCGAGCGCGATCTCGAGCGCGAGGGACTCGCGGTCCGTCGGGACCGCGTCGGGCCAGCGAGCGCGGTTGAACACGCGCTCGAGGAGCGTCGGCTGGTCGACCGTCCACGGGATCCAGCGTCGCACGCGCTCGAGGCCGGCGCGCGCGACGACGTGGTCGGCGCCGTGCCCGATGCCCAGCGGGCGCGCATGGGCCGCGAGCAGCGGCGCGAGGGGCTCCGCGCGCACGAGCGAGGTGGACGCTCCCGTCAGGTCGACGACGAGCGCCGAGGAGCGGCGGACCTCGGCGATCCGGCGGGCGAGGATCTCGAGGGCCTCGTCGCGCAGCACGCCGCTCCCCCGTCCCAGCGCGCGAAGCCGCGTCACGAGGCGTCGGCGGCCGTCGTCGGTGCGCAGGTCCGGAACGACCTCGGTCTCGAAGAGGGTCGTGAGCGCTGTCGCTCGCCCGATCGCGCCGTCGTCGCCGCTCGCGATCACGATGCGCGGCGCGGGCCGCTGTGCGGCGCACCCGAATCGCAGCGCTTCCGCAAGGAGAGCGAGATGATCCGTCTCCCCGCGGTCCGCCAGCGCGATGACGACGACGTCGGGCCGCGCGTCGCGCAGCGCCTGCGCGCGCTCGCCGAACGACCGCGCATCCCCGGCGCCCATCCCGATGACGATCTCGACACCGGCGGCGAGCAGCGCCCGCAGCGTCGCTCGCTCCATCGACCCCGGATGCGACGCGAGCGTCGCGACGCGGAGCGGACGCCCGTGCGCGACGTCGACCAGCGCCGCCGCGCGCGTCACCGCGTCGGAACACCCTCCGCAGCTCTCACGAACACGTCGAAGATCCGCGTCGCGGCCGGCGAGACTTGAGCCACGCGCTCAGGATGCCATTGCACCCCGAGCGCCCAGCGACGGCCAGGGACATCGAATGCTTCGACGATCCCATCGACCTGGGCCGTCGCCCGCAGCTGAGGAGCGAGACGCTCCGGGGTAATGACCTGGTGGTGGCTCGAGTTGACGGAGAAGGGCTCGGCCCCGCATATCTCCTCCAGGAGCGATCCGGCTCCCGCCCGGACCCGGTGCCGAACGGCTTCCGGACCGGCAGGGTCATCCGGGACTGCCGACCCGGCCGGTGGGTATTTCGGCGAGTGGCCCTCTCGGTGTTGCTCGAGGCTCCCACCGAAATGAACGTTCAGGATCTGGAACCCGCGGCAGATCCCGAGGACAGGCACGTCAAGCTCGAGAGCACGCTCTACGAGATCGAACTCAAGCTCGTCGCGCGCCGGATCGATGTCGGCCGAGCCTTCGTTGGGCTCCCGGTAACGCTGCGGATCGATGTCACCACCGCCGGTGAGACAGAGAGCGTCGGAGGACCTCGGCGGGACATCGCCTGGATCGATAGGCAGCGGATCTCCGCCAGCACGACGGATCGCTCCGAGGTACTGCTCGCGTGCGACAAGGCAGCGACGCGTGACGTGGCCACACAGCGTCACGGCTATCACGGGAAGTGCACTCATGCTCGCCAGTATCGCGGAGGCGCGGCCGGGCCGCGCCGACTATTCGGGCGCGATCGTCGCTCGGTCGATCAACTCGATGAGCACGCCGTCCGTGACGCGCGGGTGCAGGAACGCGACCATGCCCTCGCCGCCCCGGCGTGGCCGGCGGTCGATGAGCTCCGTCCCCGCGCCGGCGAGCTCGTCGAGCACGCGCGCGAGGTCGTCGACGACGAAGCACACGTGGTGCAGCGTCGGCTTGCCACGCTGCGCCAGGAAGCGCGCGACGCCGGAGAGCTCGTCGAGCGGCTCGAGGAGCTCGATGCGCCCCGCGCCACTCCCGATGAACACGATGCGCACGGCCTGGTCCGGCATGTCGCGGGTGTCGCCTGCCTCCAGGCCCAGCGTCTCCGTATAGAAAGGGAGCGCGGCCGCGATCGAGGGCACCACGATCCCGACGTGATGGAGCTCCGCCCCGGCGATCCTCACCGCCGCGGGACGAACGTGCCGAAGACGGAGCGCAGGTCGTCGGAGATCTCGCCCAGGGTCACGTCGGCCTCCACCGCCGCGAGCACGAGCGGGAACAGGTCGTCCGATCCCCGCGCACCACGCTGCAGCGCCTCGCGTGCGCGCGCGACGGTCGCGCCGTCGCGGCGGGCGCGTACCTCGCCCAGGCGGTCCCGCGCTCGCTGCACCAGGCGCTCGTCGACCTTCTGCAACGGCGGCACGACCTGCGCATCGGTGCTGTAGGCGTTGACGCCGACGACGATGCGCTCGCCCTTCTCGATGGCCTGCTGCTGGGCGTACGCGGACCGCTCGATGGCCCCCTGCTGATAGCCGCTCTCGATCCCAGCCAGGGCGCCGCCGAGCTCGTCGATCTTCACGACCTCCGCGAGCGCGCGCTGCTCGATCTCATCGGTGAGCCTCTCGACGAGGTACGAGCCGGCGAGCGGGTCGACCGTCTCGGTCGCGCCGGACTCGTCGGCGATGATCTGCTGCGTCCGCAGCGCGATGCGCACGCTCTCCTCGGTCGGCAGACCGAGCGCCTCGTCGAACGCGTTCGTGTGCAGCGACTGCGTGCCCCCGAGGACGGCGGCCAGCCCTTCGATCGCTGTCCGCACGATGTTGTTGTGGGGCTGCTGCGCGGTCAGCGTCGATCCCATCGTCTGAGTGTGGAAGCGCAGCTGCCACGAGCCTGGCTCCGTGGCGTGATACCGCTCGCGGGCGAGCCTGTGCCAGATGCGGCGAGCGGCGCGGAACTTCGCCACCTCTTCGATCAGCGTCGAGTGCGCGGCGAAGAAGAAGGACAGCTGCTTGGCGAAGGCGTCCACGGCCAGCCCGCGCGCGAGCGCGGCGTCGACGTAGGCGATGGCGTTCGCGAACGTGAACGCGAGCTCCTGCACCGCGTCGGCCCCGGCTTCCCGGATGTGGTAGCCGCTGATCGAGATCGGATTCCATCGCGGCAGGTGCGCCGCGCACCACGCGATGAGGTCGGTCACCAGGCGCATCGACGGACGCGGCGGGTAGATGTACGTCCCTCGCGCGATGTACTCCTTGAGGATGTCGTTCTGGGTCGTCCCGCCGATGCGCGCGAGGGGGACGCCTTGGCGCTTCGCGAGCGCGACGTACATCGCGAGGAGGATCGG
>ORJL010741984.1_pt1 | contig 11405 bp, 18 predicted proteins | sample 1779941 | NCBI WGS metagenome assembly ORJL01 (sample SAMEA104232317, study PRJEB22302) | groundwater metagenome | biome: forest; feature: aquifer; material: groundwater | place: USA | collected 2011-08-07 | depth 5.8 m | reverse complement strand
TTCATATCCACGGACAGCGATTTTTAATGCTTGAAAAAGATGGTGTGAAGAACGATAATTTTGTGTGGAAAGATACTTTCTTTATTCCCACAGGAAGCATAATGACTATACTCTTGGATGCATCAAATGAAGGTACCTGGATGATGCATTGTCATATTGCAGAACATCTCGAAAGCGGCATGATGTCGACAATCGAAGTGGGATAAAGATTTATATAGAGAAAAACATTTTCCTCACTTGTAGGAAGCCGCTTCACTGACGGTGATATGAAGAGTGTTGCTTCAATGCACCACGCTTCTATTGCTGAGGAAAGTCCGCCCACCGAGTGTAGCAGCTGCGTAGAGCAGATGGAGAATATCTATGGCTCTGGCAAAGAAACGAGACCACCTTCCATAGGGATGAAAAAGAGAAGGTGCAGGTGACTGTGCCGAGATAACCTTTGGACGTCGTGGAAGGAATGGATGAAACGCGTGAATCCCTGCTGGTGCAAGTCTTAGACGCTTAGTTGAATGTGAAGATGGTCGTTCCTCACGGAGACCTCCCAGAAGGCGGCTTACGGCTTTCTACACACTTTTTTGCTAAAGATTTTTATACTTCCTTTTTATCCTCAGAGTATGGCTGATAATCAAATGCGTATGCCTTCATCACAAGGAGGCCTTGTAAATTTTAAAGGGAGCCAGAAATCAAAGTGGATGCTTTCGCCAATGCACACAATCATCATGATAGTCATAGTCATTATCTTCATTATTATTCTCAATACCTTTGCACGAGGCATGTTAAAGTTATGAACATTAATCCGCGACAAATGCAACAAATGATGCGCCGAATGGGGGTGAATCAAAGCGACCTCTCAGCAAAAAGAGTCGTTATTTCGCTTATTGACAAAGAACTCGTCTTTGAAAATCCAAACGTTCAAAAAGTCAATGCAATGGGACAAATTTCATTTCAAGTGACGGGAAATTTTACTGAACAAACAATAGATGTTACTCCTGATATCAGTGATGACGATATCAAAATGATTCAGGACCAAACAGGAAAGGAGAAAACAATCATTCAATCCACTCTCGTGAAGAATAAAGGAGACATTGCTAAAACAATTCTTGAGCTATCATAAAATTTAATAACATGAGCGCCATAACCTCAGAATGAAAGACATTCATCTGTGTTTAGAAAGAGTGTTACATCAAATACGTGCAAATGACGAGACGCTCCATAAGACTTATGCATTAGTGCAAGACCCAAAAATTTTTATTCCTCTTCTAGAAAAAATAAAGAGCGCATTCTTAGAGCTTATCGAGATACTTCTGAAACATAAAGGAGAAAAAAAGGGGACAGTTGATGCAAATGTAGTGAAATTTTTTGCTATAATCGCACCAAGCTATGGATTGTCTCCCACGTATGCAAAATCCCTTGAAGAAATAAACACTATTTTTGAACTGCACAAAACAAGCAAAACAGAATTTTCTCGCCATGGTTCATTAGTGCTGTGTACAGAAGAGTTTAAAATTGTCGTGATAGAGCCAAAATCAATACAAAACTATATTAACCTGTCAAAACACTTCTACACTGCAGTGGAAAAAATCGTCTTATGAGAGAAGCGCTTACTGATGCAAGCGAAGAACTAAAACGCGTTGATCATCTTATTTATGTTAGTTTAAAATACACACGATCAGTCGATGTCCTTCGTAATGTTCTGCAACGTATAATTAATGCAATAGAATCTCTTCAGAATGCGTTACTCATCGATGCTGAAGAAGAAGGGAAAATTACAGGTATACCGAATTTACCGGTTGAGCGATGTCAACGCCTGAAGGAAATAAGCGGGGAATTCCCTCTCATCGTTGAAATGACAGATTTTTACCTGTTCTTACGTAAAGCAATGAGAGTAGAGTTTGGAAAATCTCAAGAATTTCGCCGTCATGTCACTATGTCAATTGTCCTTGAAGGAGATAAACCAATAGATATTGATATTGATAAAGTACATGAATATTATGAAAAGCTAAAAGAGTATTTTGATTTTACATTTGAAGCGTTAAAAGCGCATGAAGAAAAAAAAGAGGCAAAAAAGAGTAAAAAGAAGTAAATTTCCCCATACAGAAATAGTGTATTGGTCAAGTTTGCTGGTGATTCTAGTCTGTAATCTTCTCATATCTCTCGCTTTAATTCCATTTATACTCTTTTTCTCAGACCAGAGCATGCTACTTATCATCATCTCGCTTGCACTCACGTTAGGCAGTATTTTTACCTTCTTTATTCATCATATTCAATCCCTCGAACTTCACCACCACATATTTGGAGCACTCATTCTCACTGTTGTTGCTGTTCTCAATGTCAGTCTTATGGCATCGTTGAGTAATTCCCTTAATACTGTTCTTCAGCTACATCAAGAAATTAATCCCTTTTCGCTTGGATTTCTCTATGGTCTCTTCTTTCTATTCCCGTACTGTGTCTACCATGGGTATCGTTACTTGAAATCGAAATGATTATAAGCCTGTTTTAAGCCCCTTCCAAAAGAATGAGGGCCATAGTATAATGGCAGTACAAGGGACTGTGGATCCCTGAGCGCGGGTTCGATTCCCGCTGGTCCTCCTATAATTTCTTGAGAGAAGATATAATATCAATTCTTTTTTTCGCGGGTACTGCAGTCTGAAAAAGATGCCAAAATACTTTCACTAGCCATTCATTCCAATCAGGATCAAAGAGGTCATAGAAAATAAAAGTGTTTTTTTCAAGTTCTCCAGACTTATAGTGTTTAATCGCTTTTAACTCTTTAAGACGAGCTTGCGTCGAATCAATGACAATTGCCCGAAGAGGTTGTTCGCAATGCCGAATCTCAATCGCAGTTCTCCCAAGTTCTTCGTTAATTTCGTTGACAAGAAGTAAGTTTTTTTCGCTTGCAATATCAATTCTGGTCAAAATTTTAATAGGAATTCCTCTCTTTGCGACCGCTAAAAGAACACCTCGTACGCTTTGCTTCCCTTGCTTTACAGTCGCCCATGAAAGATTACCTGAAAAAATAAAGACTTGCTTCGTCGCGGACATAAGTAATGAGATGACATCTTGTTCAATGGTTGCAAATTCTTCTTTCTGTGTTTCTAAAAATGCTCTTCGTTTCTTCTCATCAACGTACTGATAGATATCCAGAGGAGAAAAGTCTTCCTTCTTTCGCCCAAGAAGAATACGTTGAAACAAACGTTCCTGAAATTCTGTTGAATTTATTTTCTCATCTGTTTGGCAGTAAACAACCTTGAGCGCTCCTCGTGTTCCTTCGCGAAATACTCGTGTTGCGAGAGTACCACGTTCCTTTGCGATCAGCTGCACATATCGATCTGCAGTCCGCCAATTAACACGCAGGAGCTGTGCAACTTCCTGTATTGTCCTTGGCTTTTGAGCTACAGATCCTATAATCTTTTTTATGATTTTATCGTCAATCAAATACAACACCACGCCTATATTTCTGTCAGTAAGAAAGAAATAAACTACAACACTATATAATTATGATGGTGATTGACACAAAAAAACAAGCATACGTATTCGGGGAAAAGAAAGCAAAAACATGGGTAAAAACTATTGAAAGGAAGATTGATAGTATAGACTATTGGAAAGTCAGAGATGACTTCAACTCAAAAGAAAAACAGACACTCTTGAATCAGGCAAGAATCGAATACGACCAAAAACAAGGAGAGTATTCTCGGGATGATTTTATTGCTTTAGAACGAGGAATTGAAGATGGATTTTACGAAGAAGTACGGAGAATAAAAGAAAAAAGTTTTGAGATTTTTCTCACAAGTCATTCAATTGATAGTAAACTACAAGAAGTACAACAATTTGGAGAATGGATAGGAAGAAGTGCTGGTAGTCATCTTGCCATCGCGGGATTTCCCTATGAACGAGCACTTAACAGTTATCTTGAAGAAACATTCGGGATATTTCACAGACAAACACAAAGTGAAGCAATAAAGCGGATTCCCACAGAAATTCTGTCCATATTCAAAGAAGCATATTATTCTGGATTACGAGACGTACATGAAAAAGAAAATAGTAAACGAGAAAGAAGAACAAAAATGTTCAGCATATAAAAACAGGGAAAGGTGAAGACAATGGGAGGATGTTATAATTATTATGAACCGCCAAGAAAGAGTGCGGCACAAATTGCAAAAGAACAAACACAACAAGAAGAAGTGACGAGAATTGACTCGCTTGAAAAGAAACTCAATTCATTTTTTCGGTCAAATGCTTCCGATGATGCAATACTTTTACTGACGGAAAGCTACGCATTACACGCAAAAAAACACAAAGCAGGATTCATCAAGGAACTTCTAAAGTATCATCGATTAGAAGCACCAAAGAAAGAGTTTCCTGATATTGAGTATGAAGTAAAGTTTTCCATTGATCCCTGGCACGTTGAAACACATCGTAGCAAAGAACCAGCAGTGGGAGAATATCTTAGTGCTCTAGAGTTCCCAGCAACTTCACGCGCACGATTTTTACGCGATGCATCAGACATAATTACGAAGGGAACAAACCATTTCTTTGGAAATAACGGAAGCGAAAAGCTCGTTGTCATTGAAAAAATGGGAAAATTATATCTGAAGGAAAAAAGCGATCCTCTTCCATTTGATGTCCAAGTGCCGTATCAGGAAATAGTGATTAAAAGAACTGAAAAACGCTACGAGACAAGTATGGAAGATATCCTTGCAAAAACCACTGCAGTAACGACGGAAGGAGGAAAATATCACGGCAAGATTGAAAAGGATAAAGCAGATACCTTTGTTCTGGACACTAATGACGGCCGAATATATTCAGTTACTGTCACGATTGCAAAAAACAAAGAAGCAGTACAACGGCAATTAGAATTAGAGTACGCAGGCTTTGTTCCCGGTTTTGTTGGCTTTGAGCACGAAACAGAAAGACAGCTCATTTCTGGGATGGTGGATCTTGCCAAGCACGTAGGAGTTCTCTATAGTAATGCACCTGTTGGTAAAGGATGGAGAATGCAATTAAATCTTACCCACGAAAGAAAATATGATTTTGTGGAGGGGAAAAAACAGCTCACTCCTCATGTCGTTAGTCTCCTTCCTTTAGAATACAAGTTAAATCTAAAGAGGTGACTCTATGCTCATCTACGTCGTTGGTGTTCATGGAAGTGGAAAAACAACGCTGATTGATTCCCTCGTCAATTGCTACACAGATCAGTTCATGAAAGCAAAAAAGCTAGACATACCAAAAGGAGAAAAGATTTTTGAGCGCCAGCTCCTACGGTACTGCAGATCCTACACTCAAACGTTTTATGAACAACAGTTAGCGAAGAAAGAAAAGCATGTGCTCTGTGATCGATCATATCTTGACAATTCAATGTACGATGCTGCATTTGTTCAGTTAGAATGGATGACAGCAAAAGAACATAGGCAAATTGAATCAGTAAAGAAGATTCTTTTTGATCAGAAGCTTAAGAATGTTATTTTTGTCAACCCATCATTAGATTACCTACAGTTTCATCTCAAAGAACGTTGGACAAAAGAGAAAGTCAAGTGGCATGAATCAAATTTTGAGTATCTTGCCCACGTTCAGTATCAGTATAGAAATCAAATCAGAAGAGAAGCAGAGAACATCTTAAACATTGAAGAAGAAAATTTAGAGAAACGAGTTCAAAGTGTAGTAGAGTGGGTCAATGAATCATCTCAAGATAATGTAAAGAGAACAGAATATAAAATAAGTCATCAAGCTTTTGATATTGTTGATACTGAGAGAGCATTGAAAACATAAACTTTGGTTGTCTTGATACACATCATAGTAACAACCAAAACATAAGAATTTTAAAAAGTCATTTAAAAAATAACTATACTCCAAAAAAGATATGTAACAAAACATTAATATAACATATGCAAACATACGAAGGTATGATCACCCTCATCTTTGAAGCGCACGGAACTACTTTCGATAATGAACAGCATCTTTCTTCAGGCTGGAACGATGTTGAGCTCTCATCTCTAGGAATAAAACAATCAAAGGAAATGGGAATCAGATATGCACATATTCATCTTGATGCAATATTCTGTTCAGATTTGAAACGATCAATTGACTCTACTACAATTGCTTTTGAGGGGAGAAACATAAAGATAATTGTTGATCAACGTCTGCGCGAATGTAATTATGGAGATTTCACACAGCATCCAAGTGCAGAAGTAGACAAAGAAAAACCAAAACGAATCGCTACTCCATTCCCGAAGGGCGAAAGCTATGAACAGTGTGCAGACAGAATGAAATTATTTCTACACGATATTCAAAAGAACTATGAAGGAAAAACAGTCATGATTATTGGTCACCGAGCAACACAATATTCTCTGGAACATTGGATTAATCATATCCCGCTCAAAACAATCATTCCGGCGCTGTGGAAATGGCAACCAGGATGGAAGTATGGTATGAACGACGATTTTCAGTAACCACCTCCCTTTATATACCACCAGTTAATCCAACACATAATCGCCCGAGTTCACGCGTTAGGGTGCAGTTAAGTTCTAACGCTTTTATGAGGGAAATATACCATGGCAGAACAAGAATTCAAACACATTATCCGCGTCGCAAATACTGATTTAGATGGCAATAAACATATTCTTCAAGCCTTACGTAAAATCAGAGGAATTAGTTTTATGGTGGCAAATGCAATTTGCGAAGTCACTAAAACTGACAAGCGAATGAAAGCAGGAAACATGCAGCAAGAGACAGTAGAAAAACTGAATGACGCACTCAAAAACCCACTCAAATTTCGTATTCCTTCATGGATGTTAAACCGAAAAAAAGATCCTGAAACAGGAGATAATAAACATCTCATTGGTGCAGATATTAAATTCACTGTCGATAACGATAAAAAAATAATGGCGATGATGAAATCCTATAAGGGCATCAGACACCAGCTCGGGTTACCAGTCCGAGGTCAGAGTACAAAATCAAATTTTAGACGTAATAAAGGAAAAGTACAAGGCGTAAAGCGCACTAAACCAGCAGGAAAATCATCAGGGAAGTAAACAATGGGAGATCCAAAACATCCAAAAAAGAAGTATGAAACGCCTCTTCATCCATGGCAGCGAAGCCGAATGGAAGAAGAAACTAAGATCTTGAAAGAATTTGGACTCAAGAATAAAACAGAAATTTGGAAATTACGAACAAAATGGAGAGAGTGGGCACGACTTGCAAAAAAACTCGCATCACTCCATACAAAACAATCGGAAGTTGAGAAAAAACAACTTCTTGAGAAGCTCCATAAATTTGGGTTAGTAGAAGAAAATGCAACAGTCAACGACGTTCTCGCTATTGAACTCAGAGATCTCTTTATGCGCCGATTACAATCAGTGGTGGTAAAATGCAAATTAGCACGATCCATGAAACAAGCACGACAGTTTATAGTGCATAAGCATATCCTGGTTAACGGCAAAACTATGACGACACCATCATATTTAGTATCAATTGTTGAGGAGAACAAAGTAACATTTGGTGTCACTTCCGCATTATTTTCACTTGATCATCCAGAACGAGTAAAAGACGATGGCAATACCACAAAGAACTAGAGAAGTAGCGAATTGGGGAATAGTACACATATTTTCGAGTTATAATAATACTATTATCCATATTACCGATATCACAGGGAGTGAAAGTATCGCTCGTACCTCTGGTGGTCAGGTAGTCAAAGCACATCGTATGGAAAGTTCTCCAACAGCTGCTATTTCTGCAGCGAAAAAAGCAGCAGAGATTGCTAAAGAAAAAGGCATTAATGCTATTCATGTTAAAATCAAAGCTCCTGGAGGCCACAATGGTCCAAATAATCCAGGTCCAGGCGCACAAGCAGCGATACGTGCGTTATCAAGAATGGGTTTACGTATTGGGGTGATTGAAGATGTCACACCTCTCCCTCACGACAGTTGTCGAAAGAAGGGAGGAAAAAGGGGGCGAAGAGTATGAAGATGTCTTCCATTGAAAAAAAAGGCAGTAAGTATTCATTTACAATTCAAGATACAACACCCGCAATTGCAAATGCTTTACGCAGATCAATTATGAATGAAACGCCCACTATGGCAATTACTTCCATAGAATTCGTAAAAAACTCCTCTACTCTTTTTGACGAAATGCTTGCTCACCGTTTAGGACTAGTAGTCTTAAAAACAGATTTACGATCGTATAATCAACGAAGTAAATGTACTTGTAATGCAGAAGGCTGCGCAAAATGTCAACTGAAATTAACCTTAAATGTCAAAGGGCCACTCTCAGTCACAGCAAAAGAAATTGAATCACAAGATCCAAAAGTTTTGCCTGTCTATCCTCAAACCCTCATTGTAACATTGCAAAAAGGACAAGAGATTGAGTGTATTGCAACTGCTGAACTCGGTCTAGGAAGCGATCACGCAAAGTTTACTCCCGGTCTTTGTTTTTATTCATTCGCAGCAAATGTTACAGTCAATAATAATAGCAAGCTCTTCGAAGAAATGAAAGAAAAATATCCTCCTCAAATAATCGATAAAAATGGTAAAATAAGTAAAGAAAAAATTATCGAGCTATCGCTCGTTGATGCCTGCGATGGTGTCTGCGAAGATATTGTCAAAGTAGAGTATGACAAAACAACAGTCATATTTACGTACGAGCCCTGGGGTTCCCTCGATGCAAAAAAAACTGTGCAAGCAGCGTTAGATTCACTCACAGAAAAGTGCGAAACATTCACCACACTTTTGAAGGCTCTCTAAAATGAACAATCATCCCGTGGGAGTGCCGGAGTGGTCAAACGGGCTAGCTTGAGGGGCTAGTGGCTTAGTGCCTACGCGAGTTCGAACCTCGTCTTCCACATCATGAAAACAAACCAACAATTGCAACAATTGATCGTACAACTGCAGACTAAAAGTAGTCAGGAGAATGTCGGTTTATGGAGAAAAGTTGCATCAGATTTAGAAAAAAGCTCGCGAAGAAAGAGCATTGTCAACCTATTAAATCTCCAAAAGAATACGCAGGAAAACGACATCGTTGTCGTTCCAGGTAAAGTCTTAGGAGACGGAGAAGTCTCTCATAAGCTCACTGTTGCTGCATTCATGATTTCAAAAAGTGCAGAAGAAAAATTACAGAAAGCAGGATCAAAACTCATCACTATCCAAGAACTCATGGCAATGAATCTTAAAGGGAAAAATGTGAGGGTACTCGCATGATTATCGACGGAAAAGATTTAATCTTAGGAAGAGTTGCTTGTATTGTTGCAAAAAAAGCACTGTGTGGAGAAGAAGTAACGCTTCTTAACTGCGAACATATCGTCATAAGTGGTGATCCAGTGGTTGTCATAGGAAAAGCACTCCATGAACGAGCGAGAGGAAACAGTACCTATGGTCCATTTATTTCTCGCGCCCCAGATCGATGGGTTCGACGAGTTATCCGGCGAATGCTTCCAGCAAGAACGAATAGAGGTATGACTGCATTTCGAAGAACCATGTGTTATGTTGGTATTCCAAAAGAATTTGAAGGAAAGGAAATTGAAACAGTAAAAGATGCCCATGTTTCAAGATTAAAAACTCTTAAATATACATCCGTAGGACTGATATGTAAACAGCTCGGCGGCAAACAATGAAATTTATCAATACGTCAGGAAAACGAAAAAAGTCTATAGCTCATGCAACCTTAAAACCAGGAACAGGTGTTGTGCGCATGAATGGACAATTAATTGACAATATTCATCCGGATATTGGAAGACTCAAAATCCGTGAACCATTAATTCTTTCTGATCATGTCTATGAAAAAGTAAATATTGATATTCAAGTGCAAGGAGGCGGTGCAGTATCACGATGTGATGCAGCACGTCTTGCATTAGCACGAGCGTTAGTGAAATTTGATAAAAAATTAGAAAAAACATTTATTGCGTATGACAGACATCTTCTTGTTGCTGATATAAGGCGCAAAGAAGTAAGAAAACCAAACGATTCTCGGGCACGGGCAGCGAGACAGAAATCGTATAGATGAAGAGGAACTCACCATGATAATACCAATTCGTTGTATGAGCTGTGGCAAGCCAGTCGCGCACTTATGGGAAGAATATAAACAACGAATAGAGAAAGGCGAAAACGGAAAAAAGGTTCTTGACACTTTAGGCGTAGAACGCTATTGCTGTCGAGGCTTATTTATCAGCCACGTTGATTTGCTTGATACCGTGAGCAGGTTTAAGAAGTATTGACATTTTTTTATTATTTTCTTAAGGACCTAAATTATTATATACGCGTCCTAAAACTCCATTCCTATGCAGATTGATCCAGAAGTATTTCAAAACTATCGGAATCGTTTTATTGACATATTCAAACGTGAACCACAAACAAGTGCCTTATAGCACATTTTTCTATGGCAAAACAACGATGCAAAGTTAGATGAAGACCAATTCCTCTCCCTCTTTAATGACCGAGTTTCACCAAAAAGAACACCAGAAATATCTGCAAACTATTTCTACAATCACTCTCTTCTGAGAGTAGAAGATAGAAATCCCTTAGAATTATTTGTCCTCCGTCTCTCACAAGAGCTTATCAAAGCAGACATGCCTAGTCTTATTATGGTCGTTGGCAGCGCTACAAAACCACAGCGTTACTGGGATATAAAAAAAGCAAGCTATGAACTCGCTTTATTCAAAGGAGAAAAAAGAGATCCGCCAAAGTCACAGTATCAAGAGATTGATCTTCGTCTTGTGCCAGAACAGGAACGAGAAGGATATGATTACAGAGAAGCAATCGTAAAGATTCTTGAAGAGCAAAAAATGCCATGGAAACCAAAAAAAAGTACAAGACTCCATATTCCCACTTCACCTGGCCCATTTCAATATTATGGTTACGGTAGTCATTCAATGACAACGTTGCTTCCTCAAAATACAGAAGTAGATCTTATTGTGCAAGATAATGATAAAAAATACGGCCCAGAGTTTATTATCTTAAGAGATAGGAGATGTCACAATAGTTTTTCTATTCTTCACCGTCCTCCAAAGAATTTGCAATCATGGAGTTATTATTGGAAGGGCGTGTTAACAAGAGGTAATGCGAATTCATTCTTCTTGGAATTAATGGAGAAAAGGTAATTACCAGGGAGATTGAAAAATAATTCAACAGAAATGTTGTTTGATCTCTTCGTCCACTTGAGAAAAAGAAAGAAGTTTTCCAGATACGAGAGCGGATAAATCTATCTCCCAACTCTGTTTTTTCCGTTGCACTTGTTTAAAAAATAAATCGGGACTAAATTTAATATGGATATACGATAATTTCTTCTGCACAAGTGAATAATTAAACGGAATTTTCTTTATATTGAGTAGATACCAGATGTCGTAGATGTCTCTCGCTTTATCTCTTTGATACACTGCACGTACTTTCTCGGCCAATATTTCTGTTTCTGCCATGGCATAA
>ORJL010604197.1_pt1 | contig 11406 bp, 12 predicted proteins | sample 1779941 | NCBI WGS metagenome assembly ORJL01 (sample SAMEA104232317, study PRJEB22302) | groundwater metagenome | biome: forest; feature: aquifer; material: groundwater | place: USA | collected 2011-08-07 | depth 5.8 m | reverse complement strand
TGGCGGATGCTGCCGCCGGTGTCGGAGCCGAGGGAGTATGTCGCCTCTCCCGCGGCCACGCAGGCGGCCGATCCGCCGCTGCTGCCTCCCGGGACGCGGCTGAGGTCCCACGGATTATGGGTGGGGAAGAAAGCGGAATTCTCAGTGGAAGATCCCATGGCGAACTCGTCCATGTTGGTCTTACCCACCATGACCAAGCCCTGGGATTGGAGCCTCTCCATGACCGCAGCGTCGTACGCGGGGATGAAGTTCTCCAGCATACGGGAAGAGCAGGTGGTCCGTACACCCCTGGTGGATATGACATCCTTGATGGCGGCCGGTATGCCCAGCAAGGGAGCGTCGTCACCTTTAGCCAGGCGCCGGTCGGCTTCCTCGGCCTGCCGGAGGGCGACCTCGGGGGTGACAGTTACGAAAGACTTAACCCTCGACTCGACCTGGGAGATGCGGTCCAATACTCGGCGGGTGAGCTCTACGGACGAAGCCTCGCGGCTGCGAAGGAGCGACCGGGACTGCTGGATGGTCAAAGGGAGGGGTTCCCCCGGCATGGGTTGCTCTATTCCTCCAGGACCGCTCTTACTTTGAAACAGCCGTCCTCGACCTGCGGGGCGTTGGCAAGGGTCTCCGACTGGGTCATGGAAGGAGAAGACTCATCTCTTCGCATTACGTTCTCCAGGGAGACGACCTGGGCGGTAGGAGGAACCCCTTCGGTGTCCAGAGTCGACAGCACCTCGAAATGCTCCAGCACCCTGGAAAGCTGATGCCTGAATCTCTCGATGTCGTCCTGACTCAGTCCTACGCGGGCCAAGAGGGCCACGTGCTCCACCTGTTCCCTGGTAAGTTGTGGGGTAGTGTTGTCCGGGATGGCTCCCTCCCCTCCGATACTAGCGGCAATTATAGCATGCGTGTGCGAAGGCTACAACGCAGTAGGGTCTCCATCTCGGCTTGAAAGTTCAGGGAAGCTGCGGTATCATCGACCAAACCAACACAGTGCGACAATAAAGCAGACAGAGCCGGCCAGGGGCCATATCGGTCCCCTGAAGCTTGCGGCGGCTGGCCCTCGAACGGCTCTGGTCCCGGAGGCGAATTCGATCTTCGATCTGGCGGTAGGTGGGTAATGCGGTTTTCGGACGTTGGACGCCTGTTGCGTGTCGGGAGCTGGACTCTGCTCTGGCGGTCCAGGATTCTCAGGGTCTGGGTACTGGCGATGGCGCTCTTGTTTCTTGCCTCAGGAGCGATCTTCCTGCTGGAACCCGCGTCTGGCAAGAGCAGTTTCTACTCGTTCGGCGACGCCCTCTGGTACGGCATTGTGACGATGACGACGACCGGCTACGGCGACTATACGCCGCAAACGGCCTGGGGCCGCAGCGTGGCTGTGGTCATGATGCTCGGTGGCATGTCGCTTCTGTCGCTCCTTTCGGGGGCTGTGGCCTCGGCGATGGTCGCGGACAAGATAAAGAAAGACCGGAGGCGGGAGATGATCGATAAGATGCGAGGCCACGTCCTCGTCTGCGGCTGGAACCAGCACGCAGAAAGGGTGCTGGAAGGGCTATTGGCGCCACCCAGCAAAGCGGTGGTGCTGGTGAATGAGCTGCACGACGAGGCCATGAAGGATTTCTTGTTGCGCTATCGAGACCGGGAGGTTACTTATGTCCATGGTGACCCGGCGTCGGAGTCCGTATTAGAGATGGCCAACGTGCATAAGGCCGCATCGGCGATCGTCTTGGCAGACGCGTCCCACGGAGACGCTACCGTCTCAGACGAACGAGCCACCCTGATCACGCTCGCCTTGAAGAGCGTGAAAGCCAATCTCACGGTTACGGCGGAAGCGCTCGACGTCAAGAGCGAAGCCCACCTTCGTCGCGCGGGAGCGGATGACATCGTCATCACCGGAGAGTTCAACGGTTTCTTGTTGTCCAGTACCGCTACCATGCCGGGCGTTTCGCAGGTGGTTCGCACGGCGCTTTCGCGGTCCAGCGCCGGCCTTCGTAGCGAGCCGGTCCCGAAAGACCTCATTGGTCGGAGCTTTGGCGAGCTGTTTCAGGCCCTGCGCAGCCGTGACGGTTTTCTGACCCTGGCACTCGTCAGCGAGCAAAAGGAGTTCACGTTGGACGACCTTCTGACGGACGATTACTCTTTGGTTGATCAGTTCATCAAGCACCAGTTTAGCGAGGCCGGCGTGGATTTCCTCCGCTTCGGCAAGGGTAGTATTCGAGTTCAGGTCAACCCCGCTGATTCGCTCGTAATCGGGGCCGGGGATAGGGCGATCGGGATTCCGAGGTCGGCATGAGCGATGTGGAGGTTCTACGTCCCATTCCGATCTTCGCCGGACTTGACGAAAAGAGGCTGGCGGCTATCCTGAGTGTTATGCGGCCCAGACGGGTCCCGGGCAACACTGTGATCCTCAAGGAGGGGGACCGAGGCGACTCCCTCTTCATCCTGGCGTCTGGCTCGGTGGAAGTAACGAAACGCCTTGGCGTAGTCGCCACCCTTCCCACAGGCGACCAGAAGGAGAAGATACTCGTTCAGTTGGACGCTCCTCAGTGCTTCGGCGAGATGGGGATCTTGGAGGACACCGAGCGCTCGGCTACGGTCTCGACCCGCGTGGAATGTGAACTGCTGGAGATAACGAAGGCGGATTTCGAGCGGCTGGGAGAGCTCGACCCCAAGCTGGGCTATCGAGTCACGGGCAATATTGCAGTCGTCATGGCAGAGCGATTGCGTCGCACCAACATGGATGTTGTCAAACTGACGGTGGCGCTGAGCCTGGCGCTCGGGGTACGATAGGAAAGACGGGCCAGCGGCCCGTCTTTACGTAAGCTTACCGGACGCGATATGCCGCCCTGCCATTTCGAGCGCCCTCACCTTGAGGGTCCAGCGGAGTTGTCCTCTGCAGGTATGTTTCTCCTATGGATTAGGTCAGGCCGGAGCCGCAGGAGGCGCAGAACTTGCTGGCGGAGACATTGCCGGCGGAGCACTTGGGACAGACCTTCCCGCTGGTTGCAGCGGCCGGACTCAGACTAATGGCGTTCCTCACGTCCTCCGCCGGCTGCTTGATGTCGTCCACCGTCTGCTGGAACTCATTGGTCATGTCCTTGGTGCTCTTCCTGAATTCCCGAATACTCTTGCCTACGGCGCCGCCGATCTCGGGTAGCCTCCTGGGCCCAAATATTATGAGCACAATGACAAGAATGATTATCAGATGCGTTGGCTGCAGTAGACCGTTAAACATTCATCCCCTCCTCCGGATCAAACCGATTCAATATGAATTATGCCCGACTGATCCACATAGTGTCAAGGTCTCTCTATTGATGTCTCTCTATTGATGTTGACCGATTGACGGTCCAGAATAAAGTATGAGCGTTCCGGCCAGCGGAACCATGAGTATGTTTCCACGAAGGAGATCGGACCGTGCGCATAATCATTATGGGGGGCAGCGGATTGATTGGAGAGCCTCTCACCAGGAGCCTCGCCTCCGGGGGACACGAGGTGGTCGTTCTCAGCCGGAACCCGGCGCGGGTCAGCGGACTGCCGGCCGGAGCGCGGGCGGAACGGTGGGATGCCAGGACAGGGGCAGGATGGAGCCAGCTTGCCGGGAATGCGGCCATCGTCAATCTCGCCGGCGAGAACATCTCCCAGGGACGTTGGACCGACGAGGTCAAGCAGCGCATACGGGATAGCCGTCTCAACGCCGGCAAAGCCGTAGTCAACGGCGTAGAGGGCTCTCCGTCCAGGCCCCGCGTGCTAATCCAGGCTTCGGCCGTTGGGTACTACGGGCCTCGGGGGGACGAGGAGCTGCGTGAGGATAGCCCGCCGGGGACCGATTTTCTGGCCCAGGTCTGTATCGACTGGGAGGCATCGACGGCGGCGGTTGAGACGATGGGCGTTCGGCGGGCGGTGATCCGAACCTCTCCGGTGCTTGCCGCCGGAGAAGGCGTCTTGCCTCGAATGATGCTGCCCTTCCGTTTCTTCGCGGGTGGAAGGCTGGGGAGCGGGCGTCAGTGGTTCCCGTGGATTCACGTAGAGGACGAAGTCGCCGCGATCCGCTTTCTTATCGAACACGAAGAGGCTCGAGGACCTTTCAACCTGGCGTCCCCCCATTCCGTCACCAACGCCCAGTTCAGTCGAGCGTTGGGAAAGGCTATGCGCCGGCCCTCAATCCTGCCGACCCCCACTCTGGTCTTGAGCCTACTGTATGGAGAGATGGGCCGGTCGCTGATGGGTAGCCAGCGGGTGATTCCCCAGCGCCTTCTAGACCTGGGGTTTAGGTTTTCTTTCGCCGGCGTACGCGACGCGTTGCGCAACCTGCTGGGTCCATGATCACGACCATGAGTGCAGGCACATTCGCGCTGAGCCCCGCCGAGGCGCAAGGGGTCTTCTCCCTGGCTAAACGTGGCGAGGTGTCGGAGGCGAACGTTGATCTGTCGAAGAGAAACAAAGCGTGCCTTGGGTGTCCTGGTGCGGACTGAATCCTGCTCGGTCGATAGGCTTGTTGTAGAGCGCGAGTTTAAGGAGGGCATCATGTCAGGATTCGTGCGTAATTTGGTTGCGCTGATCATCGCATTGGCTGCTCCGCTGGTTATTGGTGGACTCAGTTCAATCTCCACCATCTCGTCCATCCCAACCTGGTACCGCGGGCTGAGTAAGCCTCCATGGAACCCCCCCGACTGGGCTTTCGGCCCTGCGTGGACGGCGCTATATATCTTGATGGGCGTCGCCTCGTGGCTGGTCTGGCGATATGGTTGGGATAATCGGTCTGTGCGGGTGGCGCTCCGTGTGTTTGCCGTGCAACTGCTCCTCAATGGGATCTGGTCTGTGCTGTTCTTCGGGCTGCGGTCACCGGGGATCGCGCTGGTGGAGATCGGTGTTCTCTGGTGCATGATCCTTGCCACCGTAGTCTTGTTCGCTCGCCGGGACCTGCTTGCTGGGGCTATTCTGGTGCCCTATCTCCTTTGGGTGACCTTTGCCTCAGCCTTGAATTGGGAAGTCTGGAGCCTGAACAGGTAGGCGGGTCCCTCGAATACCCCGGATTCGCCGCCGCTCTCAGTGTGCGGGTGGCGCACCGGCCCCCTGGCTGGTCACCTGACCAGGTGTGTCATCGTCCGAATGTTCAGCCTGGAGACTACCCGGTTGCCGGTGGCACTTCCGGTGTGTGAACCGTAGAATGATAATAGGAGAGACCGCCGAATAACCCGGGCCCGAGCGGTGGATGCCATTCGCGTCTCGTGGGACCGGTGAGTCCGGCGAGAAGGAGGCGCAGTGCAGGCAGACTAGTGACGTTGGATCTCTTGCGGAGGCGCATGCAATAATTGCCGTGCATCGAAGGAGGTGCCGCCATGGAACCGACTAATACATCGTATCCACTAAGCTTCTCGGTCGACTACCCTGACCGAGGCCTCGACAGAATGACCAGCTTTTTCAGGATCTTCACGGTGATCCCTATCGCCATTGTCCTGGCGCTCCTGGTTGGGGCCACTTTCGGAGCGAGCGAGGGCCAAACCAGCGCCCGATATGCCTCCGGCGGACTGCTCGCCCTTCCGACGGTACTCATGATTCTGTTTCGCCGGAAGTACCCCAGGTGGTGGTTTGACTGGAATATCGCCTTGCTTGGCTTCATGGCCCGCGTCTGGGCCTACGTGTCGCTACTCCGGGACGAGTACCCTTCAACCGACGAGGAGCAGGCTGTCCACCTGGCGATTCCCTACCCCGATGCCAAGAATGACCTCAATCAGTGGCTCCCGTTGGTGAAGTGGTTCCTGGCGATTCCCCACTACATCGTGCTGCTCTTCCTTGGGATTGCGTCCTTCGTATGCGTCGTGATTGCCTGGTTCGCCATACTGTTCACCGGCCGTTATCCCAGGTCCCTCTTCGACTTTGTGGTAAGCGTGGAACGGTGGAATCTGAGGGTGGTGGCCTACGCCTTTGTTCTCACGACCGATCAATATCCGCCCTTCAGCCTTTCGGCCTGAAGGGGCCTGCGGCACGCCCATCTAGAAGAGGAGCCGTCTCGCGTGGTGGCGAGGATCCAGACCATGTGCGAAACTCAGGGATAACCGCTAGGCGCTCTTCGGATAAGAGCCGAAGACCTTAAAGAGAGAGGTCCTGGCCCGTACTCCCTCCAGCGCCTCCGCCACCTCCGGGTCTAGTTGGTGTCCTTCCAGGTCAATCAAGAAGATATACCTGCCCAGGCTCTCCCGGCTGGGGCGAGACTCGATCTTGGCCAGGTTTATCCCCCGCTGCGAGAACTCCAGCAGGATATCCACCAGGGTCCCGGGGCGGTCCTGGGGTATATAGAAGCAGAGGCTCGTCTTATCGCGGCCCGTCGCTTCATGTTCCTGCCTGGACAGCACCACGAATCGGGTCTCATTATTGGGCTCGTCCTGGATATTGCTGGCCAGTATCTCGGCCCCATAGAGCTCGGCCGCCCGGCGGGGGGCGATGGCCGCCGCGGGAGCCGGACTGGCGAGCATATCCTCTACCGAGGCGGCGGTGGACAATGAGGCCACCAACTGGGCTTTGGGGAAGCAGCGCTCCAGGAACCGCCGGCACTGGCCCAGTGGCTGCGGATGGGAGTATATGGTCTTCACCTCCCCAACCCGGGCGCCCGGCCGGGCCATCAAGTAGTTATTGATGGGAAGAATGATCTCCTGCCGGATAAAGAGGGTCGACTCGTGTATCAGAAGGTCCAGTGTGGCGCTGACTGAGCCTTCGAGGCTGTTCTCGATGGGCACGATGCCTTCTTCCGCTATGCCCGTCTCCACACTCGATGCCACGGCCGGTATGCTGGCAAAAGGGAGAAGCAGGGCCTGGGGATCGTACGCCAGGGCCGCCTCCTCGCTGAAAGTGCCGGGAGGCCCCATATAGGCCAGGTGTCTGGTCGTGGCGAGCCCTTCCATCGCCTAGCGCCCGGCCAGAAGGTCCTTCAAGGCGCACTCGCTTTCGGGGGTAGTCACGGCGACGATGGCGTCGCCTGGCTCTAACACGGAGTCCCCCCGGGGGATGCTGGGACCGTTCTTCTGACTGAGGTGTAAGGACACCACGCAGCCGACAGGTATGTGCAGGTCCTTGATCTGCTTTCCCGCAGCCGGCGAGTTTGGTGTTACCTTGATCTCTATGATCTCCAACCCCTGGGCCTTGAGCTCCAGGAGATGCATCACGGAATGGGTAGGCAGCTCCATCTCGATGTGCTCCAGTATGAGGTTGGTGGAGCTGACGGTGACGTCGATCCCCAGCTTCTTGAAGATCTCTTCGTTCTTCGGGTTGTTGATCCGGGCGATGGTGCGCGGCACGTTGAACTTCTTCTTGGCCACCTGGCAGATAACCAGGTTATCCTCATCATCCCCGGTTACGGCCGTCACCATGTCGGCCCTGGCCGTGCCGGCGTCGTCAAGCATGGTGGTCTCGCAGGCATCTCCCAGCATCACGATACTGCCCAGCTCATCTGAGATCCTCTCGCATTTCTTGGCGTTCCGCTCTATAACCAGGACCTCATGGCCCTCAGATAGTAGCTCCTTGGCCAGGTAGTATCCGACCTTGCCCCCACCCGCTACAATGATGTACATGGCGTCCCCCTAAGCTCTGTCGATGGCGTCCTTCATGAGTTGGGCCCCCACGTTGGTCGGGCTCACTGTCTCGAGCCCTAGCGTACGGTAGATCTCCTCACGAAGCGGGTCGTAGATGCGGCAGACCACCTTGCGGACATTGAATATGTGCATGGCTATCTGGGCCGCCATCACGTTACGGTTATCGCCCTGGGTCACCGCGGCGAAAGCATCGGCCTGCTCGATGCCAGCCCGGCGCAGGGTATCGATGTCTATGCCATTCCCCACCATGGCTGTGCCTTTGAAGCCGGCCGGCAGGCGCCGAAAGGCATAGGGCTCTATGTCCAGGACGGTCACCTTGTGCCCTCCATCATTCATCATGGAGGCCAGCTTGGCTCCTACCCTCCCGCAACCCATGATAACCACGTTCACGGCATCTCCTCCTCCAACGCTAGCTAGAGATCGCTTCCCGCACCATCCAGACCCGGCAGGGAGCGTTCTTCAGAATGTAGGGTACCACCTTCCCCATGTGGAACTCCCCGAAGCGTTTCTTGTAGGTGATCCCCAGCACTATCAGGTCAATGCCTCGCTCGATTGCCTCGTCCACCAGGGCCGGACCGACTTCTCGAGCCTGAAGCACCTCCGATTCGATCTCGTAGCTCAACTCCGCTGCCACCCGCTCCGCTTCGTCCAGGATCGACTCCCCCTTTTGCACCTCACCGGCCAGCTCGGCGTCCAGGGGCAGGGTCCGGTTAACCTCAACCACGTATACGGCATAGACCTTGCCTTTCGACCCTTTGGCCACCCGGCAGGCCAGGCCTATGGCCTCCTCGTCGATAGGGTTGCCGGAGACCGGCACGAGTATGTTTGTGAGCTTGTTCATCCAGTCACCACTAGTCGCCGCCCTAATCTCGATTGGCGTAGGCCTTCCTGCATCGGCGCACGCGGACTCGGGATCGCACAAATCCAGCTCCCTCGTGAAGGGAGGGTCTTCTGTCTCAACTCGATCTATCGCCCCATTATACAGCCCCTCGCTAGGCATAGCAACGCGTGGATACCGACTGTGTCTGACGTTTTGAGGCAAGATATAGTGGCCTATCTCACGTTTTAGGTCCCACCGTCCGGGCAAAGTAGACCGCATTCCCTGCATCTTGCCTTGGTACAGTAAGAATAGAAGAGATGAAGCAATCCCTGCTGCCTCCTGGCGCTCCTGGAGATAGACGGACTTGCGGACCCGAGGATCTGGAGCGACATGTGGCGTGTGACCTGGTTGGAGGCTGGCGACGGCAGACGGGCATAGAGATCCAGTGCGGCCCGGGACCTCCATTCCTCGCCCATCGCCTGCCCATACGAATAGGAGAATGGCAGAAGCACATTCGCCATTATCTCCAGGGCCCGGTCCGGGCCAACCAACCCGCGGAACAGCGAATCAGGGACCGGAAGCGCGGTCCTTGACCGGGTTGCCTCCTCCGCTCCACCGGCGCCTGGACCCCGGTCCCGTTCAGATCCGTCGTTCCCCGTCTCCACAGCCTTCAACGCCCATGAGACCAGGCCGTCACGCAGTGTGGCGGCGATCAGCGAAGCCAGTGAGTCCAAGCGCCGGATTGGGTGGTTCTTAGCTCTCACGCCAAAAGACCAATCCTGGTGGGCCAATTGAGGCGTCAAACCCCAGGAACGCCAGACCTCTTCGATGACGCCGGCCGGTCCCTGCGGCCCCGCTCGCCCCCCCTGGGACGGAAGGAGCCCCGCTGTTCCCATCAGCAGCGCCCGGGCCACATCATATCGAGCCTCAGGGGGCCTCCCCCAGAGGAAGCCCTCCAGCGTCCCCAGGGGCAAGACAGTCGCCAGCCGGCGAAAGGGAGCCTTGTTTCGAGAGTAACCCATGGACTCCGCCAGGTACTGGTAGAGGACTTCCTGAGCCGGAACCACAGCCATGTCTCCTTCCATACGGGAGGCTTTTCCCAGAAGGCGGGCTTCCCCCGCCCGGTCCAGAGCCTGCTCCAGCCAGGAGAGATCGTAGCCGGGTGAGCTGGCGCGGGACCCCGCCAACGGAGGGACCTTCCCGGCCCAGGGGGTCAATCCGCCCAGGGCCAGGACCGGCGCCCTGCGCCCGCTGTGCAGCGTAGTGGGGTTAGGGTCATCGTCCTGCCAGACCACGTGGAGGATCACTCCATCGTATCCGGGGTCTCGGTCGTGGCCGTGCAACCGCCATTGCCTGGAGCGGACGTGCAGTTCAATATCCCCAGTTCTGGGCCGGCCCCGGCCCAGAGAAAGGACGGCTCCACGGTAGTCCGGCCCGCGGTCCCGGTTAGGCATTCCACGATAGAGGACGCGCACTGTCCTGCCGCAGCGGGTCCGTAGGCCTCTTCGGCGGAAACCTTCTTCGTACCAGAGGTGGTTCAGGTCACTCTCAGTGAGTCTACCGCCTGAATCGGCGGTGGACGGGATGTGGAGCGCAAGCGGCGTGGAGGCCATGCCCCCATTATACCTGTTAACGTGTAACCAGGCAAGGATCCACGAGGCCTTTCGCGATTCCCCTGAAAACGCGATCTCGCGGCCTATTTCGCCGAAAACTCCGCTCCCTGCTCCCTGCTCCCCGCTCCCCGCTCCCCGCTCCCTGAGCATAAAGGCGCCACGGGGCTTGTCAAGAAGGCGCTACCGCGACTTGGAGGCCTCTTCCTCCCTTAGCAGGCGCCTCAGCACCTTACCCACCAGGGTCTTGGGGAGGTCCTGCCGGAATTCGACGGCGGTGGGGACCTTGTACTTGGCCAGATTCTGCCGGCAGAAGTCGAGCATCTCCTCAGCAGTGCAGGTCTCGCCATCCTTCAGGCAAATATAGACCTTTGGGGTCTCCCCTCGATAGGGGTCCGGCAAGCCCACCGCCACGGCTTCCTTGACCTTGGGATGCTGGTAGAGGACCTCCTCGATCTCCCTGGGGTAGATGTTGAAACCTCCGGCCAGGATCATATCCTTCTTGCGGTCAACGATGAAGAAATAGCCGTCTTCGTCCATTCGGGCCATGTCTCCCGTGTAGAGCCAGCCGCCCCGCAGGGCCTGGGCTGTTTCTTCAGGATGGCCTCGATAGCCCTTCATAACCTGGGGAGCACGGATAACCAACTCCCCAACCTCCCCGACCGGCAGCTCCTTCAGGCCGGTCTCGAGGTCCATTATGCGGGCCTCGACGTCCGGGAAGGGCGTACCGATGCTCCCCTCTTTCCTGAGCCCGTATATGGGGTTGGAGTGGGTGACAGGGGCAGCCTCGGTCAGACCGTAGCCCTCGGACAGCCTGCCTCCGGTAAGCTCCTCGAACCGGCGCTGGACCTCCACCGGCAACGGGGCAGCTCCGCTGATGCAGGCCTTGATAGAACTGAGATCGTATTTGCCCGCCTCCGGGTGGTTGTTTATGGCCACATACATGGTGGGAACGCCGGGGAAGATCGTGGGACGGTACCTCTTTATGGTCTCCAGGACCTCCTTGGTCTCGAAGCGCGGCAGGAGCACGATGGTGGACCCGCTGTAGAGACCCATGCTCATGGCCACGGTGAGCCCATATACGTGGAAGAACGGAATCACCCCCAGCATTACCTCCTGGCCTTCCACCAGTTGGACGAACCACCGGCGGGTCTGGATGGTGTTGGCCAGCAGGTTGAAGTGGGTAAGGACCGCCCCTTTGGGTACTCCGGTGGTTCCCCCCGTGTACTGGTAGATAGCCGTATCATCAGGGCCTATGTCAACCGGCCTGGGCGTGGGCGCCGCCCGCGCCATGAGATCGCCTAGCCAGTGCGTGCCCGGCCCCACCTCCACGCTGGCCCGGTGGCCGTCCTTGGCTTCCTTCAGGAGTGTAAACAGAATACGCTTCAAAGGAGGG
>ORJL011691505.1_pt1 | contig 11408 bp, 8 predicted proteins | sample 1779941 | NCBI WGS metagenome assembly ORJL01 (sample SAMEA104232317, study PRJEB22302) | groundwater metagenome | biome: forest; feature: aquifer; material: groundwater | place: USA | collected 2011-08-07 | depth 5.8 m | reverse complement strand
TAGACGAGAGGCAGACGCCCCATCCGATGGTCGAGCGCGGCGTGTTTGGCGAGCGGCTGCGCCTGTGGCGCAAGATGCCCAGCGCCGATGCCTTTGCGCGCATCTTCAATGCGGGCAAGGCGACGGACCGCTGGAACGCGCTGCAAACGATGTTCAACGAGGCGCCGGAGGGCAAGGTGAACCCGGTGGCCACACCCGTGGCGGACCCTGCCCGCATGGCGCGCCATGTCAAGGAGCTCGCCCGGTTCTTTGGCGCCCATGCGGTGGGGATCACCTACCTGGACCCGGCCCATGTCTACTCCAACCGGGCGCGGGGCTGTGCCGCCGACGGCGAGAACCCAGGCGATCCCGTCGAGCTGAAGCACAAGTACGCCATCTGCATGGGCGTCGCCAGCGACTACGATCGCTACATGGCCAACAACAGCCACGTCTCCGACGCGGAGTACATGCTGGGCAACTGCATGTCCATGGTCCCCGCCTTCATGCTGGCCTCGTACATCCGCGAGATGGGCTACCCGGCCCGCTGGCACGCCTACGGCAAGGGTGAGGTCCGGCCGGTGCCCTTGAGCATCATGGCTGGGCTGGGGGAGCTGGGGCGCCATGGCATGATGATCAACGAGAAGTATGGTTCGCGGCTTCACCTGGCGGTGGTGACGACCGACCTGCCCCTCGTGATTGACCAACCGGTGGATATTGGCGTCAACGAGTTCTGCCAGAACTGCAAGAAGTGCGCCTACGCCTGCCCCTCGCGCAGCATCACCTTTGGCGACAAAGACGTGTACAAGGGCGTCGAGAAGTGGCGCATCAACGTCGATAGCTGCTACAGCTACCGCCTCGTCTCCCACGACCGATTCCAAAACTGCCTCTTTTGCGTCACCTCCTGTCCCTACAACTTCCGTGCGGGCTGGTGGCACGACCTCACGGTGTGGATGCTGAAGCGCACCCAGCCCAGGTTCCGCGTCCTCCTGGTCAAACCGTTGAAGCTGCTCGATGACCTGCTGCGAGGCAAACGGCCCTACGTACGAACGAAGTGGCTCGACTATGACAGCGACCTGGAGGGCGAGCAGTGCGAGCTCGAGGGCTGCACCGCGGTCCATCAGTCGCCTCATAAGAAGCGGCTGCAGCGTCCCGGCCGAGAGGCCTGGTCGCGGATCTTCCCAAGCGATACGCGGCGGGGCGAAGGCGGTCGGGCCGAGGGCCCGGTGCGAACATCCGATGACCTCCTGGACCTGCGGACCAACGGCCACCATGCCAACGGCCACCGCAACGGCGTGGCGGTGGGAGCCGATCGGTCGCCCCGCGGCCCCTAGCGGACCCCCTCTAACTCCCCCACCGCCTAACTAATAGGCAGCATGCCCGTACTCCTCTTGCATGATATACTGGGCCGTATGGTGCGCTGAGGCGTACCCAAGGAGATGACTGATGGCCGATAGCTATTCCAGCACTGTCCAGCTCAAGGGTGATGGTGTCAACCTGGATGCCTTCGTCTCGCGGCCCTTGGCGGAGGGCAACCACCCGGGCCTCATCGTGATCCAGGAATGGAACGGAGTCGTTGACCATATCAAGGAGGTGACGATGCGCTTTGCTCGCCAGGGCTACGTCGCCATCGCCCCCGACCTGTACCACGGCGAGATTGCCAAGTCGCCGGATCAGGCCATGCGTCTGATGGGCGGCCTGTCGGACCCCCAGCTCGTCAAGGAGCTGAATGCGTCCGCGGCCTACCTCCGCGACCAGGGAAGCCCCCGGGTAGGGGTGATTGGCTATTGCCTGGGTGGCCGCCTCTCCCTCTTGCTGGCCTGCCACAATCGCGATCTGTCGGCCTGCGCCATCTACTACGGCAGCCCGGTGAGTCGCGAGCTGAGTGAGAAGCAGCCGGCCCACCTGGTCGACCTGGTGGGGAACATCAACTGCCCCGTGCTGGGGATCTACGGGGAGGAGGATGCCGGCATCCCGCTGGAGGTGGTGGGTCGCTTACGCGACGCCCTCCAGAAGGCGGGCAAGAGCGCGGCCATTCACACGTACCCTGGGGCCCAGCACGCCTTCTTCAACGACACCAACCCCGATCGGTATCACGCCGAAGCCTCCCGTGATGCCTGGGAGAAGACACTGGCCTTCCTCGCGACGAACCTCAAGTAGGGGGCGCTCGGGTACAATAGGCCGGCCATGAAGATCGGGGCCCACGTCTCCACGGCCGGCGGGCTCGACAAGGCCGTCGATCGTGCCCAGGAGATCGGGGCCGAGGCCATGCAGATCTTCGGCTCGCCGCCCCAGAGCTGGCAGGTCAAGACCCATCCGGCCGAGACGGTCCAGGCCTTCCTGGCCAAGGCCGAGGCGGCCGGCATCGGCCCCACCTTCCTGCACGGTGTGTACCTGGTGAACCTGGCGACGGAGAACGCCGACAACTTGCGTAAGGGGATCGAGTCGCTGGTCTTCCACCTCGATCTGGCGGCGCAGATCCGGTCGCCGGGGGTGATCTTCCACGTGGGCAGCCACAAGGGCGCCGGCCTCGACCAGGTGCTGCCGCGGGTGCGCGACGCCTTCCGGGAGGCCCTCGAGCGCACGCCCCCAGAGGCCTGGTTGATCATCGAGAACAATGCGGGGCAGGGACAGCAGGTGGGGCGGCGGTTTGAGGAGGTCGCTCGCGTCATGGACGCCGTGGGCCGCGAGCGGGTACGCGTGTGCCTCGACACAGCCCATTGCTTCGCATCGGGATACGATGTGTCGACCCGCGAGGGACTCGACGCCACCTTCGAGGAGTTCGAGCGAGAGATCGGCTTGCGCTACCTGGTCGCGGTCCACGCCAACGACTCGAAGCCCGCGTTCAACTCGAACGTCGACCGCCACGCCAACATCGGTGAGGGGCACATCGGCCTGGAGGGGTTTCGGGCCATGATGCAGCACCCAGCCTTCGCCGACGTCCCCTTCCTGCTGGAGGTCCCCGGCTTCGAGAACAAGGGCCCCGATCGCAGGAACGTCGAGATCCTGCGGTCCCTGCGGGACGGCCCGTAGAGGTCCGGCCGAAAACCGGTTCCCTGACCGTCATGCAGACCGCAGGGAAGCATCTCTCCGTTCGGCCGCACTCGCAGAGAGACCCTTCGCTCCCATGAAAATGCTCGGACGACCGGCCCTCACCCTCGCCCTCTCCCAGAGGGAGAGGGGATTTTCCGCACCCGGTGGACGGCCGCCCGGCCGATGAGCAACTCCGCTCAGGGTGACGCTTGTACGCCTTTTCGGCCGCACTTGAGCGGCTTGCTGCCGCCCTGAAGGACTGGCCCGGTCTTCAGGCCGGCGACCGAAAGCCCGGCGGCTAGACCAGGAGGCAGCGCCGAGGCCGGTCGGCAGCTTCACGATGGTCCACAGCCCAGGCCGGGATTTCGACCATGCGATCGTTGTAGACGACCTTGCCACCGAACGTTACGCCGCGGCACTGCGGAAGGGCCTCGGGCACGGCATACATCCACAGAATGAGCTGCACGCTGTGGGCGGGGCTCGGGTTCCCTGTTTTCACCTCGCAAATGCTTCCAGCGCCCCCCGAGGCGAGAGATGAGATCGGGCTTGCCTCCAGGAGTGGCAGTCTTGCCGCTGAAAGGGAGTACTTAGCCACCTCCAGGAACGGGGCCGATGTGGACATCTCGGAGCCGTGGTGCCCGGGCTTCAGCACGTCCGCATCGGGGACCACGCCCGCCGCGAGCATCGAGGCCGCTGAGTCCGCGTCTCCGCGTCGCCCCGGCAACGGCGCCCCCATAGGCGTTCTGCCACGCCAGCAAGCCCAAGGCTCCCCTTCCGCAGGCGCACTGTATTTCCTTGTCACAAGCTGTTTCTCTGGAGTATAAGAGAACCACCCTGAGGTCCGCCAAGGCGCGGGTGGTGGCGTCGGGTTTCGGCAAGCTGTCCGTCGAGACCCAGGGCGAGGAGCCAATGTTTGCGATCAACTGGTTGCACCTCAGCGATCTCCACGTCGGCATGCCCGAATATGCCGACCTCTGGCCCAACGTTGAGGAGTCGTTCTTCAAAGACCTGGGGGATGTGTCCAGGATCATTGGCGGCATCGACCTCGTGTTGTTCACCGGAGATCTCACCTACTCAGGGACGCAGCAGCAGTTCGATGAGCTGAAACGGCAACTGGGAAGGTTCTGGGACCGGTTCCGAGGGTTGGGCTGTGAGCCCCCTTTGTTCGCGGTTCCGGGCAACCACGATCTGGAGCGTCCGCCAATCAGTGGCGCGTTGACGGCATTGTTGGATTCTTGGGATCGGGCCGAGATCCAGGAGGCTTTTTGGCGAAACGCGGCCAGCGAGTACAGGGCGCTGGTGGATGAGGCCTTCGCCAACTACGTAAGCTGGTGGAATGATCCCGGTGTACCCCGGGTAGCAGATTTGTCTTCCGGGCTGCTTGCGGGGGATGCCGCGGCCGTTTTCGCAAAGGAGGGGTTCCGTCTCGGGCTGGTCGGCCTGAACTCCAGCTTCCTGCAGCTTGCGGACGATTCGTTCTTTGCCGGGCGACAACCGGGTTTTTCAGGAAAGCTGGCACTAAACGTCCGCCAGTTGCGATTGGCGTGCCGCGGCTCGTATCAGGACTGGGCCGCCCGCCACGACGTGTCACTGTTCCTCACTCACCACCCGCCCGACTGGTTGCGCCCGGATGCGCGGGACCACCTACACTCGGAGATCGCTCCCGCCGGACGCTTCGCGGCGCACCTCTTCGGTCACATGCACGAACCCGAACAAACCACGATCGCCCGGGGTGGGGGCCCCCAGCAGCGTTATCACCAGGGCTCTTCACTCTTTGGAATGGAGTCATGGGGGCCAAGGAAGCGCAAGCGCCTTCACGGGTATGCCTTCGGCCAGCTTCGCGCTGATGATGAGACGGCTGAGCTGAGGTGGTGGCCCAGAGCATCTGTTAGGCATCCGGACGGGGCTCGCAGGTTGGCGCGAGACGTCCACCGTTTCGTTCTACGTGAAGGCGACGGTGGCACCGAGCCCGAGGCGATCCCGCTTCGCAGCGGCCGAAGCGGCGGCAGCGCGCGGCCGACCGCCGGTCCTGCACGGGCACCGCCGAGGTTACGGGTCACCGTCCTCCTGGGGCACTCTCCCGAACACCCGTTGCCGGAAGCGGTGGAACTGGCCACGGTCGCGGTCAATTCGTTCAGGCACGACAGGGTGAACGCGGACATCCGTCTGGAGGAGGCGTCCGTTGAGGCCCTGAGACGCACGGCCCGAGCGGGCTGCGACATGCTCTTGGTCTACGGCCATGGGAACAGGGACGGGTCGCTGTCCTTCGTCGACGGACAGAAGGCGTATTCAGACATTTCAGCCGGGGCAGACTTGGACGGCTTGTGGCGGAACCTGCGCCTGTGCGCCGTCTTTGCCTGCTATGGAGATGGCTTCGCGCAGCAGCTGCCATGCCCCTGGGTGGCTTTCGCGGGCACCATCCTCCGGGAGGCTCCCAGGGGGTTCGTCGCCGCCTTTGTGAGGGAGCTGAGAAGCAACGACATCAGTAAAGCGCTCCGTGCCGCTCGGGAGGAAGTCGGCGCCCGCATGACATCAGACTTCACCCAACTGATGCACTTCTCGGAGGGGCTGTGACCGATTTCGTGCTGCGGGAGGGTAGCGCATTCCTTTCCCGCCTAACTCCGGGGCTTGCCGGGACGTACTGGCTTGACTTCCCGAGCCCCGACCCGGAGGGCGAGGAGGGCCCGCAGGCTCCGCGGCGCATACCTTTGCGTTACCCCGACCATGAGCCATTCGTCGGTCGCGTCCAGGAATTGCGATCCCTGTTGACACTCCCATCGCTTTACGACGATCGGCCCCTTCAACGTGTTGTGTGGGTGCACGGTGACCCTGCGATGGGCAAGTCGGCCCTGGTGAGACAGTTCGCGATGTACGTCCGCGACATCGCCTTTCATGACGCCGGTGATCCCGTCTATTTGTTGCACCTCTACTGCCATGGGATAACCAAACCCGAGGCTGTGGTAGCAAAAGTCTGCGATATCGCCCCCAAGGTGTACCCGATCCCGGAAACCCCTGAATCCGTGGAGGAGCTGTGCGAGCTGCTCGGTGACCTTGGCGGCACCCACGTCTGGGTCCTGGACGACCTCACGTACCTCTCGGTATGGCCAGACAGCATCGGTGAGGCCGCAGGGCTCGCCGCGCGTATCCGCGAGGCAGCGCGTATCAATGCCCTTCCTCTGGAACTGGTCGTGAGCCATCGCAGGCCAGGCCCGAAAACCGTCGAGCGGATTCTGGTCAAACCGTTGGCCATACCGGAGGCCCTGGAGCTGGCGCAACGGATCTTCGCCGAGCGTGGCAAAGAATTCACTCCTTCGGACATGTTCGGCGCCGCCCGTATGTTACGCCTCTTTGGCGGCAACCCGGCGCCCTACAAGCGCGCAGCCTTTCTGGCAGCCGACCGCGGGATCTCATTCAATCAGTACGTAGACGAACTCGAGCGGACCGGCGGACTTGAGCAGGCGGAAAGCGCCGAGCAGGCGCTGGCCATGGTTCAATACGAGGTAGACCAACTGAAACTGCTCGAGGCCACCCACGGCTTCGCCTACTCCCGCTTCCTGGGCTCCTACTACCCCCTCGTTGCCCGGGCAAGCTACTTCACGCTTGCCGAGCTCGTCACCTGGTTCGGTGAGGGTTTCAAGTTTCCCGGTGACCAGAGGCCTCCCGAGACCGTGTACCAGAATGGCCTGGAGTACCTCGCCCGGCTGAATTATGTCCTGACGGAAAAGCGCGATGGGAATGTGGCCTTCGCCATGCCTCCTAACCAGCGTGTCATTATGGAGGCCCGGGCGGATCGACTGGCGACCCTGCCACCCCCAGTCCCCCTCCGTGGCGCGTCGGAACGTCTTTCCCTCGCGCTGGAGCGCGCGAAGACCGGGCATGTCGACGCAGTGGGGGACCTGCTGCTCATGGAGGGTGACTACCGACCGCACATGTCGGAGGCAGAGGCAGCCACAGCAGTCTTCTATTCCATGCTGGTGAGAGCCGAGATCGCCGCGCACGCGCTAAGCGATGGGCCGGTTGCCGCGATCCGTCTCTACGACGAGATTGCACAGCTGTATGATGGGCACTCCCGGTATTTTGCGGCCCGTGACGAATCGCCTGCCGCCGCCACGGCGAAGGCGCTGGTCAACAAGGGCGTCACCCTGGGGCAGCTGGGGCGGCCCGAGGCCGCGCTTGCCCTGTGGGAACGGCTGGTGGAGGTCTATGGGTCATCCCAGGAGCCCGTGCTCCAAGAGCAGGTGGCCGAGGCGCTCTTCTCCGAGGCAGTTGTCCTCGTAGAGCTGGGGCGGAGCGAACTGGCCATTGCCGCCTACGCCCGGGCGCTGGTAATAAGGCCAGCATGGGGCATGGCGTACCGCAACCTCGCTAACCTGCTTACGTCAGCAGGCAGGCTCGAAGAGGCGGAAACCGCGTGCGGAGCGGCGGAGCGGTTGGAGCCCGACCATCCCTATACCGCGGGCCGCAGGGCGAAGCTGGAGTCTGCCAAGGGCAACCACCAGGAAGCGTTGATGGAATTCCGGAGGGCAGCAATTCTCTCCGAGGACGAGACCGAGTTCAATTTCGAGATGGCGCTGGCGATGCTGCCTTTGGGGTTGACGGAAGAGGCGCTCACGGCAATCAGAGACAGGTTGAGCAGGCACAAGGCTCCACCCGACTTGCAGAGTGCTCTCCGGGACTTCAGTCGTCTCAAAGCCACTGCCCAAGCAGTGCCCGGCCTCGAAGGAGCAATAGCCTTGCTGGAAGCCAGGGCGAATGAACGCAGCACATAGCATCCGCTTCCCTCGGCGGCGCTCTCACCCGCCGCTCGTCAATCCCGCTGCCTCTGTCTCTCGCAAAGGAGAAAGGAGGTAGAGAGGCTTCCGCCTGTGCTGGTGCGCACCCGTCCCTATTGTCTGCGCGCGCAGGCGCGGTCGTGGGCCCAACATGTGCGAGCGAACAAGCCAGGGGTGGCGAGCCATGGTAGGGTATCCCCCACACTTCAGCCCATTGTTATTGGTGGTGCCTGCGTGGCCATCCCCAGAATCCTGTCTCTCGCAACGGCTGCTCCGAGACCGCCTACAGCACCGGGTCCAAGAGTGCGCCTGCTACAAGTCGAAGGCAGCGGTCGCCTGGTTAAGGACTGGCACTCCGAGGTCAGGGGCGGTCGCGCACAGGGCGCAACCCGGTGCGGGACCAGCGTGCACGACGATCTGACCTGCTCTCGGTACGAAATGATTCATCTTACGACCCTCCAGACCGGCGCTTGAAGCCGTGAGCTTGTCCACGATCTAGGCCTTGATGGGGACCGGGGCCGACCGAAGCGCGGCGAGGAGATCACGGTCCTGCTCGGGCAGCACCGTGCGCGGGTCGAGGAGAAGGGTGCCGCGCTCGATCCGCGCCAGGAGAGGCGTGCCGTTCGGACCGGGCTGACGCAGGCGTTGGGCCATCTGCTCGGCGGAGCAACCGAGGGCCGCCTCATCGAGGGACAGCAGCCAGGTCGGCAGCGTCTCCTCCGGTAGGGAGCCGCCGCCTACGGCCGAACGTCCCTGGACGACCCGTGCGCCCGCGGCCTTGCGGGCCCAGCGCCGGGCGCGCACCCGCAAGGCCGCGGGCGGCGCGGCGATCATGCGCCAGATGGGAACGGCGGTGGTGGCTTCGCCGCGCAAGTAGTGCAGGAGCGTGGCGCTCAGCGCGGCCAGGCTCAACTTGTCGATGCGGACGGCCCGGGCCATTGCGTGGCGGGCGATCTGATCAACCAGAAGAGTGCGGCCGGCGATGATGCCCGCCTGCGGGCCGCCGAGGAGCTTGTCCCCGGAGAAGAGCACCAGGTCGCTGCCGGCCTCGATGCTGCCCTGGACCGTGGGCTCCGGGGCCAGCCCGAAGGGCCGGGTATCGAGGAGGCAGCCGCTGCCCAGGTCGTGAATGAGGAGGACGCCGGTCCGGCGCGCGAGCTCCGCCAGCTCCTGGAGGTGTGTCTCGTGGGTGAACCCGACGACGCGGAAATTGCTCGTGTGGACGCTCAGCAGGGCGGCGGTGCGGTCGGTGATGGCCTGCTCGTAGTCGCTCAGGTAGGTGCGGTTCGTCGTGCCCACTTCGATCAGCTCGGCCCCACTGGCCCGCATCACCGCCGGGACGCGAAAGCCGCCGCCGATCTCGACCGCCTGGCCGCGCGACACGATCACTGCGCGCCCGTGGGCGAGGGCGGTCAGGGTGAGCAGCACGGCCGAGGCGTTGTTGTTCACGGCCAGGGCCGCCTCGGCCCCCGTGAGCTGGGACAGAAGCGCGGAAACGTGCGCCTGCCGCGAGCCCCGCTGACCCGTGTCCAAGTCCAGCTCGAGGTTCGTGTAGCCTGTCGCGGCCTGGGCCACGGCCGCGACGGCCTGCGAGCTGAGGGGTGCACGGCCCAGGTTGGTGTGCAGGATGACCCCCGTCGCGTTGATGACAGGACACAGCGAGGGTGCGAGGTCGCGGTCCAGGTGGGCTGCCACCGCCCCGGCGATTTCATCCTGGGAGGGACAGGCAGCGCCGCCCTGCACGGACTGCCGGACCTGCCCGAGCTCACGGCGCACGGCCTCCACGACCCGGCTGTGGGGGAGCCGGTCGAGGTGGGCTCGGAGCGGGGGAAGTTGCAGCAGCGAGTCTACGCTGGGGAGGCCGCGTAGCGCGGTGGTCATGGATTCTTATGCAGCCGAATCATTGCGCTGTTCTCCAAGCCAATACTATACTTAAACACACCCCCCAAGGAGACCCCCCTTGAACCTGCGCATCCCCGGCCCCACGCCCTGTCCCCCCTTCGTCCTGGAGGCCATGGCGCAGCCCATGATCAACCATCGAGGGCCCGAGTTCGTCGACCTGCTGCAGCGGGTGACGGAGCGTCTCAAGCTCTTTTTCCAGACCAAGGGCGACGTGTTCGCCATGAGCGGCTCGGGGACCGGCGGGCTCGAGTGCGGCATCGTCAACTTCCTTTCGCCGGGTGATCGCGTCCTGTTCGTGATCAATGGCTCGTTCGGAGATCGGTTCGCCGAGATTGGACGGGCCTTCGGGATCGACGGGCGCACCCTCAACTTCGAGTGGGGGATGCCTGATGATCCGGCCGCCATCGACCAGGCGCTGACCGAAGACCCAGGCATCTATGCCGTCTATGTGACCCACAACGAGACCTCCACGGGCATCACGAGCGACCTACAGGGCATCGCCCAGGTGGTGAGGAAGCACGACAAGCTGCTCGTCGTGGACGCCGTCAGCTCTCTCTCCTGCGTGCCGCTGGCTACGGACGACTGGGGCTGCGACGTGGTCATCACCGGGTCGCAGAAGGGCTGGATGATCCCTCCTGGGCTGACCATGATCAGCGTCAGCGAGCGGGGGTGGGAGTACCACAGCCGAGCCCGGATTCCCCGCTTCTTCTGGGACGTCGGCTCGGCCAAAAAGTTCCTGGCGCGGGGTGAAACCCCCTTCACGCCGGCTGTCTCCCTGTACTACGGGCTGGACGTGGCCCTGGAGCGCATGGCGCAGGAAGGTCTGGAGGCCGTCTTCGAGCGCCACCGGCGTGTGGGGGAGCGGATGCGCCAGGGGGCCAAGGCCCTGGGGCTGTCGCTGCTGGCCAGCGATGAACGGTACGCTTCGAACACGGTCACAGCGATCAATGGTCCCGAAGGCGTGAATGTGGGCGACCTGCTGAAGCGTCTGCGCGAGCGACACGACATCGTGCTGGCGAGCGGACAGGGGAAGCTGACCGGCAAGATCTTCCGGGTTGGCCACCTGGGGTTTGTCGATCTGCCCGACATCGAAGCGGTCTTGGCCGGCTTGCAGGAGGAACTGGGAACGCTGGTGCGTCAGCCTCTGTCGGCGCGCCAGCCAGCCTGACGGGATGCGCGCTTGCGGCCTGTCGTTGTTTGCGAGAGGCAGAGGGAGAGGTGATTTCCAGAGGAGTGTGGCCGGCTGATGGCTGACGTGAAGGTTCTGGTCTCTGATCCCATCGCCGAAGAAGGGATCGCCATACTGCGGCAACACGTGGCGGTGGACGTGCGGACCGGCCTTCGGGCCGACGAGCTGGCCGGGATCATCGGCGAATACGACGGCCTCGTGGTGCGGAGCGAGACCAAAGTGACGGCTCCCATCCTGGAGGCGGCGACGCGGCTACAGGTCGTCGGTCGCGCTGGCGTCGGGGTCGATAACATCGACGTCGAGGCGGCGACACGACGCGGTGTCGTGGTCTTGAACGCACCGGCGGGCAACACGGTGACGACGGCCGAGCACACCATCGCCATGATGTTCGCCCTGGCCCGGAACCTGCCCCAGGCCTACTCGTCTCTCAAGGCCGGCCAGTGGCAACGATCCAAGTTCGTCGGCACCGAGCTGCGCAACAAGGTCCTGGGCATCGTCGGCCTGGGCCGGGTGGGCACGGAGGTGGCCCGGCGGGT
>ORJL011600423.1_pt1:0-10000 | contig 11408 bp, 9 predicted proteins | sample 1779941 | NCBI WGS metagenome assembly ORJL01 (sample SAMEA104232317, study PRJEB22302) | groundwater metagenome | biome: forest; feature: aquifer; material: groundwater | place: USA | collected 2011-08-07 | depth 5.8 m | reverse complement strand
ATAATAGCACTTCGATTTGTGTATGTCAACTATTTTTTTAGGTTACTGTGTTTTTTATACCTGGAAAAATACAGCTTTTAATTTTCCAATTCTATTTCTACAACAGCAACGTTTGTTATCTTACCTCGAATCTATTAAAGAGTCAAGCAGTTTATGATAATTTTCGATAATTTATTTTTGGATGTAGCCATAGCGTCAAACACGTTAGTCTCCAGTGACATTAGTCTCCGGAGACTAATGCCGAAGTCGCTAGCCCCAGACGAACACTACCGACGTAGGATGACTAACGCCACGAGGCAAACTTGAAAGTAAACCCTATGCCGAGTGGATGTAGCAAATGGAGTGCATGCGAACGCGTAATAGTGATTTACCTCAATAGTGATTTACCCCAAAAATCAACCCTCTGCCAATAAATTAGATATGCTCTAACTAAAGATAAAGGGTTGTTGATTTACTCGATTTCTTGAATGATAGGTAAAATCATCGGTCTTCTCCGAGTCTTTTCAAAAAAATGTTTACTAAGAGCATCTCGAATTTGACTTTTTAATACTGCCCACTCAGAAATCCGATTTTCTCGACAACGAGCCATCGTTTGGCGGATTTTTTCTTTAGCTTCATCCAGCATGGATTCCGATTCACGCACATAAACAAAACCGCGGGTAACAATATCAGGTCCTGATACAATTAGTCCAGTTGAACGTTTAATCGTCATGACGACAATTAAAATACCATCTTGAGATAATTGTTTGCGATCCCGTAAAACAATGTTCCCAACATCTCCAACACCCAATCCGTCAATAAGAACTTTCCCAGCTGTTACTTTACCTGCTAGAGTTGCTCCATGACGTGTAAATTCAATCACACTTCCGTTTTCAGCCACAAAGATATTTTGTCGAGAAATCCCTAGTTGTTCAGCTAGTTCTGCATGTTTAATAAGCATGCGATATTCTCCGTGAACTGGAATGAAATAGTTAGGGCGTACCATATTAATCATTAGCTTAAGTTCTTCTTGGCTCGCATGTCCCGAAACATGCATGCCTGACACTGATTCATAAATGACATGTGCACCTTGTCTAAACAAATGATCGATGGTTCGCGGTATTGATTTCTCGTTACCAGGAATAGGACTAGCTGATATTATTACTGTATCCCCAGGTTGAATTTCGCCCCGCCGATGATCATTCATGGCCATTCTAGTGAGTGCCGACATCGGTTCACCTTGGCTACCTGTAGTAAGTATACAGGCTTGATTACTAGGAAGATTAATAATTTCATCAACATCAACAAGCGTACCTTCAGGAATCTCAAGATTACCTAATTCAGACGCTATGGCAACAACGTTAACCATGCTTCTGCCGACAACTGCTACCTTACGATTTGTTTTAACCGCCGCAGAAATTGCTTGTTGAATTCTATGCACATTAGAAGCAAAGCTTGCCAAGATAATTCGGTCCTTAGCATTGCGAAAAGCCTCATCAAACATTTGACCGACCAAGCTTTCCGACTTCGTAAATCCTGGACGCTCAACGTTAGTGCTGTCGGACATTAGGCAGAGAACACCTTTATCACCTAATTCCGCAAATTTATGCACATCAAGTGGCGCTCCACTTACTGGAGTATGATCCAACTTAAAATCCCCTGTATGAACTATACAACCCAATGGAGTATGTATAGCCAATCCAACGGCATCTGGAATACTATGGTTAACCCCGATAAATTCAACTCTAAATACACCTAGCTTAATAACATCCCTTGGATGAATTACTGTCGCTTTAATGTTATTAAGATTGCTTTCTTTCAACTTAGACTGAAGTATTCCCAAGGTTAAACGTGAAGCAAAGATTGGGACATCTAAATCTTTTAGTAAATAAGGTAAGCAACCAATATGATCTTCATGTCCATGCGTTATAAGTATTCCTAGCAACATTTCTTTATGATCCAGAAGATACGAATAGTCTGGGATGACGATGTCGATTCCGAGCATCTCATCTTCCGGGAACGCGAGACCTGCATCAACGAGCAACATTTGATTGTCATAACGAATAACAGTCATGTTCTTACCAATTTCCCCTAATCCACCTAAAGGGATAATCTGGACTTTGTGTTCTTTGGGCAAATATACCCACCTCCTATTTTTTTATAAATTTTACAAAATTTATTAATAATAACATTAACCAAGAAGTCCCCCTCCTCAAAGCCCGCAAGTGAAGGTGAGGGATGAATTGCGTTTCTCTGCAACATAAAACTACCTTTAGCATTAACGATATGGCTGCACCAAAGTAGTACGAACAGGTTTAGTAAAAGATTCGTTCACGTTTCCGCATGCCACCACTTTTAAAATGTGTTAGCATTATAAGTGGTGGATAGTTGACGGCGCAGAAATTCCACGATTTGTTTCTGTTCCAAAATAGGCAACAAAAAAATAACCGGAATACCAAACAAACACAGCGACCAAGGTGTCCGTTAGTATTTCGCAATATCTATGGAGACCACCGCACAATAACAATTACTTGTATTATAACCTATAATGTTAACCGTTAGCAAGTTTATAGTTTTTTTATTATTTTTTTGTTATTAAATTTTTTAAATTATTCAAGTTCCGATTTATAATGTACAACTTTATCTCAAACACGCCTGTTAATATAGAGGGTTTAAAAAGATGAATGAAGAATTATTCGGAACTTATATCAATAGAAGGGAACCTAAAATTCTAAGCATACTCTGCAGGTGATCGGGAAATACTACTATAAATTATTATTTCAACTATAAAAGGAGGAAGACATCCTATGACTGACGTTGTTTGTTCTGCAACTCAATGTCGCCATAACGGTGACGGTCGTTGCCAACTAAATACTTTAAGTGTAACTTCTAGCCTTATGAATTCTGAAGCCGAGTGTGCATTTTACGAAGCAGAACAATAGGAGATACCGGCTGGGAATTTACATTATAAACAATTAGCATACTCATTTAACAAGCCAGAAACACCGCTGTTTAATACGTGTTTCTGGCTTTAATTACAGTATAAGCGTACTTTGGTTCCCCGCCCGTATCAAAACCCGTAAATCACTATAGTATAGTGAGCAATTAGCGGAATTTGCGTAAGCGAGTGCAGACGATAAGGCGTTAAGAACGCCAAGGGTTCACATGCAGAAACACAAAGAGGTTTTGGCGTTTAGCCTTAGCGGCAAACGAGTAGCAAATGTAGTGCTTGCGAACGGGCTATAGTGATTTACCTACTATCTAAACTTCCTTTAGATTTGTATTTTTGGGAGCTACGGCCGCTAAAACCTCCTCTTGTTTGATATCATGAAAAAGCTTTGCTAGAAAATTTCGTTCTTCTTCAGTTGCTTCTGTAAGAGGTAACCGGACTCCACCGGCTTTCAAGCCCATCATATTCACCAAAGTTTTAATTGGAACAGGATTGGTAGTCACAAAAATACCTTTAAAAAACGGATAAAGCTGAAGATGCCATGCGGCTGCTGTTTTGCAGTCTCCGGCAAACCAGGCATCCATCATAGTCTTCATTTCATCACCTATAACATGAGAGGCAACACTTACCACTCCGCTACACCCAAGGGCGAGCATAGGTAAGGTTTGTGAATCTTCACCACTATAAACAGTAAAATCAGTAGGCAGAATTCGTTTCAATTCACTCACTTGATCCATCAAACCTGCAGACTCTTTTAGGGAAACGATATTTGGGATTTGGGCCAGTTTTTTCACAGTAGCTGGCAACAAGTTAGTCACTGTACGAGTGGGTACGTTATAAAGCATTACAGGTAGTGTTATTGCCTTTGCTATGGCCTCAAAATGACGATAAATACCTTCTTGTGATGGTTTATTATAATATGGGACCACGGCCATGATACCATCTACACCAGTAGTAGCAGCGGCTTGTACTGCTAAATTCACACTAGCTGCAGTTGAATTGGAACCCACCCCAGCTATTACTATTCCCGTAGATCCAACGGCATCTTTAACTTCTTTAAATAATTTCAGTTTCTCTTCATCAGTTAACGTTGGAGATTCCCCTGTCGTACCACAAACTACAATTCCATCAGACCCATGTTTGATTAAGTATTGAGCAAGTTTCCGAGCACTCGCATAATCGACTTCTAGCTCCTCATTCATCGGGGTAACCATAGCTGTTAATATTCTACCAAAATTCATTAATTACCATCCTCCTCATTTTAGAGGTCAGAGGTAAGATGTCGGAGGTCAGATCTGGGACGTCGAACCTTTGCATAGCGCACCCTGAACCTCGTACATCACATCACGCACTCGTGACCCTCTGACTTCTGACTTCTGACTTCTGACTTCTGACTTCTGACTTCTGACCTCAAAATTTCATCTTCCAAGATGAAATTTTCTGTGTAGTGCTTGCACTGAAACAATCATATCCTCTTTATGAACCAAAACCCAAATTGTAAGATGTGAATCGGCAGATTGTAATATAGTCACTCCAGCTTCAGTTAAAGCCTCAACTAAATCTGCCATTATACCTGGCACTCCTGCAATCCCAACCCCCACAATAGAAACCTTAGCACAACTACGGATGACTTCAGGACTGAATCCCATATTTTCTAAAATCTTTATGGCTTTATCGGCAATTTCATCTCGTACTGTATATAAGACCTTTTCTGGTTGAACACTGATAAAATCAACACTGATATCAGCTAGAGCCATGGCTTTAAAAATTTTTTTATCAACTAAGGGTACATCCGTATCTAAAGTAAGTACACCTATTTGGGTTACATTCGGCGTATGCGCAATTCCAGTGATTAAACGTTCTCCGACAAAGTCAGTTCCAGCACTCATATCGGGTTGCATACTTGTAACCAAGGTTCCTGGAGCATCGGAAAAAGTGGACTTTATGCGTATAGGAATATTGCGCTGCATAGCAATCTCTACTGCTCTAGGATGAATTACTTTAGCCCCTTGATGGGCTAATTGACAAATCTCATTATAAGAGACAACATCTAAGATACGTGCATCCTCTACAATCCTCGGATCAGCGGTCATGATCCCTTCAACATCGGTATAAATGTCAATGGCTTCTGCATTCAAGGCAACGCCTAATGTTGATGCCGTCGTATCACTACCACCTCGCCCTAAGGTAGTTACTTCACCATTTTCCGTAACTCCTTGAAATCCGGTAACTACAACAATTTTTCCCTCATTCAAATGTTCCAAGATGCCCTTAGGTTCTACCCGAACAATTCGTGCATCTCCAAAATTATTGTTTGTGATAATCCCCGCTTGCCCCCCGGTCAAAAGTACAGCTTCAAAACCTTGGCTTTGCAAGGTACTTGCTAGTACCACCCCAGAAATAATTTCACCACAACTCATTAATAGATCAAGCTCACGTTTAGGAAGTTCAGGGTATATTCCTTTAACCATGCCTAAAAAAGTATCTGTTGCGTACGGATCACCAGTACGCCCTATAGCCGAGACAACGACAACCGGCATATATCCCTCAGTAACTGCCTCAGAAACCTTAGCAGCTACTTGAAGCCTACGTTCAGCTGTGGCAACTGACGTGCCGCCAAACTTCTGAACTAAAATACGCACTTCTTCCCCAACCCCCATTTATAATTTTCGTTAATCACCTTCAGATTAATCGCAATCTAATTCCCCGTACTAAGCCCCCCGTACCAAGCCCCGTACCAAGCCCGTAAATCACTATTGCTTAGTGAGTCATTTAGCGGAATTTGCGTAAGCGAGTGCAGACGATAAGGCGTTAAGAACGACAAGGGTTCACATGCAGTAAAGCTCAGAGGTTTTGGCGTTTAGTCTTAACGGCAAACGAGTAGCAAATGGAGTGCATGCGAACGGGCAATAAAGATTTACTCTATCTAACTAACTCTGCAATCTGCACAGCATTCGTTGCAGCCCCTTTACGAATTTGATCTCCAACTACCCATAGATTAATGCCGGTTTTAATCGAGAAATCTTCCCTGATCCTACCCACATAGACCTCATCAGTATCCGCACTAAACCATGGCATGGGGTAACGGTCTTGGGAAGGATCATCAACGACAATAACCCCAGGAGCTTTGGAGAGTGCCTCTCGGATTTCCGAAATACCCACTTTATGCTCAGTTTCAATATTAATCGATTCGGAATGACTACGCAACACGGGTACCCTAACTGTCGTAGCAGTTATTGCCATTTCAGGCTTATGAAAAATCTTTTGCGTTTCTTTGACCATTTTCCATTCTTCTTTTGTATAATCTCCCTCTCCGAAGACATCAATTCTTGGCACAAGATTAAAAGCTATTTGATAGGGGAAAACTCGAGTCGCCATTTCCTCTTCTTTGGTCCAAGCCCTGATTTGATCCTCAAGTTCCTCAATTCCTTCTCTGCCTGCTCCAGAAACAGCTTGATATGTAGAAACAACAATACGTTTTATCCCAGCCATGTCTAAAATCGGCTTAAGTGCTACTACCATAATAATTGTCGAACAATTCGGGTTAGCTATGATTCCTTTATGCCAACTAACATCTTCTGGGTTTACTTCTGGAACGATGAGTGGAACGTCAGGATCCATACGAAAGGCGCTACTATTATCGATCACCACTGCGCCACTTTTAACGGCTGATTGGGCATATTCTGTACTAGCTGACCCACCCGCAAAGAGGGCAATGTCTATTCCCTTAAAACTATTATGTGTTGTCTCCTGAACTTTAATGTCTTGGCCTTGCCAGGATATTTTTTTTCCAACCGAACGTTGAGTCGCTAAAAGACGGAGCTCGTTAACCGGAAAATTACGCTCAGCTAAAATTTTTAGAAACTCTTGTCCAACTGCACCTGTAGCACCAACAATTGCAACATTTGGCATATGTATCCTCCTTCGTTTTTGGCTTGTGAAAACGGTGCCTTGCCGCTACCGACAGGGCACCATGAATCCTTTAAAGAAATAATTAGCGATAATCCATTAAAATAGGCTGAATTTGTTTGCCTGCGCAGGCCATAAGGACCGTCTCGGGAACCTTATTCATATGAGCAACTAAAGAATTCGCTTTATTCTCCGGATTATCCTGTCCGAAGGGAACTAAATATATATTTTTAGTCACCAGTAGAATACCAATATTTCTAGCATTTAATCCAAGTCCATCATTCGTTGAAATTGCTATGACCAAAGGTCTCTGGTTGCGAAGATGCGCCTTTGCTGCCATTAGAACTGGAGTATCGGTAATTCCATTAGCTAACTTTGCTAAGGTATTTCCTGTACAAGGCGCAATGACTAGACAATCAAACCTCTTCTGGGGTCCAACTGATTCTGCCTCAGTAATCGTATGGATTAACTCCTTCTTGGTAATCTCGGAAAAACGGGTTTTCCACTCATCAGATTTCCCAAACCGTGTATCCATGGTTTCTACTGCGTAAGAAATAATCGGGGTTACTTCAGCCCCTTCATCAACTAAACGTTGCATTACTACGGTTATTTCCCGCAATGTACAGTGTGATCCTGTTAAAGCAAAGCCTATTCTTAACCCGTCAAACTGCATTCTCTTCGCACCTCCACTTCAGGACTCTATAGAAGTGTTAACTGTGGAAAGCTGGCGAAGAATGAGTTGCGGATAAACCTGAGCAAGAATTTTGCCTGCTGATTTCGGTGCTACAATACCGGGAAGACCAGGCGCCAGAGATGCTTTGATGCCAAGCATCTGAGCATACTCAAAATCCGTTCCCCCTGGAATAGAAGCCAAATCAATGATAACCGCATCACGAGCAACCATTTCTAATATCACTCTGTCGAGAATAAAGTGTGGAACCGTATTAAAAATAATTTCCGCGCGACCAATTTCTTCTTCTAAATCAGAAAAATGAATCGCCCTAAACCCCATCTCAACAGCACGCGCTAAATCAGATGCTTTACGTGCTACACCCGTAACATTAGCACCTATACCCTGAAGCATACGGGCAATAGTCCAACCACAACGTCCAAGACCCAGGACAAAACATTGACTACCGTGGATCGTGATAGACGTAGCTTCCATAGCCATTTGAATGGCTCCTTCTGCAGAAGGTATAGAATTAAGAATAGCTACTTCGTTTAGATTTGCGGTCTCCACTATCCGAATACCCATCATATCCGCTGCGGACTTCAAGACCGGTCGAGCCCAACCAATAAAAAGCGGAACTCGCGTTGGTATAGCCTGAAGTATTTCTTTGTTCAAAATGATAGGAGAATTCGAATATTTCCCTTTGACAACCCCACGTTCATCGGTTCCAAACATTGGAAAAAGCAAAACGTCAACATCGCTGACAGCTTCTAAGAGTGACGAGACTAGTGTCACGCCTGGAAGCGATGGTGCCTTTTCAAATCCGACTCCGACTATGTAGGCTCCCAGTTTTTGTAACTCAGGAATGAAATAAAGCTCCCGATCATCTCCTCCAATCACAGCAAGGCGAATCCCTTTCAAACCCGCACTCATCTTTAAGCCCCCTTCAAGACAGTGTCCCATTAACTACTATCCAGTATATGAGGCATAAAGGTCTGCTGTTCCTATGTGAACTATCTAATCAAGGAAATTCTCCAATCCTATAATTAAACTTGTTAATTTAAAGGCTTTACGTATAGCTAACATAACTCCAGGCATATAAGTTTCTCGAGTAAACGCATCATGTCTGATCGTTAAAGCCTGACCCAAACCACCAAATATTATCTCTTGGTGAGCCATTAGACCCGGGAGCCGCACAGAATGGATATGAATCCCTCCAAGATCTGCACCACGTGCACCGGCAATCTTTTCGTATTCATTAGGATGTCCCTGTACCATTGGCTCACGCACTTGGGAAATCCATTCTGCTGTTTTTAGAGCGGTTCCAGAAGGTGCGTCAAGTTTTTGGTCATGATGAAGCTCAATTATCTCTATATGAGAAAAATATTTTGCAGCTTCTCTAGCAAAACGCATCATCAAAATAGCTCCAATAGCAAAATTAGACGCTATAAAGGCACCCACACCTTCTTTATAAACTAGAGCTTGAATCTCGGAAATTTCGGCTTCGTCTAGACCTGAAGTGCCTATCACTGGAACAACTCCAGCTACGATAGCTACTTTGGCATTTTTCAAAACGGATTGAGGATTTGTAAAATCAACTAAGATATCCGCTTGAGAAGACCTTAAAATTTCTAAATCAAGCGGGCCCGAAATATCTATCCCTACTCTAGCAGATCCCGTTATGTATCCTACATCTTGTCCTTGTCCTCTGGTATCCGCTGCTCCGACCAAAACAAAATCATCTTGAGCCAAAATAGTCTTGATAATTTCTTGCCCCATTTTTCCATTGGCGCCTGAAACAAAAACACGAATTTTTCTCAAATAAACTCCCCCTGCGACGATATGGCAAAAACCCCGTTGCCTAAAGCAATTCGGGGTTACAGCTTTTCTATCTATTTTATGTAATTGGAGGGCTTATGTCAAACTGAATATTTTCGTGTTTTCTCTGCTTTATCTTGTATGTCAACTATGATTACTTCTGAACCAACCTTCTTAACTGCTTGCCAAGGAATAACTAAGAGATCACGATCGCGTTCCCCCATTCCCGAAAAAAAACCAGAAAAACCTGAACGTGACGTAAGAATAATTGCTTCTATTTCCCCCTTCGCGGAAATCGCTAAATCAGCATCACCAATGAGTCCTAACTTAGCACCATCACACAAATTAATAATTTCCTTTCCACCTAAATCGCTTAAAAACACTTTATAACCCCTCCTTTAAGCATTGGAGAATATCCTCTTATTTTCGGACCCAATAAAAGGCCTTGATAATATACGGTTGAATTATCGCCAAAGCTAAGGAGATCACCGCTAGAGGTTCAACTACAAACGTGGTATTACTCCACCAATCTTCAGGTAGTTTCAAGAAAGCAAATAATAGTTCTAAAGATAGATAAATGCCCCCTGCAGTTCCCACTAATTGGGCCAGCGCAGAAGCAAAGGGGCTTGATACTGACACTGGTTTAGATCTCCACATCATAAGAGACTTACGTT
>ORJL011206149.1_pt1 | contig 11408 bp, 15 predicted proteins | sample 1779941 | NCBI WGS metagenome assembly ORJL01 (sample SAMEA104232317, study PRJEB22302) | groundwater metagenome | biome: forest; feature: aquifer; material: groundwater | place: USA | collected 2011-08-07 | depth 5.8 m | reverse complement strand
TTTTACATAATTCCTTAAATATCTCTTGTTGTTTTTCTGTAGTTGCATTCTTTAATCTTAGGTATATAGACATATATCGCCTAGCTCCAATGCCCGGATATTGGACTACTGGATAGGTATGTCGTATTACTCCTGTGTCTATTAGTTTATTCATTCTTTTCCATACTGCCCCGTAGCTATGATGTATGGTTTTAGCTAGTTCTGTGGTTGAAACTCTCCCGTTTCTCATTAATACGAGCAAGATTTTTTGATCTAGATTGTCTAATGTCATCGTCATTATTTTGTGGTTATGGAAAATTATATAATCCTTTCTTTTTAGGTGTTTTTTGTGTATAAATCTGGAAGATTTTGGCTGTATTTCTTCAGTTATTCAACGATTTAAGAAGTATCGTTGTACTTAAAAAGAATAGGGTATTGCCTGGTTTTGTATGGATTTAGATTTTATGGGTATTGGGTGGAAGAAGAAGCTTAGAGTCCTTAAACGAGAGTATTGCTTGCCTTTGGCTAAAGAGTTAGTGATAGGTAATTTTATTCAGAAAGGCGATAGTTTTTCGTATTATTTGGTTAAGTTTAGGGGGAAGAATGGGTTACTAGTTGTCTTAGGGAAGGAATAGTGATTTTTAAATACACAGACTATTTTTTTGGATTGGATCTCTCTAGGAAATTATTATAAATAAGTATCTGTTTCCCTCTTTATGCCCCATTCCCTTGTAGAACGAGAGTTATCGGATTTAGTATGTGTACTCACTCAAACGGTTCCCCTACTCTATAGTGTACGAGTATTTGGAAGTTATGAATCCGATCGATGGAATCAAGAAAAGTCTGATATTGATGTAGGGGTGATTACAGGGGATGAATCCCTTTCCTTAGGTAAAGATTGTAGTGAGTTTTATGACGGGTTTACTGAAGTTTTACGAGAAAGCTCTCAACGAGCCGAGCTACGAAATTGTATTAAAGATCAATTAAACGGTACGTATAAGGATAGATTTTCTCTAGCTTTATGTTCAAGAAGAGACGTAAGAGAACTAATGTTTCAAGGTGATGGACGAGGGTATATTGGACTAAACATACTTCGCGGAAGACGATTATATGGTCCTAAAAATATATTTGATTATTTAACCTTAGCTAAGAAGACAGTTAAAGAGAGTTTTGACTATGATTGCCAACGAATCTAAACTAGAATTAATTAAATCGTTAAAAGCTAAATATAATATTGGAACGTGGAATGCATTAGCGTATTTAAGAATTCAAAGAGAACATGCCTTAACCCAAGAGAGAACGACGGAGTATTTAACCCAAAGAGGAATAGTGTATTCTCCTTCTTTAGTCGAAGTGTCAAATGTCTCCACGTTTAGCTGGGATTTTATTAACTATTACTTATCTTTAGGCCAAGCAGGACTTAGCGTGCTCGGTATTGATGACGGACGATGGGCGAGCGAGCCCACGTTTGCTCATCGTAGACTAAGGCTTCTTGATCAACCGTCAAACTCTGACCTCTGGATGTTAAGTCCTTTACAGAGACAGATCGAAGTTAATTATCAACGTATTGTTAATGACTTTTTTGATTTCTATGGTTGTGAACCAGATTCGGTTAGAGCCTTTCGAATTGTGGCTCGTAAGATTATTGAGGATGACTCTACTCCCTATGCTCGTGATGCTCTTACGTCTCAACCGTTTTATTTTACCTCTCGACGAACGCAGCACACTACCCTAATCAATGCTTCTCGTTCGTATGAAGATTTGGGGGAAGGGGATACTACGGATAATGAGACATTACAGGGTGAAGCGGAGGAAATCATGGAGTTTTATCGAGGGATAGACGGAAAACCGTCTTCCGAAGATGCTTTATTTGATTTAGATGAGTCTACGTTAAAAGGGTTAACTTTTGAAGCCAAAGAATGGTTATTAGGCTATGCCCCATCTCGAACTAGTTCCGGTCGTTACTATAAGAAAGACTGTTACTATCGAGCTAAACGGGAGGGAACTTTACATCGCACGGAAATTCAACGTATTATTGCTCTTAATTTTTGTCGAGGCGAAGGAGCTATTAGTTCTGAAGTTGCCTTGTACACCTTACGCATGCAGATTAAAGAAGCCCAAGAGGCTTTAGGCGATCCGTCTAGGGAAGATGAGATACGGAAAAATTTAGAAGAACATGTTAGGGACTTAGATTTGGATGCCGAGGAACTTGCAGAAGGGATAATAGAACAGTATCACGAGGATCAACAACGTTACTCAGACATTCTTAGGAGTGTGGTATCTAACCGAGTATGGTTAAACAAGATACTAAGTGTACAATCGAGTGAGTAACATCATAATTAATTTTTTGTTTTGACGAAATGGAGTTACGAGAAGTATTTGAGGCAAGAGATAGTTACGAATGGCATTTTGAGAGTTCTATGGTGTATGAGTTATTTTAAGAATCTTCTATTATTTCTGTAAAATTGTTTTTAGTTTTACAGTATATTACCTCTAGACAAAGGGCCCCAATGATCGCAGACCACATAAAAATAAGACTAAACATAAAGGTCCAGTTTCCAGAGATGGCTGGTCCAGTATAGACGAGCATACTTAAGATATATACAAAGTACAAAATAAATTTTATGACTCTAAAAAATATCGTACCTGTGCTTGTATTTTTGAATATTACACCTACTAAAGGAAGTGACATCTTTATATTTGATATTTTTAGCCTGTCTACTAATTGATTTTGTTTAATCAGTTTGTATCTTTCCTTGATATATTTACAGATATAATACTTTAGTAGTTTCTTCTCGTTCGCTGACTCAATTAAATAACTAAAGTAGATTAGCCCACCAATCCCAAAATAGAGAGCCATTAACTCTAGTTGAACTTTATTTTGTTCCATCCAAACTAATTTTAGAATATATAAAGAGAAACCAAGTAATATAGACATTAAAGTCCAAGTCATCGTATTATAATGTTCAGCAGAATCTTGAGACTTTTCGTATACAGTTAGCACTTCACTAGGTACATGTGAGCTAATTATTTTTTTCTCCATTATCAACCTTCTCTTTTTCCGTAGTTTGGTTGTTTCATTCGAAATATCTCTGGGTAGGAGTCTACTAGTTCTCCTCGAGTTAGGTACGTATCTAGATTATTCCCAAACTGTTCTCTAAAGACGTTGTCTACTATCGCACGAGGATATTCGTTACATAAACGATTAAATCGAGTGTAGAATTCATACGCAAACGCAGAGGTGGGATCATTAATTTCTCCTACAAATATTACTCTTGCTTGAATGGCTTGGCGGGCTACGGCTCTTGCTGCCAGTCCTGCAATTTCAGCCGAATGGGCTTCTTCGGAAATTACAGTACGAGGATCGTGATAGTTTTGCATGGAATTAGTCAGTTAGACTTATTTTTAAGGGTTACTTTTTTAGGACTTTGACTGCTTCCATAATAAACTAAAATACTCCCTAAAACTATCTGATATCTCTCTATTATCTATTAAAAATATAACCGGATGATCAACAGAAACTAAAATAATAGCTAATTTACAACCAAATACCCAAATTGTTTGGGGTTGTTTAATAGCTCTATGAAGAAATTTAATCTCAGCTAATCCAATTTTAAGAAATTCTTCTGCTCTTTTCCTTCCTTCTTTTGTTCTTGCTATTAAACCTTTATATTTTATTTTTAGTTTTAATCTTCTTTTATGCCAGCTAGGTAAAAAATAAGGTAATGCTTCTGGCCCTTTTCCAGTTGATCCTATACTTAACCAATCCTTTTTTTCTTTTAATATTAGTTCCATTACCGATTTAAGTCCTTCCTTTCCTTCATAAATTTCTGAAAATATATCTGATTTAGACTTGTTAAATTTTAATCTTAAATAAGGCAATATTTGTTTAACTTCTTTTTCTCTATCTTTTAGAATTTCTACTACTCTTTCTGGATTATGGGCTCTAAAGTACTTCTTACCTGATTTGATAGTATAAGAAACTAAGCCTTTTTCTATAAGCCTATTTAATGCATCATATACTGGTCTCCTATGTAAGTTAGATTTTTTTGCTATATTACTGGCTAACGAACTACCCAAGGTTAATAATTCTATATATACTTTAGCCTCATTTGTTGTTAGACCAGATTTCTCTAGTATATCCTGGTTTTCCATATAGTTGGTGGGTACTTTTAATATTTAAATTTTGTGGTGTTTAATAGAACCACATTCATTTATAATTAAATTAAGCTTTCTATTTTACCGATGAAAACCATAAGTTTAGTAGAAGTTGGAGGTTGGAAACTTGGTACTTATGCAAATCATAGTGCATTAGATCCACTTGGATTAGAGTATATAGCAGCTTCAGCTAAAAAGGAGGGGCATAACGTTAATGTTTTACAGCAAAGACATCAAAGCAGAGAGGTTTTACTAGAGGAAATTCTATTCGATGATCCTGACATAGTTGGATTTTCTGCAAATTTTACTTGTAACATCCCCGATACTTTAGACGTGGCTCAAAAAATTAAACAATATAAACCTAAAACTATAACTGTTTTTGGTGGTTGGCATGCAAGTGCTGCCCCGGAAGAATTAGCTTTAGAAGAAGCAGTTGATTATGTTATTATGGGAGAAGGAGAAGAAACATTTGTTGATTTACTAAGATCCTTAGAAAATGATGCCCCTAAGGATATACGGGGATTAGCATACAAAGAAGATGGGAAGGTAAGGACAAATGGTAGAAGATTCGCAGATAATCTAGATACTCTTCCCTTTCCTTTAAGAAAAAAAGAACATTTAGAAAGTAACGTTTTAGTTCCTGGTTTTCCAGCTCCAAGTAAGCAAAGAGCAGTAGCTCAAATTGCTTATTCAAGAGGATGTCCTTTTGTATGTACATATTGCACCGCCCCAACTATTTATGAAGGGAAAACACATTTTAGATCCGCTCCCAATGTTGTAGATGAAATTGAATTTCTACAAAGAGAATTCGGAACTAATTATTTATTCTTTACCGATAACACTTTTAATTTTAATAAGAAAAAAGTATTAGAATTATGTGACGAAATCAGGAGAAGAGGTGTTAATATTAATTGGTTTGCCATGTGTAGACCTAACCCCGACGAAGAAGTTTTTACCGCGATGCGTGATGCTGGATGTTCTAGGGTAGCTTTTGGTGTTGAAGCTTTAACAGAACCATTATTAGAAGATTTAGATAGAAGACATAGTGCTGCACAAATAAGAGAAAGCATTTCAATTGTTGATAGATTGGGTATGATTGCAAGAGGTTACATTATAACTAGCATTCCAGGAGAAGAGAGATTCTATCATTCTCCCGATCACTATCTTCAGGACGGAATTAAAACCTTAAAAGAATTAGCAAGTTTAGGTTTAGATAGTATTAAGGTTTCTATAATGACTCCCTTACCCGGAACTAAAGATTATTGGCAACATCGAGATAAAATCTTTTCTAGCGATTATAGGCTTTATGATACAGAACATCCCGTTATGATGCTAGATCATTTAACTCCTGAAGATTCAATTAGAATTAGAAATACTTTACATCTAGAATTTTATCGTTCTAAAGAATATCAAAAACATATACAACACAAAGTAAGAAGATTCTCTCACTTAAGAAAAACCTTTGATGAACATAAAGCTTGGTTAACTGAAAGAGGAGTTTACTAAAATGGAATTAGAAACTAGAAGTTTGCCTATACAACACCAACTTGAACATTACGAATTTGAAATAAATTGGATTAATCGATTAAAAAAAGAAAAAAACGCTATTGTATTAGCACACAGTTATCAGCGTCCAGAAATAGTTTTTGGAATTGCTGATTATGTTGGAGATTCTTTAGAATTGTGTAGAAAAGCTCAACAAACGGATGCAGATTTGGTTGTTTTTTGTGGGGTTTATTTTATGGCTGAAAGTGCTGCTATATTAAATCCACATAAGAAGGTTTTACTTCCTGATTTGGAAGCAAGATGTTCTTTTATGGATGGTTATAGCTTACCCGATGGAAGAAGTTATCCAGGAATAAATCCTGAAGATATTAAAAATCTTAGACGATTATTTCCTAATTTACCTGTGGAGTGTTATGTTAACACTGCTGCGGAAGTTAAGGCTGAATCTGATGTTTGTTGTACCTCTGCTAACGATATTAAGATAGCTGAAAAATTAGGAGATAGGGTTATTTTTGTTCCTGATAAAAATATGGGAGAAAATATTGCAAATGTTACTGATAGGAGATTTATAGTTGTTGAAACTAATGGAGATTGGAGATATAAACTAGTAAATAATTCTGGAGAGCAAGAATTAACTTATGGGGAAGCTAGAGATGTTGTTTATTCTGAAAGAATTTTGGTAGGATGGAATGGTAGATGTATTGTTCATGATACTTTTACTACTGAAGATGCTAAACTGATGAGAAAGATGTATCCCAAAATAAAAATTCTGGCTCATAAAGAATGTGGCCCCGATGCAAGAAAGTTTGCTGATTTTGTTGGAGGAACAGGAGAAGCTAGGAGATACATAGAACACAGTGATTCTGATACCTTCATGTTTATTACAGAATGCGGAACCCCTAGTTATTTTCAAGAAATATTCCCCGATAAAAAGTTTATAGGAAGCTGCACTGAATGCCCACATATGCATAAAATTGATTTGACAAAGGTTTTAGTTTCTCTTAGAGAAGAAACACCAGTCATTTCCGTTACTGAGCCGGTTAATAGTAGAGCAAGAAGATCATTAGAAAAGATGTTAGAATTTTAAATATGAAAAGAGTTGGTTTAATTGGTGAGGGAGTTATCTTTATGATAAAATTGGATAAACAATCAAAGATGTATGATTAAACTTTAGATCAAAATAATAATATAAGTCCAATTGTCCCTACACGCGCCTAATAATCGGATAATATCCTTTTCTTTGTATACTCTTTACTCCTTGCAGTAATTGTCACATTGCAGGTATAATGTCTACCAGAAGATTTTCCCGGCTTGAATGCAATTTTAATACTTACTTTTTCAATATCTTTTACATCAATTTTTAATTTGCCCATTTCTGAAAGAAACTGATTCTTATATTTTGTTATTGTGTCTTTTACTGTTTTGTTCATTAAATCCTCTGGTTTAATGGTTTCTTTTAATAGGTCAATCTCAAATAGCTTTGTTTTTTCAATGGACAAAGATTCTATATGGTTAAGAAAGTGATGATTAGTTACACTAACAAAACTATCAGCTAAATTATTTGCAATACCCAATAACTGATTTAATTTACCCATTATTCCCATTAATTAGCGTAACTTTATAATATTTATGGTACCCTTTACTTAACCTTGATTATGCAAAATTGCTCACTGTGTTCGCAACTCTTCGCTTTCTCATTAACATTCGAAAGCTCGCCACTATCGTGGTCGCATACCATCATTAAGTAAAATTTGTAGAGTACTTATTATGCTGTTGCTACTTGCTTTACATAATGATTTAGTCACTCCTAGGAGAACTGAACCAGAACTAATATACATTTAATGAACTTGTTGAAAAATAAGAATAATTAAAAGAAAGATTTATTCTCTAACATATTGTTCTACAGATTTACCATCAATTTCCAAATACCCTCTTTGTCCATTTAGTTCATAAAATCTGTCTGGAGCTTCTTGGCCTATAACATTCTCAACGTGTACTTGCTTTTGATACGCATCAAGATTCTTTTGAGGTCATCACAACTACAAGTCTTTACTGAACTTACCCTAGTAATCATCATCATAAAATAAAGCCCAGTTCTACCTACGGAACGTGATCTTCCCTTTAAATCATTAATTCCTGATTTTATTTCTTTAATGTCATCCTCTAATGCCATGCTTTAAAGAAAAAACAAGTCATTAATAAAACTATGCCTATGGCAAAACCTATGGCAAACGTTCTGGCTTAGCTATTTAACAAACCTTAGTTTTACGAGAGGTATGAAAACCAAACGATTTGAACTCTTACTTACGGAAGACCAACTCAATGAGCTAGAAGGAAAAACTCGAAAAGTAGGATTTAGTAGTAAGAGTGAGTATATTCGGTTTATTCTATTTCACGATACCCTCGTTAAAGAGAAAATTGATAGGGTCTATCAGAAGGTGGTAGAGAATGAGAGATAGGCAAAAACAACGAAGTATTGCTCTTTCAGATAGTGTAATAAAAGAGATTAAAGACGTTACCAAAGACTGTATTTCTTTATCGGGGTTTATTCGTTTAGCCATAAAAGGAGAACTAGAACGATGGAAGAAATAGATAATATTATGTTGGAGGACGAGACCGTTCCGAGATGGTTTAAGGTATTACTGGAAAAACTAAAGGAGATACATGACTCTAAGATTTAGTAGGGAGCCTTTGTCACTCAAAGGACTTCGACGCCACCGGTTTTCGTATTACTTGTATACGGATACGGCTGAAACGGTTAAGATAATTGCTCGAGAACTAAGACTCTCTAAATCTGAATTGATTCAGTATTTAATTGAGGCCAAGTCAGGAGAGATTAGAGAAGAATTTAAGAAACGTAAGTTTTAAATTAAACTATTGGTCCCCGTAACTTTGAGAAAAGAAAATATGTTTTTAATAGAATCGCATAAAAAGTTCCGTAGAGAAACAAATCCGAAAGACTATTTTTATGGACAAATACCGTTAATGAAAATGAGAAGACATGGTAATTTGTATGCTGCAAAGTTGGATTTTGATTTGAATGAAGGAGCATCAATTGGGGGACTTTCATTTGTTCTGAAACGATAAAGAGGCCCGTCCGTTTATTGAAACTAATGATGTTATGTGCTCTTGCCGAAGCTCGAGGAAAATTCGAAAGAATTTTAACTCCTGAGCTGAGTACCCCTGGCAAGACCGAGCATTTTTGCAAAGCAAAAAGCGGAGGAGTAGAATTTGAGTTCCTACTAAACGGACGGGGGAGTTCCGTAACGAAGAAAGGCGAGAAAACTCTTAAAAACTGACTTTACCTTGCTCGAACCAATCCCCAAAAAGTTTATTCGATAAAGACATATCACCATCAATAGTTAATTTATGGTCTGCACCTTTTAATTCAATTAATTTACCATTTGAAAATTTCCTTATAATTTTTCTACTATCTTCAATAGCAACTGATTGATCTTCTGTGCCATGGATTATGAGAACTGGGCAGGTAATTTTTTGAGCTTTATCATACATCACATATTTTTTTGAATCTTCATAAAAGGAAAAATTTACTTTTAACTTTCTCCCATCTCCACATTCATGGAAGTTATATCCTTTCTCTTTCCAATCATTGACATACTTCTGCCCGTATTTTCTCAATCTTTGGGAAGGATAATCTGAAACAGGTGCTTTCAATCCAATTCTATTTATTTGAGGGTGTTTGAGTGCTGTAGCCATAACTGATAAACCTCCCGCACTAGAACCAAACAAATCAATCTTCTTATAACCTATTTTTTTGATTAATTTAATTGCAGAACTGATATCGTCAACGGTGCTCGTGATTGTTTGATTCTCAAATTCTCCTTCGCTTTCTCCGCACCCATCTAAATCGATTCTAAAAGAATTAATATTCCTTCTAATTAATTCTTCAGCTATTAACTTCACAGAAGACCTATTTTTATTACTTGAATAGCCATGAACAAGGATTACAACTTCCCCTTTTTGCCTATTGGGTTCTTCTAATATTCCGCAAATTTTAAGACCCTTTGAATTCTTAAAAAATATTTTTTCGCCCATATATACCTAAAAGAACATATACTTATTAAACTTTTTGATTTGGTTTTCTCGCCTTGCTGATATTTCATAGATTGTGTTTCGCACCCGATAAAACGGAACTCCTCCTAAACTAGAGTCTCCCTTTCGGTCGAGTGAATTATGGGGCTCAAATTCTATTGAACATAACGGTGTTAGTTTCCTTTTCTGTCAAGAAAAGTTCTAGCAATTTATTGCGAGAAAGTATGACGAACTGAGCGAGTGTGACAGGGGGTAATATTTTATTTAATCGCTTTTAGGCGTCCCGAACGAAGTGAGAGCCTGCAAGGCGTGGTCGGAGCGAAGCGGAGAAGTCGGAGGAAGGGCCTCCGTAGTTCTAGTTTACAACATTAGTTGGTTTACTTTTCAAGAAATTCTCAATATTTCCAACAAATAGATTTTGTTTATTCACAAGAAGAATTTTATTGAAAGCCATAGTAAGAGCATGAAGTTAAAACTTAAATATAAATCTTCCGTTAGAAGCCCCTCCGACGATTACAACTAACACATGTTCCTCGACCTGAGTTTACGAAAGCAAGATCATTACGTTCTGAGGCTTTACCGTAGTAAGTGAAGAACAGTAAGATTTTGGGTATGACGCAGGAATCTTTGATTCCGAGTAATATCTCGTTGAACTTTTCATATACGAAAATCGAGGTTTATCGTGGTTGTGGGCCTTTTACTGGCGGATTTTGAGGATCGTAGGGTGAAATTTAGTCTTTATTTTAGAGTGGTCTTTGGGGCTAGAACATCTATCTATTTTACTATCTAAATCTTAATAAACGTGTAAACCAATGAAGTTTTAAAACAAACAAAAAACGTTGAGCTTTTAACTTCTGCTATATAGGCCCTCCAGAGGCTTACGATCAAATTGTCCAGCACATAAGTAAAATTCTGTATTTTTATCCAACATTCAAGGTGAGCTTCGAATCATTTGTTTTAGATATAGATCATACTCCGTTGAATTAGTTCTTATCTTAGTTTTAATACTTTTCATAATAATTAAATAGTTTTCTTATTTCTCAATAAAAAATAATTAAACCCTACAAATCATGAGAGTACACTATTATAAAGATAACGAAGTCTACTTAGCAGATAATGCTGTACATGCTAATGAAGATGCAGAGAGACTGGAAACTGTAGTAGAAATTTCTATTCAAAGATTAACAAAAAGAAGGCTGTTTAGAGAACTAATAATGGCATATTCACAACAAACAGGTTTAGAAGGTTACATATTTTTAGAAGCTCATGGAATAACGTTAGTCAAAGACGGTACAGAAGAAACAAGTCGTGAGTATCCTTGGTTCTTTGAAGATGGAAAAACAGTTATAGAACTCCAAGAGTGGATTAATCAAATAGATGGGAGAAAAGGTGTAATCTATATAGGGTGTTGTAATCCAAGAAATAACAATATTACTTCCAATGTTTCAATAATTGTTCATCCAAATACAAGTGTATCTTTAGCAAATCTTCTATCAAGAAGAAGTTTCGCACGATTATATATGCCCAATAATGGTTATCTCGAGACAAGTTACTCACGATTAAGAAGAGTGTTAAGTAAACTTCAAAGAAGTAAAGTATAAAAACATTTGCTGCTTTAAAATACTCATTTAAAGGGCTTGTGGTTTAGTGGCTATGACGCATCCTTGACGTGGATGAGGTCCCCGGTTCGAATCCGGGCAGGCCCATAGTTA
>ORJL010565792.1_pt1 | contig 11410 bp, 15 predicted proteins | sample 1779941 | NCBI WGS metagenome assembly ORJL01 (sample SAMEA104232317, study PRJEB22302) | groundwater metagenome | biome: forest; feature: aquifer; material: groundwater | place: USA | collected 2011-08-07 | depth 5.8 m | reverse complement strand
CATCATTTACATCACCTGTAAAGCAAATTGCAGGGTTATTTAAATAGTTTATGAACTTGTTTATCTTATCGTCGTAGTATATTCATCACCACTAATGTGAAACAATCGCTTGGCAGAATTGTCTACTCTTGAATTAATAACTTTTCCAACAAAAATTACGTGATCGCCTGCTTCAATTTGATTTTGAACTTCACACTCAAAAAATCCGCAGGATTCCTGAATTCTTGGGCAGTCAATTTTTTCGCATTCTATGCTAGTAAAGCCTGCAAGCAAAAATTTATTGATGATTTCGCCTAAATGAGCCCGAACTCTAATTATTGAATCCTTATTATCAAATGAAATGAAGTTTATTGAAAACACTTTTGAATTCTCAATGATTTGTGTAACATGATGATTTTTTGGCAAACTAAGCGTGTAAAGCTTCTGCGCATTAGAAACAGGAGTGTGCCATTCAGTGGGATAAAGTTCATCTAACTGGTTGATTTTGCCAAAAACGGTTGCAATTCCTCTGCAAGCAACCACAATTGTCTGACGCGGATTAGCTGTCTGAACCAACTTTGCCACCACTATAATGCAAGATAAATGTTAATGCAACAATAATGCAAGAGTGAATAATTAAAGGCACCAAATAAACATCAACACCTGCTAGCTGAACTATTTGAATCAAATAACCTGTTGAAATCGGCGCAGAAATTGTTTCAAGCAAAATTGGAATTATTGCAGCAAACACAGTGATGTTAAAAAATTTAATCCAACGCTTTTTGAAGTGAGTTAAATCAAAAAGAGTAAAAAATATAGAGCTGAGCAGAATAATCATAATAAAATACTTAAGCCAAGTAAAAAAGTACACCCAAAAAAATAAAGCAGGCAAAATAAACAAAGCAATTGCGCTCAAGAGTGTTGAAAACCCGCCTTTATTTGACAAAACGTCAGAAAAAGCAGAGCCTTTCAAAAAATGTTCTTTGCCAAAAAATTTGTATTTTAATCCTTCTTTTGTTATTAAAAAACGCTCGCCTTTGATCGTGTTATGAATACTGGTTGTGTCAACAACAAGAAAACTATCCCGCTCAGGAAAATAAACAGGCGCCATAACATCATAATTACTATTAATTGATAAAGTGTTAAACTTTTGCATTTGATTGCTAAAATAAGAAGGCAATGCAATTAAAGTTGGAATGTAAATAACCCCCATTAAAATAACTGCAATTACTAAGAATTTTGAGAAAAAAAGTGTGCTATTTAAAAAAGATCTATTTGTTAACTCAGTGAAATTTGAAGGCTTAAATGAATTAATTACTTCTTTAATGAACATAAATAAAAAACTGGCAGACTAGTATTTAAGATTTTTCATCTCAAACTCAGCAGATTTATTAATACCACAAAATAAAACTAAATAATGCCAAAAGAAATAATAATTGAAATGTTGCAAAATTTAACCAATAAAAAATTCATATTTCTAACAGAAAGCGGAGACCACGCAATATTTGAAGTCTTGAAATCACTAAAGAACAAAATAAATACTGTTTTAATACAAGACCAAGGCGGATGGCTTACTTACAAAGATTATTCTAAAAAAGAAGGATTTGATGTTGCAGAGCTAAAAACAGATTATGGGATAATTGATTTGAATGATTTGCAGGCGAATGCAAAAGATACTAGTGTATTGCTTGTTAATTCTTTGACAGGCTATTGTGCACAACAGCCAATGAAAGAAATTTATGAAATATGCAAAACAAAAAAATGCTTGCTCATAAATGATGTTTCAGGCTCGATTGGAACAGAAAACGCAAAAATTGGAAATATCATAATTGGGAGCTTTGGAAAAGACAAGCCAATAAATCTGCATTATGGCGGATTTATTGCGACAGATAAAGAAGAAACATTTGAAACGACATTTGATGAGAAAAAAATTAAAGATTTACAAAAAGAACTAGAAAAACTGCCCAAAAGATTACAAATGCTAAATGAAACACATAAAAAAATAAAAAACGATTTATCTGCACATGAAATAATTCACAAAGACAAACAAGGAATAAACACAATAGTAAAGTTTAATAATGAAAAAGAAAAACAAGACATAATTAATTATTGCACAAAAAATAATTATGAATGGACACTTTGTCCGAGATACATTCGCGTGAACGAAAATGCAATAAGCATCGAAGTGAAACGATTGAGGTGAAAATTTATGGCATTAAAACAACCAGAATCAATGACTGATTGTGTTTATTTTACTCAAAGAGCAATTGGTGCAGGCAAAGCAAAAGCATGGGTGTTCAAAGAAAAATGCCCAAAATGCAAAGGCGCATTAATGGGAAAGCCAGTTGAAAAGGGCAAAGTAAAAATCAGAGCAAAAGAATATGTTTGCCCTAAATGCAACTACACTGCTGAAAAAAAAATGTATGAAGAAAGTTTAACTTGCAATGTGTCTTATGTTTGCCCTGCATGCAGTTATAGCGGCGAAACACAAACGCAATACAAAAGAAAAAATGTAGACGGCATACCAACAATTCAAGTTTTGTGCGAAAAATGCAAAGGCAAAATAAATATCACCAAAAAAATGAAACAAGCAGGACAAGCAGATGATGAGGATGAATGAATGACACTTGACAAAAAAACACAAGAAAGAATTCAAAACGCACAAAATTCAGGAAAACTTGACGCATACTTTGTTGAAGATTTAGATGAATTGCTTGAAGACAGAAAACAACCTTCGGATAGTGTGCTTTATTTTGCCAATGGGAAAACAGGCGCAAGAATTGATGGACTTTACGAGCATTCAAGCGGAATTGGAAGATACACTGCACAAACAAGCTACACTAAATTACTTGATTTAGTTGAAAGCAAAGATTTTAGTCGCTTTGAAAAGTCAGTTCAAATGAGATACAAAGTATAAAATAAAAAAAATAGTTTATTTTCCTTTTAATTTCTTAACATCTTTATTTAAGTCAAGCTTGTCAAGCAATTCTTTGTAGCGATTTCGAATTGTGACTTCTGTAACTCCTGCAACATCTGCAACTTCGCGCTGAGTTCGCTTTTCGCCATGAATTAAAGCGCTAACATACAAAGACGCAGCAGCAATTCCTGTTGGGCCTCTGCCTGAAGTTAATTCTTCATGCTGTGCTGACTCTAAAATTTCAACAGCTTTGCTTTGAGTTTCAGCACTTAATTTTAATGAACTTGCAAATCTTGCAATATAATCCGCAGGGTTGCTTGGCATAATGCTAATTCCTAATTCTCTTGTAACAAAACGATAAGTTCTGCCAATTTCTTTTTTTTCAATGCCTGAGGCTTCACTTAACTCATCAAGAGTTCTTGGGACTTCATGACGACGGCAAGCAGCATATAGCGCACCTGAAACAACGCTTTCCATTGAACGCCCACGCACAAGACCGCGCTGAACTGCTTGAGTGTAAATCATTGCAGCTTCTTCTTCAACTGACTTTGGAAGCTTTAAAAAAGACGAAACTCGTTTTAATTCAGCAAGTGCTAGTTTTAAATTGCGCTCAATTGCAGTACTAATTCTGTACTGCCATTTTCTTAATCTAAAAAATTTGTTTCTATCTTTTGAACCTAGCTGAAACAAATCTGCTTTTTGGCCAACTTCTGTTCCAAGACCCTGATCGAATTGAGTGTAAGTCATTGGAGCGCCAGTTCTTCGTCTGCGGTCATCACCGCCTTCATCTTCAAACTCGCGCCATTCTTGATTAAACTCAACCATCTTGTCTTCGACGACAAGACCGCAATCCTTGCAAATAACTTCCCCTTTTTCTTTGTTTACAAAAAGATTAATACCTGCACATTCCGGGCATTTTTTAATATATAACATTTTATCCCCCCGATTTGTTTGGCTAACCAATATAGGCCGAAATAATTACTTTTATAAATATGTTGACATGACCTTATTTAAGCATTTCGCTGTTTTAGAACATACATCATTTTTTTTATCGTCAAAAAATAGGGAAAGTTTTATAAATAAAATAAAAATGCAACTACTCAATGAAAGACACACAAGAAAATACAAAAAACCCGCTCCCAGAAGAACTATACAGCATAATTTGCTGCCCAATAGATAAATCAGATATTAAATATACACCTGACAAAAAAGGATTAAAGTGTGTTAAATGCGGATATATTTACCCAATAAAAGATGGAATACCTATCTTGCTCCTCCCAGAATTACAAAGCAATTAACAACGAAAATCGTCTAATTTTTTAGGTTTTTCGCCATTAAGAGTTCTCTCAATTGCATTAATTACGCCAAAGCAATCAACGCCAGACATTATATCTGCAACATAATAAAAAACATTTCCTTGATTAAAATACTCCCCGACAATTTGAGGGTTATAATCACCGTGAACAACAGTATTTATTCTATTTCCTTGCTGGCGAATAAGCCTTAAAATTTCTAACCCGTTTTTCTCAGGCAATCTGTGGCGAAGCACAAGAACCTCTGGGAGAGCAGATTTAGTAATTTCTAAAGTTTCAATTGAATCTTTTGCAACAACTACTTCATAAAAGCCCTTCTTGAGCGCATCTTCGGTTAATCTTTCAAGCCTTGAATTATCATTATCAACAAACAAAACTTTTGATAAAACACCATTCATTCTTCTTTTTTCAACTTCAGTTAAACCAGATTCAAATTTTCTTGGAAGATAACAACAATGCGCCTCAAATCTCCCGCTAGAATATTGTGCAACATACACAATTTTATCCAATGGGTTAAACGAATCCTTTGCAATAGTATTAAACGCAAATTCCAAATTATTGCACGCCTCAGAATGGCTGTCTCCCCCTCTGAAAATATGCAAGTAATTAGACTTTATTCTTGGAAATTTATAATTTACATTAGGCATTTGGTTTTGCATTTATTGCTTAAAGAAATATTTTTTTTAAATATCTTTTGCAATAAATGTGTCAAAATTAATATAAACAAAAATTGTGTCGATTATCTTATGAACTTAGACACGCTAATTGCGCCTTTTGAAAGAAAATACAGAAATTCTGTGAGAAAATTATTCAGCGAAACTGCATTCATGGGGCTGCCTTTAGAAAAAGGATTTTGCGATAAAGAAGTCTACACAGATATTGAAACAAAATATTACACGGACTATGAAGCAGAGTCTTGCTTTGTTGCATTAAAAAATAAACAATTTATTGGATACTTAATTGGGTGCAAAAACCAAAAAAGATATGACCTTTTAAACCCGATAATTTGTGCACCTGCTGCGCTTGTTGGACTGTATAAATTTTTAACAAGAAAATATGATAAAAAAACAAGCCAATTAATAAGATGGTTTTTCAAAGAAGGGCACAACCAAATTCCTGCAATTCCAAATAACGCAGCACATTTTCACATAAATTTAGAAAAAACTTGCAGAACAAAAGGCATTGGCTCAAAACTAGTTGAAACATTTGAAGCTGAAATTAAACAAACAGAAATAAAAAAATGCTTTGTGCAAGTGCTCTACACTGGAAAACTAGGCGCGCTGCCATTCTTTATAAAAAAAGGCTATGAAGAGTTTGATTCTAAAAAATTTACGGGGCTTAAACAATTTCTAGAAGATGACGTTACTCTTTACACACTAGTAAAAGAAATTAAATAATAGAAACTTTTATTAAATCTCATTCACAATTAAAAATAAATGAAATTAAACTACAGCAAGACATTTGAAAAACTAAAATTGTCCCCTATTGTTTCAATAAGCGAACGTGCAAAAGAATTAGCGCCAGCATACGAACAAAAAACAGGAAAACAATTTGTTTATTTTCAGAGAGGAGAAGTTGGATTTGAAACACCAAAATACATTCTTGATGCAATAACTCATGCAGCAACACAAAAAAAGCTAACGAAGTATCCAAAATCTGGCGGAGAAACATGGCTCAAAGATGCAATTATTGATCACATGAACGAAATACAAATAGAATCTATTGGGCGAGATAACATTTTGTGCACACAAGGCGGGCAAGAAGGGCTAGAACTTGTTTTTAAATTATTCGAAGGCAAAAAAGTAGGTGCATTTAGCCCAATATGGTGCGGAATGGTAGAAACAATTCTTCCCTATTCAAACTGCGAGCCAACACTTTTGCCACTTGAAGATAAAAACGGAGAGCTTAAAATAAATGTTTCAAAACTTGAAAAAACAATCAAAGATGTTGATGCATTTTACTTAAACAGCCCACACAACCCAACGGGAAAAGTTTTTTCAAAACAAGAAATTGAAATAATAAATGAGCTGTGCTCAAAAAATGGCGTTTTATTAGTATCAGACGAAGCATACAAGGACATTTTATTTGATAAAAATAAACACCACTGCCTTTTAGAATATCCTCAAAATAATATTGTCTCAGTATTTACAGGCTCAAAAACATTCGCAATAACAGGATTACGAATTGGATATACAGTATCACACAACAAGGAATTAATTAATCTTCTAACAAAAGGACAACAAACACAGTGTGCGGGAGTTGCGCCAATAATTCAATACGCACTCAAAACAGCACTCGAAAATAAAATTGAGAAAAATAGATGTATTGAAGAATTTACTTGCGAACTCCAAAAAAGAAGAGACATAATATTTGATGGGTTAAAACCTGTGTTTGAAAATATTTATAACCCTCAAGGCGCATTTTACTTTTTCCTTGATTTAAAAAACCACATTCCTTTAACAGTGCAAGACAAAGACAAATATTTACTTGACAAACTACTAGAAAACGGAATTGCAGTTGTTAATGGGGGCGCATTTGGCAAAGAACATCAAGGGTATGCAAGACTTGCGTTCTCAACACTAACGCAAAACGCAATAAAAGAAGGAATTGCGCGATTAAAAGAAACAATACAAAAATTTTAGTTATCTTTTTAAATGCATGACTTTTAATTAAAATAACACGAGCCCGTGGTCTAGCGGTATGACGTGTCGTTGACGTCGACAAGGTCGCCAGTTCGAATCTGGCCGGGCTCATCAAAATGTTTATTCCAAAAAAATACGGCGTTGGGAAAAAAACTAATTGCCCATTCTGCGACAAGTCTGCAACAACGCATAATTCGCAAGAAATTCCAGTTTGCAGGCCACACAAAGAAAAACAATTAGAAGATATAAAATGTGCCTGTGGCGCTTATCTTTTTTTAGAAATAGGACAGTATGGGCCTTATTTTTCATGTATTAATTGCGGAAACGTAAACTTCAAAAAAGGGCTTGAGATGCGCAGCCCACTGAATAAAAAAACACTAGAAATTCAAAAAAAAGACATTTCAGCAGAAATGACTGTGCGATCTGATGACCCTCGATTTTTTGATTAAGTGCGAATGATTTATAAATCAAAAGTTATTTTACAAAACATTAATTTGCAGTTGTGGGACACGCCTGACTAACGTCAGTCTATTCCTGTGAAGCAAGAAACCAAAAAATACATTTGCGGTCGTGGGACACACCCGAATAAAATTCGGCCTATCCCAGCGACGCGAGAGACAAAGATATATTTGCGGTCGTGGGACAACCTGGTACTCCGATGGTCTTGAATAAAACAAAAATTTAAGAGAGAACCATTTCCCGCAAGGGTTTCCCGGTTCAAATCCGGGCGACCGCGTTTTTATTTAATTTATTCTATATCTTTCCAATCCCACATATTTCTTGCGAGTTTGGAATCATACTTAAATTTGCCAACTTGCTTTTGAGCTTTCTTTTTGGCTTTCTGATGAACATCCAAGAATTTGATTAATTTATCGACAAGAATCATTTTCAGTTCACCAGTTAAAAGTTTGCCACTTTTGTATGAATCATGAATTCTTTGAAGCGCAAAATCATCATCTTCAAATAAAATACTTAGCCATTGAAAAGAAACATCAACATCAGGATTGCCGCCTTTTGCACGATGTTCTGCAAGAGTTGCCTGTCCACCAGAAAACGCATACTTCATAATCTTATTCTTCACATCAGCAGGATCATCATTTAAAAAAACAGCAGTGTTCTCTTGCGAAGTGCTCATCTTGCCGGAAACACCAGTTAACGGCGGAAGAAATTGCGAGTGAATTTGAGCAGGCTTAGGATAGCCAAAACTTTCAGAAATATCCCGCTGAATTCTCCAATAAGGATCTTGATCAATTCCTGCAGGAATCAAACAACGCTTTTTTTCAAAAAAACAAGGAACCATTTGAGTTGCAGGATAAAAAATGTGGCCAATATTTGTTTCATTAGTAAAACCAAAAACAGCGCGCACAGTTGAAAAAGTTATTTTTTTTGCAATCCTGCAAGCAGGCGTGTACAAATTTTGTGCAAACTCTCTGTTTTGAAAAATAAAAGTTTTTTGCGGGTCAAAACCCAGCGCAATGATGTCGCAAATATTATCATTTACCCATTCATCTACAGTTTTTAGGCTGATGTCTTTTTTTGCCAAAAATTTTTCTTCATCAGGAATTTGAATGTACAAATTAGCGCCAAAAGTATCCTGAAACCATTTAGTGCACAAAAATGGAGTCAAGTGACCAATGTGCATAGGGCCTGACGGAGCCCTGCCTGTGTAGAGAAAAAAATTATTACCTTGCTCGTGCTCTTTTAATGCTAAATCTAAATCTCTATGTGCAAAATAAAAATTTCTTCGCAACATAGAATTAAGCTTGCCATGAGTTTCAAGCTTTTTTAGTAATGACGAGTCAATTTTTTTAATTCCAAATTCCTTTATAAGCCGCTCACAATCAATTTTTCCTGAAACATCCCAAGGAGTAACAACAGATTCATTTGCCATTAATTAACAAATTTAACTTAAAGTTTATATTTGTTACGAAAAAAGAATAATTACAACTTATATTTTTTAAACTCTTCTTCAAATTTTTCCCAATCAATACTGCTTTTTTTGTCACGCTCAAGTGCCACTCTATATTCAACACCCTTATCATAATGTGCACAACAATATGCTTCTCTTATGCACAAATTCTTAAAACGATTTTGTGCGATTGCACCAAACACGGTGCCAACAACATACGCAACTAAACAAATTTTAGCATAATTTGAATTTATTTCTTCACCAGAAGACAAAATAGAATAAAGTTTATCGTACCCAAATGCTATCAAAGGTGAAACTAATCCTGCAAAATCTCTTGAAAGTTCACAAATCTGCCCAAAACTATCTTTTTGCTCATTTAAAAGTTTTTCTAAATTAGATTCTAATTTAGCCTTAAAATCATCATTTTGCTTAGTTGGAACTTCTGCTGCAACTAGCGCAGCATCAAGACCCTCAAACTTAAAATAAATTGCAGAAGGCAAAAACCAAGATGCAACAGACCAAGTATTTTTTAACAAAGATTTTACGATTTTTTGGTTCATATCACCTAATAAATTATTTTACGTTTTTAAACCTGCTTGTCTTGCGAGATTCTTCGCAATAATTATAAACCCTTATTCTCTTACAATATTAAAAAAGGGATTCTGATGCAAAAACCGATAATACAGTTAAAAAACGTGTGGAAAACATATAAATTAGGAGAAAATGAAGTCCACGCATTACAAGGAATAAATCTTGATGTGCACCAAGGAGAATTTTTAGCAATACAGGGACCTTCTGGAAGTGGAAAAAGCACAGCAATGAATCTTGTTGGCTGTCTTGATATTCCAACAAAAGGAGAAATATATCTTGATGGCCAAAATATAAGCTTGCTTTCTGAATCAGATCTTGCACAAATTCGAGGACGCAAAATAGGATTTATATTCCAAAAATTTAACCTAATTGAAACATTAACTGCCCTTGAAAACGTAACATTGCCCATGACTTTTCAAGGAATTCCTGAAAATCAAAGAATTGTTCGCGCAAAAAAATTACTGGCGCAATTTGGCCTTGGAGAAAGAATGCATCACAAACCAAATCAGCTATCTGGCGGACAACAGCAAAGAGTTGCAATTGCGCGAAGCCTTGCAATAAATCCGCCAGTAATACTAGCAGATGAACCAACAGGAAATTTAGATAGCAAAACAGGACATGATGTTCTTAAATTTTTGCGAGAATTAAATACAAAAGAAAAAAAAACAATAGTAATGGTAACACACGATGATGAACTTGCACACCATGCAGACAGAATAGCATTCCTAAAAGACGGATTAATATTAAAGTCAAAAAACGTGAGGTGATTTAGATGAAAAAAATCATGATAATAATAATGTTAGCAGTATTTCTTACTGCAAATGTTTACGCACTAAAAGGTGCTGAAATTAAAGCATCAATACTAAGATATGAGCCAGCACCTGCAGAGCAAGGAAACACAGTTGATGTGTGGATACAATTAAGCAACGCAGGAACAAAAGCAGACAGCGTAGCAATAAAATTTATGCCAGAATACCCATTCAGCCTTCCTCAGGGCCAAAATGAAGAATTAGATGTTGATACTGTGAGCGCAACAGAAAATAAAGTTGTGAAGTTTACTTTATTCATAGACCCGAATGCACCAAATGGAGATAAAAACATAAAATTCCTATACAAATACGGATTTTCAACACAATGGACCGCACTTGAATCCCCAATAACTCTTGAAACACAAAACGCAGCACTTGTGGTTGATGATTATGTAGTATCCCCAACACCAACAGTGCCAGGGCAAATTGCAAATGTTGAATTAAAATTAAGAAACGCAGGAAAAATTGCAGTAAAAAATGTTGATGTTGGAATTAATTTAGGCGATGATAAATTTAGCACAATTGGAAGTGGAGCAAAAAAAAGAGTTGACTATATTGGTGCAGGAGAAACAGAAAAAATAACATTTCAACTCGCATCTGACACCAGCACACAGGTAAAAGTATACGGGATACCTGTTAGTCTTTCTTATCAGGATGAAAGAAATAAAAAATACACAGACACTGCAAAAATAAGCCTTGTTGTAAACGCGCTGCCAGAATTGTCATTAACTGTTGACTCAACAAAATTTGAAAGCAAAACAACGCCAGGAACAGTAACAGTAAAAATTGTCAATAAAGGCGTGGTAAACCTAAAATATTTGACATTAAAAATTGCACAAAGCAAAGACTATGAAATATTGAGTTCAAGCGATGAAACATATGTTGGAAATCTTGATAGTGATGACTTTGAAACAGTAAACTTTGTAATAAAACCATTAACAGATAACCCAAAATTAAACATCGACCTTGAATTCAAAGATCCATACAATGTTGACTTTAAGCAAAAACAAACATTGCCTGTTAAAATAATAACAGATAAAGATCTAGGCAAAAGCAGCGCTTATGGGACGATAATTATTGTGTTGCTATTGCTTGCCTGCGGATTAATTTATTACTTCAAATTTTATCGCAACAAAAAACGCTAAGCACATGCTTAAAGATTATTTTTTGATTGCATTTGGAACATTGTCAAGAAGATTTTTGAGGACTTCTTTAACAATGATTGGCATATTTATTGGCGTTGCAGCAGT
>ORJL010012458.1_pt1 | contig 11412 bp, 10 predicted proteins | sample 1779941 | NCBI WGS metagenome assembly ORJL01 (sample SAMEA104232317, study PRJEB22302) | groundwater metagenome | biome: forest; feature: aquifer; material: groundwater | place: USA | collected 2011-08-07 | depth 5.8 m | reverse complement strand
TCACAAGGCATTTTGCATTCGGCGTAACCTGATTTATGATTAGCCTGGCATCGATAACGGTTGCGAACCGCGCAGCCAGAAATTCGGAGAAAAGACTAACATGCAACAACGAGTATTCCATGGCGACCTGACCCCGGACGATCTGGCAATAGCCCTCGTCGGCGAGTTTAGCCGCGGCGATCTGCGCGCCCAAAAAGTTGGCACCCCCGACAAGGTCATCGTCCAAATCGCCACTCCGTCGCGCCGGGCGGCCGGCGGCAACACCTCGCTCGCCGTGAGCATTCAGAAGATCGACGACGGCGTGATGGTGGCCATAGGCGAGCAGGAGTGGTTGGGCGGGGCGGCCTCGTTGGGCAAAACGGCCGTCTCGGCGCTGTTGAACCCGCTGAACCTGCTGGGCCGCATTGACGACGTGGCCGCCGACGTGGACGCGCTGCAACTGCCGGAGAAAGTGTGGGCCGCCATTGACCGGTTTGCCAGGAGCGTCTCCGCATCCAGCGAGATATCCGACCGGCTGCGCACCACAGCCTGCCCGTACTGCAACACCGCCAACGCGGTGGGCGCGGCGGTGTGTGTGCAGTGCGGCGCGCCGCTCGGCTCAGTCCAGCCCGACTCCTGCTCCACGTGCGGCTTCGTCAACGCCAAAGAGGCCAAGTTCTGCTCCAACTGCGGAGCCAAGCTCGGGGACCATCAAGACCCTAAGGGTCTTCGAGACCCTTAGGGTCTGACTGACTCCCCGGCCTCGGGTCACAGTTCTTTCATCTTCTCGATAATCCGCGCTGTGTGCTTCGTGCCCGTCAGAAAGTTGTCGATGACGATGTTCTCGTTTGGCGCATGGGCCTGCCCGCCCGGATAACCCACCCCGGCAGAAACAATGGGTACCTTGAGCGTGTCGAGGAAAACATGGTTGGGGCCGGAACCGCCGACCATGGGCACTATCACTACATCGGTGCCATAGGCCTCGCGCGCGGCCTCGATAGTCAGTTTGACAAACCGATCGTCGGGGTCGGTGCGGCCGGGGCGTTCGCCGCCGAGGTAGTTCACTTCCACATCCGAGAAACCCTCGGCGTCGAGGTGCTTGCGCAGTTTCGCCAGAATGTCCAGCGGAGCCTGTCCCGGCACCAGCCGGAAATCCACTTTGGCGCTGGCGCGGGCGGGCAGCACGGTTTTTGAACCCGGCCCCTGATAGCCGGAGGTGAGTCCGCAAATGGTGCAGGTGGGCATGAACACGGCTTCGCGCCGCAGTTCCACCCCGCCCGTCAGCCCTTTCAAGAATCCCTTCAACCCATAGCGACGTTTGATGTCTTCGGAATCATCCGGCAGTGCGGCCAGCAATTCCATGTCGCGCGCGCTGGGCGGCTTGATGCCGTCATAAAAGCCGGGGATGCGAACGTGTTCGCTTTGATCTTTGAGAGTGTTGAGCGCCCACACCAGCCGCCACGCGGCGTTGGCGAAAATCGAACCCCCCAAGCCGGAGTGGGCATCTTGCGAGGCCGTTTGCACCGACAGTTCGACGTAGCAAATGCCGCGCAAGCCCAGATACTGCTCCGGCTTGCCCTCGTGGCTCACGCCGCCAAACTCCCACACGCAGGCATCGGCCTTGAGCTTCTCGGCGTGATTGACCACAAACGACTCGAGGTTGACGCTGCTGGTTTCCTCTTCGCCTTCGATGACGAATTTAATCCGGCACGGGTAGGAGCCGGCCACGGCCTTCACGGCATCCAACGCCGACAGGCGGCACTCGATGTGGCCCTTGTCGTCGCCCACGCCCCGGGCGTAGAGCTTGCCATCGCGCCGGGTCAGTTGCCACGGCGGGGAATCCCACAGCTCCAGCGGCTCGGGCGGTTGAACGTCGTAATGGTTGTAGAACAGCAGCGTTTTGTCCGATGCCCCCTCGGCTTCGGCATACACTACCGGGTTGCCGTTGGTGCCAATGATCTCTACCGTGAACCCCCTGCGCCGGAGCAAGCTGGCCACCAGTTCGGCGCATTCGGTTATGCCCAGCCCCTGCGCCGACACGCTCGGCTGGGCGCACAGGCGCGCCAACTCGGCAATTGAGTCTTCGAGGTGAGTTTCGATGTATTTGTCTATTGCGGAAAAGTCGGCCATAAACAGTGTCCTTTTTGATGAGATGTCGCGCGATGGTCGCTGAGGGCTATAATTGTCCCATACTTCGTCAACGGATGGAACGGATTTAGCATCCGTTGACAGATTCCTATCCCGACAGGAGAACCCCCATGGAATATCGCACACTCGGCAAGACCGGCCTCAAGGTTTCCGACATCTGCCTCGGCACGATGCAGTTCAAATGGACTACGGACGAGGCCTCGTCGTATGCGGTGCTGGACGCATTTTTCGAGGCCGGGGGCAACTTCATCGACACCGCAGACATTTACTCGCGTTGGGCCGAGGGCCTGAAGGGCGGCGAGGCCGAGACCATCATCGGCGAGTGGATGAAGCGCAAAGGGAACCGCGACCAGATCGTGCTGGCGACCAAAGTGCGCGGGCGCATGTGGGACGGCCCCGATGGCGAGGGGCTGAGCCGGGCGCACATTCTGCGCGCGGTGGAGGATTCGCTTCGCCGCTTGCAGACCGAGGTGATTGACCTTTACCAAACCCATTCGCCGGACGAGGCCACGCCCATTGAAGAAACGATGCGCACACTCGACGATCTGGTGAAGCAGGGCAAGGTGCGGTTCGTGGGTTGCTCAAATTACAACAACGCGCAGCTCACTGCCGCCGTGCAGGCCTCGCGGGCCGCCGGGGTCAGCGAATACCTCACCATCCAGCCGCACTACTCGCTGGTGGAACGGAAGAAATTCGAGGCCGACGGCTACGAAGCGGTGCGCCAGTTTGGCATTGCCATCATTCCCTACAGCCCGCTGGGGCGCGGGTTCCTCACCGGAAAATACCGGCGCGGCGAGCCGCTGCCCGCCAGCAAACGCAGCAGCAGTGTGCAGCAATTGCTCAACGACAGGAACTTCGATTTGCTGGACAACCTGCAAGTGCTGGGCAAGGCGCGGGGCCGCACACCCGGCCAAATGGCGCTGGGCTGGCTGCTCAGCAAAGATAACTTGACCGCAGTGATCATCGGTGCGAACACGCGCGCCCAACTGGCCGATAGCCTGGGGGCTTCGGGGCTGAGGCTGACGGCGGAGGAGATGATGGTTCTGGATAATGCCTCGGCGTATTAGAGCAGACCCCAGCCGTAATGCCGACCTTTTCTCTTTCTCCCGCCGAGTGGCGCACGGATGCCGAGGCGCTGCGCCGCGAGTGGTTGGTGACCAACGGCCTTGGCGGTTGGGCCAGCGGCACGGTGGCCGGGGCCAACACTCGCCGTTACCACGGGGCGCTGGTGGCGGCATTGCACCCGCCGGTGGGGCGCTCGGTGCTGGCCAACAAGCTGGACGATTGGGCCACGGTGGGCGGAACGCGTTACGGCCTGACGAGCAACGAGTTCGCCGATGGGACAATTGACCCGCGCGGCTGGGAGCATTTGCGCCTGTTTGAGTTGGCCGATAGCGTGCCGCACTGGCACTTTCGTTTGGGCGAGGCCGAGCTTGAGAAAACGGTTTTCATGCCGCACGGCCACAATGCGGCGTGGACGGTTTACGAATACCGAAGCGGCAGCGGGCCGTTGACGCTAGAGATCACGCCGCTGCTCAACCACCGCGACTTTCACGGCGAGACCAAGGCCGGCGACTGGCGGCCAACGGTGAAGGCCTTGGCTACCGGGGTACAGGTGACTCTATTCCCCGGCGCGCACCCGATTTGGATTCTGTTTCCGGGGGGCGCGTTCAACGCTTCCCCGGCGTGGATCAACGGGATGCGTCACCGCGTGGAAACGGATCGCGGCCAGCCCGACCTCGAAGATACACTGAAGATCGGCGCGATTACGGCCACGCTTTCCCCTGGCGAGGCGTTTGCCATATTGGTAAGCGCCGAACGTCCGACCGAGGAAGCGCACCACTGGCGTGCGGCTCGGGAGGCAGTGGGGCGGCGTCACGGCGATCTGCTGGCCAAGGCGTCACTGAATGCGCCGGGCTGGGTTCAGCAACTCGTTCTCGCGGCTGATCAATTTATCGTCTTAAGAACAGAGGCCAACCTGCCCGCCGCGACGGAGTGGCGCGCAAACGGCGGCCCGGAGCGCACGGTGATTGCGGGGTATCACTGGTTCAGCGATTGGGGGCGCGATACGATGATTGCGCTGCCCGGACTGACGTTGAGCACGGGGCGGCCCGAGGCGGCGGCCAGTTTGCTGCGCACGTTTACGCGGCACGTGAACCGGGGGATGCTGCCCAACCGCTTTCCCGATTCCGGCGAGCAGCCGGAGTACAACACAGTGGACGCGACGCTGTGGTATTTCCACGCGGTGGATCGATACGTGGCGGCGACGGGCGACGAGGCGCTGGCGCGCGAGTTGTGGCCGGTGCTGGAAGATATTGTGGGCTGGCACTTGCGCGGCACGCGATATGGCATTCGCTGCGAGGCCGATGGGTTGATTGCCGCCGGTGTGCCGGGGGTGCAACTGACGTGGATGGATGCGAAGGTGGATGATTGGGTGGTGACGCCGCGCGTCGGCAAGCCGGTGGAAATTAACGCGCTGTGGATCAATGCGCTGCGGGCTATGGAGGCGCTGGCGCGGCGGCTGGGGGTGCGGGCCGCGCACGATTACGGCGCACTGGCGGCGAAGGCGGCGGTGAGCTTTCACCGCTTTTGGTTTGTGGAGGGCGGCTATTTGTTCGACGTGATTGACACGGCGGGCGGCAACGACTCTTCGCTGCGGCCCAATCAGTTGTTGGCCGTGTCACTGCCGTATGCGCCGTTGGCGGCGACGGATGCCCGCGCCCGCGCGGTGGTGGACGTGTGCCGGCGTGCGCTGCTCACGCCGTACGGGGTGCGGTCGCTTGCGCCCGATCATCCCGACTTTGTGGCGACGTACGGCGGCGACCGCTACCGGCGCGACGGGGCCTATCATCAGGGCACGGCGTGGGGCTGGCTCATTGGCCCGTTTGTGGAGGCGCATTTCAAGGTGTACGGCGACCGGGCGCAGGCAGCGGCGTTTTTGCAGCCGCTGGCCGAGGTGATGACGCAGTTCGGCGTGGGCAGCCTGGCGGAGATTTACGATGCGACGGCGCCGTTCAAGCCGGAGGGCTGCATTGTGCAGGCATGGAGCGTGGCCGAGGCGCTGAGGGTGTGGAGGATGGTAAATTGAAAATGACGAATGACGAATGTTGAGTTTGGAGTTTGGAGTTTGGAGTTTGGAGTTTAGCGTTGGGCGTTGTGCAAAGTTGACGCGCCCGTGGCCGCAAGTCTGTGCGGAGCGCACAAGCCCTACCTCTTGACGTCGCCCCCGCCTTTTTGCTATAGTGTCGCCAACCGAATAACCAAAGACTGAGACGAGGACGAGTACGCGCTGAAACGGTGCGCAGAGAGTCGGGCAGGGTACGGGCGGCAAGCCGCTCGCACACTCGGTGCAAGCCCGACGCACACGCCATCGCCGAATGGACCTCTGAGTTGCAAAGCGAACGGCCACAAGCCAAGTAGCCCACGCCGGAAACGCCACCGTTATCAGGGCAGAGGGTATCGCCGCAAGGCCGTACCCGCAACGAGTGAGGCTGGCTTTTGCAAATCCGTCGCATGTGGGGCGGATTTTTTGTTGCAGAGCGACCGGCCTAAATTGGGTGGCACCACGGAAGATCGCTTTCGTCCCAACGATGAAAGCGATCTTTTTGATTCACCACCGAGAGCACAAAGATCACAGGGCGCGCTTCTGTTTATCGGCCTTCGTGATCTCCATGCGCTCAGTGGTGAGCAGGGAGAATGTATGCTGCTCAATAGTGATACTCTCACTCTCACTCCAACTCTCCACTCCAACTCTCACGTCACCGTCACGCGCGAAATCGCCAGCGACCTCGACACGCCGGTATCGGTGTATCTCAAACTGTCCGGCGGCGGGTCGCCCAGCTTCCTGCTCGAAAGCGTCACCGGCGGTGAACAAGTGGGCCGCTACTCGTTCATCGGCGTGGAGCCAAAAGTGGCGCTGGTGCTGCGCGGCCGGGCCATCGAACGCCACGCAGACGGGCAAGTGACCACGGCCGCGCTGGCCGCCGATGCCGATCCGCTGGAGGCCATTCGCGCCGAACTGTCGGGCTACGCGGTGGACCCCCCCCCCGGCCTGCCGCGCTTCATCGGCGGCATGGTGGGCTATCTTGGCTACGAAACCGTGCAGTCCTTCGAGCTGCGCCTCAACCTGCCCCACGGCGAACTGCCCGACGGCATCTTTCTGCTGGCCGATACCATCGTGGCCTTCGACCACACCCGTGGCCGCACGCTGCTGATGACCACCGTCCCCGCCACGGAGCGGGCCGCCGCCGAGGCCCGGTTGGCCGCGCTGGCCGAGCGGCTGCAAACCGCCGCCCCCTCGCCTGCCCCCGCACCCAATAGCAAGGTCGCCGCGAACGCCGTGCAATCCAACATCACCCGCGAGGCGTTTGAAGAGAACGTGCACCGCGCCAAAGAGCACATCGCCGCCGGCGATATTTTTCAAGTGGTGCTCTCGCAACGCCTCTCACGCCAAACCACGGCCGGCCCTTTCGACATCTATCGCAGTTTGCGCCGGCTCAACCCGTCGCCGTACATGTTTTTCTTCGACTTCGGATCGCTGGCCGGGGAGCCGCTGCACCTCATCGGCGCGTCGCCGGAGATCCTCACGCGCCTCGAAGGCCGCACCGCCGTGGTGCGCCCCATTGCCGGAACCCGCCCGCGCGGCGCCACCCCGCAAGCCGACGCCGCCAACGAAACCGAACTGCTGGCCGACCCCAAAGAGCGCGCCGAGCACGTGATGCTGGTGGACCTGGGCCGCAACGACATCGGGCGCGTGTGCAATTACGGCTCGGTGAAGGTCTCGGAATTGATGTTGGTGGAGCGATACTCGCATGTGATGCATATCGTCTCGCACGTCAGCGGCGAACTGAGTCCGGGGCGGGACGCTTACGATCTCATCCGGGCCACCTTCCCGGCGGGAACCGTGAGCGGCGCGCCCAAAGTGCGAGCCATGGAAATCATCGCCGAACTGGAAGGCGAACCGCGCGGCCCCTACGCCGGGCTGGTGGGCTATGTGGGCTTCAACGGCTCGATGGACACCTGCATCACTATTCGCACTTTGCTCATGCGCGGCCAAACGGTGAGCGTACAGGCCGGGGCAGGCATCGTCGCCGACTCTGATCCGGCGAAGGAATACGAAGAGACGATGAACAAAGCGCGGGCCTTGATCAAGGCTGTTGAAATGGCGGAAGGAAATTTGTGATTGTTGATTGCCGATTGTCAATCAGCAATCGGCAATCAACAATTTCTCGAGGATCAACATGACCACTAAACCCCGTCTTCTTACCGGCGACCGCCCCACTGGCCGACTGCATCTCGGCCATTACGTGGGCAGTCTTGCCAATCGAATCAAACTACAACACGAGTACGAAGCCTTCTTCATCATCGCCGACTTACACACGCTGACGACGAAGCCGGAGCGCAACTTCATCCGCGAAATCCCCGGCTACATTCGCGAGATCATGCTGGACTATTTAGCCGTCGGCATTGACCCGGAGATTTCCACCATCTTCGTCCAGTCGGCCATCCCCGAAACTTACGAACTCAACCTGCTGTTCGAGATGCTGGTCACCGTGCCGCGCCTTGAACGATTGCCTTCGCTGAAAGACATGGCCCGCGATGCCAACCTGGATACGATGCCGTTCGGCCTGCTGGGCTACCCCGTTCTGCAAGCGGTGGATATTCTGCTTCCACGCGCCAACATCGTTCCGGTAGGCAAAGACAATCAAGCGCACGTCGAACTGGCCCGCGAGATCGCGCGCCGTTTCAACCTGCTGTATGCGCCCGTCTTCCCCGAACCCGAAGCGCTGGTGGGCGAAGTGCCAACGCTCGTCGGCACGGACGGGAGCGCCAAAATGAGCAAGTCGCTGAACAACGCTATCTTTCTCTCGGACGACGCGGAAACGGTGGAAACCAAAGTGAGGGGCGTGTACACCGACCCCAACCGCTTGCGCGCTACCGACCCTGGCACTGTCGAGGGAAACCCGGTCTTCATCTATCACGATGCTTTCAACGCGAACAAGGCCGAAGTGGCCGAGTTGAAAGAGCGTTATCGCGCAGGCAAGGTGGGCGACGTAGAAGTGAAAGCCAGACTCGCCGCCGCCCTCAACGATTTCCTTGATCCGTTCCGCGAGCGCCGCGCACACTACATGACGCGGCCACTGCTCCTGCAGGACGTGATCACCAACGGTATCCGCCGGATGCAGGCCGAAGCCAAAGAGACGATGCGGCTGGCGCGTGAGGCGGCAGGGCTGGGCTACGTGGCTGAGTTATATCAGGACACGGTGGATATTTTTGGGGAGAGTGAATGAGTGAAGCAATTGGTTATTAGAGATTGGAGGTCGAGATGTTGGCGATGATTGATAACTACGACTCGTTTACTTTCAATTTGGTTCAATACTTTGGTGAGCTGGGGGCAGAAATGCAAGTTTTCCGCAATGATCAAGTCTCTCTGGATCACCTTGTCACCTTGTCACCCAGCCACCTTGTCATCTCCCCCGGTCCCGGCGACCCCTTACGCGACAGTGGCGTCTCCAACGACGCCATCCGCCGCTTCACCGGAAAGATTCCGGTGCTGGGCGTGTGCCTGGGCCACCAGTGCATCGGGGCCGTGTTCGGCGGAGCCGTGGCCCGCGCGCCCCGCCTCATGCACGGCAAAACGTCGCACATCTATCACCACGGGCAGGACCTGTTTCACGGGCTGCCCTCGCCGTTCAACGCCACGCGCTACCACTCGCTCATCGTCGAAGAGCCGCTGCCCGATTGCCTCGAAACGCAAGCCTTCACCGACGACGGAGAAGTGATGGCCCTGCGCCACCGGCGGCACCCCACCTTCGGCGTGCAGTTCCATCCCGAAAGCATTCTCACCGACGGCGGAAAAGCAATACTGAAAAACTTTCTAGCGATGAAGGCGAGCTAACGATGATCAAGAACATCCTCCCAAAACTACTCCGACGCGAGAACCTCACCCAGCGCGAAGCCGAAAGCGCCATGGCCGACATCATGGGCGGCACAGCCACCCCCGCCCAGATTGGCGGCTATCTGGTTGCCCTGCGGATGAAAGGCGAAACGGTGGACGAAATCACCGGCAGCGCCCGGGCCATGCGGACACATGCCACACCCGTGCAGCCGCGCCGCAGCCCGGGCGTCCCCCTCTTTGACACCGCCGGTACGGGCGGCGATGGGGCGGGCACCTTCAACGTGTCCACTGCGGCGGCGCTGGTCGTGGCCGGAAGCGGCCGCACGGTAGCCAAACACGGCAACCGGGCCGCCTCCTCGGCCTGCGGTTCCGCCGACGTGCTCAGCGCCCTCGGAGTGAACCTCGAACTCACCGCCGAGCAAGTGGCCCGGTGCATTGACGACGTGGGCATCGGCTTTTTATTTGCGCCAAAATTTCACCCCGCCATGAAGCACGCCGTGGGGCCGCGCAAAGAACTCGGCCAGCGCACCATCTTCAACGTGCTCGGGCCGCTCACCAACCCGGCGGGCGCACGCCAGCAACTCATCGGCGTGTACGACCCGGCGCTGACGGAAACCATCGCCGGCGTGTTCCGCGAGTTGGGCGGCGGGGCGGTTTACGTGGTGCACGGGCACGGCGGGCTGGACGAGTTGACCACCACCGGCCCCAACCGTGTGAGCCACCTCAAAGACGGCGCGGTGAAAACGTTTGAGTTGGACGCGCAATCGCTGGGCCTGCGCCGCGCCGACCCCGCCGAACTCAAAGGCGGCTCGCCGGACGACAACGCCCGCATCATGCGCGACCTGCTCGGCGGCAAATTGGACGGAGCCGTTAGAGATGTAGTTCTGCTCAACGCCGCCGCAGCCATCGCCGCCGACTCTGGCGATCTGGCGGGCGGGCTGGCCGAGGCCCGCCGCTCGCTCGACAGCGGGGCCGCGCTGGCAAAGCTGGAGGCGTTGGTCAGGGCGTCGAATAGTCTTGGGAGTTAACCACAAAGTCACGGAGACACAAAGTGCACAAAGGGTTCTTTGTGACCCTCGTGTCTTTGTGTCTTGGTGGTAAGTAAGCTACATGACCATCCTCTCCGAAATCTTCGCCCACAAACGGGCCGGGGTGGCCGCGCAAAAGCAGCGCGTGCCCGTCATCGAACTGAAACGGCAGATCGAAACAGCCTGCGCTCCGCTGGACTTTGCCGCCGCGCTCCAACGCGCCCCCAGCCCGGCCCTGATCGCCGAAGTGAAAAAGGGGTCGCCTTCCAAAGGCGTGATGGTGACGGACTTCGATCCCGTGCGGCTGGCGCAGACCTATGCCGCCAACGGCGCGGCAGCCATCTCGGTGCTCACCGACGAAAAGTATTTCGGCGGCTCGCTCGAACACCTGCGGCAGATCGCCGCGCTGAACCTCGGCCTGCCGCTGCTGCGAAAGGAATTCATCTGCGACGAGTACCAGCTTTACGAGGCGCGCGCCGCCGGGGCCGACGCGGTGCTGCTCATCGTGGCCGGGGTAAGCGATGACGAACTGCTGTCGTTCAAATCGCTTGCCGGGAAGTTGGGCTTGGCCGCACTGGTGGAAGTGCACAGCCGCGACGAAGTGGGGCGCGCCCTGCGCTGCGGCGCAACGCTGGTGGGCATCAACAACCGCGACCTGACTGACTTCAGCGTGAGCCTCGACACCACGCGCACCCTGCGCCCCCACCTGCCGCCGGGCATCACCGTGGTGGCCGAGAGCGGCATCGCCTCCCGCGCCGACGTAGCCGGGTTGGGCGTGGACGCGGTGCTGGTGGGCGAGGCCCTTGTGCGCGCGGGCGACGTGGGGACGAAGGTGAGGGAACTGGCAGGAGTCAGAAGCCAGGAGTCAGAATTCAGAAGTTGATACTTCTGGCTACTGACTACTGACTCCTGAATTCTATGAAAGTCAAAATCTGCGGCGTCACTACCGTCGCCGACGCGCTGATGTGCGCCGAGGCCGGAGCCGACCTGATCGGGTTGAACTTCTATCGGCAAGGCAAACGATACGTGTCACCCGCAGCGGCCCGCGAGATCGCCGCCGCCCTGCGCGCCCTGCCCCGGCCCCCCGCTCTCGTGGGCGTGTTCGTCAACGAAACTGCGGCATTCATGGTTGCGGTGCTCGACGAGTGCGGGCTGGACTTTGCTCAGTTGAGCGGCGACGAGCCGGACGAAGTGCTGGCCGCAATGGGCGCGCGCGGATTCAAAGGATTGCGCCACCTCACTCACGCCTCACGTTTCACGAATCACGCTTCACCTCCCAACCGCCCGGACTTTCTGCTCGATGCCCACGTCCCCGGCGAATACGGCGGCACGGGCCGCACTGCCGACTGGGGTGCGGCC
>ORJL010399932.1_pt1 | contig 11413 bp, 7 predicted proteins | sample 1779941 | NCBI WGS metagenome assembly ORJL01 (sample SAMEA104232317, study PRJEB22302) | groundwater metagenome | biome: forest; feature: aquifer; material: groundwater | place: USA | collected 2011-08-07 | depth 5.8 m | reverse complement strand
TCGCCGCAACTCTGGAGCGCATTCTGGAGACGATCGCGGTGCATGCGATAGAACCCAACCCGGGACGGCCCGGAGCCTTGCGTAGGAGACTCCGTCCTGGTCGCTAACTGGTCACACATGCTACGAGATGCTCTCCGGCGAGCCGCCGATCGGCGTGCTCGAGCCGCTGCCCGAGACGGTGCCCGCGACGATCCGCGCGGCGGTGCAGGCGGCGCTGTCGCAGAGGAAGGAGAAGCGGCCGCGCGACGCGGCGGCGCTGCTCGCGATGCTCGAGGCTCCCCCGCCGAAGGAGGAGGCACCCCTGGAGGTGGAGCCGGTGCCGACGCCGGCCGTGCAGTCGAGGACGCCTCCTCCGAGGCGAGTGCAACTCCTCACGAGCCCCTTCCGAAGCAGGCGCGGACGCAGGCCGACGGCCGAGCAGCGAGGCCTCACCAAGGTCGGGAAGAACGCGTCGGGGCTCGAGGTCCTCCAGAACTCCGTCGGCATGCACCTGGTGCGGATCCCGCCCGGCGAATTCAGGATGGGAGACGACGAGGGGGATCCGGACCAGCGGCCCGCGCACAGGGTGATGCTGTCGCGCGCGTTCCTGCTTGGCGAGGCCCCGGTCACGCAGGCGGAGTACGAGGCGGTCATGGGGACCTGCTCCTGCCGATTCCGCGGGCCCCTCCTGCCCGTGGAGAACGTCTCCTGGGGAGGCGCGATGCTGTTCCTGCGGTTCCTCGGACGCCGCGAGGGGGTCAGCTACCGTCTCCCGACGGAGGCGGAGTGGGAGTACGCCTGCCGCGCGGGATCGCTGACGCGCTGGCCCTGGGGCGACGACCCGAAGCTTGCGGACGGGTACGCCTGGGTCGCGGACAATTCCAACGGAAGCACTCACGGGGTGAGAGAGAAGCGGCCGAACGCGTGGGGCCTCTACGACATGATCGGCAACACCAGCGAGTGGTGCGCGGACTGGTATCACGAGCGCGAATACGAGCGCTCGCCGACCACGCCGATCGATCCTGCGGGGCCCGCGACCGGCGCGAAGCGGGTGATACGCGGGGGCACATGGAACACGCTCATCCAGGGCCTCGGCAGCCCCACGCGCGGGATGGAGATGCCCTCGTCGATCAACGGCTACACCGGATTCCGCGTCGCGATGACCTGCCCGTAGGTCGTGACGGAGTCGCACCCGCAAGGGTGCCGCGCTACTTGTGCGTCGGGTAGGGGACGTCGACCTCCTTCGGCGCGGGGAAGCGCCCCTCCCCCGCCGCCAAGCGCTCCACGAACTCCGCGAGGAGCGAAGCGGCCTTCGCCATCTTCGTCCCGCTCACCGCGTCCGCCACGTCCTTCGACGTGTGGTACTCCGGGAAGCGTGACGAGGTGAGCATCAGCGCCGGGACGCCCGCCTCGTGGAACGAAAAGTGGTCGCTCCCCTGCGGCCAGGCGAACTCGATGTTCTCCTGCAGCGCGAAGCCGACGTTCGCATTCGCGTCGCGCGCGACCTGCGCGAGCTCCGGGTTCCGCAGCACGCCGAGGAGCGTCAGCTTGTCCTCGTCGCCCCGCCCCGCCATGTCGAGGTTCACCATCGCCACGACGCGGGAAAGCGGCAGCGGCGGGTCGGCGACGAGGGCGCGCGAGCCCTGCAAGCCCAGCTCCTCGCCGCCGAACGCGGCGAAGACGATCGTCCGGCGGGGGTGCGTCTTCGCGAGGCGCTCCGCGACGCCGAGGATCACCGCGACGCCGCTCGCGTTGTCGCAGGCCCCCGGCCAGACCGCGTCGGCCGTCGGGTCGAAGTGATCGTAGTGCGCGCCGACGACGATCGCCTCCTCCGCGGTCTCGCCGGGGATCTCGCCGACGACGTTCGCGGAGGGAAGCCTCTCGACGCGGAAGTCGACGTCGACCCAGAGCCGCTCCTCCAGCTCGTGCGAGCGCGGCTTGAGGTCAGCGTCGATCCCCTTCTGGGCTTCGTCGAGGTCGACGGCTCCGTGCGGGAGGGCGTGTTCGACCCACGAGCGGCGAACGATGATGCAGGGAATCCGCAGCTCGGCGCGCGTGCGCGCATACCGGGTCTGCCGCCCCGCGGCCCAGGTCCACTCGTCGAGGTGCTTCGCGCGGCCGTCGTCGCTCTCGATCCGCTCGCGGTCCTTCGCGGGGACGACGCCGGGCCACGAGGTGGCCTCGGTCTCGAGCGGGTCGCCGTCGGGGTGACTCGGCTCCGGGACGATGACGAGGGCGACAGCGCCGTGGCGCTGGGCCTCAAGCGCCTTCTCCGCCTCGGCGCCGTGCCTCGAGAGCTTCTTTCCCTCGAACGCCTCGCCGTCCTGGTCCTCGCGAGGCTCGTGCGCGAGGGCGAGGGCGACCTTCCCGCGGACGTCGACGCCGGCGTAGTCGTCGTATCCCCACTCCGGGGCGGTGATGCCGTACCCGACGAAGACGACGCGGGCGCGGACGTCGCCTGCCGCGGAGAAGCAGCACGGGAGCCAGTCCTTCCGCAGATCGGCGCGCTCGGGGTCGCCGTAGGCGGGGAGGCAGGCGAAGGCCCCCTCGGGGCGGAGCCAACGCAGCTCGACGTCGAAGGGGATGAGGAAGCTCTTTCGCTCGCCGATCGGGCGGAGGCCGGCGGCGCCCATGCGCGAGGCGATCCAGCGCGCGACGTCGTAGCCGCCGGAGCGGGGGCCGCGGCCGCCCTTGACGGTCCAGGGATGGGCGACCTTCGGGTCGGCCGTGCCGGGGGGCTGGACGTCGGAGAGGGTCTTCACGGTGACGAGGAGGGCCTCGGGGGAGATCGGGTCGACGTCTCCGGCGAGGAGGAGGGCGCCGGAGAGAAGGAACCAAAGCATCGTCGTTCGCATGCGCGCCTCTCCATCTTACTTCGCTGGTTCGAGATCGAGGGGCGAGCGGCCGAGCGGGAAGTCGCCGCGGTCCGCAGCCTTCCCCTCGGGACCGAACGTGTACCAGGAGTTCCACCCGTAGTAGAAGAGGTAGCGTTGGCACTTCGTCGCCGATTCCGGGGAGAGGCCCATGAACACCGTCATCACCTGCGTCGCGTCGGCGGGACTGGGCACCGAGACGAGGAGCGCCGCCGAGGGGTCGCTCCCCTTCTTCCCGCCGACTTCGTAGGCGTCCGCGGCGATCGTTACGCCCTCCGGGAGCTTCGCGCCGACGAGCAGCTTGTCGAGCAGGCGGTTCACGCCGGGGCGGCCGAGGACCATCAGCGAGGCCCCCTTGAGCGTCGCCGGGTCGACCGTGTCGTCGACGACCTCCCACTTGCCATTCAAGGTCATCTTCTCGACGACGGCCGCGTACGCCGCGCGCTCCGCCTCCTCGCCGCCGCCGGGCTTCACGATCACGTGCCTCGGCGCCGACAGCACGCGGTTCAGGCACGGCACGAGCTCGCTCGGGTCGAGGCGACGGAGCACGTCGAAGTCGGGGTCGACGACGACCCGCTGGATGGGTGTCACATAAACGCACTCGGTGTGGGCGTCTGGCCGCTCCATCACGATTTCTGTCCTGCCCTTGAAATTGTCCTCACCGAAGCGGATGGGCACCACGCACGGCAGGTGGTTCTCCATCGCGAGCCGCACCACGATCTTCCCCCCGTCGCTTCCCAGCTTCGCAGTCAGCGTCGGGATCCCCTTCGAGTGGATCCACGCATCGACCCACGGCGCGACGTCGACCTTGCCGGCCTCGCTGAACACCTTCGCAAAGTCGCTCCACTTGGCCGCCTTGCCCTTGAAGGTCGCGGCCATCGTCCTGAGCGCCCCCCAGAACGCTTCGTCGCCGATGCGGCGGCGAATCGTGTGGAAGAGCATGCACGCCTTGTCGTACCCCACCTCGTCGTCCGTCTCCGTCACCTTCGCCTTGAACTCGGCGAGCGGGAAGTCCTGCTCCGGCGCGCACAGGATCGTGAACCTCTCGGACAGGTGCCTCCGCGCCTTCGCAGCGGCCTCCGGGCCGTCGTGCGCCTCCGTCCAGTAGTAGTTCGCGCAGTAGCTCGTCAGCCCCTCGCACCAGTTTCCCTCGGCGTCGTCGACGAACACCGAGTTCCCCCACCAGTCGTGGACGATCTCGTGCCCGAGGCCGACGGCGCCGGTGTACCTCTGCGCCATCTTCACGACCTCGCGGCCGAGCAGCGTGTAGCTCGGCATGCCGAACCCCGTCGAATACCAGTTCTCGACGACGCTGAACTGCCCGTACGGATACGGCCCGAGGAGCTTGGAGTAGAACTCGAGGAATTGCTTCGAGGCATCGATGTAGACCTTCGCGAAGTCCTTCTCCTCCTCGAAGAGGTAGGTGGAGACGCGCACGCCGTTCCACTCGTCGTCGGTGACGACGTACTTCCCCGCGACGACCTCGAGCGAGTTCGCAGGGATGGGGTCCTCCCATCGCACGGCGCAGGCCTGCGCGCCCTCCGACTCCGACACGCGCTTCCCCTGCCCGACGAGCCGCCACCCCTTCGGCAGCTCGGCCTGGATGGCGTAGATCGCCATCGGCTCAGCCAGAACGGGGTACCAGCCGGTGCCGCCATGGAGATAGACCCCCTCCGGCCCGATGGTGCCGCCGGTATGGCCGCCGGCGACGTGCCGCAGTCCCCCCTCTTCCTTCGGCGGGTCGTAGATCATGCCCTTGTAGTGGATGGAGATCCGCTCCGGCGCGGTGCCACCCTCCTTCTTGAAGGTGGCCTCCCATTTCGTCCAGCCCTCGTGCCCCGCGCCGGTCCGCGCGATGGAGACGCCCGCGTCCGGCGCCGGCGGCAGGACCTCGAGCGCGGAGTTCAGCTCGAACTCGACCTTGTACGCGCCGAACGGGATCGTCGCGGTCGCCTCGATCGCGTGCGTGTCCGGATCGAACGTGGCGTTGATCTCGATGGACGGCGCGGCGGCGAGAGCGACGGTGGAGAGGGCGATGACGATCAGGAGCGTTCGCACGAAATCCTCCGGACGAAGTTGCAAGACTCAATACGCAATATGCATGTAAGGCGCAAGGCCCCAATGCGCAAGGGAAGTTCGAAGTTTCCCTTCCAACATTGCATCTTACATGCACATTGCACATTGAAGATTGCGAATTGCACCCCCACTCCTGTTGCGCCGGACCCTCAGCACGACTAGAATCCTCCCCGGGGGACCGGCACTGGAGACGCGAATGTCGGGCGAGGACGACGTCCTGCTCGGGAGGCTAGCCTTGTCGGCAGGGCTCGTCTCCCGCGAGAAGCTGGACGAGTGCATGCAGAACATGGTGGCCTCGCCCGGCCGAACCCTCGCCGACATCTTCCTCGAAAAGCGCTACCTCTCCGAGAAGCAGGTCACGCTCCTGCGCGACATCCAGGGTGAGGCGCACGCGCAGGCGGCGGCCCCTGCCATTGCCACGCCTCCCCCTCCGCCTCCCGCCGCGAAGGCGACCGCCCCGCCGGCGCCTCCCGCGACGCTCCATCCCCCGACGCCGATCGCGGGCGTGCCGCGGCCCGCAGGCGTTCGCCAGACGGCGACGGCGACGGCGTCGCGGAAGCCGAATCTCTTCGGCAAGCTCGTCCTCCAGAAGGGGTGGGCGACTCCGGCGCAGCTCGAGACCTGCCTCGGCGAGCTGGAGGAGCTGGAGCGCCGCGGCGTGCAGAAGCAGCTCGGGGAAATCCTGGTCGAGAAGAGGCTCCTCACGACCGTGCAGGTGCAGGAGCTGCTCGCGGAGCAGGACCGCTCGATCGTCCGCTGCGAGGGCTGCGGCGCGCGGTACAACGCCGCCGGCGTCGACCCCTCGCGCGACCTGAAGTGCCCGAAGTGCGGGGCGACGCTCGTGAACCCGAAGCGCCTGACCCACCCCGGCGTCGACGCCATCCTCTACCGCGACGGCTCCTCGAGCGACGACCTCCTCGGCAAGACGATCGGCGGCTGCAAGATCCTCGACCGCCTGGGCCGCGGCGGGATGGCCACCGTCTACAAGGGGAAGCACGTCGGCCTGAACAAGTTCATGGCCGTGAAGATCCTTCCCCCCGCCTCCTCCCGCACGAAGTCGATGATGGAGCGCTTCATCAAGGAGGCGCGCGCGGCGGCGAAGATCGAGCACCCGAACATCGTGCAGGTCTACGACGTCGACACCCAGGAGGGGTACAACTTCATCCTCATGCAGTATGTCGAGGGGGAGTCGGTCCAGGACGTCCTCGCCCGCGACGGGAAGTTCGACGAGCGCGAGGGGACCCGCGTCATGCGCGAGTGCGCGAAGGGGCTCGACGCCGCGCACAAGGCCTCGCTCGTCCACCGCGACATCAAGCCCGACAACATCATGATCACGAGCAAGGGGGAGGTGAAGCTCGCCGACTTCGGCCTGGCGCAGGAGGTGCAGGCGAGCGGCAAGGTGGGCACGGCGGTCGTCGCGGGGACGCCGTACTACATGTCTCCCGAGCAGTGGGACGGGCGGAACGTCGACGCGCGGAGCGACCTCTACTCGCTGGGCATCACGTTCTACCTGATGCTCACCGGGAAGCGGCCCTACGACGGCGCCTCGCCGATCGATCTGATGAAGCAGCACCTCACGGCGAAGCCGAGCTCGCCGAGGAAGCTCGTCACCTCCCTCTCCGACGGCATCTGCGCGATCATCGGGAAGCTCATGGCGAAGGACCCGAAGGCGCGCTACCAGAGCGCGGACGAGCTGCTCAGGGACTTCGACCGGATGGCGCAGGGGCTCGATCCGCTCGCGATGAAGTCGATGACGGGGAAGACGGTCGAGTGTCCCTTCTGCTCGTCGCTCAACCCGGAGAAGTCGAAGAAGTGCTCCGTCTGCGGAGAGTACCTCATGGAGCAGAAGATCGAGGTGCTCCTCCTGGACGACGAGGTCCTCTGCCCGAAGTGCAATTCGGTCCAGCGCAAGGGCGCGGAGGCCTGCAGCGAGTGCGGCGCGCGGTTCTGCAAGCGGTGCCGCGTGAAGCTCGCGGTGAAAGAGGGGTACTGCGGCGGCTGCGCCGACTTCCGCACGCGGGTCACGAAGAAGCCCGGGACGTAGCCCTACTTCCCTTCGAACGGCGCTTGGTCGCCGAGCGGCCACAGGATCGTCCCCTCGTCGTCCTGCCCCGCGACGCCCCCTCCGTTGTCGAGCCCGCGCGGGCCCATGCTGTAGACGCGCGCGGAGTCGCCGGCGTGGCAGTAGCCGAACGGCTTCCCGGTGAAGGGGTCGATGGGAATCGAGGGGAGCAGCCCGGGCGCGAGGGCGTCGAGCGAGTCGGGGAACGCGCCGTGCGCGAGGCGGTACCGCGCGAGCGCGACGGCCAGGCGGCCCGCGTCGTGGCGCGCGCGGTCCTTCTCCCAGCTCCTGCGCGCCGCGTCCAACGAGGGGAGGAGCGTCCGCGTGAGGAGATACCACGAGGGGGCCTGCTGCACCTCCGCATCGACGATGCTGCCCTGCTTCATCACCTCCCAGTACGGCCTCTCCGACAGCTCGATCTGCTTCTTCATGATGCGGAGATAGAGCCCCATGTCCTTGTAGAGGGCCCAGCCGAAGAAGCCGTAGATCCACCCCGCCGCGCCCGGGATGCCGTTCGAGGAGAGGAATGAGCCGACGCCCCCCGACCGGACCATCTTCATGATGTCGAGCCCCTCCGCGCGCTCGCCCTTCATCGCGCGGGCGTAGCCGTCGTCGTCGCGCGTGCGCTCGAGGACCTCGGCGACGCGGGCGAGAGCCTCGGCATCGGACTGCGGCTCCTGGAGCGCGCGGCGGAGCGACTCGTCGGCCAGGCCGCGGATCGCGATGCGGACGAGCATGGAGATGAGGATCGGCTCGCCGCGGAGGGCCTCGGCGAGAAGCTCGTCGTCCGCGGCGGAGCGGAGCGCGTCGCCGGTCTTCCCCTCGGCGAGGAGGACGCGGGACTCGAGGCGCATCATCTTCCCGGCGCGGCGCAGCTCCGCGAGATGCGGGAGCTGCATGGCGGGGCCGGCGGTGTAGTCGAGGTCGAAGCGGCAGTGCGGCTTCGCGAGCGCCTGGCGGAGGCGGACGAGCGCGGCCTGGTTGCGATCGACGTAGGGCCGGCCGAGCCCGAGGGCGCCCTGCTCCTTCGCGCGGTCGGGCTTCCAACCGGTGTAGGCGCTGAAGGCGGCGTCCTCCTGGGGGTTCGGCGGGACGACGAGCGTCCAGGCGCCCTGGTAGACGACCGCTGCGTTGTCGGCGGTCGCGACCGGCGGAGGGGCCATCTCGGTGAGGGAGGATGGGAAGCCCGCCTTCTTGGCCTCCTCCATCTCGCGGCGGAACTGCTCGCGCGCGAGGAAGTTCATGAGCAGGTTGATGGCCACGAGGAGGAGGGCCAGGGCGACGAAGATGATGCAGCCGAAGCGGAGGGCGCGGCTCCTCTTCGGGATCATGACGGCGCCGGGTTCGCCGATGCGCTTGGTGTCTTCACCCATGCCGAGAGGGTACCGCGGCGCGCGCGGATCACGCAATCAGCATCGCAGGGCTACTTCCCCTCGAACGGTGTCTGATCGCCGAGAGGAAAAAGGAGGACTCCGATGTCGGGATTCCGCGGCGTCCCGACGAGGGACTCCTTCGGCACGACAATCCACAGGCGTGCGGAGTCGCCCTTCACGGCGTAGCGGAGTTCCTCCCCCGTGTAGGGATCGATGACGCCCTCGGGGAGCAGACCGCCCAGGTCCGTGGGCCAGACCCCGCGTTCGACGCGGAGCCGCGCGGCGGCGATCGCGGCGCGGGCCAGCGACACCTGCGCCTCCTCCTCCTCGGCCGCATCCTGCGATCGCGCGGGAAACGGAAGCTGGACGCGGCAGATCGGAGAGAGGGGCATCGGCTCGGTCAGGTCGTTGCGAAACTGCTGCCAGGCGTCGCGAGCCTCGGAATACGGCAGCGCCGCGATGCGAACCTCCCTCCCCATGAGCCGGGCCAGATCCGCAAGGTCACCGGTGGGCATCCATTCAAGATGGTTGTAGAGGAATTGATCCGTCCACGACATCTTGCCACTCGCGCTCTGCACGGGGATGTGCCCGCGACGGACCGCCTCGGCGAGAGCCTGGCAGCACTCCCCTCTCACAGCCTCCAGATGCGTCGCCGCTGGATGCGCATCCGCCAGGGCCTTCTCCACGACTGCCAATGACCCGACCGCGGAGGGATCCCGGCAGAGGAGGCGACGCAGTTCCCCCAGGGCTTGCTCCCGTAGCGTGAGGGCGATCATCCACGCGATGATCTCGCGATCGCGCTCGCAGACGGACGCGAGCGCGAGGAGCTGCTCGACATCTCGAGCTGTCCCGGCAGAATCGGCGCGTCCCTCGGCTTGGCGGGCATCCGCGATGAAGATGACGACGAGGACGCGCAGCCATACTCGTCTCAGCCGACGTCCATGCTCCATGCGCTGCCTCCTGCGCGAATGATACCCCGCGCGCCTTCACCTGCGTCAGGCGATCAGCATCGCGTCGCCGTAGCTGAAGAAGCGGTAGCGCAGCGAAACGGCCTCTCGATAGGCGTCGAGGACGCGGTCGCGGCCACCGAAGGCGCACGCGAGGAGGAGAGGCGTCCCCTCGGGCAGGTGGAAGTTCGTGAGGAGGGCGTCGACGGAGAGGAACTCGAAGCCTGGGGTGATGAAGAGCTCGGTCTCCCCCTCGGGGGCGTGCGTGCGCGCGAAGGTCTCGAGCGTGCGGCAGACTGTGGTGCCGACGGCGACGACGCGGCGGCGGTCGCGGCGGGCGGAGGCGACCTCGCGCGCGGTCGCCTCGGGGACGACGTAGCGCTCGGCGGCCATCCGGTGGTCCTCGACGCGGGAGGCCTTCACGGGGAGGAAGGTGCCGATGCCGACATGGAGGGTGACGTAGGCGAGGCGGACGCCGCGCGCAGCGAGGGCGGCGTCGATCTCGGGGGTGAAGTGGAGGCCGGCAGTCGGCGCGGCGATGGCGCCGGGGGCGTTCGCGTACACCGTTTGGTACCGCTCGAGATCCTCTCGGGCCTGGGGATCGGCGCCTGCGGGGCGGCGGATGTACGGCGGGAGGGGCGCGCGGCCGAGGGAGGCGAGACGCTCCCAGGGCGTTTCCGCCCCGAGGCGGATGCGCCAGGTGCCGGCGTGTCGGGAGATCACCTCGACATCCCAGTCGGTCTCGCGCCCGTCGGGGTCTTCGACGCGGAGACGTTCGCCGTCGCGGGCATCTGCGCCGGTGGCGAGGGCCTCCCACTCCCCTGCCGCGACCTCGCGCACGAGCAGCACGCGCAGTCGTCCGCCGCTCGACCGCCGCGCGATCACGCGCGCGGGAATCACGCGCGTGTCGTTCCGCACGAGGAGGTCCCCTTCGCGGAGGAACGCCGGGAGGTCGGCGAACGTACGGTGCTCCCGCGCGCCCGTCGCGCGGTCGAGCACGAGGAGCCTCGACGCATCGCGCCTCTCGGCGGGGCGCTGCGCGATGAGCTTGGGGGGCAGGTCGAAGTGGAACTCGGAGAGGTCGATGCGCGAGCGGAGGGCTACTTCCCCCCCTCCTTCGGCGGCTCCTTGGGCGGTTCCTTCGCCTTCACGAGGTCGGCGCGCGTGAGGCGCACCTTCCCGTACGCCTCCGCGGGAATCACATAGTACCACTTCGCGAACCGCTCCGAGAGCGTCGCCGCGCGCTTCTTCCCCGCCTCCACCTGGCCCGTCCACTCCTTTTTCTTCTTCTCGTTCTCGTCCTGGATGCGCTTCTTCTCGTCGTCCTTCGCGTCCGCCTTCGGCTCCTCCGGCTTCGGCTCCGGGAGGAGCGAGGGCTCGAACCGCGCCGTCACCATCAGGTACCGGTTCTCCTTCCCCCCCGTCGGCGGGTCCGCCGGCTGCGCCGTTGCGGCCGCTGCTTCGTCGCCCCCCGCCTCGACCTCCTCCCCCTCCCCCACGAGGATGGCCCCGAAGCGGAGCGTATACACGACCCCGTCCTTCATCTCGACCGACAGCTCCCCCTCGTTCGAGAAGAGCCCGTCCTTCGTCAGGTAGAACCCCTTCCGCTGGAGCGAGACGGCCGCCTCCCGCGTCGGCGGGACGTTCCCCTGCATCAGGCCCTCCGTCAGCCCCTCCGGTTTCGCCCTCACCCCCGCGATCTTCACGGCGGTCAACGCCTGGGCCATCTCCCGCAGCTTGTCCTCCTGCAGATCCTCGGTCTCCGCGAGGCCGTCGAGCTTCCACTTCCCCTGGTCGTCCCTCGTGGCGACGATCTGCTGCCGGTCCTTCAACGTCCCATGGTCGAGATCGACGCTGTAGCTGTCGATCCGCACGCTCGCGATCGGGACCGACGCGAGCTGGAGGAGGTCGGTCTCGATCCAGTCCGAGAACCGCGCGGAGACCTCGTCGGTCATGCGGGTGGCGTAGGTCCGGTTCTGCCCCGGCAGGCGCGCGTAGCGGACCCCCTCGCGCCCCGCCGGCTTCCCGAGGATGACGTCGGCGAGCACCGCGTCGTGCACGTCGCGCAACGTCACGCGCGTGCCGCGCCCCTTCAGCCCCGCC
>ORJL010061510.1_pt1 | contig 11413 bp, 6 predicted proteins | sample 1779941 | NCBI WGS metagenome assembly ORJL01 (sample SAMEA104232317, study PRJEB22302) | groundwater metagenome | biome: forest; feature: aquifer; material: groundwater | place: USA | collected 2011-08-07 | depth 5.8 m | reverse complement strand
TGTTCCCGCTTCGCTGCGGCGTCACTCTTGCCTTCGCCGGCGCGCTTGACTCGCCGCTCGGCGGGCGGCCTGACCGTCCGTATGTTCGGCGGTCCAATCAGGTAGTTGGTGAGGTACTGCTGGCCGATGCCCCACAGGTTCGTCACGCCGTAGTAGATGGCGAGGCCCGCCGGCGCCCAGAGGAACATGAACGTGAAGACCACCGGCATGAACATCATCATCTTCTGCTGCGTCGGATCCATGCCGGTCGCCGGCGCGAGACGCTGCTGCCAGATCTGGCTGATGCCCATCAGAATCGGCGTGACGAAATACGGATCGTGCGCGGACAAATCGTGAACCCAGAAGATGAAGGGCGCACCGCGCAGCTCGATGGCGGTGGAGAGCAGCGCGTAGAACGCGAAGATGAACGGGAACGTCAGGATCATCGGGACGCAGCCGCTCGCGGGATTCACGCCGCGCTCCTTGTAGAGCGCCATCAGCTCCTGGTTCATCTTCTGCTTCGCGGGATCGGTCGCCTTCAGCTTGGAGTAGCGATCCTGAATCGCTTTCACCTGGGGCTGAATCTCCTGCATCTTCCGCATCGACACCATGCTCTTGTGCCGGAGCGGGAACATGATGAGGTTGATGATGACCGTCAGGATGATGATCGACCAGCCGTAGTTGCCGACGTAGCCGTTCACCCACTTGAGCGACCGCAGGAGCGGCACCACGATCACGGTGAACATGCCGAAGTCGATCGCCTTCGCGGCATCGGTGCTGACCGCCGTCAGCACGTCGAAGTCCTTGGGTCCGAAGAAGAACCTGATCGCGACTTCGGCTTGCGGCTCGAGCGAGTACGACATCAGCTCGCGCGCCGCGTCCTTGGACCCGGAGGGCGGCGGAATCGCCACCGGCTGAAACTCGACCTTCGCGGGACCCGGCTGGAGCGCCGCCGCCATGAAGTAGTTGTCGTCGACGCCGGCGTACTTGAAATCGCCCTCGTACACGGCCTGCTTCGCGACGTCTTTCGGCGCGAGCCGCACGACCTTCTCGTTCTGGAACAGCAGCCCTTCGGCTTTCGTGGTGTACCGGCTGATCTCGGCGGCGTCGCCGATGGCCGGCCCCCACACAATCGCCGGCGTCAGCGTGATGCCGCCGTCCTTGACGCTCGCGCGGAACGTCACGATGTAGGAATCGGGATCCAGGTGGAACTGCTTCACCGCGTGCACGCCCGCGCTGTCGCGGTACTCGAACCGGAGATCGACCGGCGACGCGTCCGCACTGGTGAGCGGCCCGCCGCTCACGGTATACAACGCGTTGTTCAGCGTCGTCGTCACCGTTTCCTTCGGCGTCCGCAGCGTGAAGGGCAGCGGCTGTGTGCTGAGCTCGTGCTCGACGAGCTCCTGCGGCTCCCGCCGCTGATTGAGATAGCGCTTCAGCCGCCAGCTCTTGAGCCGCGCGCCGCGATTGGTGAAGACGGCGATGACGTCGTGGGTCTCCACGCGCACGTCGCGCTCGGCGGTGTCGCCGACGAGCGCGGCTGCTGGCGCAGCCGGCGCCTGCTGGGGCCTGGAGTCGGCCGGCACCGCGCCTGCGGCCGTCTCAGGGGCCTGACCGGGCTGCCCTGGCACCTGCGCAGCCCCGCGGCCGCTGGTCGCTCCAGCCGACGACGGCGCGGGAGTTCCGGCCGCCGGCTTGGGCACCGGCTTCACGAACACCGCCTGCCAGACGTACAGGACGAGGAACGCCAAAAAGATGGCGATGAGGACGCGTTTTTCCATTTAAGACGGCACTGGATCGTGGCCCGCGGCGCAGAGCGGGTGGCAGCGTATGAGGCGTCTGGCCGCCAGCCATCCGCCGCGGAGGACGCCGTGGCGAGCGATCGCCTCGGCGGCATAATCCGCACACGACGGCAGAAAGCGGCACGAGCCCCTAAAGTATGGCGAAATGAATATCTTGTAGCCCCGAATGAGCGTCAGCGCCAGACGGACGGCCAGCGAAGGTTCATCGCCCCTGGCGGAGACGTCGTTCGAGCAAGGTTCGGTAATCGGCTTCAAGGGTGCTCAGGCTGGCGTCGAGCAGATCGCGTTTAGGGATGACGACGACGTCGAACCCGCTCGCGATCTTGTTACGACGAAAAACCTCTCGAATCAGTCGTTTAGCTCGATTTCTCTGGACCGCGCCGCCCAGCTTCCTGGTCGCCGCGATCCCCAGACGCCCGACCCCGCGCTCGTTCGGCAGGATGAAGACCGTGCTGTAGCGGCTGTGGAACCGGACGCCGCGATCGTACACATTCTTGAACTCGGCTCGGCGCCGAATCCGTTCCTCGGGACGGAATCTCATCTCCTCAGCTGTCAGCTTTCAGCTCTCGGCTGTCAACTCGCAGCAAAGCTCTCTAGCTGAAAGCTGAGAGCTGACAGCTGAGAGCTGACAGCTATTCGCTGCTGACCGTGAGGCGTTTACGCCCTTTCGCGCGACGGCGCTTGACCACCAGCCGGCCGTTCTTCGTGCTCATGCGAACCAGAAACCCGTGCGTGCGCTTACGATGGCGCGTATTGGGTTGAAAAGTACGGACACCCTTTGCCATGACATCCCTTCAGAATGAAACGAACCTTCAATGTTAGCGAACGGGTTCGAAGGGTGTCAATCGGCGCGGAGTGTGTTACAGTCGGCCTCCTTCTCGAAACCGATCCCAGCCGCGGCCATTCCATGCAGCCTTTGGTCTCTCCCCAAAGTTTTCCACACCTGTGGAAAAACCTGTGGAAAATCGCGAATCTCAGCCAGGGCGAAACCGGAAGGGTCGTATTTTATTGGCTTTTTCGGCGATCGGGGCGCGGAAAGTGTGAAAAATCAAGGCCTGCCGCGGGGCGAAAGCCCACCGAAGGCATACGCTTTTGAGTGACATGAACCTCTGGGACGAGATCCTCGCCCGCGTCGAGACGAAGGTGAACCGGCACAGTTTCTACACCTGGTTCCGGCCGACCACCTTTGTCGCCGAAGACCGCTCGTCGGTGACCGTGCGCGTGCCCAACGCGCTCTTCAAAGACTGGCTGACCAAGCACTACTCCGGCGTCATCACCGAAGCGACGAGCGAGGTGAAGCGCCCGAACCTGCTCGTGAATTTCGTCGCCGACGTCCAGACCGACGTGCCGATCATTCCACTCAGCGCCGAGGAAGTGGCCGCGCTCGAAGGCGGACCGCCGCCGCCGGCGCTGCCTGGCGCCGCAGGGCTCAATCCCCGCTACACCTTCGACACCTTCATCGTCGGATCGTCGAATCAGTTCGCGCACGCCGCGTGCCGCGCGGTGGCGGAAGCGCCGTCGCGATCCTACAACCCGCTGTACATCTACGGCGGTGTGGGGCTCGGAAAAACGCATCTCATGCACGCGGTCGGGCAATACGTGCTGCAGCACGATCGCAGCTTGAAGCTCACCTACATCTCGTCCGAGCGATTCATGAACGAGATGATCAACGCGGTGCGGTACGACCGCGTGCTCGATTTCCGCGAGCGGTACCGGTCGGTGGACGTCCTGCTCGTCGACGATATTCAGTTTCTGGCCGGCAAAGAGGGCACACAAACCGAGTTCTTCCACACGTTCAACGCGCTCTACGACTCGCAGAAGCAGATCGTCCTCAGCAGCGATTGCCCGCCGCACGAAATTCCGGCGCTCGAGGAGCGTCTTCGGTCACGATTCGAGTGGGGCCTGATCGCCGACATCCAGTCGCCGGATCTCGAGACGAAAGTCGCGATTCTGAAGAAGAAAGCGGAAACCGAGGCGGTGCCGCTGCCCAACAACGTCGCGATGTACATCGCCGGCAAGATCAAGTCGAACATCCGCGAGCTCGAGGGATCGCTCATCCGCCTGATCGCCTACGCGTCGCTGACGGGACAGGAAATCACGCTCGCCCTCGCCCAGGACGTGCTGAAGAACATCCTGGACCACGAAGAAAAAGCGGTGACGATCGAGATCATCCAGAAGTTCGTCGCCGACTACTACAACCTGAAGATGGTGGACCTGAAGTCGCGCAACAACGCGAAGTCGGTGTCGATGCCGCGTCAGATTGCGATGTATCTCTGCAAGGGGCTGACGCACGCGTCGCTGCCGGAAATCGGCCGCAGCTTCGGCGGGAAGCACCACTCGACGGTGATCCACTCAATCCGTAAAGTGGAGGACCTGCGCAAGAAAGACGCGGATTTCAACACCCTGATCGGCAATTTTCTCGAAGGATTCCGCTAGTCCAGGGCTTTTCCACAGCAGGGGCCGCCAGCCCTCTGCGGACATCTGTTGCGGCGTTTTGGGCATACCGAAGGGGCGTCGAAAGCGGCGTTTTTAGAGCACAATTTTTACACAAGCTAACTTACTCAATATCAAGGACTAACGGGCACAGCACGCTTTTCAACACACCCTCTCTTCCTATATAATTTCATATTCTCGAATCTCTCCTCTCCTTACGGGGATCGCGGGCGTCCGTAATCCGCTCTTTTCGAGGTCAGCACAGCCATGGAAATCGTCGTCCGCAAGAACGACCTTCTGCGAGAACTGCAACTTTTTCAGGGCATCGTCGAGCGAAAAAATACGATCCCTATTCTCGCCAACGTGCTGATGGAGGCAAAAGGCGACCAGGTCACTTTTCTTGCCACCGATCTCGAAGTCGGACTGCGCAGCAAGTGCCCGGCGACGGTGACCAAGCCCGGCGCGCTGACGCTGCCGGCCAAGAAGTTCTACGAGATCGTCAAGTCGCTGCCCGAAACCGACATCCGCATTTCGGAAGACAAGGGCGGCGTGAAGATTGCGGCCGATCGGTTCGATTCGCGGATGCAGACGCTACCCCGCGAGGATTTTCCGACGCTGCCCGAGTCCGGCGGCGCGCCGACGGCCACGCTGCCACGCGCCGCGCTGAAGGAGATGGTGGCGAAGACGCAGTTCGCGATCACGGGCGAGGACACGCGGTATTTTCTGAACGGCGCGCAGTTCGTGCTGAAGCCCGACGAGATGACCCTGGTGGCGACCGACGGTCACCGGCTCGCGCTGGTGAGCGTGACGCGTGACGGCACGACGAATAAGAGCGCGGAAGAGAACAAGGCCATCCTGCCCAAGAAGACGCTCGGCGAGCTTGCGCGGCTGATGAGCGAAGGCGAAGGCGACATCACGTACGAGCGAGGCGAGAATCACCTGTTCTTCGAGGTCGGCGGACGTCTGCTCATCTCGCGGATGATCGACGGCCAGTTTCCCGCCTACGAGCGCGTGATTCCGAAGGGCAACGACAAGCACATCGAGTTCGAGCGCGATCGGCTGACGAACGCCATCAAACGCGTCGCGCTGCTCTCGAACGAGCGATCGCGCGCGGTGAAGATCGAGATCGAGAAGGGCAGAGTCGACGTCAGTTCGAGCAGCCCCGAACTGGGAGAAGCGAAGGAAACGCTGCCGGTCGACTACAGCGGAAGCGCGATGCAGATCTGCTTCAACGCGCAATACGTGCTCGACTTTCTGGCCGCGGTCTCGACCGACGTCGTGTCGCTCGATCTCAAGGACGAGGTGAGCCAGGCGGTCATGAAGCCCGTGGGCGCCGAAGGCTACGACTACACCTACGTCATCATGCCGATGCGTGTGTGAGCGGACCTGAAGGTCCGCACTACGACCGTTGTAGTGCAGGCCTTTAGGCCTGCCGGAAGCGACGATTGGTGTAGTGCGGGCCTCTAGGCCTGCCGTGAACCATGGAACATACCGACCGAACTGACCGGCACCGCGGGGAGCCAGAGATGCTCGACGTGCCCGCCGGCAACAACGGGCACGGCGGCCAGGGCGCCAGCGAAGACTACGGCGCCGACAAGATCAAGGTGCTCGAGGGCCTCGAGGCGGTCCGCAAGCGGCCCGCGATGTACATCGGATCGACCGGTCCGGCCGGGCTGCACCATCTCGTCTACGAGGTTGTCGACAACTCGATCGACGAGGCGCTCGCCGGCTTCTGCGATCAGGTCAACGTCACGATTCACATCGACGGCTCGGTCACGGTCGTCGACAACGGCCGCGGCATCCCCACGGATCTGCACGAGAGCGGGAAGTCGGCGGCGGAAGTCGTGCTCACCGTGCTGCACGCCGGCGGCAAGTTCGACAACGAAAGCTACAAAGTGTCCGGCGGCCTGCACGGCGTCGGCGTGTCGGTGGTGAACGCGCTGTCGGAGACGCTCGACCTCGAGATCTGGCGCAACGGCCAGGTCTACCAGCAGAGCTACGAGCGGGGCACGCCGATCGCCGAGCTCGAAATGACCGGCACCACGAAGCGCCGCGGCACCAAGGTCACCTTCAAGCCCGACCCGCAGATCTTCGAAACGACCGTCTTCAGCTTCGACACGCTAGCGCAGCGTCTTCGCGAGCTCGCGTTCCTCAACGGCGGCATCGTCATCACGCTGGACGACGAGCGCGACGGCAAGAGCCACAAGTTCCACTATGAAGGCGGCATCGTTTCGTTCGTGACCCACCTGAACACGAACAAGACGGCGGTCAACGAGAAACCGATCTACATGCGCGGGGAGAAGGACGGCATCGACGCGGAGATCGCCCTGCAGTGGAACGACGGCTACGCGGAGACGATCTACGCCTTCGCGAACAACATCAACACGCACGAAGGCGGGACGCACCTCTCCGGGTTCAAGTCCGCCATGACGCGCACGATCAACGCCTACGCGACGAAGAACAACCTCGCGAAGGACCTGAAAGAGAGCGTGTCGGGCGAAGACATCCGCGAGGGGCTGACGGCGGTCGTCAGCGTGAAGATTCCGCATCCCCAGTTCGAGGGCCAGACCAAGACCAAGCTGGGGAACACCGAGGTCAAAGGCATCGTTGAAGCGATTCTCAACGACAAGCTCGGGGCCTACCTCGAAGAGAACCCAGCGGTTGCCAAGCGCATCGTCGGCAAGGCCATCGACGCCGCGCGGGCGCGCGAAGCGGCCAGAAAGGCCCGCGATCTGGTGCGGCGGAAGGGCGCCCTGGACGGGAGCTCGCTGCCCGGCAAGCTGGCGGACTGCCAGGAGCGCGATCCGGCCCTGAGCGAGCTCTACATCGTCGAGGGCGAGTCGGCAGGGGGGTCGGCCAAGCAGGGGCGCGATCGTCGCTTCCAGGCCATCCTGCCGCTCAAGGGCAAGATTCTGAACGTCGAGAAGGCCCGGTTCGACAAGATGCTCGGCAGCGACGAGATCAAGACCATGATCGCGGCGCTCGGCTGCGGCATCGGCGCCGAGGATTTCGACATCGAGAAGCTGCGGTATCACCGCATCATCATCATGACCGACGCGGACGTGGACGGCTCGCACATCCGCACGCTCCTGCTGACGTTCTTCTACCGCCAGCTGCCGAAGGTCATCGAGAACGGGTACGTCTACATCGCGCAGCCGCCGCTGTTCCGGGCCAAGCGCGGCAAGAGCGAAACCTACATCAAGGACGAGCGCGAGCTTGACGCGTTCCTGATCAAGCGCGCGACGGAAGCGCGCGTCGTCCGGATTCCGGCGAAGGGGGTCGAGATTTCCGGCGCCGAGCTCGAGAAACTGCTCCACAAGATGATCGCGCACCAGAAGCTGCTGCAGGTCGTCGAGCGTCGCGGCCACCCGCGCGAGATCGTGGAAGCGCTCGTGGCGGCCGGCGCGGACCGTGAATATTTCGCCGACAAGGACAGGCTCGACGGCGTCGCCCACACGCTGACCACGCCGTCGCGCACCGTCACGGTGCAGCGCGACGAGGAGCACAACAGGTACCTGCTGCACATCGACGACCGGTCGAGCGGCTACCCGCGGCAGCACACGATCGGCGTCGACTTCGTCACGGCCGGCGAGTACCGGACGCTGCTCGCAAACCACCGCGACATTCCGCCGCTCGCCGGCGACATCATCGTGTCGACCACGGCCGGGGTCGTGGAGGCTGCCGAGGAGACCGACGAAGCGGCGGCGGGCGCTCCACGGAAGCCGAAGGAAAAGCCGGCCGACATCACGCTGCATTCCTTCGACGAGCTCGTCGAGTTCTTCATTGCCGCGGGCAAGAAGGGCGTCGCCGTCAACCGGTACAAGGGCCTCGGCGAAATGAACCCCGATCAGCTCTGGGCCACGACGATGGACCCCGACGTGCGGACGCTCTTGCAGGTGCGGGCGGAAGATCACACGGAAGCCGACCTGATGTTCACGACGCTCATGGGCGACCAGGTCGAGCCGCGCCGCAAGTTCATCGAAGACAACGCGCTCGACGTGAAGAACCTGGACGTGTGACGGGCTTCGGGATTCGGGATTCGGGACTTGGGATTCGTTGGAAAACCAAGTCCCGCTGCCCGAAGCCCAGCGAATCCCAAATCCCAGCGAATCCCAAATCCCGAATCCCAAATCCCGACAATGACAGACACCGCCGTCCGCCAGCACCCCGTCAACATCGAAGACGAAATGAAGCGCTCGTACATGGATTACGCCATGAGCGTGATCATTGGACGAGCGCTGCCCGACGCGCGCGACGGGCTCAAGCCGGCGCACCGCCGCGTGCTGTACGGCATGAAGAACATGGGGCTGTCCTCGACGCACGGATACCGCAAGTGCGCGAAGATCGTCGGCGAGGTGATGGGCAACTTCCATCCCCACGGCGACCAGTCGATCTACGACACCCTCGTCCGCATGGCGCAGGACTTCAACATGCGCTATCCAACGGTCGACGGCCAGGGAAATTTCGGATCGGTAGACGGCGATCCGCCCGCGGCGATGCGGTACACGGAAGCGCGCCTGCAGTCGCTCGGCGACGACATGATGGCGGATCTCGACAAGGAGACCGTCGACTTCGTTCCCAACTACGACGAGACCACCGAAGAGCCGACCGTGCTTCCGGCGCCGTTCCCCAACCTGCTCGTCAACGGGTCGGCAGGCATCGCCGTCGGCATGGCGACCAACGTGCCCCCGCACAACCTGCGGGAGGTGGTGGACGGCTGCATCTGGCTGATCGAGAACACGCATTTCGCCGACGCCGGCACCCGGCCGTCGACCGCCGACAAGCTGCGCAACCTCATTCGGCTCATCCCCGCGCCGGACTTCCCGACCGCCGGACAGATCGTCGGCCGCCAGGGCGCCGTGCAGGCCTACACGACCGGCCGCGGCTCGATCCTCATGCGGGCGAAGTCCGAGATCGAGACGAACAAGAAGGGCGACCGCCAGGCGATCGTCGTCACCGAGATTCCGTATCAGGTCAACAAGGCGAAGCTCATCGAGCGCATCGCCGAGCTGGTGCGCGAGAAGACGATCGAGGGCATCTCGGACTTGCGCGACGAATCCGATCGCGACGGCATGCGGATCGTGATCGAGCTCAAGCGCGGCGAAGTGGCGGAGGTTGTCCTCAACAACCTTTACAAGCACACGCAGCTGCAACTGAGCTTCGGCATCATCATGCTCGCGATCGTCGGCGGGCGGCCGAAGGTGATGACGCTCGTCGAGCTCATCGAGAGCTTCGTCGGCTTCCGCCGCGAGGTCGTGCGGCGCCGCACCGAGTTCGAGCTGCGCAAGGCCGAGGCGCGCCACCACATCCTCGAGGGGCTCAGGATCGCGCTCGATCATCTCGACGCGGTGATCACGTTGATCAGGGGGTCCAAGACCGTCCCGGAAGCGCGCGACGGCCTGATGACCCGGTTCGGCCTGTCGCTCGTCCAGTCGCAGGCGATTCTCGACATGCAGCTCCAGCGGCTCACGGGCCTGGAGCGCCAGAAGATGCTCGACGAGCTGGCCGAGCTGCTGAAGACGATCGAGCGGCTGCGCGCGATCCTCGCGAGCGAGCGCCTGCTGATGCAGATCATCGTCGACGAGCTGAAGGCGGTGCGCGAGCGGTACGGCGACGATCGCCGCTCGGAGATCGTCGACGCGACGGGCGAAATCAACGTCGAAGACCTGATCGCCGAGGAAGACATGGCGATCACGGTCAGCAACACCGGCTACATCAAGCGGACGGCGATCTCCACCTACCGCAACCAGCGCCGCGGCGGCAAGGGCCGCATCGGCATGCGCACGCGCGCCGAAGACTTCGTGAGCCACCTGTTCGTGGCGTCGACGCACGCCTACATCATGATCTTCTCGGACCGCGGCCGCGCCTACTGGCTGAAGGTCCACGAAATCCCCGACGTCGGCCCGGACGGCAAGGGCAAGTCGATCGCCAACCTCGTCTCCATGGAAGCGGGCGAGAAGATTGCCGCGATGCTCGCCGTCAAAGAGTTCGAGGAAGACAAGTTCATCCTGATGGGCTCGCGCCTCGGCGTCGTGAAGAAGACGTCGCTGTCGGCGTTCAGCAACCCGCGGGCCGGGGGCATCATCGCGATGGGCATCGAGGACGGCGACTCGGTGATCGCCGTCCAGGTCACCGACGGCGGCGGGGAAGTGTTCATCGGCACGCGCAACGGGATGGCCATCCGCTTCCCGGAAACCGACGTCCGCCCGATGGGCCGCACGGCGTACGGCGTCCGCGGCATCACGCTGCGCAATGATGATGACGTCGTCGCGATGGAGGTCGTGAAGCCGGGCGGCACGCTGCTGACGGTGACCGAAGGCGGCTTCGGCAAGCGCACGGAGATCGACGAATACCGCGTGCAGTCGCGCGGCGGCGTCGGGGTCATCAACATTGCCACGACGGCGAAGAACGGACTGGTCGTCGGCGTCGCCTACGTGCAGGCCGGCGACGAGCTCCTGGTGATCACCCAGCAGGGCATGATCCTGCGCCTGCTCACCGACGACGTGCGCGCGATTGGCCGCGCGACGCAGGGCGTGACGCTGATCAACATCGAGGGCGACGACAAGGTCGTGTCCATCGCCAGGCTCGTCGAAAAAGAAGAAGAGGACACGCCGGAGCAGTGAGCCTCGCGCGAGGGCTGGTCGTGGCGCTGACAGCGGTGACGCTGGCCGGCTGCTCGCCGGCGGCCGAGCGGACGATCCTCGAGGAGTTCTTCGCCCTGTCCCGCCTGCGCGACAAGACGGCGCTCCAGAATGTCGCGACCGTATCGTTCGAGCCCGACGTCCAGGGCATCATCACCAGTTTCGCGATCACGAAGGTGACCTCGGCACCAACCTCCGGCGACGGAGTCATGTCCGAGGATGTGTCGATTTCCGCGCCGGTCAAGCTGCCGGGCGGTCAGACGGTGCGGAAGAACTTCGTGATCACGATGCAGCGCGCGCCGCGTGAAGGCGCGCGGCGCCGCTGGGTCGTCATGTCGATCAGGGATGTTCCGGCGGCTCCTTCGACTCCCCGCTCGTAATCACCCACTCGCCGTCGCGCTTGCCAAGATTGACGCGCGCGTCGCGCGCGTCGATTGACGGCTGGCCCTGGGGATCGCGTGTGGTGATCTCGACGCTCAGAAACGCATGGGCCGCCGAATCGGACTCCATGGCGATCTGGACGTCCACGAACGCGACGTTCCAGCCGCCTGGCGGCGG
>ORJL010611053.1_pt1 | contig 11416 bp, 6 predicted proteins | sample 1779941 | NCBI WGS metagenome assembly ORJL01 (sample SAMEA104232317, study PRJEB22302) | groundwater metagenome | biome: forest; feature: aquifer; material: groundwater | place: USA | collected 2011-08-07 | depth 5.8 m | reverse complement strand
CGAAGGACGCCGGTGCTTTTCCACCACCACCATGAAGTCCACCAGCTCAAAGGGCGGACGGTAGTCCTCCTGCGACCGCACCATCAAAAGCTGAAACGACGCCTCAGCGCCTTCAAACTGGAATCCCTTGCTCTCCAGGTCTTTGACCCGGGCCAGAACGGCCTGGGCCCTGGCCTTGGGAAGGGAGGCCAGGCCCAGCTCCCGGGCTTTATACATGATATTTCCCCGGCCCGATAGCTCGGAAATGAGGACGCGTTGCGTGTTCCCGACCTGGGCGGGGTTAATGTGCTGGTAGCTCTCTTCGCACTTGATAGTAGCGGCCACATGGAGGCCGCCCTTGTGGGCAAAGGCGCTGGCCCCCACGTATGGGAGCTGGGGGTTGTGGGACAGGTTGGCCAGCTCGCTGACGTAACGGGAGACCTCCGTGAGCCTGGCAAGCTGTCCGTCATCCAGGCAGGCGTACCCCATCTTGAGCATCAGGTTGGGGATGATCGAACACAGATTGGCATTGCCGCAGCGCTCCCCGTATCCGTTCATGGTGCCCTGCACCTGGGCCGCCCCGCTCCGGACGGCCGCCAGGCTGTTGGCTACCGCCAGCTCGCCATCATTATGGGCATGAATCCCCAGGGGCGTGGCGACCGACTCGCTCGCTCGCTGGAAGACCTCAGACACCTGGCTGGGCAGAGAGCCCCCGTTAGTATCGCAAAGGATAATGCAGTCGGCCCCGCCCTCGGCCGCCGCCTTGATGGCGCTCAGGGCGTAATGCGCGTTGGCCTTGAATCCGTCGAAGAAGTGCTCGGCATCATAGAAGACGGTCAGGCCCTTGGACTTCAGGAAGGCCACGGATTCCCGGATAATGCGCAGGTTCTCGTTCAGCGTGGTCTCCAGGACGCGATTTACGTGCAGGTCCCAGCTCTTCCCCACAATCGTGACCACTAGCGTGCCGGCATTCAGGAGTTCCAGCAGGTTGTGGTCGCTTTCGGGGCGCCCCTTAGGGCGGCAGGTGCTCCCAAAGGCGGCCAGGAGTGCACGGGAAAGGGAGAGTCCCCGGGCCTGTTTGAAGAACTCCGCATCCTTGGGATTAGACCCGGGCCATCCCCCCTCTACATAATGAATCCCCAACTCGTCCAGCTTGCGGACTATCTGGAGTTTATCCTCGACTGAAAAGGATACGCCTTCTCCCTGCGTCCCATCCCGGAGGGTCGTGTCGTAGACCTGGATCGAAGAAGCCATAGCGCTAGTACTCCGCCCAAGCGATCACAGCCTGCCATGTCATTCCGAGCGTAGCGAAGAACCTCCACCATCCCGTGCACGGACCTGCTACTTCAGGGAGGCCGAGATTCTTCGCCTCCGCTCCGTGCAGCTGCACAAGCATGTGCTAAGCCACGCTCCGGCTCAGAATGACATGACATATCTGTGCAATCTGCGAAATCTGCGGATCGGTCTCTCCCATAGTCCGGCTCAGAATAACATGACATATCTGTGCAATCTGCGAAATCTGCGGATCGGTCCCTCCCACAGTCCGGCTCAGAATGACATGACATATCTGTGCAATCTGCGAAATCTGCGGATCGGTCCCTCCCCCGCTCCGTCTCAGAATGACCTGCATCATACGCTAGTCCTCAAAAACCGCCCCCGTGCTGGCCGAAGTTACCATGGCGGCATAACGCCTGAGGTATCCGGAAGCAACGCGTGGCTGGAACGGGCGCAGGGAGCGTCGACGGCGGGCCAGCTCGTCATCGGTCAAATCGACATCCAGGCGATAGGCCGGGATATCTATGCTCACGGTATCGCCCTCGTGCAACAAGGCTATCGGGCCCTCGGCCGCAGCCTCTGGGGAGACGTGCCCAATGGCTGCCCCACGAGTGGCCCCGCTGAAACGGCCGTCGGTGAGCAGGGCTACTTTATCGTCAAGTCCCATTCCGCTCAGGAGAGAGGTAGGCGTGAGCATCTCCCGCATGCCCGGCCCTCCCCTGGGCCCTTCATACCGGATAACCACCACGTCCCCCGGCCGGATGGACCCGCTCCGTATGGCTGACGTGGCCTCTTCCTCCGAATCGAATACCCTGGCCGGGCCCTGGTGCCTGAGCATAGATGGAGCCACGGCTCCACGCTTCACAACGCCGCCATCGGGGGCCAGGTTACCGAACAGGACGGCCAGCCCCCCGGTAGGGCTATGGGCCTGGGATAGATGGCGAATAACCGTCCCATCGGCGCCGGGGGAGTCCTTCAGGTCCTCTCCCAGGCTCCTGCCGGTAACCGTGAGCGACTGGAGGCGCAGGAGACCGCCCAGCTCCTTCATCACGGCCGGTATTCCCCCGGCCAGGTCCAGGTCTTCCACCCGGTCTTCGCCGGAAGGGCTGATCTTGCACATGTGGGGCGTATTTTCGCTTATGTCGTTGAGGCCGGCCAGTGGGAAGGACACCCCGGCCTCGTGAGCCAGGGCCATCAGGTGGAGGATAGAGTTGGTGCTGCCTCCCAGGGCCATATCCACGGTCATTGCATTATGTAAAGAATCGCCGGTGACAATGTCCAGGGGCTTAAGCCCGGCCTCCAGGAGCTTCATCACCTGGCTGCCGGCCTCCTTAGCCAACTGGATGCGCCGGGAGTCTACCGCCGGTATAGTGCCGTTTCCGGCCAGGCCCAGGCCCAGGGCCTCCGTCAGGCAGTTCATGGTGTTGGCGGTAAAGAGTCCGGCGCAGCTCCCGCACGTCCGGCAGGCGCGCTGCTCCAGTTGTTCCAGGTCGGCAACAGTTATCTCGCCCTGGTCCAGCCGGCCAACCCCCTCGAAGACGGAGCTCAGGTCTATCCTCTCTCCGGCAGGCGTCCTTCCGGCCAGCATCGGGCCTCCGCTGACGAAGATGGACGGGACATTGAGACGCACCGCTGCCATGAGCATCCCGGGGATGATCTTATCGCAATTGGGAATGAAGACCAGGGCGTCGAACTGGTGGGCCTCCACCGCCGCTTCGATAGAGTCGGCGATGAGCTCGCGGCTGGGCAGGCTGTAGCGCATCCCGGAGTGCCCCATGGCGAGGCCATCGCAAATGGCGATGGTATTGAGCTCGAAGGGCGTACCTCCCGCCATGCGCACCCCGTCCTTGGCCGCCTGGGCGATGACTCCCAGGTGCTTGTGGCCTGGCACTACTTCCGTGAAGCTATTCACGATGCCCACAAAGGGCTGCTCGATCTCCCTCTGGGTGCACCCGAGGGACCGTAGCAATGCTCGATGAGGGGCCCGCGCCGCCCCACTCTTGACGGTGTCGCTTCTCATTCTCTCGCCTTCGCCTTGAGGAAAAGTGCTCGAAGTTCGGACCCAAAGTTCGGACCCAAAGCTCGGACTCGAAGTTCCGACTCGAAGTTCCAGATTCGAAGTTCCAACTGGAAGTTCCGACTCGAAGCTCGGACTCGAAGTTCCGGCTCGAAACTTCCGATAGGCGGGGGTTTCTAGCCCCGCCGTCCCAAGCCGCTTGGTGCGCCCGACTTCAAGTTAAAGGTTATCAGAGGGGGTTGGCAGTGTCAAACCACGGGGTTTCAAAAAGATTGCACGGACCACATATTCGTGTTACAGGCAATGGTCCGGAAAGGTCGCCCCTTTGCCATCTTCCCCCAAATCCACTATAATTAGTGCGTGTTCCCACGCATCCCACCAGCTATGGCGTTCTGACCGCCCATTTCATCAGTCAGTTGTGAGCCTTGAGCCATGAGCGGTGAGCTTCGACCCCTTTCCCCTCCTCAGGCTGAGGCTTGCTGGCATACTCATACCTCAACGCTCACTGCTCATTGCTCACAGCTCAAGGAGGCACCATGGTCGCAGAGATAGGCACTATCAGGCTGGTTAAGGTAGAAGATGAGGTAAGAAGCTCCTACCTGGACTACGCCATGAGCGTCATCGTTTCCAGGGCGCTACCGGACGTTCGGGACGGCCTTAAACCTGTCCACCGCCGCATCCTCTATGCCATGCATGAGATGGGGATGCGCCATAATACCCCGTATCGCAAGAGCGCCAGGGTGGTCGGAGAGGTCCTGGGCAAGTACCACCCCCACGGCGACGCCCCAGTCTACGAGGCGCTGGTACGCATGGCCCAGGACTTCTCCATGCGGCATCCGCTCATTGACGGCCAGGGGAACTTCGGCAGCGTCGACAACGACCCGCCTGCCGCCATGCGGTACACGGAGGTGCGCATGTCGGCCATCGCTGAGGAGATGCTGGCCGACATCGATAAGGACACCGTAGGTTTCAGCCCCAACTTCGATGACTCCCTCAAGGAGCCGACCGTCCTGCCCAGCCGCCTCCCCAACCTGCTGGTTAACGGCGCCTCCGGCATCGCCGTGGGCATGGCCACCAATATTCCCCCCCACAACCTTGGCGAGATAACTGATGCTCTTATTCTCTTGATCAAGGACTCGGAGACCACGTCAGAGGACCTGGCCGCGGTGGTGCAGGGGCCCGATTTCCCAACAGCAGGCTTCATCCTGGGACGGGAGGGCATCAAGAACGCCTATACCTTTGGCCACGGACGCATCGTACTGCAGGCCAGGACGCAGATCGAAGAAACGGGCAAGAACCGGCAACAGATTGTCGTGCGGGAATTGCCTTACCAGGTCAACAAAGCCGCCCTTCTGGAGAAGATAGCGGACCTGGTCAAGGACAAGAGAATCGAGGGCATCAGCGACCTGCGGGACGAATCAGACCGGCAGGGCATGCGCATGGTCATCGAGCTGAAAAGGGACGCGCAGCCACGGAAAGTACTGAACTCCCTCTACAAGTTCACTCCGATGCGCTCTGCGTTCTCCGCCAATATGGTGGCGCTGGTAGACGGCGAGCCCCGGGTCCTGACACTCAAAATGGCCCTGATACACTACCTGAATTTCCGCCGCGAGGTGGTCACCAGGCGCACCCGCTTCGATCTGGGCAAGGCCAAGGAGAGGGCCCATATCTTGGAAGGCCTGCGAATCGCCCTGGACAACCTGGATGCGGTTATTGCGGCGATCCGCGAGTCCCAAACGGCCGAGACTGCCAAGACCAACCTGAAGAGCAAGTTCCACCTGTCCGACCTTCAGGCCCAGGCCATCCTGGATATGCAGTTGCGCCGCCTGGCAGCCCTGGAGCGGAAGAAGATCCTGGATGAATATGCAGAGGTCCTCAAGACCATTGCCTACCTGGAAGACCTGCTGGCCAACCCCCGCAAGATAGACTTTGTGATCAAGGAGGAGCTGGAAGCCCTCAAGAAGAAGTTCGGGGAGCCCCGGCGCACCCAGATTGTGGAGGTAGAGGCCCAGGACTTCTCCGAGGAAGACCTGATACAGCATCAGGAGGTGGCGGTTACCATTAGCTCTCGGGGTTATGTCAAGAGGGTCCCGTGTGATACTTACCGGCCCCAACGGCGGGGCGGCAGAGGGCTCATTGGGATGACCACCCGGGAGGCTGATGATGTCCGGCACCTGCTGGTAGCGGATACCCTGGACAGCGTGCTCTTCTTCACCAACCGTGGATGGGTCTTCCAGGTCAAGGCCCATGAAATCCCGGAAAGCAGCCGCCAGGCCAAAGGCCTGCCCGTGGTCAACCTGGTTTCATGCGGGCCCAACGAAAGGGTCACCGCGGTGGTTGCCGTAAGCACCTTTGACCAGGACCGCTTCATGATCCTGGCCACCGCCAAAGGGGAGGTGAAAAAGACCCCCCTGGAGGGTTTCTCCACCACGCGCGCCATCGGGCTGGTCGCCATGAACCTGGAGGAGGGAGACGAGCTGGTGGCCGCCAGACTGTCCGGCCCCAAGGACGACGTGATCATGATAACTCAGGATGGCCAGGCCATCCGGTTTGGGGTAGAGGGCCTCCGGCCCGCCTCCCGTTCCAGCGGCGGCGTGAGGGGCATTCGCCTCGGGAAGGGAGACCAGGTCGTGGCCATGGGACTGGCAGTGCCCGATAGCTTCGTCTTGACGGTGACGGAGAACGGCTACGGCAAGTTAACGGCGGTGAAGGGGTACCCGCGCCACGGGCGTGGCGGCGGAGGTGTCATCACCTTCAAGATTACCCCCAAAACCGGGAAGGTGGCTACCGCGCGCATCGTAAAACTGGACCAGGACCTTCTCTTCCTGTCAACCGAGGGGATTGTCATGCGCACTCCTGCCTCAGGGATCTCCCGGCAAGGACGGGCGACCCAGGGAGTGACGCTGATGAATATCGGACTGCAACTGGATGAAAAGCAGCGGGTGGTAGCGGTGAGCACCCTCACCGGGTGCGAGGCGTAAGGCTCCGTCACAGCGGTTTTGACACGTGCCATTGCGAGCACCCCATGAGCCCGTCGGCTCACCACAGACAACGAAAACGTGCTCGCCTATGCCCCAGTGCTTTAGCCTGGGGTGGGTTCCCGTACCCCAGGCTAAAGCACTGGGGCATGATAATTCCATCGCTCCCGGATTCATTTTCGTAAGAGGCCGGGGTTAGCGTCCATCGGCGCCGGCAACCGGTAGGCCGAAGCAATCTCCTGTTGGCGCGCTGGATCACATCACCCGCTTCTTCTTATTAGCCACGTAGTCCACGAGGACATATTCGCCCAGGCGGTCGGGAGTAGCAAAGAAAGCCCGGCCTTTGTTGATCCTGGTCATTTGATCGACAAAGGATGTCAGATACGGGCTACGCTCCAGCATGAAGACATTGATCATGATGTTCTCTTTGGTGCAGCGCAGCACCTCTTTCAGGGTTTCCTGCATGGTCCGGTACGTCGGCGGATAGGAGAAGAAGACCCGGCCGTTTTCCAAGTGTGCAGTGGGCTCGCCGTCCGTGATCATAATGATCTGACGATTGCCTCCCCTATGCTTGGAAAGGAGCTGGCGTGAGAGCATGAAGGCATGTTGCATGTTCGTGCCGTACACGTAGTCATCCCATACCAGTTGCGGGAGGCTCTCAGGCTGGAGGAGCCGGGCAAAGCCGGTGAACCCAATAATGTACAGGTTGTCCTTGGGAAACTGGCTGCGAATCAGGCTGTTAAGGGCGATGGCCACCTTCTTGGCCGCCAGGACCAGGCCCCGCATCAGCATGGAGCGGCTCATGTCCACCAAGAGGGCCGTCGAGCACTGGGTCTGGTACTCCGTGCGATAGACCTCGAAGTCCTCCGGGCGTAGGCGTATGGGCGACCCTGCTCCCTCCCGCGCCAGCGAGTTCATCAGCGTCCGCTCCAGGTCTATCAGAAAGGGGTCCCCAAACTCGTAGGCCTTGGTCTCGTCGGAGCGCTCGCCCCCGGTCCCCCGGAAAACCGACTCATGCTTGCCGAGCCGGTCCCGCTTCAAGTGCTGAAACATCTCCCGCAGGGCCTTCTGGCCTATCTTGCGGACCCCCTTGGGGGTTAGCTCCAGCGAATTGCCTTTCTTCTCCACATAACCGGCATCCTCCAGAAGCTTGAGCAGGTCCTTCAATTGCTCCAACTGCTGGTGGGCATCCTCACCCATTAGCTCCCGCAATTTCTCCGGATCGATGTTCTCGAGATCGGAGGAGCGCTGGGCCGACTTCAGCTCTCGCTCCAGTTGGTCCATATCCTGAAGCTGGCCCATCAGCCGCATGGCTTCGGAAAGGGCCAGGGGCTCGTCCCCCTGGAAGGGGTACTGGCCGGCCTCCATGGGGTGAAGCTGGTGCAGCAGCGCCCCCATCTGGGCCAGCTCCCACTTGAGACGGTCATCCCTGAGCATGGAGTCCATGAGATTCTGGAGAGATTCGCGCATCTGCGGGGTCATGCTCTGCATCAGTGATTGCATCTGGGCCATGCGTTTCTGCAAGTGGTCCATGAGCTCTTCCAGGCTGTTGATGCCCGGTGGAAAATACCGCCCGTGCTTCTTCATGAAGCCCTGGAAGTCCGGCTCCCCACCCCGGGCCTTCTCCTGCAACATCTTATTGAGGTCCCGCACCATGTCCCGGATCCCCTTGAGGTCCTCCGGAGTCATGTTCTGAAGGCTCTGCTGGATTCCCTGGAAGTAGTTCTCCATCACCTGCTTCTGGAGCAGCTTGAGAAGCTCCTGGAACTCCTCCCGGGCCTCGCCGTCCATGAAATCGTAGTCGGAAAGGGACTTGATCTTGCCCCCGGGGTCCTGGGGCAGGTTGTCCAGAGCGGCCTTCTTCTTGGCGGCGATGTTCTCCAGCATCTGATGCAGGCTCTGGTCTTCGTCGCCCTTCTCGGCCTGGCGCTCACGGCTCTCTTTAAGCCGCTTTTCGATGCCTTCTTGCTCCTTCTGCACGATCTTGTTCAGACGCTCGCGAATGTCATCCAGCACAGAGTCAAGGTTGTAGCGCTCCAGTTGCTCCTGCCGCTGCTTTTGGAGACGCTGGAGCAGGTCTTGTAAGCCGGGTAAGCGCTCGCCCATGGGGCGGTTCATCCCCCATCGCATGATCCGCTGCAGGATGCTCCGCAGGTCACCCTCCGACAAAAGGTCGTCGGAGATGGCATCCATCAGCTCGTCAGCATCCAGGTCCTCGATCTGCTGCGTGCCGTCCCAACGGGAGTAGCGGTAAAGGTGGTCCATGAATCACCCCTACCGGCGATAGCGGGAGCGTCCCGCCATCCGGTCCTTATTGAGTTTCCGGTTAAGATGCAAGCCCTCCAGGACGAACTCCACCCCGGAGGCAATCGTAGCAGGGTTCCCCTGAGCCTGGAGCTTATCCAGAGCCTCTTTAAGACCAGGTAGCTCGGCCACCTGGTGCACGTAGTCCATGGAGGACATGTCGTCTGACGCTTCGACGCTCAGCCCGCCCTCGAAGGCTGTCACCAGCTCTTCCAGGTCACCCACCCGGAGGTATCGGTTGAACACGGCAGTTATGGCCCCCTGGATCAGCTTCTCCATGACCTTGTCCTCCCGAGCTTCTCCCAGGGACTCCAGCTCTATCTTTCCCATGGAGGAGGCCACCACGGCGGCCATGTCGCTGAGCCGGGGGCACACCTGCTTTTCACCCATCCGGACGGCCCGCTTCAAGGCGTTGCTCAGGAGATTCTCATAGTTGCAGATGGAGACGCGGACGCTAACGCCGGAGCGCTGGCTGATGTCATTGTTCTTGCGGGCCAGATGGGTTATCTCCGCCACTATCTCCCTCATGTACTGCGGAACGTAGGTCTCCCGCTCTTTCTCCTCGAAGGTGGTCTGCTCCTGGTCCATGATCGCCATCTCGTGGACGATACTGCGGGGATAATGTGTCCGTACCTGGGAACCGAAACGGTCCTTCAGAGGAGTAATGATGCGCCCGCGGTTGGTGTAGTCCTCCGGGTTGGCGCTGGCCACCACGTAGATGTCCAGGGGCAGGCGGACCTTGTAGCCCCGGATCTGGACATCCCGCTCTTCCATGATGTTGAGGAGGCCCACCTGGATGCGTTCCGCGAGGTCCGGGAGCTCATTCAGACAGAAAATGCCCCGATTGGTGCGCGGCACGAGGCCGTAATGGATGGTCAGCTCATCGGAGAGATAGCGCCCCTCCGCCACTTTTATCGGGTCCACCTCACCGATGAGGTCAGCAATGGTGGTGTCAGGGGTAGCCAGCTTCTCTCCGTACCTCTGGTCTCGGCCTACCCAAGTTATCTCGGTATCGTCCCCAGATTCCTCGATCTTCTGGTGGCAGGACTTGCAGATAGGGCTAAAGGGATCATCGTTTATTTCACAGCCCGCCACGGCTGGGACCTCATCGTCCAGGAGGTTGATGAGGTTGCGGGCAATCCGGGACTTGGCCTGGCCCCGCTCTCCCAGCAGGATGAGGTCGTGTCCGGAGAGGACCGCGTTCTCGACCTGGGGGATAACCGTCTCCTGGTAGCCTATAATGCCGGGGAAGAGCTCCTCGCCGGACTGCAGCTTCCTCAAAAGGTTCTTCCGCATCTCCTCCTTGACGGAGAGGACCCGGTACTTACTCCGGCGCAACTCACCGATGGTGCGTGCCTTGCTCATAGCCACCCCTTCCTTGCCGCCTGCCTGTCAACAGGTATCCCACCCATCATACTACCGTTGGCGTACTAAAAGTCAAGTTACATTCTATTGAACCCCTCTGCACTCTGATGTATACTATCACACACATCATTGGCATATTCATCCCCACTGGAGATAGCGAAAATGAAGGTTTCTTGTACTCAGGAGGCGCTCAGCAAGGCTCTAAATATCGTCGGCCGGGCCGTGGCCACCCGTACCACGTTGCCCATCGTCACGAATGTGCTCATGTCCGCGGAGGAATCCCAGTTGCGCCTGGCGGCCACCAACCTGGAGATAGGCATCAACTACAAGATGCCTGCCACGGTGGAGGAGACGGGAGCCATCGCCATTCCCGCCCGCCTCTTCTCAGAGCTGGTGCACTCGCTCCCCAACGAGCGGATCGACCTGGAGGCGTCAGCCCAAAACCTGACTCTCACTCTGAGATGCCTCCGGTATGATGCCAGGGTCAAGGGCCTGGACGCCCGCGACTTTCCGCCCATTCTGGCGTCCTCCGAGGATATCACTACCATCGTGGATGCCGAGACGCTCAAGGAGGCCATCAAGCAGGTGGTCTTCGCCTCTGCCACGGACGACACCAGGCCCGTCCTGACCGGAGTCTATGTCAAGCTGGAAGGGGAGGAGATGACCCTGGCGGCCGCTGACGGCTTCCGCCTGGCCGTGCTCAAGACGCCCATCTTGAGGGAGGTAGCCGGCCCCCTGGAAGTCATCATCCCGGCGCGCAGCCTCAGCGAGCTGGGCCGCATTATCGAAGAAGAGGACAAGCCCGTGGAGATAACCATTACCCCGTCCAAGGGCCAGGTCCTCTTCCATACGGCCAGCGTGGACATGTTCTCTCAGCTCATCCAGGGGACCTTCCCCAATTACAGCCAGTTGGTACCCACGTCCTTCACCAGCAAGGTGACCGTGCCCACGGACGATTTCCTCAAGGCCACCCGCGTGGCCGCCATCTTCGCCAAGGACTCCAGCGGCATCGTGCGCCTCCAGATGGCGCCGGGAGACGAGCTGGCCCCCGCCCGCATGACCATCTCGGCCCGCGCGGAGGAGGTTGGGGAGAACCAGGGCGAGATAGACGCCGTGGTCGAAGGCGAGCCGGGCAAGATCGCCTTCAACGCCAAGTACCTCACCGACGTCTTGAACGTCCTGAGCGCCCGGCAGGTGGCCCTGGAGACCAACAGCCCCTCCAGCCCCGGGCTCCTGCGCCCCGTCGGACAGGACACGTACATTCACGTGATCATGCCTATGTTCGTTCAGTGGTGATGCAGGCGGTTTAGACGTGGCATTCTTTGCACGGGGGGACGGAGGAACCCCGCCCGATCTTCAGCATGGGGATTGATCTCCGGTTATCGGCAGATCCGCAATTCAGGCGCTCTTGTTTACTGTAGTTAAGACAAAGGTCAGCCTGGATGCTCTTCGACATCAAAAGCTGGGTGCCGGCACCATTCCTGAATAGTTGGTTCTT
>ORJL010284619.1_pt1 | contig 11416 bp, 10 predicted proteins | sample 1779941 | NCBI WGS metagenome assembly ORJL01 (sample SAMEA104232317, study PRJEB22302) | groundwater metagenome | biome: forest; feature: aquifer; material: groundwater | place: USA | collected 2011-08-07 | depth 5.8 m | reverse complement strand
GTGCCCTTGAACTCCTCGAAAATCACGTCATCCATGCGGCTGCCGGTGTCGATCAGCGCCGTAGCCAGAATGGTGAGCGAGCCGCCTTCTTCGACGTTGCGCGCCGCGCCGAAAAAGCGCTTGGGACGCTGCAAGGCATTGGCATCGACGCCGCCGGTGAGCACTTTGCCGGAGGCAGGCACCACGGTGTTGTAGGCGCGCGCCAGGCGCGTGATCGAGTCGAGCAGGATGACCACGTCGCGCTTGTGTTCGACCAGGCGCTTGGCCTTTTCGATGACCATCTTGGCGACCTGGACGTGGCGCGTGGCCGGCTCGTCGAAGGTCGAGGCGATGACCTCGCCCTTGACGGTACGGGTCATCTCGGTGACTTCCTCGGGCCGCTCGTCGATCAGCAGCACGATCAGCGTGACGTCGGGATGGTTGGTGGTGATGGCGTGGGCCACGTGCTGCATCAGCACGGTCTTGCCCGCCTTGGGCGGCGAAACGATCAAACCGCGCTGGCCCTTGCCGATCGGCGCGATCATGTCGATCACGCGGCTGGTGATGTTCTCCTCGCTACGCGTGTCGCGTTCGAGCAGCATGTGCTCGGTGGGGTGCAGCGGCGTCAGGTTCTCGAACAGTATCTTGTGCTTGGAGGCTTCAGGCGACTCGCCATTGACGCGATCCACCTTGACCAGGGCGAAGTAGCGTTCGCCTTCCTTGGGTGAGCGGATTTCGCCTTCGATTGTGTCGCCGGAACGCAGGTTGAAGCGCCGCACCTGGCTCGGGCTGATGTAGATGTCGTCGGTGCTGGCGAGGTAGGACTCTTCGGGCGCGCGCAGGAAGCCGAAGCCGTCGGGGAGGATTTCGAGGACGCCGTCGCCGAAGATGGTTTCGCCCTTTTTCCCCTGGTTCTTCAGCAGGGCGTAAATCAGCTCCTGCTTGCGCAGGCGGTTGGCGCCTTCGATGTTGTTGGCGGCCGCCATCTCCAGCAGTTGGCTGACATGATGGGCTTTGAGCTCGGAAAGGTGCATGGACTACCTGCGCAGGGATGCCGGCGGAAAGCGCCGGAACAGGGAAATCTCGGGGGTGAATTCAGGAATGAATTCGGACGGGGAGGAATCGACTCGGCGGTGGTACGGCTTGGGCGCCGGGTAAGCTGCTGCGGCGGCCCGGAATCAGACTCCGGGCCGAAATGTAACGGGATCAGAGATTGCTGTCAATGAAGGCGGTAAGTTGGGATTTCGACAAGGCGCCGACTTTCTGCGCTTCGACCGCGCCGGACTTGAACAGCAGCAGGGTCGGAATGCCGCGGATGCCGAACTCGCCGGGCACCTTGGGATTGTCGTCGATGTTCAGTTTGGCGACGCGCAGCTTGCCGGAATAATCCTTGGCCACCTCGTCGAGGATGGGCGCGATCATCTTGCAGGGGCCGCACCACTCGGCCCAGAAGTCGACCAGGGTCGGCAGGTTGGCTTCGAGCACCTCGGTCTTGAAAGTGCTGTCAGTGACATGGTGAATGTGTTCGCTCATGAATTCCTCGGGGGGACTTGTTTCGGATCGTTGCATCGGCAGCCTGGCGGCGCGATGGAGAGGGGCGTTTGGTCGCCGCCGGTAGCCAATGCTAGCAAAAAAAATCCATCGTGGCGAACCGGGGCTCGTGCCAATGCGGTGCGGCAATGGTACATTGTCTGGCGAATCCGGAGCCCGACCATGACCTACGTTGTTACCGAATCCTGCATCAAATGCAAGTACACCGATTGCGTGGACGTGTGTCCCGTGGACTGCTTCCACGAGGGGCCGAACTTCCTCGCCATCGATCCCGAGGAGTGCATCGACTGCACGCTGTGCGTCGCCGAGTGTCCGGCCGAGGCCATCTTCGCCGAGGACGACGTGCCCAAGGGCCAGGAGCATTTCATCGCGCTGAATGCCGAACTGGCCAAGGTCTGGCCGGTGATCATCGAGCGCAAGGAACCGCCGGGCGATGCCGACGAGTGGCTGAACAAGCCCGGCAAGCTGGAATTGCTCAAGCGCTGACGTTCTTTCCGGCGTCCATTTCGTTTCGGTTCTGATCTCCTCCTATGTCCGGCAATACTTTTGGTTCGCTGTTCTGCGTCACTTCCTTTGGTGAATCCCACGGTCCGGCCATCGGCTGCGTGGTGGACGGCTGCCCGCCCGGCATGGAGCTGTCCGCGGCCGACATCCAGCACGAACTCGACCGGCGCAAACCCGGCACCTCGCGCCATGTCACGCAGCGACGCGAATCCGACACCGTCGAAATACTCTCGGGCGTGTTCGAGGGGCGCACCACCGGCACCTCGATCGGCCTGCTGATCCGCAACGAGGACCAGCGCAGCAAGGACTACGGCGACATCGCCGAAAAGTTCCGCCCCGGTCACGCCGACTACACCTACTGGCAGAAGTTCGGCATTCGCGACCATCGCGGCGGTGGCCGCGCCTCGGCGCGCGAAACCGCGGTGCGCGTCGCCGCCGGAGCGATCGCGCGCAAGTGGCTGCGCGAGCGCTACGGCGTAACGGTGCGCGCCTGGATGAGCCGCCTGGGCGAGGTCGACATTCCCTTCACCGACGAGGCGGCGATCGACGGCAACCCCTTTTTCGCGCCGGATGCGGCGATCGTGCCCAGGCTCGAGGACTACATGGATGCCTTGCGCAAGGCGGGCGACTCGGTCGGCGCCGAGGTCACCGTGGTGGGCCGCGGCGTGCCGGTGGGCTGGGGCGACCCGGTGTATGACAGGCTCGATGCCGATATCGCCTACGCCATGATGGGAATCAACGCCGTCAAGGGCGTGGAAATCGGTGCCGGCTTTCGCTCGGTGACGCAGAAGGGCAGCGAGCACGGCGACGAACTGACCCCGCAGGGCTTCCTCGGCAACAATGCCGGCGGAATTCTCGGCGGCATCTCCACCGGGCAGGACGTGGTGGCGAAAATGGCGATCAAGCCGACTTCGAGCATTCGCCTGCCGCGCCGGACCATCAACCTGGCCGGCGAACCGACCGAAATTGCCACGCTCGGCCGCCATGATCCCTGCGTCGGCATCCGTGCCACGCCGATTGCCGAGGCCATGCTGGCGCTGGTGCTGATCGACGCCGCCCTGCGTCACCGCGCCCAGTGCGCCGATGTGAGCTGTCCGACGCCGCGTATCCCCGGCAAGGCGCCGGGCCTTGCCTGATAGAATTCGAGCCATATTTCCATTCGTTCTGCAGGTTGAAACCATGCGAGTCGATCACCACGATCTCTACAGCGAATTCCCCGACATGCGCGACGCCATCGATGCCCTGAAGGCCGAGGGTGGTTACATCGGCAGCCTGTTCGGGCGCTACAACCGTCTCACCGGCAAGGTCGAGGACCTCGAGGAACACGACATGCCGGTCGCCGACTTCACCTTCGAAGACATGAAGAAGGCGCGGGTCAAGCTCAAGGACGAGATCTACCACCTGCTGCAGGCCTTCAGGGCCGGCCAGAAGCACAAAGCTTGACCGTCCTGCCTCACGGCCGCCTGGCCGTCTGGTATTTCTGGTATTTCGCGTTCATCGGCGCCTTCCTGCCGTACTTCGCGCTCTACCTGCAATCCATAGGTCTTTCCGCCGGCCGCATCGCGGTATTGATGTCGCTCGGCCAGTTCATGCGCCTGCTGGCGCCCCTGCTCTGGAGCTGGCTGGCCGACAGTGGCGGCAGGCGCGTGCGCATCGTCGTCGTCTCGACCGCAGCCGCGCTGCTGAGCTATTCCGTGGTGTTCCTGACACAGGACTTCGTCGCTCTGCTGATCGGCATGGCGGTCCTGCATTTCTTCTGGAGCGCTTCGTTGCCCCTGGTCGAGGCGCTGACGCTGGGGCATCTGGCCGGCCGACCGGAAGCCTACGGCCGCATCCGGCTGTGGGGCTCGATCGGTTTCATCCTCGCGGTGCTGGGTGTCGGCATGCTGCTCGACGTGGCGCCGATCCAGTCGCAACTCTGGGTCAGTTGGGCGCTGCTGCTCGGCACCCTGGTCAGTGCGCTGCTGCTGAGCGAGGTCAAGGGGCACGCCGGCAGGATTGCCGGACCGATCGGCGCGGTGCTGCGTCAGCGCAAGGTGGTGTTCCTGCTGGCCGCCGCGCTGTTGATGACGGCGGCGCACGGAGCGTTGTATGTCTTCTACTCGATCCACCTGGTGGCGCAGGGCTATGGCAAGACCCTGGTCGGCCTCTTGTGGACCCTGGGCGTGGTCGCGGAAATTTTTGTCTTCCTGCTCATGCCGCGCATTTCGGCACGGGTCTCCATGCGCCGGATCCTGCTTGGCTGCTTTGCGCTGGCCGTGCTGCGCTTCTTGCTGATCGGCTGGGCGGTCGCGTTCGTCGGCATCCTGGTGTTTGCCCAACTGCTGCACGGCGCCAGTTTCGGCGCGCACCACGCGGCTACCATGGCGGCGCTCAATCATTGGTTCGAGCCGGGCCAGCAGGCACGGGCGCAGGCGCTCTACGGTAGCGTTGCCTACGGTGCCGGCGGTCTCGGCGGCGCGTTGCTGGCAGGTGCCCTATGGGAAAGCGCGGGCGCGGCGATCACTTTCAGCGCCATGTCCCTGCTGGCCCTGAGCGGCCTGATTCTGGTCTGGTGGGGCGTTCCGGGCGATGACGACGGCGCGGCTGTGCGATAATTACCGACCCCCGCAGACGCTTTGGAATCATGGCAAAAACGCTTTACGAGAAACTCTGGGACAGCCACGTCGTGCATGTCGAGGACGACGGCACGGCGCTGCTCTACATCGACCGTCACCTGGTGCATGAAGTTACCAGCCCGCAGGCCTTCGAGGGCCTGAAGCTGGCCGGGCGCAAGCCCTGGCGCGTGTCCTCGATTGTCGCGACGGCCGACCACAATACGCCGACTTCGCATTGGGAGCAGGGCATCACCGATCCGGTCTCGCGCCAGCAGGTGGAAACCCTGGATGCCAATATTCGCGAAACCGGCGCGCTGGCTTATTTCCCGTTCAAGGACAAGCGCCAGGGCATCGTCCACGTCGTCGGTCCGGAAAACGGCGCCACGCTGCCCGGCATGACGGTGGTCTGCGGCGATTCGCATACCTCGACCCACGGCGCCTTCGCCTGCCTGGCGCATGGCATCGGCACTTCCGAGGTCGAGCACGTGATGGCGACGCAGTGCCTGCTGCAGAAGAAGTCGAAGACCATGCTGGTCAAGGTCGAGGGCAAAGTCGGCGCCGGCGTCACGGCGAAGGACATCGTGCTGGCCCTGATCGGCCGCATCGGAACGGCGGGCGGCACCGGCCATGCCATCGAGTTCGGTGGCGAGGCGATTCGCGCGCTGTCCATGGAAGGCCGCATGACGGTCTGCAACATGGCGATCGAGGCGGGTGCGCGCGTCGGCTTCGTCGCCGCCGACGACACCACCATCGCCTATCTCAGGGGCCGCAGCTTCTCGCCCAAGGGGGCGGATTGGGACAAGGCGGTAGTCTACTGGCGCACGCTGGTTTCGGATGCGAATGCCCGCTTCGACACGGTGATCGACATGGATGCGCGCCAGATCGTGCCGCAGGTGACCTGGGGCACGTCTCCCGAAATGGTCACCGGCATCGACGGCACGGTGCCGGCGCCCGAGGATTTCAAGGACCCGGTGGAGAGCGAGGGCGTGGCTCGCGCCTTGCAGTACATGGGACTGACGCCGCGCATGCGCATCGACCAGATACCGATCGACAAGGTCTTCATCGGTTCCTGCACCAATTCCCGCATCGAGGACCTGCGCGCGGCGGCCGCCGTCGCCAGGGGGCGGCGGATTGCCGCCACCGTCAAGCTGGCCCTGGTGGTGCCGGGGTCGGGCCTGATCAAGGCGCAGGCCGAAGCCGAGGGCCTGGACAAGGTATTCATCGCCGCCGGCTTCGAGTGGCGCCAGCCCGGTTGTTCCATGTGCCTGGCGATGAACGACGACCGGCTGAATCCCGGCGAGCGTTGCGCATCGACCTCGAACCGCAACTTCGAAGGCCGCCAGGGTGCCGGCGGCCGTACCCACCTGGTCAGTCCGGCGATGGCGGCGGCGGCGGCGATCGCCGGCCGCTTCGCCGATGTTCGTGAATTGTCGTGAGGAGAAAAACCATGTCCCGCATGCTTGTCGCCGTCGTCCTCCTGTTTGCACTGTCCGCCTGCAATACCGTGCAAGGTATCGGCAAGGACATCAAGAAGGGTGGCGAAGCCATCGAGAAGTCGACCAGGTAATGGAAAAGTTCATCAAGCTCGACGGGCTCGTGGCGCCGCTGGATCGAGCCAACGTCGATACCGACGCCATCATCCCCAAGCAGTTCCTGAAGTCGATCAAGCGTTCCGGCTTCGGCCCGAACGCCTTCGATGAATGGCGCTACTTGGATCACGGCGAACCGGGCCAGGATTGCGCAAAGCGGGCCCGGAACCCCAATTTCGTGCTCAACCAGGAGCGCTATCAGGGCGCCTCGATCCTGCTCGCACGCAGCAATTTCGGCTGCGGTTCCTCGCGCGAGCATGCGCCCTGGGCACTGCACGATTTCGGCTTTCGCGCCATCATCGGCGAATCCTTCGCCGACATCTTCTTCAACAACTGCTTCAAGAACGGCCTGTTGCCCATCGTCTTGCCGAAGGACGAGATGGACTCGCTGTTCGGCCTGACGGAGCACTTGCCCGGTTTTCGCCTGGTCGTCGATCTGCCGGCCCAGTTGGTCGTGCGGCCAGATGGACATGCGATCCATTTCGAGGTGGACGTCTTCCGCAAGGAATGCATGCTCAACGGCTGGGACGACATCGGCCTGACCCTGCGCCATGCCGAAAAGATTCGCGAATTCGAGGCGCGCCGCCGCGCCGAGCAACCCTGGCTGTTTGCATAGAGGATTACTGATGAAAGTTTGTGTTCTGCCCGGTGATGGCATCGGACCGGAAATCGTTGCCGAGGCGGTGCGCGTCCTGAACGCACTCGACCTGCCGATCGAGATGGAAGAGGCCCTGCTCGGCGGCTGTGCCGTGGATGCCACCGGCGACCCTTATCCGAATGCGACCCAGAAACTGGCCCAGGCCGCCGACGCGGTGCTGCTCGGTGCCGTGGGCGGCCCGCAATGGGACAACAATCCGCGTGAGCAGCGCCCGGAGCGCGGCCTGCTGGGCATCCGCAAGCAGCTCGGGCTGTTCGCCAACCTGCGCCCGGCGATCCTCTATCCCGAACTGGCCAATGCGTCGAGCCTCAAGCCGGAAGTGGTGGCCGGCCTCGACATCCTGATCGTGCGCGAACTCACCGGCGACATCTATTTCGGCCAGCCGCGCGGCATCGAGATGCGCAACGGCGAACGCTTCGGCTTCAACACCATGCATTACACCGAGAGCGAAATCCGCCGCATCGTCCGCGTCGCCTTCGACGCGGCACGCAAGCGCAGGCGCAAGGTCTGCTCGGTGGACAAGATGAACGTGCTCGAATGCACCCAGTTGTGGCGCGACGTGGCGACCGAAACGGCGAAGGAATACCCCGATGTCGAGCTGTCGCACATGCTGGTCGACAACGCGGCGATGCAACTGGTGAGGAATCCCAAGCAGTTCGACGTCATGGTCACCGGCAACATGTTCGGCGACATATTGTCGGACGAGGCCTCCATGCTGACGGGATCGATCGGCATGCTGCCGTCGGCCTCGCTCGATGCCAACAACAAGGGGCTTTACGAGCCTTCGCACGGGTCGGCGCCGGACATTGCCGGCAAGGGCGTCGCCAATCCGCTGGCGACCATACTTTCCGCGGCCATGATGCTGCGCTACACTTTCGCCAACGAGGCGGCGGCGCAGCGGATCGAGGCCGCCGTGAAGAAAGTCCTGGCGCAGGGTTTCCGTACCGGCGATATTTTCGAACCCGGCATGAAGCGGGTCGGCACCCGCGAAATGGGCGACGCCGTGCTGGCGGCAATGTAATTCGACAACGAGAGATTGATCATGAAGCGTGTGGGTCTGGTGGGTTGGCGGGGTATGGTGGGTTCGGTCCTGATGCAGCGCATGCGTGAGGAGAACGACTTCGCCCTCATCGAGCCGGTGTTCTTCACCACCTCGAACGTCGGCGGCAGGGCGCCCGAGTTCGCCGCCGGCGCGCCCGTGCTGAAGGACGCGAAGAACATCGACGAGTTGAAGCAGCTCGACATCATCATCAGCTGCCAGGGCGGGGATTACACCACCGAGGTGTTTCCCAAGCTGCGCGCGGCCGGCTGGGACGGGCACTGGATCGACGCGGCTTCGAGCCTGCGCATGAAGGACGACTGCGTGATCATCCTCGATCCGGTGAATCTGGACGTGATCGAGAATAGCCTGGCCAAGGGCGGCCGCAACTGGATCGGCGGCAATTGCACCGTCAGCCTGATGATGATGGCGCTGGGCGGACTGTTCAAGGCCGGGCTGATCGAATGGATGACCTCGATGACCTACCAGGCGGCATCCGGCGCGGGGGCGCAGAACATGCGCGAGCTGCTGGCGCAAATGGGCGAGACGCATCGGGTGGTGAAGAACCTGCTCGACGATCCCGCTTCGGCCATTCTCGACATCGACCGCGAAGTCGCTGGCATCCTGCGCGACGAGGGCTTCCCCACCGCCAACTTCGGCGTGCCGCTGGCGGGCTCGCTGATACCGTGGATCGACAAGGACCTGGGCAACGGCCAGAGTCGCGAGGAATGGAAGGGGCAGGCCGAAACCAACAAGATCCTGGGTCGCGGCGCGGCACCGATTCCGGTCGATGGGCTGTGCGTGCGGATCGGCGCCATGCGTTGCCATTCCCAGGCGCTGACCATCAAGCTGAGCCGGGATGTACCGCTGGACGAGATCAATGCGATCCTGGCCGGGCACAACGACTGGGTCAAGGTGGTGCCGAACCAGCGCGAGGTGACGCTGCGGGAGCTGACCCCCACGGCCGTGACGGGAACCCTGAGCGTTCCGGTCGGGCGGCTGCGCAAGCTGAGCATGGGGCCGCAATACCTTTCCGCGTTTACCGTGGGGGATCAGTTGCTCTGGGGAGCTGCCGAACCTCTGCGTCGCATGTTGCGCATCCTGTTGCATTGATGTCGCGCCAAGGACACGTCCGGAATGTCATGGGGAAGTTGAGCTTGCATCGCTAACACCATGATGTTATTTTAGTTACGGTCGCTGCGCCTGATGCCGTTTGCCTTGGTATCGGCCTTTGCTGAAACTTTGAATCGAAAACATGCCACAGAGCCCGTCGGGAGTCACAGTGCCCAATACTGCCAAGCGAAATCCTTTCAAGGCCACCGTTATCGCGGCGGCGCTTGCCGTCCTGCCCCTGGCGACATACGCTGCCGGGCTCGGGAAGATCACCGTGCTGTCCGCCCTGGGTCAGCCGCTCAAGGCCGAGCTCGAGGTGACGGCCAGCAGCGACGAAGCGCCGTCCCTGGTCGCCAAGGTTGCAGCCGTCGAAGCCTTCCGCCAGGCGGGCATCGAGTATTCACCCGTGCTGGGCGGCCTGCGCTTTTCGCGCGACATCAAGGAGCGCGGGGGGCGGCGTTACGTCGAGATAAGCACTGATCGCCCCCTCAACGAACCCTTCATCGACATGCTGGTCGAATTGAGTTGGGCGTCCGGGAGGCTGGTCCGCGAATACACCTTCCTGCTCGATCCTCCGGATCTGGCGGCCAAGGCGCCTCCCGTGCCGGTTTCGGCTCCCGAGGTACGCAGTGCACCGGCAATGGCCAAGCCTGTTGACAAGCCCGCGCTGGCACCGGCACCGGCGGAAGCGCGGCCGATCGTCGACAGCCGTCCCGCGGTTTCCGCAGCGCCAGCCGCAAAGGCGGTGGCAAGGCCCGATTCCGGCGGCACGCGCACCGTTGCCCGCGGCGATACCCTGGGCAAGATCGCGGCGCAATCCATGCCGGCGGGTGTCAGCCTCGATCAGATGCTGGTTTCCCTGTTCCGCAGCAACAAGGATGCGTTCGACGGCGGCAACATGAACCGCCTCAAGGCGGGCAAGATACTGTCGATCCCCGATGCGGAGACGGCGCGCCAGGTATCCGCAAGCGAGGCGCGCAAGGAAGTCGTGGCCCAGTCGGCCGACTTCAATGCCTATCGCCAGCGTCTCGCCGCCGCCGCCGCCGCGGAACCGGCGCGCGAGCAGGGGCCGAAGCAAGCCGTCACCGGCAAGATCGCGCCGAAGGTGGAAGACAAGGCACCGGCGCCAAGCGGCAAGGACAAGCTGGAAGTATCCCGTACCGAAGCCGCCAAGGATGCCAAGGGCAAACCGCTGCAGGGCAGGATTGCGGCGCTGGAAGAGGACCTGGTATCGCGTGACCGGGCGCTCAAGGAAGCCGGCAGCCGCATTGCCGAACTGGAGAAGAATCTCACCGACCTGAAGAAGCTCGCCGAGCTCAAGACTCAGACGGGTGCGGCCATGCAGAAGGCCGCCCAGGCAGCGAAGCCGGCTGCGCCCGAGGCGAAGAAGCCGGAGCCGGTGCCTGCTGCCCCAGTCGCCGCCAAACCGGCTGAAGCGCCAAAGCCGGCCGAAGCCGCCAAGCCAGCCGAAGCCGCCAAGCCTGCCGAGGCTCCGAAGCCGACGGATGCGGCGAAACCTGCTGAAGGCGGGAAGCCCGCAGATCCGGCGAAGCCGCCACCGCCGAAGAAGAAACCTGTCACGCCGCCCCCGCCCCCGCCTGAACCCGATTTCATCGAGGAGAACGCACCGCTGGTGTTTGGCGGTGGTGCTTTGCTCGCCGCACTGTTCGGCTGGCTGGGGATTTCCGCATATCGCAAGAAGCGCGCCGCCAAGTCCGAGTTTGCCGCGCCCATTGCCGAAACCGACCTTTCGGCGCATTCCGTGTTCAGCAGCACCACCATCGCGCCGCCTTCGAGCGATCAGGAGTCGAGCCAGTTCAGCACCACCGGCATGGGCATGGCGGTGACGCAGGAGTCGGTCGATCCGGTGGTCGAGGCAGATACCTTCCTCGCCTTCGGCCGCGATGCGCAGGCTGAGGAGATTCTCCTCGACGCGATCAAGACAGACCCGCAGCGGCAGGCGATTCCGGTTCGCATGAAATTGCTCGAGATCTATTCGGGACGCAAGGATGCGGCCAAGTTCGAATCCGTGGCGAAGGAAGTTCAGGGCCTGACCGGCGGCAGCGGCGAGGTCTGGGAGAAGGTCGTCACCATGGGCGCCGCCCTTGATCCCGGATCGGCCCTCTACTCGGGAGGCGCCGCCCCGCCCGGCGAGGCACCGGACATGGATGCGACGACGATCCTGCACACCGATACCCAGGTTACGGCACCGATTGCCGAGCCTGTCGCGGCGCCGGTGGCGGAGGTCGTGGCGGAAGTCACCTCGGCCGGACTGGATTTCGACCTCGATATCGGCACGACGGCTCCGGCCGCCGCGGCCGAGCATGCTCCTGCAGCAGTGCCGGAATCCGCGGGCCTCGATTTCGACCTCGATCTGGGCGCTTCG
>ORJL011831666.1_pt1 | contig 11417 bp, 8 predicted proteins | sample 1779941 | NCBI WGS metagenome assembly ORJL01 (sample SAMEA104232317, study PRJEB22302) | groundwater metagenome | biome: forest; feature: aquifer; material: groundwater | place: USA | collected 2011-08-07 | depth 5.8 m | reverse complement strand
CCCGAGGGCCGCAAGCGCCGCCGCCCGGTCGAGACCGACCTCTTCAGTCTGCCGTTGTTCCACCAGCCAAAGTCAGGAGGCGGACCGTGAAATACGCCGACCTCGTCAAGACCATCAACTTCGCGAATCGGAAACTGCTGGGGCGTGCCGCTGCCGCCGTCAATGAATCCCTCGTCATCCGCAACTGGCTCATCGGCGCTTACATCGTGGAGTTTGAGCAAAACGGTGAGGATCGGGCGAGATATGGGGCGCGTTTGTTGGAGAGACTAGCGACGGATTTGGGCGAACGGAACATGAAGGGGCTCGACGACCCTCGTATCTTGCGGGACTGCAGGACCCTTTACCGGCTTTATCCCCAGATGCGCGGGACACTGTCCCGCGAATTCGTGGCCGACCTCCCCGCTCGTTCTGAGATTGGACAGACGCTGACCGACGCATCCACCGGAAAGTCCGACACCCCTGCAATTCGCGGGACAGTGTCCCGCAAATCACCCGCACCCCTCTCGCCGCAGCTCGCGCTCCAATTCTCCTGGAGCCAATTGCAGGAACTTATCCGCCTCGACGACCCGTGGAAGCGGACCTTTTATGAAACCGAATGCCTCAAAGGTCAGTGGTCTGTCCGTCAGCTTCAGCGGCAGATCGGATCGCTGCTCTACGAGCGCACCGGATTGTCCAAAGACAAGGAGAGCGTCGTTCGTCGCGCACACGGTCAGGAGCCTCGGGAAACCGTGCAGGAACTCCTCCGGGACCCCTACGTGCTGGAATTCACCGGTCTCGCCCAGCGCCCCGCCTACAGCGAGAGCGATCTGGAATCCGCGCTCCTCAACCATCTCCAGTCCTTCCTCCTCGAACTGGGCGCTGGTTTTTGCTTCGAGGCACGGCAAAAGCGCATCACGGTCGCCAACAAGCACGATTACATTGACCTTGTCTTTTACCACAGGCGCTTGCGTTGCCATGTGCTGCTCGACCTCAAGGTACGCCCCTTTCGCCACACCGATGCTGGGCAGATGAATTTCTACCTCAACTGGTGGAAGGCCAACGCGCTCGAACCGGGGGACCAAGCACCCGTAGGCATCCTCGTCTGTAGCGACCGTGACCGTACCGAGGTCGAATTCGCCACGGCTGGCATGGACAATCAGCTTTTCGTCTCCCGCTACCTCATGGCACTGCCAGCCGCAGAACAGCTTCAGCGCTTCCTTGAAGCCGACCGCGCCCGCATCGAGGCACTCACCGACCGCAGTTCGTCCGAGCCCGCACTCACAGCAAAGAGCCCGGTGGTCAAGCCCGCCCGGAAAAAGTAGCTGCCCATGACCCCTTCAGCCGTCAGCCTTCAGCCTTTTGCCTTGAAAAACGCCCCCGCGCTCATCGAGCGGCTCCTACCTGTCCAGAAACTCTCCGCTGAGGCTTACAAGGAGCAGATGGCGGGGAGCGCTAAGACACTAACCGCGCTCGGTTCCTACTGGAAGGGCCGCAAGCCGCTTATTCTGAACAAAGCCTGCATCCTTGGCTGCCTCCTGCCGGCTTCGGACAACCCGAAGCGCGATCTTGAAATCTTCGAGAAACTCATGGCGATGGATGATGAATCCTTCGTCGCCCGATGGCCTCGCCGTCCGAAGCCTCGTGAGATTCTTGCCAAGCGCACCATTGCGCGCATCGCTGACTACTTCGTTGCCGACCCACCAATGCTCCTGCCATTGTCCGCTCCCGTGGATTGGTCCAAGGCGGAATTGGAGAACGTGAAGATCCAGTGGCGTGACGACATCTCTGAGTTGCAGCGTCGCCAGATTGAAGCGCAGATGCTCCCCGTAGAGCCATACCGCAAACGCGTCGAAACGGCCAACCGTCCCGAGGAGGTCATGGACACTGTTCACGTCCACATTTGGGAGGCGGTAAATGCTCACCTTGGCACGAGCGCGCATTCGTTCCCTGAGCTGGTCGAGCAACTAGGGATTATGCGATTCGGACATCGACCCCGTGTTGCCGACACTTTCTGCGGAGCGGGTCAGATCCCGTTCGAAGCCGCCAGACTGGGATGCGACGTCTACGCGTCAGACCTTAACCCGATCGCGTGCATGCTAACTTGGGGGGCGTTTAACGTCGTTGGCGGCACAAAGGACAGTCGCGCCAGGCTGGAACACGATCAGCATCGGCTGGCAGAGCGCGTCCAAACGGAGATCGATGCGCTCGGCTTTGAAACGGATGGACGGGGCTGGCGAGGCAAGGTGTATCTCTATTGCGTGGAAGTCCGGTGCCCTCAATCAGGCTGGATGGTGCCCCTCATTCCCTCGCGAATTGTGAGCAAAGGATACAGCGTGATCGCAGAACTTACACCCGATCCCGTCCGCAAGCGTTACGACATCCACATCCGCTCGAATGTCAGTGCATCTGAACTTGCCAGTGCCGCCCAAGGTACCCTGCGGACTGACGGGCGTGGGCAGGATCCATACATGGTCCACACCGTTGACGGTATCGAGTTACGCACGAAGGTCTCCACCCTTCGGGGTGACTATAAAACAGACGACGGTTCCAACGGCAACCGCCTTCGCCTTTGGGCCAAATCCGATTTCTTGCCTCACCCGGGCGACGTCTTTCAAGAGCGGCTTTTCGCTGTGCAATGGATGCGGCCAAGACCGGGTGGCCGAAGTCACGAGTATGAATTCCGTTCCGTGACAGGCGACGACATCGCGCGGGAGCAGAGCGTCGCAGAATTCGTCGGATCGCACCTGGCTGAGTGGCAGGACAATGGCTGGCTACCGGACATGCGCATCGAACCTGGCGACAAGACCGACGAGCCGATCCGCACACGCGGTTGGACGCACTGGCATCACCTTTGGAACCCGAGACAGTTGGCGTCGCTTGGAATTATTCGAAAGAACCTATCTAGCGCCGCGCTGGCGGTGGTCTTTGCTGGCATCTTGGATCATTCAAGTAAGCTTGGTGGGTGGACCACCTCAAGCGCAAGGATGTCCAAGGATGGATTGAACCGACAGATCGGCGGTGCACAGAATGTGACAACACATGTGTTCTACAACCAGGCGCTTAACACCCTATACGTCTATGGATGCCGGTCCACAGTCGACCTTTTTGAGGTCTTAAAAAAGAAAATCAAACACGCACCGATCGCCCGCCGCGCAGAGGTAAGTTCGATCAATTCGGGCGATCTCCAGGCTCTCAGCGACATTTTCATCACCGACCCTCCCTACGGAGATGCGGTCAACTACCACGAAATTCTAGAGTTCTTCATCGCATGGTTGCGAAAGAACCCTCCGCCCGAGTTTGCGAACTGGGTCTGGGACAGTCGCCGGGTGCTCGCCATTAAGGGCGAGGACGAAGATTTCCGCCGCGGGATGGTTGCCGCCTACAAACGAATGGCCGAATGCATGCCGGACAACGGCATTCAGGTCATCATGTTCACTCACCAATCCGGGAGCATCTGGGCGGACATGTCGAATATCGTCTGGGCCTCCGGTTTGCAGGTTACTGCCGCATGGTATGTGGTCACGGAAACCGAAAGTGCTCTGCGCACAGGCAGCAACGTGAAAGGCACCGTGCTGCTCGTTCTCCGGAAGCGCCAGGGGACCCAGAAGACTACCCGCGACGAGCTTGCGTGGGAAATTCAGGAGGAGGTCGAGAAGCAGATTCGTGATCTCACCGGCCTGAACCAGGAAGCGAAGGGCCTTTACCGGGACGAGAACGTGTTCGAGGACGCCGACATCCAGATGGCCGGTTACGCCGCCGCCCTGCGCGTGCTTACCCGCTATGCGATCATTGACGGCCGCGACATGACTGCGGAAGCCATTCGCCCCCGCGTGAAGGGCGAGACGACCTTTGTGGACGGCCTGATCGCCTTCGCCGTGGACACCGCCAACCAGTGCCTCGTCCCGCAAGGCATCCCCGAGCGGGACTGGAAGGAATTCACCGGCGCGGAACGGTTCTACCTCAAGTTGCTTGACCTCGAAGCCAAGGGCCTCAGGACTCTGGACAACTACCAGAACTTCGCCAAGGCATTCAAGGTCCGTGACTTTCACGCTCTCATGGGTAACCAGAAGGCCAACGAGGCGCGGTTACGCAGCGCCGTCGAGTTTGGCAAAGACGAAATGGGCGAGGGTTCGGAACTCCATAAATCCGCCCTCCGCGCCGTTCTCTACGCCGTCATGGAGCTGGCGAAGAACGTGGACGGCAACGACGTCCTTGCCCACCTCATGCTCAATGTGCCGGACTATTATTCGAACCAAACGCAGCGCGAGCGCATCGTCGAAATTGCCGACTACCTGGCGAAGAAACTCGAGACTCTCCGCCCCGAAGAAGCCAGCGCCGCCCGAGTTCTGCGCGAGATGGTGAAGAACCAGCGGCTGGGATGAGGAACAGCACCGTCTGACATGAACAGTCACTATTTCAGCGATCGGGAGAAAGGCCCTCGTCCGAGGACTGGGGAAACGATTGACCACGTCGTCTGGGACGCGATAGCCGCAATCGTACAATCATTGGTGGCAGACGGCTCCTTCGGCGTCGCTTTCCCGTGGGTGTGCCCCGACGGATCAGGTGTCGTCGGGACAAACGACGGCCAATGGCTCGCCGTACTGAAGGTGGAGCATCCTGACATCGAATGGCCCTGCCGTTCTGATGTGACACCAGCAACGCTGGCAGTTCTCGACCTGATAGAATTCACCTATCACAACGTCGGCAAACCAGAACCGAGGCACTATCACGAACATTTCCATCACAACCACCTAACCTTTGATAAGAACGCTGGCAGGGCGGAGTTCCGCCAGAGAATCAATCAACTCTTCGCCCGAAGCGGCTTGGCTTACGAACTCGGTTCTGATGGAATGGTCGTGCGCCTGGCACCGACGATTTTGCGGGAGACACTCCAAACCACAACGTTCCAAACCGGGGATAGCACGCTGAACTCAATGTTGGAGTCCGCCAGGTTGAAGTTCCTCAATCCAGATCCGCAAGTCCGGAGAGAGGCGCTGGAGAAATTATGGGATGCGTGGGAGCGCATTAAAACTATCGAAGTGGGCGCCGACAAGAAGGCGCAAGTGAGGATGCTGTTGGATAAAGCCGCGCCAGAAGCCAGCTTCCGCGCCCTGATCGAGCGGGAAGCGAGGGAGTTGACCGAAATCGGGAACAACTTCCTAATTCGGCACAGTGAAACCGATCGGACTCCTATCGGCACTGACCAGCATGTGGACTATCTGTTCCACCGCTTATTTGCGATGATGTGGATGATTCTCAACACCCGGGGCACGTAGTTCTGACTGTCTTATGAGTACATCTTTGCCACCGCCAACCCTTGAGGAACTCGAACAGTGGAAGGGGACCGAGGAGGGACAGTTCTTTGAACGCAAGTCAGCCTTTCACGGTGACCCGCACAACAAGCGCCCTCGCAATGCGAGAGACGTGGCCTGGGACGTGGCCGAAACGCTCGCCGCGATGGCGAACGCGGACGGCGGGGATCTGATCGTCGGTCTCGAAAATGACGGCACGGTGACCGGGGTGCCAGTCCCCGACAACAGGCTGCCGCCGATTCTCACCGCCCACCAGAGCCGAACCTATGTCAATCCACCGGTTCCGGCGCGCTTGCGGGACCTGCGCACGGCCGACGGCCATCGCCTCCTGCATTTTACGGTGGACTGGAGTCCCAGCGTCCACCAACTTGCCGACAGTCGTTACCTTCTGCGTGTCAAGGACGCGAACGCGCCGTTCCCTGCTGATCAGATCGCCGCGCTTAAGGCCGCCAAGAGTCAAGGCCTGTGGGAGCGTTCCTTTCCGCTGGGTGGCGCGCTGAGTGACCTGGACGACGCTTTGCTCGCTTCGGTCGCCCCGGCCTCCTGGGGCACCCGAAAGCCAATTGAGATCCTGCAGGAACGGGGGTTGGTCGTTGACCGCGGCGGTGTGTTGATCCCGACACTCGCCACATTGCTCCTCTTCGGCAAGACTCCATCGAGGTGGCACCCGCGTTGCGGGATTGACTTCGTCCGCTGGAAAGGCACGGAACGAAAGCATGGCCCAGAACTGAACGTGGTCAAACGCTTCCCCATCGAAGCCCCGCTCGCAATTCTCATCCGCAAGGCTTATGAGGTCATCCAACCGCAGATTCCGGAGCGGCAAAACCTGCAGGACCTATTTTTCACCGAGAAGCTGCAATACCCGGCGTTCGCCTGGCAGGAAACCATCGTAAACGCCGTGGCTCACCGTGATTACGGTATTCAGGGCGCGGGGATTGAGGTCTGGATCTTCGACGACCGGTTGGAGGTTCGTAGTCCTGGCCTGCCACCGGCCCCCGTGACGGTGGAGGCATTAAGCCGCCGGCAGCACTTACACGTATCACGTAATCCGCTAATGGTGCGGGTCTTGGTCGAACTGGGCTTCATGCGTGAACTTGGTGAGGGCATCCCCAGGATGTTCGACGAAATGGAACGGGCCGGTTACTACCCGCCCACCCTCAGCATCACCGGTGGGATGAGTTTCCAGGTCACGTTGCGCAACCAACCCATTTACGACCGGGCCACGGTTGGATGGTTACGACAGTATGAGCCGCTGGCGCTGAGCCTTGACCAGCAACGTATCCTGGCGTCCGCCCACGCTCATGGGGACACCTTCACCAGTCGTGATGTGCAGAGTCTCCTGAAAACGGACATCTATGGGGCCTCGGCGCTAATCAAGGATTTGATTCGGAAGGGTGCCACCAAGTCCGCTTCGAAGGGGGGGCGGCTTTACCGAGTTCAGCAACCGCTGCAGGTGCGAGCCGACATGCCTTCTCAGTTGGCGAGAGTTTTGCCGGTCCTCAATCGGTCCGGCCATCTCCGGAATCACGATCTCCAAAGCGAGTTGCACCTGACGCGTATTACCGCAAGCCGGGCGCTCAAGGAATGGGTTGAGGGTGGTTGGCTTGGAAAGCCGACTAAGCGTGGACGCGGAGCGCTCTATACCCCCGGCCCACGTTTATTGAATCAGCCTCAAATTGCATCCGCCAAGTCTGAGATTGATGCAATTCGCTCTGAGGATGATGCAATTCCACGCCAAACATGATGCCCACCATCGCCCAGTCGTTGGCCGTGAGAACCATCCAATCCCATGGGCAGCCCAGCCAACGTGATGGGAATTGTAAGCATAACGCCGCGCATAAAACAGCGGCTATGCTCATTTCTATGCGCAGTGCGCATAAAACGCGCATAAAACGGTCAAACCCCGTCGGAAGTCGGCCATTGACTCACTCTCAAATTGCATCTTCCGCGCTTGAGGCTGATGCAATTCCGGTCGATCCTTCGGCGCATTTTGCGCCTTATCGCGGCCCCTTCAGCCTTCAGCCTTCAGCCCTCAGCCTTTCCCCATGAACCGTTTCTCCTCCCGCCGCCAGCGGCTTGATCACGCGTTCCTATCCAGGAAGCTCGCGGGTGCCAAGTCCTACCGCCGCATTGCGGGCTACTTTCGCAGTTCCATCTTCGAACTCGTCGGGGAGGAAATCGGCGACATCCCGAAAGTCCAGATCGTCTGCAACAGCGAACTCGACGCCGCTGACGTGGTCGTGTCCAAGCACGTCCGCGAAACGGCCCTGAAAGAGCGGTGGAACGAAGCCCCCGCCGAGGTCGAAGCCCTCTTGCACAAGGATCGTTACCGCAAGCTCCACGACTTGCTCACCAGCGGCCGCGTCGAAATCCGCGTCGTCCCCAAAGACCGCGTCTTCATCCATGGCAAGGCTGGCGTCATCGAGGCGGCAGACGGTTCCAAGACCTGCTTCCTCGGCTCGATTAACGAGACCAAAAGCGCCTTCGCCCAGAATTACGAAATCCTGTGGGAAGACCCGTCGCCCGAAGGTGTCGCTTGGGTGGAGGAGGAGTTCGAGGCGCTCTGGAGAGACTCCTACCCGTTGCCCGACGCCATCGTCGAGGAGATCAACCGCGTCGCCAACCGCGTCGAGATTCACTTTGGCGACCTCCAGCCCGCCGAACTCCCGGGCGCGGCCCTGGCCGAAGCGCCCATCTATCGCGGCGGCGAGCAACTCCAGTCGTGGCAGCGCGCGTTCGTCACCCTGTTTCTTAAACACCGCGAGACCTATGGCAAGGCCCGCTTGCTCCTGGCCGATGAAGTCGGCGTTGGCAAGACCTTGTCGCTTGCCGCCAGCGCCATGATCTCCGCATTGCTCGATGACGGGCCGGTTCTCATCCTGTGCCCCTCGACGCTCACGTTCCAGTGGCAGGTCGAGTTGAACGACCGCCTCGGCATCCCCAGCGCCGTCTGGGCGTCCGGGCAGAAAGTCTGGATTGATCCTCGCGGCCACACCATCAAGACCCGGGGCGCCGAGGATATCACGCACTGCCCGTTCCGTATTGCCATCGTCTCGACCGGCTTGATCTTCCACGCCTCGGACGAACGGCGCTTCTTGTTGGAGCGGAAATTCGGTACCCTCGTTCTGGACGAAGCGCACAAAGCCCGTCGGCGCGGCGGTCTGGGCGACAACAAGGAGGAGCCGAACAACCTGCTCGACTTTATGCTGCGCATCGGCTCGCGCACCAGGAATCTCCTGCTCGGCACCGCCACGCCCATCCAGACCAAAGTCCAGGAGCTGTGGGATCTGCTGCGCATCCTGAACTCTGGTGCCGATTTCGTCTTGGGCCGCGAAGCCATGAGCATGTGGGTGAACATGCAGCGTGCTTTGCCGGTGGTCAAAGGCGAGCAAATTCCGCTCGACGAGCGTGACGGCTGGGAATGGCTGCGCAACCCACTCCCGCCCGGCGACGAGGAACCGCTCGTCGCCAACCTGCGTCTGCAGCTCGGCATTCCCGCCAACACCTTCTTCACCGACAAGGGCTTCGGCTCGCTGGAGTTCTTCGCGCAGCAATCGGTCCTCCAGACGTTGTCGCCGGGCTTCTATCCCCAGCACAACCCGATCGTCCGGCACACCGTCCTGCGTCGCCGCCGGACGCTGGAAGAGGCGGGCCTGCTCGAACGTGTCGCGGTCGAAATCCATCCCGCTCCCGACGCCTCCTCGACCGCGTACCCCGGCGTGCATTTTGACGGGCTCGGCCTCCTTACCAACCATCCGTTCGACCTCGCTTACCAAGCCGCCGAGGGTTTCACCGCCGCGCTGCAGCATCGCACCAGGGCGGCTGGGTTCATGAAGTCACTTTTGCTCCAGCGCATCTGCTCCAGCTTTGCCTCTGGTCGCAGCACGGCCACCAAAATGTTGCGGCGCGAATTGCTTGAAGATGAGGATGAGGCCGCTTTGCTGCTTGAACCGCTGAGTTCCCTCACCCCCATCGAGGCTGGCCACCTCCGCACCATCGTCGAGGAACTGTCCCGCCCTGAGGCGACGACCCCAAACTCGCCGCCGTCCGCTACTTCCTCACCGAACACCGGACCGAGGGCAAAACGTGGCTCGAACACGGCTGCATCGTCTTCAGTCAGTATTACGACACCGCCTACTGGGTCGCCGCCGAACTCGCCAGGACGCTCCCCGGCGAACCGGTTGCCGTCTATGCTGGCACGGGTAAGAGCGGCATGTTCCGTGGCGAGGAGTTCGCCTCCATTCAGCGTGAGGAGATCAAGAAGGCCGTCAAGGAGCGCCGCGTGCGGTTGGTGGTCGCCACCGACGCCGCGTGCGAGGGGTTAAACCTCCAAACGCTCGGCACGCTCATCAATCTGGACTTGCCATGGAATCCGTCGCGGCTGGAACAGCGCCTCGGTCGCATCAAACGCTTCGGCCAGGCGCGGCGCTCCGTGGACATGCTCAACCTCGTCTATCACGACACCCAGGACGAGAAGGTGTATCGGGTTTTGTCACGCCGGTTGAAGGACAAGTTCGACATCTTCGGCGGCCTTCCCGACACCATCGAAGACGATTGGATCGAATCGGAGGAGCGTCTCGATGCGATGATGAACGAGTACATCCATCTCCGTCAGAAAGCCCGGGACGTCTTCGAACTCCGTTACAAGGAAACCATCGATCCCGACAAGAACCGTTGGGAGCTATGTTCTCGTGTGCTGGCCAGGAAGGATGTGGTGGAGAAAATGTCGGAGTCGTGGTGAAGCCCCACCCTGCCCGCTTTGGAGTCTGTCGGTCAAACCTTGCCCTCGGACCCAATCGCGTCAAGGACTCTGAGTCCGTCTCTCACTCGTCTCTCTTCGGTCTTCTTCGCGCTGTCCCACTTGGCCGACTCACGGTGGGCTGACTCTAAGATTCAGTCATCGTAACACGGTACTGCATAGTAACATGGCCGCTGTTACCGTGCGGGACTTGGGTTTAACCAAGCCAAGACCGTTCGGCGGAATCATGGTCCGTTTTCATCTGGGGGAGAGTCCCGTCCAGTTGCGCGACGCGGGACCCCTGTAGGCGTGGCGCATCTACTCACTCCGGTGCAACCCATTCGGAACCCCGCAAGTTGCGCGGGACTGTGCGATCAGCTCTCGTCCCACGTCCTTTTGGAACTCTTGGGTGTCCGTGACACCGGGACCGCTGGGGTAGCGTCCCTCGCTTCGAGGAGCGCGTTGGCACGCCCAAGCCGCAGCTCGAGTTCGTGGGCCTTCCCCACAGCCGTCGCGAGAGCAGCCTGTGCGTGCGCGAGGCTGCGTAACGCCCCTGGTTTCGGTGCGCGAAGCTCCCCCAAGCCCGTCCGGCTCGTTGAAGTTCTTCGTCGGCATCCGCACTCACATGGCTCGATGCCGGCTCGGCGAGCGACCTAACCTGCTCAGCCGTGGCCATCCCCTCACGGCATTCTTTCTCCACGCGATAGTCCCACCCTTCGCGACGTGGACTGAACTGACGGGCAGTTTTGCCACGACGTCGGCAGGATGACGAGGCCGAGCCAAAAAACCTCGGCGAGACGTCCGGCACCACCTCGTCAAATATCCGTTATCACGGATAAACCCATTTTATCTTGTTTAAGCGATAAAGTCGTTTCGCCCACCTGCACGATATGACCGAAATTCCTGTCAAGACGCCCATGCAGCTCGGGGCCGGCGCAAGAGCCGGCCCGGCCGAGAATGCCGTTTCGACGATCGAGTCGCAAACCGGGCGAGTAGGTGTCGTTCGTCTGTTCAACCTAATTTCAGCTCTCGACGTCGAATTCGTGCTACGCGCGCGCAGGAAACGGGTTCACGACCTAGAATGGTGAACTACTAAGCGCGAATTCTCCGACTCTACCCCGCGAAGCCCGAGCGGCGAAGAGCGTTCCTCCGCCAACATCAGACGGACTAACCCACCGCTGCTCCCATTGCGCTCGGCTACAGGCCAGTCGCCGATTTCTCAGCCTGAGGCGAGACTTTTTGAGGCTTAATTCGAAGTTGCGTTCAAGACGAGACTAATGGTAGATTCTGCGCATGGCCAGACCACGAAGAATCGACCCGCAACTCGTTCGGAAAGCCCTGGAGGTTTCCCAGCAAACCCAGGATTGTCAGGAATTGCGCGAAGCCTT
>ORJL011219401.1_pt1 | contig 11417 bp, 8 predicted proteins | sample 1779941 | NCBI WGS metagenome assembly ORJL01 (sample SAMEA104232317, study PRJEB22302) | groundwater metagenome | biome: forest; feature: aquifer; material: groundwater | place: USA | collected 2011-08-07 | depth 5.8 m | reverse complement strand
CTTCATCATCGTCAGATGATTTTCTATGTCATCACGGGCCAAAATAACCGCGTCAACTTTGCCAATCAAGTCAATATAGTTGTCAACAATATTTGGAATCAGAGCCACAGCCGCCACGTCTTCGGAAATCTTTTTGTCCTGCGTCCAAATATGGGTAACCTTAGCCGTGTCCAATAGATTTTCGTTCCGATGATCGCGTGGCAGATACTCTTTAATGAGTTCAAACGGACAGCGCGCCTTGAGTATTTCGGGATTATACCCGTTGAAAATAGCCGCGTACGAAAACGGGTGGCCATTGCCTTCATTTAGACCAATTATTCCAATCTTAAGCATTTTTTTCCGGGTTAATGACATTATCTTTAATCAACTTCCGCAACTCCTCCACTCCTAGCCAATGTTCGTTCTTATCACTGGAATACTGGAAACCGGCTTGGCAACGCTCGCCGCCGAAATTTTTCAGATATTCTTCTTCACTCCATTTTTTACGCACCGGAATAATGGCATAATAATTTTTAAATTCAAAAGCCGACAAAGAGTCCGTGGCTGTAATCATTTCTTCATGGAGCTTTTCACCCGGGCGGATACCGACGATTTCCTGCCGACAGTCTGGATCGACCGCGGTCGCCAAGTCTGTAATTTTATAACTGGGAATTTTTGGCACAAAAATTTCTCCCCCCCACATTTGCTCCAACGCAAACAAAATAAATTGTGCGCCCTCGGACGGTGTAATGCTAAATCGCGTCATTTTAGGGTCGGTTATCGGTAAGACTCCGGTTTTTCTTTTCTCTAAAAAGTAAGGAATCACACTGCCGCGGCTGCCCATGACATTGCCATACCGCACAACCGAAAATACTACGTCACGGCTACCCTTATAATTATTGGCTGCCACAAAAAGTTTATCCGAACACAACTTGGAAGCGCCGTATAAATTAATCGGTGCCGCAGCTTTGTCGGTGCTCAGGGCAATCACCTTTTTTACGTCGGCATCCAAAGCCGCTTCAATCACATTTTGCGCTCCTAAAATATTGGTTTTTATGCATTCAAAGGGATTATATTCCGCGGTAGTAACCTGCTTTAAGGCGGCGGCGTGGATCACTATGTCAATACCTTCCATGGCCCGTTTTAAACGCTGCTGGTCCCGGACATCACCGATAAAATACCGCATCTTGGTATCTTTTTTATAATCACCGCCAGGGAAGTCCTTAGCCATCTCATACTGTTTCATCTCGTCGCGAGAATATATTACGATTTTTTTAACATCCGGATATTGCTCATGAAGCACTTTTACTAAAATTCTGCCCAATGAGCCAGTACCGCCGGTTATTAAAATTGAAGTATTTTTTAACATAGGATTGCGTTAGATAATGCTAGTGATAAATTTTTTACATTGTCTTCATGGCTGATATAGTCATTTTTTTTGTAATCACTCTCTCGATAGCACAACGTCCGAAAATGTCGGGCTCTTACACTGTTTCTATCTAACGCGACAAGATAATTCAGCACTTTCTGTTTGTCCGGCTTAAATCCATTAACTATCGCGCTAATTGCTTTCTGGCAAGAAACCACATCAGACACCCGTAATACGCCATCACAGTACATATACCACACCGAGCTGAATACCAAAGCGGGCTTGGACCGTAAAAGCGCTTCCCAACCCGCAGTGCCGGTGCCGGTGGCCACGGCTTGGGCGTTATTAATTAAATCATAAGTTGAAGTCTGCTCTGGCACCAAATACACATTCTTTAGTTTAGCTATGGCTTCGTAATATCCTTGATAGCGATAAATATGGGAAAAAATATTAACCGGAGCCAATTGGTTAGGATTTTCTTTGACGTAGATAACCCAGCCGTCCGGCAAGCTGCGGGCCGCGGTTTCTATTAACAACAACTGGTCATCCCAAACGCCAGCCTGCGGGCAGGTAGTGCGCTCCGGCTGGATATTTAAAGGAATGTAAATAAATTTTTTATTAAAATCAGGCATGACTTGCTGGCCTTTGAGTTCATGTTGTAATGCCCGGTTTAATTTTATCCAACGATTAATAATAAATTTATACCGCCAACCAGCCATTGGCTCATCAAGCGATTGTTCTTCATTCTTTGTTAACAACATTCTTAAATAGGAATAAGTAACCCGTAAAAAACTCAAATGTAAAATATGCCGGATGACGGCGCTAAATGTTGGCGTGCGAAACGGCGCTTTTCTCTGTGAAGCTCTTTTTTGGTACTCCGGCGTGGCGTCGGCGGCGGGCGTAGTGTGCTTGAGATAATACTCCCGCAAATCTAAAGATAAATCCTCAACTTGATAATTTTTATCTTTATTACTTTCGTAATCATCGCGCAAGGCCAGCGAGGATGACTTATAATCATTTATGAGCAACGTCCGGCTTTCCACGCCAATTTGATCAGTAATAAGTATGGGTATGTTTTGCAGCCGGGCAAGCGCGTACAGAACATACGTAGTGCCATCATGCGGAACATCAGAAAGAAGAATGGCATCTGGTTTAAACTTTTTGAGCATCCCTTTCCAAAAGCTTATATACTCGTAATATAAATGCCGCTTACGGGAAAGCGGGAAGCCGGTGTAATCAGCCCGTTCAATCAGAAACATTGCCTGCCCGCTATAGGGATACATTTTCTCTATGCAAGTCTTATCTGGCGGCTCAAATATAGATGTGTCAACTTCCCGGGGTGGGATATTCCGAATCGCGTCATTCGCATAGTGGAAAATGGTATCTGGAAAACTCTTCCGATCTGTAGCAATGGTCTTAAAATAATCCCGGTAGCCCTGCCAATACACAATACTCATGCCGGATTCTTGCAACCGCAAAGCAACATCTTTGAGTATGGGTGTAGAAAAACCGATAATAAAAATACTTTTAACTGATAATGTCATACATTTTATAAAAATACGACCCCTTATCTTTGAGTAGCACTGACGGACTTCCTTGTTCCGTAATAATTCCATTATCCAAGGCGATGATCTTGTCGGAATTACGCAAGGTTGATAAACGATGAGCTACTACCAGCACGGTCATCTTGCCTTTTAAATTCTCGATAACCTTTTGGATTTTTGCCTCAGATTCATTATCTAGCGCGCTGGTAGCCTCATCAAGAATTAATAATTGCGGATTCCTTGCCAAAACCCGGGCAATAATTATTCTCTGCCGCTGGCCGGCGGAAAGCATAATCCCCCGTTCACCAATGACGGTTTCGAATTTGCCAGGGCTTTTCTGGATAAAATCATAAATATTGGCCATTTTAGCCGCCTTGGCTATTTCCGCGTCAGAAATAGACGGATTGTAAAATCTAATATTATTGGCGATGGTATCATTGGTTAAAAAAATATCCTGGGATACATAACCGACATTTTTCCGCCATTCTTCCAGGCTTATATTCGAAATATCTTCACCGTCCAACAGAATCGCCCCGCTATTGGGATGAAACAGCCGCAAGACCAAATCAACAACCGTTGTTTTGCCGGCGCCGGAACGGCCAATCAAGCCAACCATCTCGCCTTTGCGCAAAGAAAAATTGACTTTATCCAAAACACTTTGGCGCTGGTTATAGGCAAAGGAAACATTGTTAAGCTCTAATAAATTTTTAAACTTAAAACGCGTCCGCCCCTGATCCGCCTCGGCGTGTTGTAGCGATTTTTCCTGATACTTTAAAACACTCCTAAGATAGGGTATTGCTTCATTTATGCTATGCATGTTGCTTTGCAGCTGCTGAATATGCTGAAATATTCTCTGGATTAAATAAATAACCGCCACCAGCGCGGCAAAATTAAAATCAGGCGCCCGATATGATAAAACAAAAACAACACTGATAAAAATCAAACTGACTGGCTGTATTAAAGCGCTGGTAAAACTGCTCAACCAAAAAACTATGATTTTCAACTTTTTTAGTTGGTAAAAATACTCCCGGCCTCTCTCAATTATATTATCGCCCACAAACATTGATTTTACTGTTTTCATGCCCAACACGTTCTCACTGATAAAATGAGCGACTTGCTTATTTGTCTCCGCCGTTTTATAAGCGGCCATTCTGGTTTTAAACAACAATGGCTTAAAAATTAAAAAAAGCGCGGCGCCTAATAATAATGTAATCAAAGTAACATATAAAGAAATATTTATAGCAATTAATGTATACATAAACAAACCGGTGATTATCATTATAGTTGCGCCAATTTGCCGCAATAAAACTCCGCCGCGCGTCACATCGTTAATCAAAATTGTTTCTAGATAGCCTAATTTCTGCTGCAATAAATGCGGCCAAGTGGCTTTTAGGCTTGCCTGGAACAATTCATTCCTGGTTCTTTCCTCGTAATCAGTGTCTATTATAATTTTTATATAGTCGAAAATTGTTAAAATTATAGCCTTTAAAATAAACATGACGCAGATAAAGACTAACAAATACGTTAAGTCAAAAGTTACTCCAAAATAATCAAAAGCCTTTTTAATTGCCTGTGAAATCATATCATCGCCTTGCCCGCCGCCAATGATAAAAGAAAACAAGGGAATGATGGCATTAATGCCGATACCCTCCAATAAGCCACTGACAAAACCCAGCACCGTTAATACAATGATCTGCCACTTGTAGCGGCCAAACGCGCGTCGCGAGAGGGTTATGATTGCCAACATTCTGTTGTCTGCCAGCTGTTGAGCCATAAAATAAATTAATATTCAATATCGGATTTAGAACTGATAACGCGGATATCGCTGACGCCGTCGATAGCCATTAATTCCTGAATCAATTCATTAGTCTGACCTTCGTCAATAAAAGTAACGCTGTACACCATCTCCGACTTATGGTTGTTCTCTTTGGCGTTGATGTTCAGCAGGATACTGTTTTTTAAATACCGCTCAAAAATACCGGCAAAGGAATCAACTTGGTGTTTCTGATAATCAACCGTAAAGACTAATAAGTAATCATTCTTGTGCAAAGCCCCAAAATTCATTTTGTGCAAAGCCCAAATAATCAGTAAAACCACGACAGTGGAAACAACCGCGATTAAATGGTTATTGGTGCCAATAGCCATGCCTTCCACTAAACTGAAAAATATGTAGCCCGTGTCTTTAGTCTCTTTAACCGGCGTCCGAAAACGGATAATGGAAAAAGCTCCCAATAAGCCAAAAGCGATGGCCAGACTGTTGCCGATAACCATCATGGCAATCGTGGTGATAATACTGATCAAAATTAACGTAAATAAAAAACCCTGGGAATAAGACAGGCCGCGGTGCGTTTTTTTATACACATAGGCGATAGCTAACGACAAGGCGAAAGTGAACGCCAAATTTACGACGATATTTACCAGTGTAAAGTTCCCTCCGGTCGCGATGTTAAATAATTCGTTCATATAATTACATTACTAATTAATATTGGGTTAATAAGGAAATTTCCGGCTTAAAAAAATAATGGCTGGAAAAATTCAAATCAGGCAGGATATGGCAAGCCTCGGCCGCGCGGCAATATTTTGAATAAGCCGACCGCTCGAGATTATAGCTTTCAACTATTTCTCGGATATAATAAGGCAATTGGCCGTTAAATTTGATTTCCATAACCACGCCATCAGTAAGCACGTCCCGGCTGTTGCTGGTATCAAGCAGTTCGCGGCTGGCTTTGGCTTTAATATTATAATCAAAGGTCACCCGGAAATTTTTGTTAAATCTGCCCAAATACGGCTCCCGGCAATAACTGACTAAAATTTGCGGCTGTAAACTGCGCCGGCAGCGCTCGTATTCATATTCTTCAATAATGCGCTGCGCGTTTTTATCAGGCATAAAACCGGGCTCAACAAAATTACGGTTGCGGATAAAATCGTGATAAACGCCGTCAGTCATTAAAAACCTGTCTTTCAAAATAACGGCATCGCATTTCCGCTTGATCTCAAAAAAAGTGTGCCCGGCCCAGACGCCATCAACCCGATAAGCGCGCAACCGGATTTTTTTTCTGATTTTCACGCCATCAATTTTTTCATAATAATAATAGAATTTCGGGCTGTCATAATAAAGGCTGATAACTTCATAGAAGCCGGCCATCGAATTTTTGGCAAATCCATCCAAGCTGACGTACTGCTTCAATCGACTGCGTATTTCCCGGAATTCTTGCCAACTCAACAAATATTTGAATTCAAACCGCTGAAAATGTAATTTCATTTCTTGCATATCTGTATCCTTAAAAAGCTTCCCATAAGCCCACTGGAGCTTGATTAGTATCGATATTTAAATATTGTTTAAGGATTTCCGTATTGCCGCGACCGCGATCCTGGATGTCTAAATAATTTTTCTTTTCATCAAAATTATTTTTCCCGCCTGTTTGGACGCTGACGTTGGAAAATGAAATTTTAATATCAGAAAATTCATCCTGTTTTATCTGTTCTTTATTATCGCGGATAATTGAATTATAAACAGTCGGGTGGCCACCGGTTATATAAATAGCTTTCTTTTGATAAGCATCAATACCGATATCGTTATTGATAATAACGGAATTGATAATCACCGGGCGCGAATTGTCTTTGGCCTGAACCCCGATATGGCAACCGTCCATTATAGTATTAAAGACTACAGTGTCAATGGTATTTTCACCAATGCTGATGCATTTGTCGCCCGAGCCCTGGATTCGATTGTTTTTAATAACAATTTTTGAACCGCTCAAGTCAATGCCATCATTGCCGTTATTAGTGAAAATGGAATCACGCACCACGCCGGAATCATAATCCAAATCCAAGCCATCAGCTGAATTATTTTTAAATAAGCTATTGGCCACTTCGATATTGGCATATTTTAGATTCACGCCGTCATCGCTATGGGATTCGGCGATTGTGGCGTGACTTAAAACCGCGTCCGAATAATAGACAGACACCATGCCGCTTAAAAATACGCCATTGATATAATCGCTGGAGCCGCCGGAGGCATCAACATATTCCAGCGTGCTTTTTTTGGCGCCGTTATTGAGTATGGCAAAACTGCCCCAAGGTTCTTGGGGATTGAGTGGCCGCAAGACAATCGGCCGCCCGCTTGTTCCCCGCGCTGCCACCGGACTGTAGGAAACAAAGGAAACCCCGGGCCCCAAAGCTATGCTAACGCCGGGCTCAATGCGCACGGTGGTGTTTTTTGGCACAATGACGTCGCGGGTAAACGAGTATGCGCCAGGAAGCAGTACAATGGCGTTTCCTTGTTTTTTAAATTGCGGGTGCTTTTGTATAAACTCATCCGTGGTCGCGCTAATACCGGAAAACAAAGCAAAGGTGGAGAGATCCGCAAATTTAATTGAATCCACCTCTACTGGCTCGCCGGTAATAGCGTTGGAAAGCCTAAACTCAATCTTTGAAATGTCGTCTATGGTCCCGCTGTATCTGACGGCCACGGATTCATTCGGATTAAACAGATACTGACGCGCCTCTGCAGTCAATTGGGCGCCGGCCGGCAGCTTAACACTATCCAGATTAATGCCGGCAAGACTGTCTATATTGAACGACAGTGTAATCAGCTTATCATCGGCCTCGCGCCGCACCGTGAGCTCAACGCGGTCGGCCGCAAACAAATCCTTAAGACGGTTAAAGAGCGCAACATATTGATTCCGTATATCCGCGACCGTGCGGTTAAACGTAAGGTTGTTGTCGTGCTTTTTAAAATCGCTGTAAAATACTCCTTTGAGCTTCTCATCCAAGCCGTCATAATAACGCAAATCATCGGCTAAATTATTATCGTCTTTTATGTAATCCCATAATTTTTGATTGCGCTGCATATAAAACTTGGGATTGCTTAAAATATTTTCCGTCACTGTGGAACTAAGTTGCGTTGGTAAATTACTCTTAATCTCCACATCCCAGGGAATAAATTCGAATTTGCCTTTGGCATTATTGAAATACAAACGCATATTTCCCCGATCGCCTTGGTGGTAACTGCCGGCCAAGATAGCGACGATATTCCAATTGTAAAAACTATCCATATCAATAATATTTTCGGCTACTTTGGCAAAATCGGGTTTATTTAGCTGTGTTAATAAAAAATCCAACTCTGAAAAATTGGCATAGCCAAACAAGGCGTCGCCGGCTTGTTTGCGCCAATGCTCAATGCTGTCAAAGGCTTGGCCACTAACAATCGGCTCATCTGTAACATAGATATTAGCGTCAGCGGGTTTTTGATTTTTTTCCAGCATCTCGGCGGAAAAATCCTCCACGCTGAAATACACGCCGTGATAATCGTTATTTACATACAACTGCGCCAGTTCGGCCTGAGGGAAAAATAAACCGAGCTTTTGGGCGCGATAGTTATTAAGCATTTCCGCAAAATATCCCCGATCTTCGGGAATAATAAGCTTAAGCGTGCGCAAACCGTTGAACGGCGTGTCTTTGTCAAACTTAATTTGCCAGGATTTTTTCGGCCGCGTCCAGTGGTTGGCATTTAAGCCACGATAACGAACCTTTACCTCATAAGTTTTATTGTCATAATAAAACTTGCCCGAAACAGCACTGTCGGCATCATCGCTTAAGATAGCAGTACCCGCGATAACATCATTTGCCAATGAGCTGGGCAGGGCCTCGTTCAACTTGCGCAGATCGCTTGATTTTATTTCCAAATAATATTGCGGAATGCCGACATCGCGCTTCATGGAAAAAACATAAGCCAAATCAATAATACTGTTTGTTAACCCGCGAACTTCGCGATACACAGGCAAAACCGCCTTAACATAGGGATTAAAAACTAACTGATTGCGGTTGCGGCTTATATGAGCCGCTAAAAGCAAGCCATTGGCAGCTAATATGGCAATAAAAAGAGCCGCCCAAAAAAAACGCCAGGTGCGTAATCTATAAATTATTCTTATTAATTTCATAATTATTAACGTTATTTTTGGACTATAAAATCACCAATCGCCAATACGTCAATGCCCGTGGCAAAAAAACAACGCAAGGCATCCTGGGGCGTGCAGACGATTGGTTCGCCTTTGTCGTTGAATGAAGTATTTAAAACCAGGGGATGGCCATTAATCTTCTCCAACTCTTTTAGCAAATCGTAATATCGCTCGTTCTGGTCGCGCCGGACGGTTTGGATGCGGCTTGAGCCGTCCACATGCGTAATGGCCGGAAAAGCCGCGCGATATTCATCCTTCACAAAAAAAGTATGCAACATAAACGGGCTCCCTTTGGCCTTATCCAGGCCTTGGAAATAGCGTGGCGCCGCTTCTTCGGCCACTGATGGCGCAAACGGGCGCCAGGCCTCGCGATGTTTAACATTATTATTTATCTGCTCGCTCATACCTGATATAGCTGGGTCGGCCAAAATCGAGCGGGTACCCAAAGCGCGCGGGCCCATTTCCATGCGGCCCTGGAACCAGGCCACGATTTTACCGGAGGTGATAAGACGCGCCGTGGTGACGGCAATATCTGTCTCGCGGCGATAAGCCACCTTTGCCCCCTTAAGTACAGTTTCAATTTCGTCATTGGTAAAGCTTGGGCCCAGATACGCGTTTTCCAGCTGGCTGTTATTTGGCTTGCCCTTTTGCGCCGCCACTTCCAAAGCCGCGCCCAAAGCAATGCCGCCATCGCTGGCCGCGGGCTGAATAAATATATTATCGCAAAAGTCCTGTTTTAAAATGGCACTGTTAGTATTGCAATTGAGCGCGCAACCGCCGGCCAAGCAAAAATTCTTGCTGCCGCTGTACTCTCCCGCCTCTCTGGCCAGATTGACGATTGATTTCTCTAGAGCCTGCTGTAAACTGGCGGCCAGATTCTTGTGTTCTTCGCTCAATGGCTCGCCGGCTTTGCGTTGCAGATGTCCGTATTTAGCAGAGAGCCGCCGGCGATCAATATTATAATCATTATGCGACCTGATGTTTAAAATATCGGAAAAATCATACGTCGGCTGGCCATAACTGGCCAATCCCATGGTTTTGCCCTCGCCATTAACACCTAAATTCAAGAGCGAGGTAACGCTGGTATAAATCAAGCCAATGGAGCGCCATTTGCCTTTACTGATCAGCATGGAGAGCGGAATATCCCAGACCCGCCGGATTTTACCGTGCTCACCGATAAAAAACGCGAAGCTTTCGGTCTCACCGGATCCGTCAATGGTTAAGATATTAGCTTTATCAAAACCCGAACAATAATAAGCGCTGGCCGCGTGTGCCAAATGATGGCTAATAAAAACGACTTTGGCTTTTGTCTGCCGCTTCATCTGCCGTTTGTAGGCCCAGCACACACCCAGGTTAAATAGATTCCTAAATAAAGACTTCCAATGCAGATTAGGCCGTTTTAAAAAGGCATACGGGTTATAGGCAACCGCAATGTAATCCACGTCAGCCAAAGTTATACCACCCGCTTTTAAACAATAGCCAATGGCTTGCTGCGGGTAACCGCGGTAATGGCGCACGCGGTTAAACCGCTCCTCTTCGGCTGAAGCAATTATTTTTCCGTCCCGGACTAGAGCCGCGGCGCTGTCGTGGAGCCAGGAAAGCATACCCGGAATTTGATTAATGCCAAGAATATTCATATTTGATAAGTAGGATTAAATGCCTGTTGGGCGGCAGCCAGTTCTTCCGGCGTATCTATTTCCAGCCAATCGGCTGGGCCGACATCTTGCGCGGTAATAGTTTTACCTCTGGCTAAAAATTCTTTAAATAAGTATTCAACCGTGGTTTTGGTTGTGTCATATTTTTTTAAAATTTCACCGGTAATCTCTTTTAATTCCGGAATGTGCTGGCTGGCAATAAAGAATATACCGGTATAGATACTGTCAAAATCTTTAAGCTGCTTTGACATTTCCACCAAGTTGCCCTGGCCGTCCGTCTTAACCCGCATTACGTCTTCGTCATTGCCGCTCAAATCAAAACTGCAGTATACGGAAATGTCTTTCAAATTGCCGGCCACGGCTTGGGCCGTTGTTTCTTTAAACACATAATCGGCGTTGCACACTAATACATTCTTACCGTCCAGCCAGGGTAAAGCTTTAGCCAGGCTGGTTAAATTTTGTAATGCGTACTCGGTATTATTGACCAGTTTAATGTTCGGGTCAATGCGCTCGGCCTCGGCTTTTACTTTGTCAAAATAGTACCCGCCCACGACAATAATGTTCGTCAGGCCAATCTTTTTCATAAACTCAATAGCCTGCGCCAGCAAAGTCTTATTGCCTACCTCAATAAGTACTTTCGGCTTATCTTTCGTAATTTCACCCAATCTCTTGCCCAGGCCAGCTGCTAAAATTAATGCCGTGGTATCTCTCATACTTTTTTATATAGCTTTAAAAAATATTCGGATTGCTTTTGCGAGCGTTCCGGATACGGATAAATGGCATAGGGCCCGATAAACGCCTCCCGCAACAGCCGAAACTTAATTGCCGGCAATAAATTCTTTTTTTCCAATGCGGACAATTTTCTGGCTCGCGAGTATCCTTTTAGATAACTGCCCAATAATTGATGATT
>ORJL010478434.1_pt1 | contig 11419 bp, 5 predicted proteins | sample 1779941 | NCBI WGS metagenome assembly ORJL01 (sample SAMEA104232317, study PRJEB22302) | groundwater metagenome | biome: forest; feature: aquifer; material: groundwater | place: USA | collected 2011-08-07 | depth 5.8 m | reverse complement strand
CACGGCCGATCCGTAGCGCTCGAACCACTCGATGCGCGCCCGCTCGAATGCGGTGATGGGCGCGTTCGGAGGAGCACCGGCGTAGGTTTCCTTCTTCCAAGGAAGTCGCATGCCTTGCCTGCCTGTGGATGCCGAGATCGCCGAGCGGAATATCCGGTCCGACAGCCGGCATTTCACCAGAGGCCACCTGGGAAATCGCCCGGGAAAAACTCGACTTGGAACGGTTTTTCAAGGCGTCCGCGCTTCGGACGATGAGTCGAGCGCCGGCAGCGCCGGCGCCACGGAGGCAGACTCGCAACGAGCGGCGATCCGGGCGGTCCTGCCTACCCCGCCTGGACGGCTTCCTTCATGCGTTCGTAGATCTTCTTGAGAACCTGGGCCTGCTCCGATTCCGGCAGCGTATCCAACGGTTGCTTCGGATCGTTCGCCGACTGATAACGCGCGATCTCCGAATCGTCCACGGTGCTCGTGCTCACCGCGATCCAGAAGATCTGGCAGCCACGGCTCCTCGCCTTCTCCAGCAGCGGCGGCAATTCCTTCTCGCGGATGAACTCGGAGTTGAGGAAATTCTGCGTGATCAGGAATACCGCCACGCGCGCGGAATTGAGCGACTGGCGGATGTCTTCGAGCCACTCCGAGCCGGGCCTGATCTCGGTGTCGTCCCAGACCTTGATCAGCCCGCGGTCCTCGAGCGGGGTCAGGAACAGCTTGAGCTTGGTCAGCCACGCGGCGTCCTTGTGGCAGTAGCTGATGAACACGGGCTTGGTCACCTGCACCCGCAGCGCGGCGAAATGCAGCAGCAGCAGCACGCGCGCCTGCGCATCCACCTGGTAGGTGACCTGCAGTGCCGGCTGCGGGTGCGTGTAGATGCGAATGCGGCCGTCCGGGGTGAGGGACTGGGTGCGCTCCGGGCGGGCGTCCGGGTTCTCGGCGAGCATGTCGACGATGTCGAGCAGCGCCCTGAGCATGTCATCCGGCAATTCCTTGCGCGCCTGCTTTGCCAAGGGCGCATATTGAACGGCATAGCTCACGAATTCAGGCATGTCTGTCCTCCAGCGACTGTGCCGCGACGGTCTCCGCGGCCTGCGTGCGGTGCAGCGCGACGATCCTGACCTGCCGCTGCGCCTCGTCGATGCCGTACACGAGCGCCATTTCCCCGTTCGCGAACCGGCGGCGCCAGAGTCCATCGGTTTCGTCCTGCACGGCCTCCGGGGCACGCGGGTTCTCGCCGACTTCGTCGACAAGGTCCTCGACCGCAAGCCGATCCTGAAGGCCGAGCTCGGCCTTCGCCGCGGCCACGTCGCGGGCCGTGAGCACCCTGTATTCCTGGCTGGGTGCAGTGATGCCCTCGGCGACGGCTTCGACGCGCTGGCGTGCGATCTGCGCCGACTCGATTTGCGCCACGCTTGCCCACGCCTCGGCCGGAACGTCGATGTCCTCGTCGGCGCCTGCGCCTTTCTGAAGCTGTTGCAGCGAGCCCAGCAAGCGGTTGGCGTCGCCCGCGAGCTCGAGCTGGTCCTTGGCGCGCTGGACGAAGTAATACCCGACGAAAGGCCCGCCGAGCAGCAGCAGCAGCCACAATATGCTGAATCCCACTGTGGCATCACCCATCGCGAACAGCATCGTCGCGCTGAGCAGCACCAGAGCGCCGACAACGGCGACGACGCCCAGCCAGATGCTTTCCCAGCGGCGCTTCTTTCGATGCGCCCTCCACATCGCGATCGACAGGTCCCGCAGGCCCAGGCGTCTCAGCCGCGCCCGCTGTCGAACGATCTGCCCGACCAAAGGCACATTCAGCAGCAGCAGCAGCGGCGAGCTGAGCAGCGCGACCGCGAGCACTGCCAGAATCACCCAATCGATCGCCCCCAGCTCGACCCTGCCCCCGCTTCCGGACAGATCCCAGATGATCCCGACCACCAGGCAGACGAACGCGCCCGTGCCGGCGTGCACGGACAGGCGCAGCAGCGTGTAGAGCCGTTGCATCCCCGGCGTGAGCTGGAACGTGCTCCGCGCCTGGCCGAGCACCTCGATCGCCTGCTCGAGCTGGCCGCCGCTCAGGCGGTAGGCGAAGGGCGCGCCCGCCGCCGCGCCGCCCGCAGGCGTGCTCCCCGCGGCAAGCTTCATCAGGCGCTCGAGGCCCCCGCGGCGCCTGAACAGCGGCTCGAAGAACCAGAGATGGATATTCGTGAGGACCCAGCCCACGGTCGCCAGGAACACCATGAAGAGCCACTTTCGAACGGTCTCCAGCGGCTTGATCAACTTTCCAAGCGGCATCACGAGGCCGGCCAGCAGAACCACGACGCCGATCACCACCCCGCGCACGCTCAGTTCGTAGCTCAACGAAAACGTGCTCTGCCAATTCCGGTAGATCCAGACCCCCGCGCCGGCGACGCAAATCGCGGCGAGCACGATCGCGGCGCCGCTCAGTGCCGGGACCAGCTTCCACACCTTGCCGAACAGCATTTTCGACGCCGTGAGCTGAGTCGTCAGATCGCGTGCGCGCATGTCGCCGCCCTTGGGGTCGGCCGCCATGACGGGCAGCAGCGGCGAGAACGGCCAATCGTTCGCGGACGGCGCGTCCACGTCGAAGCCCGCCCAGGTTCCCGGCAACCCGGACGCCTTGTGCGCCTTGTCCAGTTGCCTGAGCTGATGCTCGGTCATCCGGTATCCGCTCGCCATCAGCGCGCAGGCTTCCACTTCGGTGAACGTATCGAGGTCGGTCCGCACCTCCGAGAGCAGGCGTTGGATCGTGCGGTCCACCGCGTAGTCGGTGCAGCGCGGGCGATTCACCGGCCGGCCCGGGTCCTGACACTCGACCCAGTCGATCGGGTCGCTTTCGAGCCCCTGCTTCAGGTGCACGAAAAAGAATCCCTGCAGCGACTGGCTCTGCGCGCGCCAGGCGAGGTCCTGGTACTGCGCCTCGCGCAGCCTGTCCTGGAGAATGCTGTCGGAGCGCAGGAACACGCCGAGCACGCCGCCCGCGGGGGACTTCTGGTCGTCCATCTGCCCCGAGGCGTCGCTGCACAGGATGAGGCTGCAGCCTTCGTCGAGCAGTCCCGCCACGCCCTGGTTGTCGTGCACGCCGCCGTCCACCAGGCGCACCGTGCGTTCCGGATACAGCCCGTCGAGCACCAGCGGATCGAAGAGGGCCGGCACACCCGCGGAGGCTGCAACCGCATAGCCGAGCGGATGATCCCGCAGCTTCTCGATCGGCGCCTGCCAGTAGTAGAGCCGGCGGTAGCGTTGGTTCATGTCGATCTCTTGCCCGGTGAGGCCCGGCGGCTCGCCCATCCAGCTCGCGGTGAAGGGCCAGTTGTGCCCCGAGTTGAGCGAAGTGGCGTTGAGCAGCAGGATCGGCACCCTGGCCTTGCGCCGCCAGTTGGAGAACCTGGGCTTGAAGTCTTCGTCGCGCTCCTCGGGCGCGCCTGCGGCGCCCCGGCGAAGCAACGGATGGATGAGCAGGTCGCGCAACCTTCGCAGCTTCCCCGGCGCCTGTCCGTCGGGCACCGCGTCGTAGAGGAACTTCTCGTAGAGCTCGCCCATGCGGTTGCTGCGGCCGTAGGTGCGGGTGAGCAGCATCTTGAGATTGGACCAGAGATTCGATAGGGCGCGCACGCGCAAATTCAGGTGCACGCCGGCGCAGAACTGGTCCATGACCTCGCGCACGACGCCCAGGTACGCCGCGCGATCCAGCTCGGCATCGGTGTTCGTGCGCAGCCGATGGCGCAGCGCGAGGTAGTAGTGCGCGCCGACGATGCTGCCGCCGGAGACCGTCGAGAGCACCTCGACGCAGCGCAAGGCATCGCACTCGGCAAGCCGTGCCAGCACGCCGAGGTGGAACAGCGAAGCGCGAAAGCCCCCGCCCGAGAGCGCCAGCCCGACCTTGCCGCGATAGCTGTCGAAGGCGGCGAGCGCATCCGCGCCCAGCAACGCATGCAGCGCACGCCAGGGCGCGTCCCAGGTCTCGGGCGCCTGCGCTTCCGTCGGGGGCAGGAACCCGTGCATGCGCGCGATGGCGACGAGCTGCCTCGCCGTCGTCTGGCGTTCCCACTCGGCATGCTCCGCCTGTCGCGCCTGCGCGAGCCGGTCCGCCGCCTGCTCCCATCGCCCGAGGCCGAAGTTCACCTCCGCCATCGTGACGAGGTACCAGTACTGCGCGCGCGTCTCCGCGTCGTCGGCGGCGAACTCGGGAAGCCGCTGCAGCATCGCCTCGCGCATCGCGCACGCCTCGGCCTCGAACGCTTCGGCGTAGCGCGCGTCCGCCCTGTCCCGGACGACGGCGATGCGCGCCCGGTACGCGAGCACGTCGAGGATGAACGCGGCGTTGACGCCGCAATAGCCCATGTCCCGGCGCGGATCGGCCTGCCAGCCCCCGCGATAGAAGTGAAGCGCGGTATGCAGGTCCTCGATCTGGCCGCCGCGCTCCCACATGCGCTTGTGAATGGCGCCGCCCTGCCCCAGCGTTTCGGGGTCGGCGCACGCCGGATCGCGCAGGCCGATCGCGTCCAGGATGCCAAGCGCGTCAGCGAAGCGCGCGTCGGGCGGGAGTTCCTCGTCCTTGTAGGTGCTGAGGGCGAGCTGCTGCGCAGCGACTACGTCTTCGGGATGTTGCTCGCGCACCCGGGCGAGAATTTGCCTCGCGAGAGCGTGTTCGTTCAGCCGGTTCAGACACTTGGCCAGGGGCTTGGCGGAGGCCGCGTCGATCCGCGCACCGCCCGGCAGCGCCTCGGCTTGCGCGCGCGCCAGGACCCGGGCGCGGCGCTCCAGCTTGCCCGACTCGACCGGCATGTCGGATACATAGAGCTGCTTCGCCGTTCGGAGCAACTCGTCGATCGCCGGCGACTCGGCATCCAACAACCGCTTCGCCCGGGCGTGCAATGCCTCCCTGTCCGCTTGCGTCATGATCGACCCTCCCTCGAATCACTGCCGCCACGCGAGTTCGCCCGCTGACCCTAGTCGTCGGGCTCGTACATCGCTTCGAAACTGGCGGTGCTCACGCAGTACGCGTCGCTGCCGTCTGTTGTAGACGAGGCAATCCCCTGGCTCGCAATGCTAGACCCCTTCCTTGGCCACGACGCCCCCGGCGGCGGTTGCGACCTCCGCATCCACGGTATACACGTCCCCCGCGTTGTCCACCAGCCAGTCGGCGCGCTTGCGAAACCTGCGGCGCGGGGTCATTGGGTGTTCGTCGGAAATGGATGCCGCGAAGCCGGCTCGCAGGGTTCGATGTACTGGAGGCAGTCTATAAGAAAAGTGTAGCACCGTGTCCTGATGACAAGCATGATCCGGCTCGACGCACTCACTTCGCGCCGGGGCGCCCCTCGTATCCACCGGGAGCGGCAGTCTGCTGCGACGCGCGCGGGCAGGAGAGCCGGTACGCATCGAAGGGAAGGTAGCGGGACCATTCTTCCTGCGTGAGCGGCCTCGTCAGTCGGCGACATGCCTCTTCCTGCAGGTCCTGGGTACGCCACATCCAGACGCTGCCGGGGTGCTTGTAGTAGTGCCCCACCGCGGCTATGTAACTCCCATCGCCGGGGCTGAACGCCACCGACGTGAGCGAACCGTCGTACCTCTCGCGCGCAACCTCGTTTCCGGCCGCAATGCTCCAAACGCGTACTTGATGGTCGTACCCGGCGGTCGCGAGATACTTCCCGTCCGGGCTGAAAGCGATCGCCCCTATCGATGCGTTGTGCCGAAGCTCCCGCACCTCGCCAGCGTCGGGAACCGTCCATATTCGTGCCGTCCCGTCGGCGCTGCCGGTGGCGAACCGGCTACCGTCCGGGCTGAATGCGACCGCCTCCACGTTCTGCTGGTGTCGCACCGTCGCAACCGTGGTGCCCATCTCGACATCAGTCAGCTTCGCGACTCCGTCCGAACTACCGGTAAGCGCCAGGCGCCCGTCGGCACTGAGCGCCGCCGAGTGCACCATGCCGGCGTGCTCGATCTCGCGAACCACGCGATTGATCTGGCGACTCCAGACGATCGCGCGGCCACGTTCGGTCGTGCCACCGCTGCCTACGGTCAAGTAGCGTCCGTCGGCGCTGAAGCGGATGTCCAACGCCACTTCGTCCACCGGGATTCGGGCCACGCGCGTGCCATCGACCACCGAGAACACGGACGCATAACCCCTGTTGCCGCCGGTCGCGAGCAGATGGCCATCCGGGCTGAATGCCAGCCGCTGCACCGGTTGCCCGTCGGGGAAATGACTAACCAGCGCCCAGGTTCGCGTATCCCAGACGTAGGCGGCGAACCCGCAGGCGGTCGCCAGATGCCGGCCGTCGGGCGCGAACAGTACACCGACGTCGTGCGATGCGTCAGGGCTGCCACAGAAGGAGGAGTGGTCCGGAGGTGCTGGCAACGTAGAACCCGTCTTCAACTCGATCACCCGCACCACGCCATCTCCACCGCCCGCGGCAACCCATGCCCCGTCGGGACTGAAGGCCGCATCCCGCGTGTACTGGGTGGACGGGCCCAGCGGACGCCGAATGACTGGAATGCGTAGCGACCACATGCGGGGCATGGTGGTGTTTCCCTCCGTCACCAACCGGGCACCTTGCGCAAAGAACCGAACGGCAGTGCCCAGGTTCCTTTGGCTAATGCGTGCCACCTCAACATTTTCCGTCCACTCCCAGACCCGTAAGTCGCCTGCCTTCACCGTGGCGAGGTAACGTCCGTCGTCGCTAAATGCCACCCCATCTACCCACGTATCGTGCTCGGCGCGGAACGCTTCGCGGCCGGAAGTCAAATGCCACACTGCGACCCAGTTCCTTTCGCCGTAGGTAACCGCGATGTATGCCCCACCCGGATGGAAAGCGACTTTGTTGGCGGAATCCATCGGACCGAAAATCCTTGCTGCCACCGACCCGTCGGCTAGCCGCCAGACCACGATCCCGTCGTCCCCCGCGGTGGCAAGGCGGGTGCCGTCCGGGCTGAACGCAAGTGGCCCAAACCCGGCTTTTTGCGTGAGCGACCGAAGCCGCTTGTTCGTCTCAGTGCTCCAGACCTGCGTTTCTCCGGTCCCGAGCCTGATAGCGAACAGCGCCCCGTTTGGGCTGAACGCGAAGGCGTCGGGTAGATTCTCGCCCGCAGCAAGTGACACCCCTGCCGCCCCGACCAGCGGAGCCAGGACCAGCGTGTCGTCCGATAGTATCGCGATGTGCCGCTCATCCGCACTGAGCGCGAATGTGCCTGCGCGATGTCCCGCGACTTTGCGTCCGGAACGTGCCTCCCACACGGAAAGCTGATCGTCGCCTTCCAGCGCCAACACGAAAGTGCCCTTTTCCGTGAGAAATGGCCGGTTTGGCACGCCCGGCGCGCCGCCGCCTTGTTGCTTGCGCTCGATCCGCGCCCATTGGGTTCCACTGGCGGATTCGACGACGCGGATGGCGCCGGAAGGCTCCATGATCGCCTGTACGCGCCTGTCCGCGCTCAAGACGGTAGGCACGTCGAACCCATCACGCGTGGCGCCGTCGTACGGCCGCAGCAGCAGCGCGACGAACCCGCGGAGCGCTTCATTGGCACGCACTGACGGGTACTTGCGCGAGGCCTCGAGCGCCACCAGCGCAGGCTCCTCCGCATTGCCCACCCTGGTCCGCGCCGTCCCTTCTGCTTCCGAAGCGAGCAGTTCGGACGTTGCGACGTTCCGCTGGTACTCCGCCTCCTTGCGCCCCTGTACCGCGAAGTAGCCGCCGACGAGCGACGCCACGGTCAGGGCCGCGAGCACCGACACTGCGGTCCAGGCCGTGATCACGTTGCGGCGATGCTGCCGGACATCCTCCCCGGCCAATTCATCCATCGGCCGGTTGCGCACGGCCGCCGCGAGCTGCGCGATGGCCTCGCTGAAGCGGCCATCGCGCAGCGACAAATGCTCTTCGTGTTGCGCCCAAGTGAGATCGACGTAAAGAGGCTCCCCCTGGAACGCCCCCTTCAGGCAATCCGGCAGAGCCGTGGTCGAGTTCCAGTCAAAGTCGCGGCTGGCGTTGTTCCAGCGGACCGTGCCTCCCGTGATACCGATGAGCAGGGTATCCACGCTCTTGTGCTGGAGCCAGTACCGGACTTCTTGTTGCACCCAAGGGGATGCGGCCGCCTCCGGCGAGGCGAGCAGAACGAAGTACTTCGACTCAGCGAGCGCCCGCTCGATCGAGCTCCATAGCTGGGGCGTGGCCGCAAGACTGGTCTTGTCGCGGAACGTGCGCACCGCCCGCAGCTGGAACCAGGGTTTCGCGAAATCGTGCAGCGCTGATTGCACCGCCGCGGCCAGCTTGCGGTCGGCCGCATGGCTGTAGGAGATGAACGCATCATAGGACATTCGAGCATCCCCAACGGACCGTTCCGTCACCGCTCTGGGGAAACCAACTCCATCCCGGCCGACGGCGCGTGGCGCTCGGGCTTGGGCTTGAGCTTGTGCAAGTCGGCGAGCGCCGGAAACCTTTCTACGATGCAACTACGTTGAACAATCTCCCATTGCGCAGCACGTTCGGCAATCGGAAATGTCACGGTAACAGTTCAATCTCGTGCGCGACGTTCGTCGGCGAGCGGGCTCACTGGCCAGGAGTCCGCTGCTGGCCGCATTGGGCCCCTCGCGTAACAGTTTCTCGCGCAGCGCATGCGTGCAATGAGAGTGCAGGGGGTCAGACCCCCTGCACTCTCCTACCGTGCAGGTCGGCTGCGGCTCCTCTCAGGGGACGTATGAATGTCTGTCAAAGCGATTTCAAATATCATCTCAGATGCATCCAGATCCGCTCCTTCCATCAATCGCTGGAGGTGCTGCTGGAATGCCTGCGCGCTCATCTTGTCCTTCTCGGAGGGTCCATAGCGCTCCAGCACTTCGCAAGCGCGACGACAAATGTCAATTGCCCTGGCACGGATTTCAGGGGGGTCGACCATGCGGGACAATTTCATCAGGAACCATGCGTATGCGCTCACATCCATATCGGTGAGCGGCCGGCCACCATGCTGGAGCGAAAACGGAACGATGCGCGCATACATCTCCACCAGCCGCGACAGGACCGCCTGCCTGCCCGGCGACGCTTCGTCATCGAGGAGTTTGCGCCCGGTCTTGTCGAGTTCGACCAGGAAGAGCTCGGTCTCCATCGGCTCCATCTCCTTCCACACGATGTGGTCCAGCCGCTCCTCGAGCCGCAGCAGAGCCTCCTCCGCTGAAAAGAGACTCCTTTGCAGTACCTCGTCGGCGTGCGCCACTCCCGCCGGAATCTGGACGCGCAGCCTCACGGCCTCAGGGAACGTGGCGACAAGATTCGCAGTCTCCTGTTTCCTGAAATAGTTGGATCCCCTGAGCACCGCCAGTTGCAGTACGCGCCGGTCTTCGTCCGACCAGCGCAGCGGGTCCTTGCCAAGCCAGGCTCTCGTCGTCCCGATAATTCCTTCGTGCTTCTCCCGCCGCAGGAACTCGATCACGTCGCGGATCGCCTGCGCTCCCGGGCGCAGATCCGCGATCCGCTCGAATATCATGAGGGCGTTGGCCCGGGCGTCGTTGTCGGGCGAGTCCGTGAACACGCGCGCCACGCGCCGATAGAGCGCAATGATCGCGTCCGGTACCGCTCCACGATCGGCCACCCTCTGCAGCATGCCGCACACCGCCATCAAGGGCTGGTCGCAGTCATCGATGGCCCCGTGCCCTTCCCGCGCGCGATCAAGGAGCAGACAAAGGTTGTCACGCAGTAGCGTTGTGGATATGAGTCCGCTTCCGGACGCGATCGTTTCCGGCAAGGATCCCCACGCCTGATCGTGCGAGGGCTCGGGCACGTCCCACGGCTTCGCCGCGTTCAGCACCTCGGCCGGGTCGAACTCCAGCCGATTGCGCTCCCGCAGGAAATCGGACAGGTTCTCCAGGCCCCCCTCATGGAGGTCGAATCGCCGGCAGGCCTGCAGTTCCGCCGGGACAAACGCGTCGGAATCGGCGACGGCGACGAGCACTCGCTCCGCTCCGGCGAGCCTTCCGGCTTGCAGCGCGGGCAGGTATTCCGCCTTGCACCAGGTCGAGTCCTGAAACGCCCTCCGTATATAGACGACCACGTGGCGCGAGTGCATGAGCGCGAGCGCGATCCGCTCCTGGACCTTGCGGTCCGCCAGCGATGCATCGCTGTCGTGCCACGCCCGCACGCCGGCGGCGCCGAGCCGTTCCTGGAGCCCGGCAGAGCCGTCATGGCGGTTATGGCTGATGAATGCGTCGAACCAGAACACGCGATCGCCCCACGCGGGCGACCAGTTGTAAGGGGGCAGGCCGTCGGGGTCGACGATCGACGGCGGCTCGTTCATGCGGGCCTCTGCATCCGTCCGGCCTGCGCCGCGCCCGTCGACGCGCTTGCAGAGCCCGTCCCGCTCACCAGGTATGGGTCGCGCTCGCGACCCGACCGCTCAGCACTGCGGTGACTGAAAACGTGTCCACTACCCCGGAGGCGCCTGCGGGGACGGAGAACGTCACGCTGCCGGCCGAGTTGGTCAGCTGGCTCTCGCTCTGGAAATAGCCGTCCGTTCCGCTCAAGGTGAATTGCACGGTCACGCCGGCAATCGCCGGGGTGATCCTCGCGGAAGTCGTTCCCCCCGTGGACGTGAACGCGATGCCGGTGACGCCGGCCGCGCCGCTCGAGTCGGTCGTGCCCGCGCTCTTGATCGCTTCCGCCTTGGCGACCGCCTCCGACTCCACGAGGCTGTGCAACGCGTTGGACTTCACGGCCAGCAATACGGCCGACTTGGCCTGCTCCTCGGTGACGCCCGTCTGGCTCATGACCTGTGCGGTCGTCGTCTTGATGTAGGTCGCCATGGAGACCGCCTCGCTCAGCACCAGCGCTCCGCCTGAATTCGCGTTCTGGGCGAGGATGTTCGCGAGCTTCGCCTGATCGGCCTTGAGGCCGGGCGTCGCCGCGAGGACCTGCTCCGTGACCGCGGAGATCCGCGGCGAGGAGAACGAGGTCCCGTAGTTCACCAGGTTTCCGTTGGAATCGAGGATGATGCCGGTGATCCGCACGACCGAGAGATCGTTGGCGGTGTTCGAATACTCTCCGTTGGGCCGCGCGCCGGTGACCGGAACGGTGTCGGCGCCCGCCGCCTCGGCGAACTGGACGTTCTTGTCGAGAATCGCGTCGAACGTCGCGTTCGCGCGCAGATTGGCGACGTCGCTGCTCAGGTTCGAGCCGCCGTTTCCAAGGATGGTGGTCAGCATCAGGTTGTCCCGGACGTCGGCGGGCAAGCCCGCGATCGCATTGAGCACCGTCGAGGCGAACCCCCGCCAGTTCTCGTGGCGCTGGTTCTCGGTGGCCTGGGTGTCCCCGCAGCCGGTGCCCCAGTTGCAGGTGTTTCCGCCGCCGCTGATCGACATGTTGAGCAGAATCGGCTCGTTCGGCGTGAAGATGGTTCTCCCGGTCGCCGAGGCGATGATCGAGGCGACGATCTTGTCGTT
>ORJL010122504.1_pt1 | contig 11419 bp, 16 predicted proteins | sample 1779941 | NCBI WGS metagenome assembly ORJL01 (sample SAMEA104232317, study PRJEB22302) | groundwater metagenome | biome: forest; feature: aquifer; material: groundwater | place: USA | collected 2011-08-07 | depth 5.8 m | reverse complement strand
CGAAGCCCCACCAAGATTATTGCTTGCATCTCGCCAACCGATTGCCATTCCTTGGTCTAAAGAAATAGCATGAGTGCCGAGTGCGCCCGTAGTAACATCTAATTTAGTCTGTGGTCCCGTCGTCCCGATGCCGACGTTGCCGTTATTATCTAAGGTCATGGTAACGCTAGCACCACTACCAATACCAAAATGTATTGATTTTCCGCTTGGTGGTCTCATCGCTAAAGCATATGCTGTACTTCCAGTAAGTATTGTTCCTCCTGTACTACTTTCTGTACCAATGATTCCGCTGCCGCCAGTGTTTACGAAACTCCCATATACTGCGTTCGTTCCTGTGGTTGCCTGGAAATTGAATAAACCATTGCCCGCCGCTCGTACATCAAGCGGACTTCCCGGTCCCGTCGTCCCGATGCCGACGTTGCCGAGAGAACTGATGCTCACCGCCTCTGTCCCGTTCACTGTTATCCCGAGCCTTGTCAGATTCCCTGTCCCGTTCGTAGCGATGTGCCTGAGCGTCGCGTTGTAAGCTGTCGCCACCGACCCGTTCCATGCCGAGCTTTGGAGAGTGATGTCCGAGGAGTTGAACGCCGCCGTGCTTGTCGCCACGCCCGTGTTGTTCACGAAGATGCTGCCGACGAGATGCAGTTTCTCCAGAGGCGAAGTCGTCCCGATGCCGACGTTGCCGTCGCTTGTGATTCTAAACCTTTCAACCCTGTCGCTTCCGCTCCATAGCTTCACTGCTAAATCCGACCTCGTATTCGCAGCATTCTGAACAGCCCCTAAGTATATTTCCCCGTTTGCCTCGGTACCAAAAGCAAGGAACACATTATTGTTCGCTCCAGAAGTCGGGTTTTGTAAAAAAGCAATGACATTTGGTATGCCTGTTGTTGATGAATAAGCTGCAGAGCTATCATTCCGAACTTGCAACTTGTAAGACGGACTCGTCGTCCCGATGCCGACATATCCGCTGGCATTATTAACAAAAAGATTCGTCCCCCCGACCGTGAGATTGCGGCCCACTATCATGTTCCCTATGGTATCAATGTTCGTGACGTTCGCCGATGTTATTAAGTTGCCCGTGACGTTGAGGTCTCCGGCGACGGTCAGCGTCTGCACCGGGTTTGCCGTGCCTATCCCCACCGCGCCGTTCGTCCCGACCACTATCGCGTTCGCCTGCCCGCCTCCGGCGACGTGGAATATCCCCGACGGGTTGGTCACGTTTATCCCGACCCTGCCGGTCTCGTTTATATTAAACACGTTCGTCCCGTTGACAGCCACCCTCACTATCCCCGCTACCGTCGTCGTGTTGATGCCGAGGAAGCTGTTCGCGAACGTGTTCATGCCGTAGATGCCCCTCCACCTGAACGTCGCGTTCCCGAGGTCGTACGAGTTGTCCAGCTGCGGGTTCATCCCCACGGACTCCGTGAAGTTGAGCGTGCTCATCAGTATGCCCGTCGGGTCCGTCTTCAATGGAGTCCAGACCGTGCCGTTCCACCCATAAAGAAGGGACACGTTGGTTTGCTGCCCGTATGAAATGCCGGTTAAACCGCCCAAAACAAGAATTAATCCTATGAATATCGGCAAAAATACGCCTAAACTATTTTCCCTTCCGCCATCTTTATGGCTCTCATGGCTTCCTTGTATTTTTGCCTGTCGTGTTTTTTCCAGTAGTTTATTCTTTGTGTGACTTTCCTTGACACTTTCCGCTTTTCTTTTTCCGTCAGCATGAATGGTTTGGCAAGCAGTCTTACTTCTACTGTTTTTCCGCCAAGCGTCCTGCGCTCTTTTTTGAATTCCGGGTTCTCCATGATAATTACTATATTGAGTTCTCTTATTTAAGTACATTATACTAGCCTCCTCAGTTGCAGGTAACTGATAATCTGAGAGTAGTATTTTCTGCATTTGTGCAGAATTTCATTGTCGCCTGTCACAAAAATCATCTCATAGTTTTTGGCTATTATGAGATGTTCGAGATTTGTGACCCGTCTTTTTATCGCCGTCTCTCCTACAATTTGCATGATTTCATGGTAAATTTCATTGAAGGGCTTGGAAACTTCTATTTCTGTTGCGCTGATTTCGGTTAGAAATGCCGCCCAGAGGGCTATGCTCGTTTCCTTGTCTATGCCAAGTTCGCTTACCAGCCTGCGGGTAATCTCGGCTCTTGTTGCGATGGAGACATAGTACTCAAAATTCTCGCCGGAGTTCTTCAAAAATTCTGTTATTTTTGGTTCTTTAAAATTGCCTTTTTTCAGCTCTATATTTTTTGCCAGGAAATACCCGTAAATTATGTTGGTGTCGAGATAAATTTTCTTTTTCATGGAGAAACCTCCTCTTGCGGCGTCCAGACCGTGCCGTTCCATCCATAAAGAAGGGATACGTTGGTTTGCTGGGCAAAAGAGAAGGGCAATACGAATAAGCTTAATACTAGGATTATCCGGAATGCGCGCAAAAATTTCATAGCAGTGAACCTCCGAAAGCTTTATATAATTGCACATAATTAAATGTAATATGTGTATTAAATGGAGGAGATAATATGCCAACATTGACATTGTCAATACCAAGCGATTTGAAATCTGAAATGGACGCCATGCCAGAAATTAACTGGTCCGAGATAGCGCGGAAAGCTATATCCGAAAGATTGGCTGAATACAGGCTTTTCAAGTCCATCGTGGCGAAATCGAAGCTCACGGAAAAGGATGCGCTGGACATCGGCCGCAAGGTGAATGAAGGGATGTACAAGGCGTACATGAAGCGGTATAAAGAGTTGAAGTGAATGCTGCTAGTTGTTGATGCCAACATAGTGCTGTCTTCCATGATAGCCGGCAAAATAACCGACTTGCTGCTTTCTCCTAAGCTCGAAGCCGCTGTTCCGGAATTGCTGTTCGTCGAAGTGGAGAAGCATCTGGAAGAGGTTAAAAACCAGTCCAGGCTTTCTCCGGATGATGTAGATATATTGCTTTCCCTGCTGAAAAAGAAGTTGCAGACATTTCCAATGGAAGAATTCTTTTCTTTCATGCTCACGACTTCCGAAGTCGCAAAGCTGCTTAGATCGTAGCCGTTCTCTGGTCCTGATGATTTGGCGCTCAAGCTGGGCTTGGTGGAAGTGCTGGACGCAGAAGAACTCGAGGAAAAATTGTCTGTATAAATAATTACCTGCGCGTTGCCCGACTCCAACTCTGCAATGAAAACCGGGAGAATAAATGCTAAACTATTTTCCCTTCCGCCATCTTTATGGCTCTCATGGCTTCTTGGTGTTTTATTGTTTAAATGCATGCCCATGTTGTACCAGCTCAGCCCGTCTATTATCATTTTCAGCGGGAATGTCTTGCCCTTGACGCGCTGTGGCGTGAAAATTTTTCCGCAGTCGTTGCACAGGTCAGGCTTTCGGTCTTTCTGGGATGGCGGTTTCATTTTGCAGACACCTCGCGGGCTCCTGTCTGCGAAAGAAGCTGCTTTGTTTCTTTATGCTTCATTTATTTTCCTCTTTTCACTAGTTTCATTATTTCCACAATTGTCAGGTCAAATGTCTTGTCATCCAGCCTTGCGAATGCTTTGCTGATAATAGTTTTCTCAATCTGCATTATCTTGTCGGCGCGTATCTTGCTTTTCAGCGGCAGCTTTCCTTCTGCAATATTCGATTCATCTATGAGAATGCTGTAGTCTTTCTCATCCAGATTTGACGTGATGGCGCACGCGGCAACATCGGGATTCTCTTTGTTATAGTCGTTGTTTGAAACGACGACAGCCGGCCTGAATTTGGCCTCTTCAAAGTCAGAGTATGGAAATCTCACCCATATTATATCCTGCTGTTTTGCCATCCCCGTGCCGGCGTTGCCCGGTATTTTCCCTTCCGCGGCTCCCCTGCCGTCCCTTTTGCCTTCCGTTGAACTGCTTTCCATCGTCATTTTAATTTCGCCTCATGCAAATCCTTCCTTGCAATCTTGTCCCAGACTTCATCATCTTTGCTCCAGGCGCGCCTCATCGACTCCCTTGCAACCGCTCTCCAGAAAGCATCCTCATCCATCGCAGAAAGCACATCGCTCTCTTTTTTAATCATTATTTCTCCTCCTTTCTCTATCAGCACTAAGGTATCTGCTCCCTTAATGCCCATCTCTTTGCGTATGTCTTCTGGTATCACGATCTGCCCTCTTTCGTTGACTGCCACTGTCCTGATTCTGGCCTTTTTATCATTTTTCTGAATACTCATAATTTTCACCTAATTCATATTAATTTGATGAATATAAATGCTTTTCTGTCGTCCCGCTGCCGTCATTGCCCGGCGTTGAGCGCAAGTCCCTGCCAGCATTGTTCCTCTCCAGCCTCCAGAATTTCATATCACGGATTCCATGGGTGAAAATATCACGGATTCTTGGGTTTTCGCTGGTTTGTCCAGTATTCGTGATATGACTTCCACCTTCAGTCTGCCTTGTCGGCTCTGCAAACCTGCCCGATTCCCCAGAATTCCGCGTCTTTAACCCATTTTCATCAATCATGCTACTTTACCCCCACCGCTATGAGTATTTTGGCGGTTTCTTTCGTTCCCTTGTCTTCCAGAGCCCACCCAATCGCATCCCTGACCTGTTCCCATGTGGCGTTATTCTTCGGCACCGCGACTGCCAAGCCATCCCCTTTTCCGGAAGGCATGATATAGTCGCCCTGGCTGACTTTTCCCCCGGCCTTGACTTTTACTTTGCCCAAAAACGCAACCGGAACGCCTCCTTTTGTGTAATCCCCGCCGACCACGCCGGGCACGAGCCCGCCCAGCAGCCCCGCAATTATGACGAGCGCGAGTTCACTGGCCATTTATTCGCACATCTCCTTCCCGCAAAAGGGGCAATATTTCCAGCCTTTCAAGCTGGCCGCAAATCCGTGTATCTTGCATAGCTTCATCTTGCCTGTTCCAAATCTTCCATCCAGGACTTTGAACTCGCTCCAAAAATCTTTCTTCATCGTCTCACCCATTGTTCCAAGCCTCCAAGCGATATTGCTCGTATCCTCTTCTCAGCGCAGAAACCTGCCAGGCAAACTCCGTATTGTTGCCATCTGTGCTCTTTACGACAAACCCATTGTCATAAACCGCCTCAACGTATAACGATGTCTTTCCGTAAGCCGTCACATGCACCAGGTATTTGCCCTCTGTCGTGCTGACATTAGTATTCACCGTCTCCATGTAAATCGGGTCAAGCATGATCGTCGCTGTCCCGTTTATGGTCTGCCCGAATCCCTCGTCGCTGAACCTGTTCGTGGTGCTTTCAGCGGCATAAAGCTTCCTCCACCCGTAGCTGCTCGTGTTCACCAGCGCGTTCTTCGTCCCGGTGCATGTCAGGTTGCCGTTGCCCCAGATCTTGCACGAGCCCGATCCCTGCACGTCGAGCAGTGCGGTCGCAGTGGATGCATTTATTGCGACATTCCCGGCCTGGTCTATCGTCACCTTCGCTGAACCGTTCGTCCCGAGGATAAGTTTCCCGTATCCTCCTGCTGTGTATGTGTTCATGAGAACCGTGTCAAGGACGCTTCCGACTGTCTGCGAGCTTGCGTCCGAATTCTGGCGGAGCACCGTGCTCTGGTACCCCCTTACTTTCAGCGCTAGCTGGATGTAGTTGGTATTGTCAGGCACGTTGGTGTTCTCAAACAGCGCCGCTGTCAGCCCGGCTGATGCGTTGCCCGCGACGTGCAGCAGCGCCCCCGGCGAGGTCGTGTTGATGCCGACGTTGCCGGTTCTTAGTACGGTAAACAAATTTGTTCCTCCAGTCGCGGAATCGTCTACTGTAAACCTTCCTTCGGTAGCCCCAGAGCCAGCGCTTGCAGAAATTCCCACTGTAACCCAGCCGGGTTTTGTGGCGTGAGAGTGGGCAAATAGGTTGATCGCGCCGCCGTATCCGCCGGAGCCAGCGCCCGCCTGTATCACAAGCGCACCCGTCCCTGTATTGGCCGCCGCATTAGTTCCCAGAATAATGTATCTACTAGCCGCCGCTACCGCAGAAAGCCTGAGATTACCATTTACTTCCAATGTGCTTTCCGGGCTCGTCGTTCCTATTCCCACATATTCAGAGCTTGAATTCACGTACAGCTTGCTTGCTCCCCCTATGGAAACATTGAATCCCCCTGCGACTTCCAGTTTGCTTTGAGGTGCCGCCGTCCCAATGCCGACGTTGCCCGAAGTCGTGTTCACGTACATGACCTCGGTCGTCCCGTTGGTTATCCTCAATCCCGAAGACGATGATCCGCTCCCGTTGACGTGCAAAGTCGCTGCGGGCGCCACTGTCCCGATGCCGACGTTGCCGCTAAATGTTGCCGCCCCTGCTGTAACTGTACCATCAGACAAAGACAGATGAATGGGCTGGCCAATAGGCGATGATAGGGTAGCTGACCCTGAATTATCATTAAAGAGGAACTGCGTCCTAAGCGTAGCCCCCGCACCCGCATAGATCCTCCAGCCTGAGATTCCATTACCCCCGGCACGGATGTTCAAATAGTGATCCCCGGAAGTAGTGCCAAAAGATCCGTCGTCAGTAAATGTCCCTGTTGTCGCACTCACCGCCGCGAGCGTACTCGCGCCTGACACACGTAACGTACCGTTAACATCTAACAGGTATCCCGGTCCCGCCGTCCCGATGCCGACGTTGCCGTTTATTGTTAAGTTACTGACTTTACCTGCTCCTGCAAATGAACCAATTGTTACTCCACCAGTCCAATCTGCATTACCATTAAGATAAAGGGTGGTTGTTGACCAACCCCCAAAATAGCTGAGGCTTTGTTTGCTGTTGATATTATATCCGGTGTCATAAGCTGCATTAGTTTGAATTAAATCTATCGCATCTTGATGTATTCCTGTCGATACTACCAATTTTTTCCCCGGCCCCGCCGTCCCGATGCCGACCCTCCCCGTCTCGTTGATATGGAAAACATCAGACCCGTTCACGTTGACCTGCAGCAGTCCTGAGGGCGAGGTTGTGTTGATGCCGAGGTTTCCGGCATTGTCTATGCGTACTCTCTCGGCAGGTGAGGCCGAGCCATCAGGAGAAGTGAAGAAGGCAATTCTCGCTGGCATGTCGCTTGCGCCTGGAGTCCCGTCTACCACTATTTGAATCTCAGCCGCGCTTCGGAATGCGGTGCCGTTATAGCCCTGCGCGATGATGCGGGCTAGCCTGTCTCCGTTGGATACGATTGTCTTGCTTGCAAGCGTTCCGTCAGACCTCAGGAATACAATCCTATCGTCAACACTCGCATCAGCGCCTGCGGCTTGCAGTCGAAGGCCGGCATTGCTTTCGGACGCGACATGCAGGATTTCGGTCGGACTCGCCGTCCCAATCCCGACATTTCCCCCCTTCTGCACGATGAGCAAGTTAGCAGTGCTCGAAGAATTAACAATCAGATCCCCTGTCGAATTCACGTCAAAATTAATCCTCCCGCTCAGCGTCCCGTTCTGCAGTGAGATCGTCGGCGCTGTCCCGTTGACTTCGAATTCTGATACAGGGGCGACGGTTGCGATGCCGACGAGGCCGCTGCCATCTATAGTCACATGTGGTGTGGTCACAGTCGCGCCGACCGCAATTCCTAGCTTCACGTTGTCGATGTCATAAGAAAACCTGGCCCGTTCGCTTCCTAGCCCATTATCCACCTGCACAAAGTTAATCACTCCGCCAGCAGTAATTGGCGTAAATCGCAGTATATTTCCGTTAGAACGGATATTCAAAGTGGTGTTTGGACTCGTCATTCCTATTCCCACCCTCGCGTTCGCCGAGTCGACAAAAAGAGTGTTCGTGTTGACCGTCAGATTCTTCCCGACTATCAGATTATTGACGACCGTGAAGTTGTTCGTCGCGTTGCCTTCCGCGGTGATGTTATACACCGTGGCTTGCGACACGCTCAGCCGCAGCGTGCCGTCCGCCAGCGTGAGCACCGGCTGCCACAGCGTGCCGTTCCATCCGTAGTTGAGGGAGACGTTCTTCGGGCACACGCCGTTGTTCTCGGTGCATATCGTCGAGCCGTTGAACGTGCCGTTGCCCCGTATCGTGACGTTGCCGATGATGGTGAAGTTGCCCAGCGCGTAGCTGTTCGCCGAGACGTTGTCTGAGACATTCGCCTTGTAGGAAAAGCCGACAGACGATAATCTTAATCTCGGGATGAGCGTCTGGCCGTTTGCTATGATCTCGACATAGTAGTCCTCGCTGAAGTTGAGCGCTATCGTGTTGTTGCTGCCAAGCTGGTGCGACCACAGGCCCTGCGACATGTTCAGCGAGATGTTCTCGCTGTACCGCGCGTTGCCGCCGGTGAGGGCGTTGTAGATCGTGAACGTGAAATTATGCGTGCCGCTCTGGGCATTGTACTGCGCGTCTGTGAGCTTCCCTTGGATGTTTATGACGTTGGGGATGGCGAATGCCATGGGGATGATGAGGAGAGCTATGAGGACGGGCAGAAGTTTTAAGTATTTGGCCCTGCAAGTATTATTTATGAAATCACAGAAACATGACAAATTCTGGTCTGAGCTGAAGGAAGCAAAGAAAGACCCTGAATTCAGGAAGTTCTTGAAATCGTTCATAAGAGAATCGACCTCCTGAATTCTTCGTAGCCGATGAAATTTGGCATCTTATGTCTTCTCAAAGAATTTACCGTATTGTAGGTCTTTTTGGCGTAGTCTGACAGCATCGTGTTGTTGTCGTCTGAAACGACGACATCTAATTCATGTATAGACGCGCAAGCAACTATCAAAAAATCATTCCGCATCTTTTCATTTACTGAACCAAAAAGTGCTTTGTATGTTCTCAAATAATCTTCTGCGAGCAGTTTTATTGGGTTTGTGAGTTCAAAGCTCCTTTCCCTTATTATTCTGCTGTATAGGCTGAGGAGAATTATTCTGTATTTCTTTTTTTTAATTGTTTTGTCTTTTGGAGTATTCCTGAGTTCTTTCCTTATGACATCAAATCCATAGATTACGATATCTCTTCTTTTTTCGGCCAATTGTTCTATTTCTTCTACCTGTTCTTTGTCGACAATCTTTCCGTAAATATTGGTATCAAGTATCACTCTTTTCATTCTTCCGGCCTCCTGGACTTAATTGAAATGGCCCCCAGCCTCTTCTCATTGGCCGGGAATCGGGGTGTGGTTTTAAGTTTTGAATGTTTGGAAATCATGCCAATTTTCTCCTTTGCATTTTCTTGAACTGCCTGTCAATTATCCTGATTGATTTCAGCGGTGGGTTGTCTTCTGCCATGTCGACGTCTTTGTGTTCGAATATTGTTTCTCCCCATTTTCCGCCTCTTTTAATCTCGTGTATCTCGATGCCGAACGGGTAGCCCCATCTGGAACGCAAATAGCCTTCGTCTTTATTGCGCTTTATTGTCTGATTCATCTCCCCGCCCTCCTCACCAGTTTCATTTTGAAAACGCTTCGGATATTTCCGTTTTCAAAAGCAGCTGGTGTCATCATTTTGCTCGCCTCACCAGCTGCATGTTCCCGAATTTTTCCATCTTTATCCGGCCCTCGGCTTCCAGCACGTAGAGGTATTTGCTCGCCGTCTGGACGGACACCTTTGCCTTCTCGGCGACCTTGTAGATGGGCTCGGCTTCCTTTCCTACTGCTCCAAGAATCAGTTCCTTTGCATCATGTCCTAGTGCCATTAGCGCAGCTCCATTATTGCATCGAACCGAAGGTTCGTGTATATTGTGCGAATGCTCTGAATTCAGCACAATAAACTTACTGATTAAAGTTAAATTATACATATATGTGATAAAAGCAGTATATAAGCATATCGTATAAGCATACTGGTTAAATTTCACTGCTTATTTGCGGCAGGATTTGTGTTATCGGTGTATTTAGGAGTCGGTGATGATGAAAAATCATGGCAGGCATTCAAAAGAGCGCCGCTGGTGTGGTCTGATCATCCTGAAATTTCGGGTTCTTTTCTAGTTTCACTATATCACTGTCTTTAATTTTGTAATTTGCCGGAGATTCATATCAGCGCCTCCAGCTCCTTCACAACTCTCTTCTGGTCCTGCTCCGTGAACTCGCTCGTGATGAACAAGCCCTTCCAGGAGTTCAGGAAAAGCTTGTTCTTGATGTCTGGTATTATCTTCTGTTCGAGGTTTCTTGCGAAGATTGCCGGATCATTCAGCGAAGTGAGCCGTTTCTTTATGTCATTAGGCACGCCATTCTTCCACACGAGCGCAGCTATGTCGCGGGTGTCGCTCCTGCGCGCTGACATGACTTTGAGCAGGAAAAAGTCCGTATACGAAGGGACAAATACCTGAAGCTGCAGGCTGCCTGCCTTTATCTTCACCTTGGTGCTGCTGTCAAGGAATTCGTCATCAATCGTGAATATCTCATTTTCACGGCCGCGCACCTGACCCTCCATGAAGTCAAGTCCTAGTTTTGCTTTCTTGTTGCCCGCCTGAAGGATCTTGATCCATCTCATGTAAGCGTGACCTTCTTTTTTCTCTATTGTCTCGACGCTTACGCCGCTAGGCGGCCATTTATTTACCTGATCAAGCCCTTCTTTCAGGGCAAAATCGCAATCCCTGCTGTATCTTGAAAATGGCACAAAGGCGCGCAGCGCATACCCGCCTATTACAATTAATTTTGGCTTGGTAAACCCTTTGCTTTTCTGCGAGAGGTGATTAACAAGCTCTGCGATTTCCTGTTCGCGTTTATCCATGACATCTATGCTACTCAAATTCCAACACCTTTTCTACAGCCTCGTCCAACTCCTCTCTTACGAAATTATTGCCGATGGTTATTTTTCTTGCATTGAACTTTGTGTTAGTTTTCCTGTTCAACTGATAAGCTGCATATTCAATGGCCTGCCTCGCGCGCACATCTGTGCCTGATATCCTTGTCCAATAAGAGCGCTCTGTCAATTTCTGCCAGTTTATGTTTTTCTTGTTCACGACCAAAACGGCTATGGCATCGGCAAATGCCCAGTTCCTGAAGCATTCTATGATAGCTGTATCAGGCCCCTCGACAGACAATTTCTTTATCTTCTCGAACTTCAATTTTCGCGCGTCCTTGTTATATTCTACGGTCAACTGCCATCCTTTCTTTTTGGCAAAGGCTTCCAAGGCCTTCTTGTAAGGCTTGTTGTCAACAACAACGTTCAAGCTTTCCCTATGAATAAAATCATGATTCCAGAATGAGGCCGCGCTCTGATTCACTACTGCTTTGAAGTTCTGATCCTGCTGCAAGAATTCCAATGCACTGGCTTCTTTCTTTGGCTTAACATAGTACCAGCCCCAACTAGACTTCTCTACGATATTCTGTTTTGCTAACTTAGTCAAGTATTCTCTGGCGTTTTTGTTTAACTTTTTTGCAGCGCTTACCCTGACCAAACTGCCCTCATGTTTCTTCAATGTATTGTAAAACTCCTTCAAGTAGTCCTGCATATAAGTTCCTCTTTTTGTATCATTTGGCAAAGTAAGTATTT
>ORJL011113765.1_pt1 | contig 11429 bp, 8 predicted proteins | sample 1779941 | NCBI WGS metagenome assembly ORJL01 (sample SAMEA104232317, study PRJEB22302) | groundwater metagenome | biome: forest; feature: aquifer; material: groundwater | place: USA | collected 2011-08-07 | depth 5.8 m | reverse complement strand
TGAGACAACTCATCTGAGTAATTACTGTAGATTGTAAGTGTCTACAGTCACGTTTTAACTGCGTTCGTCGCAGGAGCCTCTTTCTTCGGCGGATTGATCCACACCGCTATTGGAAGTTGTGGGGGTTGAGGTCGTCCTTTAACAAATCGCTCGGGATGAGCCGCATAGGCCAATTGCAAAACCTGCTGACGTTTTGTGAAGAGTTGATTCGCTTGTCCATAGTGCACGGCTTGTGGCGTCATCAACCCAATGCCGCTGTGTCGATGCTCGGTGTTGTACCAAGTGAAAAATGATTGCGCCCAAGCACGCGCATCGGCTTGGCAACCGAACCGATCGGGATAGTCGTGATGATCCCTTCGACTATGCTCAGGACAAGACTTCATCGTCTTGAATTGCGATTCGGAAAACGGATTGTCATTCGAAACATGCGGACGCGAATGACTTTTGATCACGCCGAGGTCTGCCATGAGCAACGCCACCGGTTTAGCAATCATCGAGCCACCGCGGTCGGCATGAATGGTGAGTTGATCGGGATGAATATTTTGCTTGGCACATGAGTCAAGAATCAACTCTTGTGCCAGCGCACTTGATTCGCAATCGGCGATCAGCCAGCCGACGACATAGCGACTGAAGATGTCGAGCATCACATATAAATAATAATAGTTCCATTTCGCTGGCCCTGGAGTTCTCGTGATATCCCGACTCCAAAGCCTTCGACTGCGCTCAGGGCAGGCTTGATTAGGTGCCGTCGCCAATAATTCCGGCTTGGTGTAATTCGGATGGCGCAATTGATCACGTCGCTCACGAATCTCCTTGTTTTCAGCCAGAATTCGATACAAAGTAGAGACCGAACACAAGTAACGTCCATCATCCAACAACGCAGCGTAAACCTGCCGCGGCGCGCAATCTTGAAAACGTTCGCTGTTCAAAGTCGTGTGCACAATTTCTCGCTCGGTCTCACTCAACTGGCGTACGGGTAAATTTTTGACAGGCGCTGAGGTCCCGGCTTGTGGCTGCCGAGCGCGATATACACTGCTGCGCGGCACGTTGAGGACGGCGCAGGCAGTCGTCAGCCCAATCTCAGACGCGAGTTGTTCCGTCACTTGAATCATTGCGCTCCGTTGCTCTCGTCCGCTGGCAGCCCGAGGAGTTGCGAAAGTTTTTTTTGGACATCAATAATGGTTTCGGCGCGTTGAAGTTGCATTTTCAAATTTTCATTGTCGCGTTTCAACCGGGCATTCTCCGCTGCCTGCGGATCGGATTTGCGTCCGCGTTTTTGGGGTGTCAGTCCTTGGGCTTCTCCGTTGGCGCGTTGTCGACGCCAGTTTGTGATGTGCGACGAATACAATCCTTCCCGTCGTAGCAGTGCCCCTCGTTCACCGCGTGGGCAAGCCTCTGCCTCTTGCAGGATACGCTGTTTGTACTCCGCCGTAAAATGACGTGTACGGGGTTTGACGATCACTTCGGGGTCAGGCACTACTGGTTTTGTGCGTGCTTCATTATTATTAGAATTTGATTCAGAATTTGAGGCGTGAGACATATCTGGATTCCTTCACTTTAGACACTAATTGATCGGCTTCAGTCGTCTCACGCATTGTGACACAAAGGGTAGGCGTTGCCCAGGTTGCCTAGTGCGGCCCCTACACTACGTTGGTCACCAAGAGCGCGAGCAATATCCAATGCCTGTTCGTAAACCACGATTGCTTGCTCAGTATCACCCGATGCGGCATAAGCCAAACCAAGATTGCCGAATATGCGGCCCTCATTAACGCTGTCACCCTGCTGTCGAGCAATAGTTAATGCCTGTTTGTAATACGTGACAGCTTGATCAAGTTGGCCAAGAGCAGCATAAGCTAAACCAAGATTGCTCAAAGCAAGACTTATATTACGTTGATCATTCAACGTCTGTGCAATAGCCAATGCCTGCGTATGAAAAATGATAGCCTGTTGGATCTCGCCCAGAGCCGCGTACGCAGCACCCAGGTTACCCAATGCATTACCTTCGCCATACCGATCACCTTGGACACGGGTGATGGCAAGATGTTGCTGGAAAAAGCCAATAGCATGACGAAATTCACCGATCGCCGCGTTGGCTGTCCCTAGATTTCCCAGAGTGGCTCCTTCTGTAGCAATATCTTTTAGCTGCCGAGCCGCAGCTAAGGCTTCTTCAAGCCATCGGATACGTTCATGCGAAGGTTGCCGCAAGCTAAGGCAATACATCCCAGCCCCAGGGTAATAGTGGCACAATCGCGCCGCCGTTTCATCCTTATCGGTGTTTGTTGCTATCCATGCTTGCCCCGACCTTATATTCTCCCACTCTACGTCAAACACCCGTAACCCTTGTGTGATTGACTCGCCACCACGTTTATAAAGTTGGTCGGCATTGTGAAGAGCGCTTAAGTAATATCGCGCATGGCGTAAGTGAGCTTCGCAAAGATCAGCCATAGATCAAAGTATTCCCCATTCCGCTAATTGCTTTTGTACTAATTTGACATTAGGATCTGCAAGTTGTTCGAAAATCTTGAGCGCGGCTTGAGCAAGAGCAACAGCTTGGACGCGATCACTGTCCATGTCAAACTCTAAACTCATATTCCATAGCACATTGGCTTCGCCATGTCGATCACTGCGTTGGCGTGTGTTTGCCAACCGGAGATTGTAGAATGCAATCGCCTGCTTTCTATCACCTAAGACTGAATATGCATTTCCAAGATTAGCTAGTGTTGTCCCTTCGCTACGTTGATCTTCCAATTCACGGGCAATAAGTAATGCCAGTTCATAACAACGAATTGCTTGTGATATATCCTTTAATGCAACATATGCCTGCCCCATAGTACTCAGTGTAATACTTTCGGTTCGTCTATCGCCTAGCTCACGGGCCAGCATCAGACTCTGCTCGCAAACTGCAATTGCTTCCTGCGGACGAGCTTGCGCCACATGGGCACCTGCGAGGTTACCCAAAGTGATGGCTTCACCGCGCTTATCCCTTAACTTCCGAGCAATAAACAGTCGCTGCCGATGGTAATCAATTGCCCTCACTATATTGCCTAATTCTTGGTAAGTACCCCCTAAGTTACCCAATGCAATACCCTCCCCACGTATGTCACCCAATTCTCGGGCGATAGATAATCGCTGTTCATAGTGCTCAATTGCGCGCTGCAATTCTCCTAACATACGGTAGGCATTGCCTAGATTCCCTAATGCAATGCCTTCCCTACGCCGATCATTCTGCCCACGAGCAATGGCTAAGTATTGTTTATACAAATCGATGGCCCGATTTGGTTCACCTAGTTCGTCATAAGCATTGGCTAGATTACCCAATGCAGCCCCTACACCATGCTGATCTCTCAGCTCGCGGGCAATCATTAAGTGTTGTTCATGGAATTTAATTGCCCGTCGCGCGTTGCCTAAAGCAGCATAGGCGTTGCCCAAGTTGCCATTGTGGATACCCTCCGCCGTGCGATTATTCAGTATCCGTGATGCGTTAAGTGCCCCTTCAAGCCAATTGATTCGTTCTTGGGGAGGTTGACGTAGTTCTAGGCAATAGGCTCCAGCATCGGGATAACGGTTACAGAGACGTGCTATTGCTTCATTCTCCTGTACATTACTCGCCACCCATGCTTGCGCTAATCGTATATTTGCCCATTCGGTATCGAAAAACTCCAAGGCTGGCACGATTGACTCGCCTCCCTGCAGGTATAAAATATCAATAGCACTCAGCACATTTAGGTAATGCCGCGCATAACGTATCGCGGCGTCCTGATAATTGGGCATACGTCTACAATTTACTATCTGGTTGCGTTTGCTATTAGTTAACGGTTCGCGCACTTTAATTGCACGAGGCTCGTAAGCACAGACTAAGTATCATCAACCGCCCGTAAATGGTGTCCAAGTTTGGCATTCTTCGCCAAGTCGTTTGTTGTGCGGTTGATGATTAAGTGTTGATCGGGGAAACCGATAACGCGAGGTACATCCCGTAATTCAGCGTAAATCCGACTCAAGTTGCCAAACGCAGATCCTTCACGACTGCGATCACCCCCTGATAGAAGACCACGCTCGTACGACTATAGACAACACTCGCAACATATGACGTGGTGTCGTTAATGCGAAGACTTGGCATGTAGAGTAGGGCGATTTCATATCAACCCGCATGTGCCACTCAGCCAACCTCATCCGAATTTTGTCTGCACGAGGACTGAAGGTCCTTATAGATATAGAATAGCCCTCCACATGTTAGTGGAGTTTTGTCATGGGTGGTTACCGAAGTTCGGCTTCGCGGCGACTCGCCACCATGCGTTAATCGTCAGTGAGTAATGATCGGGCATGCATTACAACCAAAGCATGCATTTGATAACGGCCCATGTCGGGGATGAATTCGAGCAAGCCCCGATCAACGAGTGTACGTGCAGTTGGTTTCGGATCTTCAACTTGCCACACAGCCTTCATCGCATTCAGATCAAAGGTGGCCGGTTTCGGTGCAAAGGCACCCAAATAAGCAAAACAGTCACGAGCCAGAACGTCCAATCGATCTGTACTTTTTTGAAAAAGAACAGCGACAGTAGGTGTCGTCTCGCTCGCTAAGTCAACCCGGTCAGCCGGGGCCTTCGCCTCTAACAATTTAGTGCCATCATATTTTTTTGCCCCGTCCCGTAATGTAGTCAGCAAATCAACCACACTGAAACCATAACTGGCTTCCACATTGAGCATATGACCCGCTACTTGCAGAGCGAGTGGTAATCCTTCTAGTTCATGAACAAGTTCAAGAGACTGTTCAGGATATTGGCCAACAACGGTTGGAGCCAGTGATTCTAGAAGTTCCAAAGCATCATCATCTGTCAAAACGAGAAGCCTGTAAATATCGTTTGGCGTAGGAGCTAGCGCTTGTGCCACACTGTTTGCACGGGTAGTAATCAGCATGGCACAGTCATGCCCACCTACTTTGAAGGGAACGGCGTGTTCCGGTTCCCACACGTCATCCACAATTAACAACATGCGCTTGGTACGCAAAAGCGCTGTCAATTGTGCTGAGGCTTCTTCGACTGTTTTGGCTCTTAATAGATCGTCTGTTCCCAGCGCACGACCCCAGGTGGCAAGTTCCGATAGGATGCTTGGTTGTGGGCCAAGTGAAATCCACAATACCCCATCAGGGAAGGTTCTTAATATGTCTAGATCATGAGCAAGGGAGGCGGCTATGGTAGTTTTGCCAATGCCGGGCCAACCTCTGATAGCCGTGAGAATCTGGATAGGGCTAGGTGTCTCTCCGCTTAGAGTAACGCCAAGTCGTGTTTTCAGATCATTGAGGGCGTCTTCGCGACCAACTACCAGAGTGGGGAGGGGCGGAGCGCTTCCGGGTCGAGTCATAGGCGAAGTTAAGCCCTTGATCGCAGCAAGCTGATCGCGCATTTCCTGAACCACATTGAGGATTTCATCATTTTGTTGATGCGACGTTTGAAGTTCTACATATATAGATGAACTTATTATATAAAGGGCAGCGATGTCATCGCGCAATTCCCTTGTAAAGGCTTCATAGGCATGAGTCTGTTCCAAAAGTCTATGCACGATTACATACCCTTGGTTTTGTATCGCAAATCTTAACAAGTCATGTTTCCGGAATAATCGGGCGATCATGACTTGCGTATCGTGTGTGGCAAGCTTTTCGGCGATCTGACTTTCCTCGATAGTAGTTTTAACCTGTTCTAGAATTTCATCATCTGACACTTCATCGCCTCTGGCGATGCGTTCTAAAATGCTTGCCAAAGCATTGACGCCAACACCAGCAGCAAGTGTTGCCAGTCCGATAGGCAAATTACCTCCAGCGATGAGCGCGATAGCTCCTAAAGCTGATGCATAGAAAGTTATTTGGGCGGGCAACTTTATCGTCGTTTTGATGACCCTTAGGAGAGCAGATTGCTTCAGTGGAAGTGGTGTAGAGGGCGAATTGGAGTCAGGCATCATAATTCCTTTCCTTACATAAGTGGTGTTCAGAATGACTACCTACCATACTTATATGAAACCCGTGGTCAATTGTTAGTTCTGCGTAGCCATACATCCAATTGCTCTTGGACTTCATCAGTTCTTGGACTCCCGATTTGCTCGAAAATGCGCAATGCGGCCTTTGCATAATGGATAGCATGAGAATTGTCACCCAGTTCCTCAAAAGCTTGACTTTGATGCCACAATATAGTGCCCATCTCATTAAGATTACCGATTTCCTTGAAGATAACTAACGCCTGTTCGTAGAATTCGATAGCTCGGTAAGATTCACCGAGGGCTGAATAAGCCAGCCCAAGATTACTAAGCGTAATGCCTTTTCCACGACGATCACCAAGTTCCTGGAGAATAGTCAGTGCCTGTTCGTAGAACTCAATTGCTCGGCGGTTCTCACGTAAACCCCTGTAGGCATTACCTAGATTATCAAATGCCGCACCTATACCAACACGATCACCAATCTCTTCGTAGATAACCATTGCCTGTTCGTGGAACTTAATAGCTTGGTGAATGTCGCCTAGGCTCTTATGTGCGATGCCGAGATTGCTGAGAGCATTAGATTTACCACGTAGGTCGCCAACTTCATCGTATATAGATAAGGCCCGTTCATAGTGTTCAATGGCACGGGATGCCTCGCCCAAGTACATATATGCCATACCAAGATTATTGAGCGTTGTACCTTCGCCACGACGATCTCCTGTCGCCCGTCCGATAGCTAATGCCTGCTTGTAGAATTCAATAGAGCGTTGTACGTCTCCTAAATCTGCATATGCTAAGCCTAAATTGCCAAGCACATTACCTTCATCTCTGCGATCCCCCTTTTCGCGAATTATAGATAGGGCTTGCATATAAGTTTTGATGGCCTGTTGGACATTTCCCATGATCCTATGCGCAATGCCAAGTCTGTTTAGGTGGCGACCCTCTGCGTCGCGTTTTTCAAGACGCCGTGAAGCATTAAGTGCAGACTCGAACCAATGAATATATTCGTGTGGGGGCAGTCGCAAATCAAGCAGATCGGCCCCATCATCAGCATAAGCGTTGCATAACAATGCGGCCTCAGCATTCACATTGATGTGATCAGCTGCCCATGATTGGCCGATTTGAATATTTGACCACTCTACGTCTAACAAAGACAAACCGCGCTTGAGTGCTTCGCCGCCTTGCAAGTAGAGCTCATTAGCCGTGCGAAGTATCGTCTCATAATACTTTGCATGACGGAGACGCTCATAGTCAGATTTGGACAGGGATAGTTCATCAACAAGCAACGACCGAGCGTGCATGACGATCAAAGCGTGCATTTGGTACCGACCCAGTTCTGGGATATATTCGAGCAGACCCCGATCAACTAATGTCCTTGCAACCAGTTTTGGGTCTTCGACTTGCCAAACAGCCTTCATAGCATCTAAGTCAAATGTGGCAGGCTTCGGTGAAAATGCTCCTAAATAGGCAAAACAGTCACGCGTGAAATCATCCAAACGCTCGGTACTCTTTTGCAAAAGAACCGTTACTGTAGGAATAGCTTTATTGGCTAAGTTAACCTGATCAACTGGAGCTTTAGCTCCCAACAATTTTGCGCCTTCACGCAGTTCAGTAAGTAACTCAATGACATTAAACCCATAACTTGACTCAACATTGAGCATATGACCCACTACTTGTAAGGCAAGTGGTAATCCCTCGAGTTCATGAACAAGTTCAAGGGACTGTTCGGGATATTGATTGACAACGGTTGGAGCCAGTGATTTTAGAAGTTCTAAAGCATTCTCATCTGTCAAAACAGGAAGTTTGTAAATATCGTTTGGCGTAGGAGCTAGTGCTTGCGCCACACTGTTTGCGCGGGTAGTAATCAACATCGCGCAGCCACGTCCGCCAACCTTGAAGGGGGTGGCGTGCTCGGACTCCCACACATCGTCCACAATCAGCAACATACGCTTATTACGCAACATAGCCGCTAATTGTGCGCTGGCTTCTTCTACCGTGCGGGTCTGCAAAAGATCATCAGTGCTTAGAGCACGCCCCCAAGTGGCAAGTTCAAAAAGCAGATTTGGGGTTGGACCAAGCGACACCCAGAGAACACCATCTGGATAAGCCTTAGCAATATCGCGATCATGGGCAAGAGTAGCTGCCAAGGCAGTTTTGCCAACACCAGGCCAACCTCTGATAGCAGTGAGAATCTGAATAGGGCTAGGTGTCTGTCCGCTTGTTGTGATGCCAAGCCGTATTTTCAGATCGTTGAGCGCATCTTCGCGACCAACTACTAGAGTAGGGAGTGGCGGCAGCCTTCCTAGTGGCTGAGGTGCGATTTGGGTAGCCAAGCGCTCGCTGACTCCAACTTTTGGAACCCGTTTATAAATCGTTAATACAAAACGATTCTTTAGAGAGTCATTTTCTATCGAAAGACCAAGTGAACCGTCAGATCGGAAAGACTCATTCTTCTTCAATTCCTTCTTTATTGTGAGGATGCCACCTCCATCTCTCTGATTCAGTCGGACCTTATTCATTGCTTCTATAAGCCTTTGATTACGATCATATTTCGGCAGCAGAGGGGATGTCACCCCCAACAATACATCAGGAGGGTATTTACTTTGACCTGGATTTACGAACTCAATCTTCTCAGGATAGACCGTAACGCGGCCCATATCATCCTCGAAGTAGTCTCTATGAACCAGAAAATTGACAAGTGCTTCAATAATAGCCTTCTCTGGATATTCAAAGAAAACGCTCTCGCTCCCTCTATCATCGCGAGTATTTGATGAACCAAGTCGCCGCTGAAATATTGGCTTAAGTAGTCGGTGAAGTTCATTGTATAAATAAAGGACAGACCCAAATAGCTCAACTGTTAACTCCTCTATATTAGAAGTATCTTTGAACTTAACATGAGTATAAAAAGTGTCTCGCGGAAGGCGGTCTTGCTTACAACATAAAAGAACTCCCGCGTGTGTTAAGTACAGATGACCATCATGAGCAAGGTATATCAGGCCACTGGTAACCAAGTGATCGCGGGCTTTTCTTTCGTCTACATCAAGTTCCCTCTTAAACAATTTGGGGTCATGTTTTCTGCCCATTCTAAAATAACGACGCAATTGCGTAAGATCACGAGCATCCCAACCGATGTTTGTTGGCTTACTGTCGTCATCTTTGTGTTTGGCTGGAATTTCATTGGGATTCGCGACTCCTATTTGGCTGGGCAAACTCACATTAACATGGATGTCACCTGCTTGAGCGCCTTGGTTTGTGGCTGTTACAACTGAACTCGCGCTAGTTGCAGGATTATGTTTTTGGATCGCAGATGATTGCTCTACAGTAAGAGCATCGAGAAGTCGCGTGATAAGATTTGCTATCCGGGCGGTATTGATTTCAGTGCCCAGAGTAGCAAGAGCACTCAATTTCCCGCTTATGTCGTCGGAAACAGGGATCAATTCCTCCCGCAATATTCTGATGTAAGCAGATACAGCCGCATCAATGCGCTTGGCAGATAAATGGTGGAGATCAGATCTAAGTTGTTCCCGAAGAAACTGAGGTAAGGTAGGATCGGTTGGTCGGTTATAGAAGGAGCGAAGTGCCTGCTTAAGTGACGGAAGGTCAGCAAGCGGGAGATTTAGAACTGTCTCACGAATTTCTGTATCCTCATAATCTGTCCGAAAACGTTTCTCTGTATGTTCAAGTACTTCCCCAAGCGAGCCCAGGAGTTCTTTTTGAACAACAGGCGCTTTAAGCTCCTCAACTGCTTTCTCGCCAAGAAAAGTTTCATTAACGTGCTCAAGGATAGCAATACTAAGTTTTCCCAATTTTGGAAAACGTGAGATTTCTTCAGGGTTGAGATTCGTACTCATTAGTCTCTCTTACCTCTACTTGCTCCATACACCCAATTGCTTGCGGATCTTTGCAACGGTTGCAAAGGCTTCAATCTGCTCGTATATCTTGAGCGCATTCTCAGCATAGATTATAGATTGGGGGCGCTCACCCAGTTTGTCAAGCACCAAGCTCATATTCCAAAGCGCATTGGCTTGTCCGCGCCGATCGCCAATTTCTTGCTTGATCAACAAAGATTGCCTGTAAAACTCAAGCGCCTGCTGGTACTCACCTAAATCGGCGTAAGCCAATCCCAGATTATTGAGCGTGGCTCCTTCACCCCGACGATCATCCAGATCGCGAGCAATTACTAGCCGCCGATTATATAAGTTGATTGCATGATGAAACTCACCCAACGCAGCGTGAGCCGCTCCTAAGTTGCTTAATGCAATCCCTTCATCTCGCTGGTCCCCGAGCTGTTGAAAAATCCGCAACTGTTCTTCATGCAATGCAATTGCGCGTTTTGGGTCGCCCAACGCGCGGTAAGCATTGCCTTGATTGCCAAGGCTTGAGGCCACATTGCGAAGATCGTTCAGTTCACGGGATATAGCTAATTGTTGCTCGTAAAATTCGATAGCGCGTCGGGGTTCATCAAAATCATAATAGGCCAGCCCTAAGTTGCCTAATGTTGCCCCTTCACTACGATGGTCACCAATTTCACGGTATATAACCAATGCCTGTTCATAAAAATTGATGGCGAGTCGAGTTTCGGCTAAATCTGCATGGGTGAGACCAAGATTAGTTAATGTAGCTCCCTCGTTTCGCCGATCACCAGTTTGACAAAATATATCTAGGGCTTTCCTATAACATTCAATGGCTTTATGGGATTCTGCGAGACTGGCATAAGCCAGTCCCAAGTTACCTAGATGAGTACCTTCAGCTGCTTGATCTTTTAGGTGTTGAGCTGCAGCTAACGCGGTTTCTAGTACATCTTGGCTGAAATAAGTTATGAGTCAATCGCACGATGGCGAAGCCTTTCAAATGGACTTATCAAGGCACGGCCCTTGCTGTCTAACTCGTAAACTGTTTATGCCAAGATGTACTAGCCATCGGACTCGTTCGCGTGGCGGTCGGCGTAGGTCAAACAGGTAAGCTCCACTATTAGGATAGGCACTACACAACTTCGCCGCTTCTTCGTCCTTTTCTCTGAGTGCATCAACCCACGCCTGTCCAGTGCGGATATTTCCCCATTCAATATTGAACAACTTCAAAGCACGTTCGGCTGTATTGCCATCGTGAAGATAAATATCTCTAGCTGTTTGTAGAACAGACTCATAGTAAGCAGCGTATCGAAGCTGGGCTTCACGAAACCTTGGCATACACAATCAATCTAATTTCCTGTTGGATTGCTCGCTCCACTCAGCCAATTGATTCCGCACTTTGGTAGCAATTGAATCCCCAATCTGTTCGCTAATCATGAGGGCGTCTTTCGTGCAGACAATGGACTGTCCTCGCTCGCCAAACTTATCCAGCGCCAAGCTCAAAGCAACAGGGCTTCGTTGCCTTGCACATAGAGTGACTCCAGTTCGCGCAAACGTAATTCGAAAAAAGCAGCGTGCCGGAAGCCGGCTTCGTAAGCCGTAACCATTTTTCAG
>ORJL010527039.1_pt1 | contig 11429 bp, 14 predicted proteins | sample 1779941 | NCBI WGS metagenome assembly ORJL01 (sample SAMEA104232317, study PRJEB22302) | groundwater metagenome | biome: forest; feature: aquifer; material: groundwater | place: USA | collected 2011-08-07 | depth 5.8 m | reverse complement strand
CGTGATAATGGCGACTCATAACGATAATATTGTTAATTCTTTAAACAGCAGAGTTATCTTGTTTCGTGGAGGTAAAATTATTTCGGACAAAAAAGGAGCAAAGTACTCAGAATGATGTCCTATATTAAAACTGCGAAGAAACACATCAGGCGTGCGCCGTACCAGGCTTTGGCGGCGGTTTTGATTATGACTTTGACATTTTTTGTCGCCACAATTTTGGCAATTTTGGCTTACGCTTCACACTCGACTTTACGGCACTTTGAGACCCAGCCGCAGATTATTGCTTTCTTAAAAAATGAGGCAACAAGTGAGCAAGTTTCAGGCTTACAAAGAGAGTTGGATACTGACTCAAGAGTAAGAAATGTGCGTTATGTTTCCAAAGAAGACGCGCTCGAAATTTATAGAAAAGCAACATCTGACAAACCTGTACTCTCAGAACTTGTAAGTCCAAAAGTTTTCCCTGCCAGCCTCGAATTTTCAGTTACAGACCTTTCATTTGCTGAAGAAGTTATCCGCGAGGTAGAACAAAAGGAAACTATTAACCAGGTGGCCTATACTGCGAGTTTGGGAAGTACTAAAAATATAGGCGAGGTGGTTAATAATTTGCGCAATATTACGAATTACATTCGTGTTGGAGGGTTAGTCTTATTAGGATTTTTACTCACCTCTTCGCTACTTATATTACTAGTAATCTTAGGTATGCGGATTTCCTCAAGACGTGAAGAAATCGAGATATTGCAGTTAATTGGGGCAACTCCGGGGTTTATACGCGCTCCATTTATTTTTGAAGGGATCTTTTATGCACTTTCTGGCGCGTTCGTGGGCTGGCTTGTGGCAACCCTGGGTATACTTTACCTCACGCCTTCAATCGCTAGTTTCTTTGCAGACATAGAGGTATTACCTTTGACAACTCAAGGTTTAGCAATGCTCTTAGGCGTGATTTTAGGCAGCGAATTATTATTAGGTTTAATCCTTGGGGCAACCGGCAGTTTTATTGCTTTAAGGAGATATTTAAAGATTTAGTGATGTTAGCAATTCTGCAAAAAGCAAAAATTGGTTTGCTCTTCTTCGTACTCTTTTTTTTAATTCACCCTTTAGCTACCGCACAGGGAGAAGATAACTATGGCGTTGGGCAAGATACTGCAGTGGGAGAATCAACTACTGAATTACAAAACAGACTTAATGAAAACAAAAAAGAGCAGGAAAGAATTAGAAAATTGTTAGATGAAACAAAACAAAAGAAGGTAACTCTTACTAATGAAATTATTTACCAGGACAACCAAATTAAGTTAACTGAATTAAAAATTCAAGAAACAGAGAGTGAAATATCCGCTTTAACCGGTCAAATTAATAGGCTTGAAGGAGAGTTAACGACGCTATCTGAGGTGTTTGCAGAACGCGCAGTAGAAACTTATAAATTAAAAAGATATGGCGATTCATTGGTAGTGCTTCTGACCTCGGCTAATGTCTCGGAATTTATCTCCAGGTTTAATTATTTACAGAGGATTCAGCAAAATGACCGCGAGCTTTTATTGGAAATGCAAACGACACAAACAGATTACGAGGTAGAAAGAGCAAAAGTAGAGGAGTTACACGACAAACTAGAGGGTCAGAAAAAAACTCTAGCTAGCCAAAAAATACAAAAACAAAACCTCCTTAAAATTACCCAAAGTGACGAAAGGAAGTATCAAGAACTTTTGTCTTCTTTGCGCGCAGATGAAGCGGCCATCGAGCGCGCAATCAGCTCTCTTGTTGCCAGAATTGTTGCTGGTATTGCTACAGGAACTGCTGTAACAAAGGGCCAGATTATCGGTCAGCAGGGCAACACAGGCAATGTTTACCCACGCCCGTCAGCTTCTTGTCCAAACTGCGGCTCGCATTTACACTATATGGTTTTGCCTTGTGATATAACAAAATCCGGGTTAAGTTGCCATACCAACCCCAGGCCATATTTAGACGATGGGCAATACCGTAAACCTTTAGATTACAACTATATATCCCAGGAATACGGGAATACCTCCTTTGCCCAGTCTGGGGTAGCAGGTTATGCTTTCCATTCGGGAATTGATATGGTTGCCGGCCACGGAGCAGCAATATATTCAATAGATGCGGGGATGGTTTATTATGGCACCGATTCTGCGGGCGGAAAATATGCTTTAGTGAAACACAAAGACGACTTTTGGACCGCTTACTGGCATTTACAATAGAGTTTTATATTCAGAATTATACACTCATACATAGGAGTGTATAATTCACTTTTTAAAGTTACTTGATTCTCTTAAATCTTTATCATTTGCTGTTTTTACGCGAAGTTCTTCTAAGAATCCACTAAGCAATCTTTTCTCTGTAGTTTCCAAATTCGTTCCTAAATAATATTGAATGATTTGGGGCAAACCATATCCAAAACCCGGCGTTTTCTTAATATTTGTTTTTTGTTTTCTTTTGGGCAATTTTTGTATAACTCTTTTAAACCCCTCTCCCGCAGAATCTAACCACGTTCGTACTTTTGTAATTGTGGCATAACTACAGTGTAGCTGTTGTACTATTTCTTCGTGAGTTAGACCCTCTAAGATAAGTTTTGCAATTCTTAATCTCTTCGCGAGGTTTTGGATTTCATTTTCCGTAAGCAAGTCTTGAAGGAATAAGGCAGAATCGGCTGGATTATTTATCTTTGCAAATGCGTTAATGAGATCAAACACCAAACTCTCTTTTTCATTTGGCGAAAGCTTTTCAAGTTTCTTATTTTGGTAAGCAAAGTAGTTAAACTTCCCCATAATTATACACTCATACATAGGAGTGTATAATTGGTTGTTGACACTGTCAAGGAGCAAGAATAACATTGATTTGTATTTAAATCTGCCGTGTATAAAGTTTTACTACACAGTAGCAAACTCTGCTTATTTGCCAGCTTTGTAGCCTTTACATTCTTACTTCTTTTTGGTTCATCAAAAACTTTTGCAACCCTTTATATAAACGAGTTTGCATCAGATACTGCGGGTACGATAGTAGATTCAGACTGGGTAGAAATCTTTAATAACGGTCCTGATCCTGTTGACCTATCGCTTTATAAATTTAAAGACGGGAGTACAAATAACCTTGCTCTGTCTGGCACGATTTCAGTAAATGGGTTTGTGACTTTTGCCTGGTCAAACAAACTTAACAAGACAGGTGATTTAATAAAAATGGTTCTGGTTTCAGATGAAACTGTTGTAATTAGTGAGGTGGGGTATGGTGATAGGGGTGGTGATTTGGTGGCTCCTTCACCTGGACAGTCTGGGGGTAGGCAGACTGATGGGTCTGCAAGCTGGGTAGTTTTTTCTTCGCCTACTAAGAATTCAACCAACAATGGTTCTGGTGTTGCTCCTTCTCCTAGTCCCTCGCCAACTCCACTTAGCTCAAGCCCTAGTCCTTCGCCTAGTCCATTACCAAGCCAGAGCCCGAAAGCATCACCCTCCCCCAGTCCAAAAGCTTCATCTTCTCCTGTGCCTTCTGCTGTGGCTGCAAGTTCGCTAAAACTTTCACCTGCGCTGACAAAGAAGCCGAGCCCTAAGCTGTCTCCCAAATCCTCTCCTCGCCCGAGTCCTAGTCCAGAAGAAGTTGTTTTAGCGGCAACTACAGTCTCCCCGCCGTCTCCTATTCCCGAGCCGGTGAAAGAAGTAAAGTCTTTTTGGAGTAGTTTGGTGGGAGTAAATTTAGTCGGCACTGTTTTATCGGTTTTAGGCGTGGGGTTGTTGGGACTTGCAGGATATTCCTTTTTTGCAGGCCGCGGTTCTGATAGAATTGGTTCTTAATGACAAAAGCGCGTTTTTGGATTCCTGTCCTTGCCTGGGCCGGGGTCATATTCTCGTTCTCAAGTTTGCCCGTTAGTCCTGCCTCAGAAATTTATTGGCAGGATTTTATCGTTAAGAAATCTGCGCACTTGGTAGAATACGCAGTCTTGTTTGTTTTGACATACCGCGCCTTGCTTAATACCAGCGGTTGGTCTGATAAAAGAATTGGTTGGGTGTCTTTAATTATTATATTTATGTATGCAGTAAGCGATGAATACCACCAATCGTTTACACCAGGCAGAGAGCCAAACTTACGGGATGTTATTATTGATACAACCGCCGGAATTGTTGCATGGACATTAATCACCAAATATTTACCCTTAGCGCCAAAGAGACTAAAAAAGTTGGCCGCGATTTTGCAAATCGTCTAAAGGCTGTTCACCCGCGAAGTATAGTCTTGGCGCTTGTGGGGGATTTAGGAAGCGGAAAGACTACTTTTGTCCAAGGACTCGCAGAAGGTTTGGAGATTAAAGAAAAAATCATTAGCCCCACATTCATATTGCAAAGACAATATGAAATTCCAAAAAGCAAATCCAAAATTACAAATTTTTACCACATCGACTTGTATAGGTTGGAAGGTGATATTGAAAATGAGATTACAAAAATTGGTTTAAAGGATACTTGGGGCAAACCAGAGAATGTCGTAGTCGTTGAGTGGGCAGATAAGGCACGGAAATCAATTCCAGCGAGCGCTATTTGGATAACGTTTGAACAAATTGATGAGGATATGCGAAAAATATCAATTAATTACCCGATTGGTCACATAATATGAAGCTGTATATTGATACAAGTAACTCTGAAAAAATTATCGTTGGACATGGCGCAGAAAAAATTGAAACAGATTCAAAGGAGGGTAAATCACAGCAGTTACTGGAGGTGATTGAGGCGGAACTTGCCAAAATGGGTAAGTCGCAAAATGATATCACTGAAATTGAAGTTAATCTTGGTCCGGGTTCGTTTACTGGATTGCGCGTTGGGGTATCGGTCGCCAATGCTTTAGGCTGGGCTTTGGGCGTTCCTGTTAACGGCAAACGCCAACTTGTCGAGCCTTCATATGAGGTGTAATATCATAGTATGCTGTCTGCCTTAATCGTCTACCTCGTTTTTCCTCATATCTCTAATAACCATAAAGCAAAACTTCTACACCCCCTAATGATTGGCATTTCTGTAGCCATGTTTTTACTGACGCAACTTGTCATGCCTTTTATTCCCCGTTACACACCAATAGTTTTAGGTTATGTTTCAAGCGTTTCTCCTGAAGAAGTTATAGATTTGACCAACAAGGCACGGGAGGCGGCAGGTGTTCCAAAAGTAGAGACTGATCCGGCACTTACTCAAGCGGCGCTAGGGAAAGCTTCGTATATGATTGCCAAAAACTTTTGGGCGCACACGGCTCCTGACGGAACTGAACCTTGGAAATTTATTACGGACTCGGCCTACCAGTATCGATATGCAGGGGAAAACTTAGCCCGGGACTTTGCTAATTCAGAAAGTGTTGTTAAAGCTTGGGTGAATTCGCCTTCGCACAAAGAAAATCTATTATCCAGCCGTTATCAGGATATCGGCGTTGCTGTCGTCAAGGGAGAACTTGATGGGGTACAAACAACTTTAGGCGTGCAATTTTTTGGTACAAAAATGGGAAGTGGGGCAATTAATGTCCGCCAAAAAGAGACTCAGGTAACCACTATTCCCGAATTGGCCAAGGTTGCGGGATCCGCCCAAGAAAAAGCAGGAATTTTCCTGTCCCCGTTTTTTGCCAAACGTAACCTAGCCTTTTTCCTCGTTTCGCTCTTTTTCTTAGTCCTTTCAATAGATATGATTATTGTTGGGCAGAGAAATACGGCTCGTGTTTCGTCTAAAAGTTTTGCCCACTTGCTGTTTTTAGCCATGGTAATGGGAGTAATTGTTATTTCGAAAGCAGGGAATATACTCTAAATATATGAAAGAATTTTCGCGCCATATTGTTCATTATTTAAGCCTGTTGGGGATTCTTGTGGTAGCTTATGTTGGTTTTTCCGTTTTTGACTACGACAAGTATTTCCAAACAGCCCTGAGCGTTGCCTTGGGCACGGCGTTTGTGGTTTGGGGGTTTGTACACCACCATATTCACGATGATCTTCATCCGAAGATTGTCATAGAATACATAGCTGTCGCGGCACTGGGTGTAACAGTGCTATTATCGGTCATTTGGGACTTTTAAAGTGATTTGAGGCTCTAATAGTGATATAATTAGCCTCAAGATGATTGAGACAAGCGATGGAGTGTTAAACAGCAAAGAAGTTTTCTGGAGCCCAACCAAGGGAGAATTGACGCTTGCCCAAGTTATTGATGAAATTTCCTCGTTTATCGACGAAGATAAACATGTCTCTTACAGAGTAGTTGTGGGTACTGATTCCCAAGCGAAGAGAATTAACGGTACGTCTGAAATCGATTTTGTTAGCGCAATAGTGGTTCACAGAATTGGGCGCGGAGGACGCTATTTTTATAATAAACACAGAGAGCATAAAAAATATGTTCTTAGAGATAAAATTTATACCGAAACCCTTCTTTCTCTCCAGCTTGCAGAACGGCTTGTCCCTGAGCTTAGAAGGGCAATACCCGCCAGTAGTTACGACCTTGAAATTCACATTGACGTTGGCCCGATTGGGCCAACACGGGATATGATTAAAGAAGTTGTTGGTATGGTAACGGGTTCAGGATATGTTGCAAAAACAAAGCCAGAATCTTACGGAGCTTCTTCGATTGCAGACAAACACACCTAAACATATAACTTACAAATATGGTTCCTAAAGAATTTGGATTATCTCAAGAAACAGTAAGCCTTAAAGATTTAATTTCAGGAAATGTTGAGTTGGGCGTCACGCACTCAGGAGTTGTAAAGATGCAAATCATTCCGGATAAACCCGATGGGGTTATTAGGGTTGCTGAAGCAAGGAAAAACATACCCTTTAGCATAAATAGGGTTTACGAGATTGACGAACTTACTCACCCTGAAGCCTTGCGCGGCAGACACGCACATCACCAACTTAAACAAGTAATTCGTGCCGTTCGTGGATCTTTTACTCTTCTACTTGACGATGGTAAGAATAAACAAGTTGTTAAGGTTGATTCACCTGATTTCGGAGTCGTACTTGACGGCTTAATCTGGCACGATATGACCAATTTCTCCGCCGACTGTTTAATCTTGGTATACGCAGATGCATATTATAACGAAGCTGATTATATTCGAACCTATGATGAGTTTTTGGAGTTAACTAAGTAACTATCTCTTTTTTGATCTTTTTTGAGATTCTTCTTTTTTCCACTCCTCAATTTTTTTATGGTTTCCTGATAGTAAAACTTCCGGAACTTTCCAGCCGTTGAAATCTTCGGGTCGTGTGTATTGCGGATACTCGACTTGGGGTAAGTTGTCAGTAGTGGGTAGTGAAAAGGACTCGAGCTGAACAGCTTCTTCTTTGGTCAAAACGCCTGGAATTAACCTTGTTACGCTGTCTGCAATTACCATTGCCGGAATTTCTCCACCTGTTAAAATATAATCGCCAATTGAGATTTCTTCATCAATTAAATGTTCTCGGATTCTGTGGTCTACACCCTCATAGCGGCCGCAGATTAGTATGATGTGTTCAGCCTTTGACAACTCGCGAGCTTTGGATTGTGTATACCTACTTCCGCCCGCATCAAGCAATACCGTCTTACGTTTTTCGTGTTCCGTATTACGCTTAAGCTCTTCCAGAGCTTTGTGGACGGGTTCAATTTTAAGAAGCATGCCAACCCCGCCCCCGTATGGGCGATTGTCAACTGTTTGATGACGGTCAGTAGCCCAGTCTCTCAGCTGGTGAATCTTTATTTCTACCTTACCTTGTTTCTGCGCGCGGCCGACTATACTTTCGTCAAAAGCGCCAGAAAACATCTCTGGAAAAAGCGTTAAAATATCAATTTTCATATAAATCACATTTTACACTAATCCTGTTTGATTGCTATACTCACCCATATGTCTAAATTAGTTGTTGTAATTCCTACCTACAATGAAAAAGAAAATACAAAAAGAATAATAGTTAAGTTAAGAAGAACATTCCTTAAGTTAAAAAAATGGAATCCGCAGATTTTAATTGTCGACGGAAATTCTCCAGACGGAACGTCTGTTGTAGTAAAAACACTGTCGCAAAAATATAAAAACGTTCACCTTTTACTTGAGCCCCAAAAAAGAGGATTAGGGGCGGCTTATCTAGTTGGCATGAAACACGCATTTGGCAGATTGAAGGCTGACGTTGCAGTCACTATGGACGCAGATTTGTCGCACGACCCTGCTTGTTTGCCAAAAATTTTAAACAAAATCGAAACAGATTCTGATTTTGTTGTTGGTTCGCGTTATATCAAAGGGGGTTCAATTCCAAAAAACTGGCCTCCTCACAGGAAATTTCTATCCATTTTTGGGAATTTAGCAACCCAGCTACTTTTAGAAAGTAGTGCGATTAACGATTGGACAACAGGCTATCGGGCGTTTAAGAAAGAAGTTTTTCAAAAAGTTGTTCCTGTGATGGAAAAAGACGCGGCGTTTAAGGGTTATACCTTTAATATTTCTTTTGCCTACCACACAATTGAAGCAGGATTTAAAGTAAGCCAGGTACCGATAAATTTTATAGACAGAACAGCAGGAGATTCAAAACTGGGCATGGAATACCTTTTTTACACCCCAATTTTTTTGGTGAAGACTCGACTTAAGAAGTTTTTGTCAGTATAGTAAAAACATGTCAAAGATTGTAATTGTCATGCCCACATATAACGAGAGTGAAAATATTGGGCGCATGTTGGATGTATTAGTTAAAAGAGAGTTGAGGGGAATTAAAAACCACAAAGTGGAAATATTAGTTGTTGATAGTAAATCCCCTGACGGAACCGCGGAAATTGTTCAGGAAAAGATGAAAAAATACCCCCAGGTTCATTTACTTTCTACGGACAAAGGAGGTCTTGGCGCAGATTACGTCAAGGGAATGAAATATGCGATGGGGACAATGAAAGCTGACGCAATTATGGAAATGGATAGTGATTTTCAACACGATCCTAGAGACGTCAAACGGTTAATTGCCGCACTAGATCGTGGGGCAGACCACGTTATCGGCTCGCGTTACATCAAAGGAGGGGAAATTCCCAAAGAATGGGGGATACACCGCAAAGCAATGAGCTTTTTTGGTAGTCTTTTTGCACGTTTAATGCTTTTTATGTTCAGTATTCACGATATGACTTCTGGTTTTAAGCTGACAAAAACAGAATATCTAAAAAAGGTTGACTTAGACAATCTTTATTCAAAGTACTATGCGTACAAAATCCAAATTCTTTACGAAATAGCAAAACTGGGCGCAAAGATCACAGAGGTCCCGATAATTTTTTATGAACGCAAAGAAGGGACAAGTAAAATCAGCCGCAAGGATTTAATTGATTCGTTTTTGGTGGTTGTTAAGTTACGAATTAGAGATTCAAAACGTTTTATAAAGTTTGGCATAATCGGCTTCTTGGGTTTTGTTATTAACTCTTTGGGCTTAGAGTTTTTCTCTAGTTCCCAAATCGCAAAAGACTTCGCCAGCTACTTCTCGCATATTAATAATCAGGAAATTTGGGGAGTTTTGGCTGTTCCTACTGCTTGGGCGGCTGCTCTCGCAACAGAGATAGCAATTGTTTGGAATTTTTCTATGAATAACGTGTGGACTTTTGCCAAAGAAAGGATTACCAACCCTATAAAACTTCTATATAAATTTTTACAATTTAATCTCACCTCAGTCGGAGCCATCATAATTCAGTTCTGGGTTATTGGTATGGCGGTAAAAATATTTGGGGACACAATCTGGGTTCGTCAGATTGCTCTGGTTTTTTCTGTGGGTTTTTTGATCGTGCCTTACAATTACACAATGTATAACGTTTTTATCTGGAAGAGATGGAGAGTTCCGGGATTTGGTTGGATACAAGACAAATCTATTTCAAAACATCTCAAAGAAGTGGTTTCCAATCGCCGACCGGAGTGACATTGTTGGCAATAAAAACAATAGAGAAGAGATAAATCGGTATTAAAAGAACAAGAACCACCCATTTAAATTCCTTAAAGTCGAGCACTTTCGAGAAAGCAATGTAGAGAAGTGGAACAAGGGGCAAGCTATAGCGTGAGATATCCCTGTGTGAAACAAACATGAGGGTAATAAAGAAAACTGAGGCAAAAGAAGCAAGTACGGCATTTTTTTGTTTAATCAAATAAAGTACTCCCAGTGCTCCAAAAAGATAGAGCCACACAATTTCTTCTAACCAAAAAGTTCCTACCCAAGCTTGTTTCGGATTAAATGCTTGGAAAGGCGGGAATGTAAGGTGGATATTATCGCCAGAATTAAAATAGGCAAAAAAGTCATTGTAACGCAAGCCGTAAAAAGCGTAAATACCAAGAAGGGTCAGAGGAATCAGAAGTAAAGGCCAAGTTTTCCAGGGAAGCTTTCTTAACCAATCTTGAGCGTTTGTATGGGCGAGCTTCTGCCAGTAGGGGGCTATAAGAGCAATTGTGTAACCGATGAATAAAAGTATGCCCGGTGGTTTTGTCAATTGCGCTAAGGCTCCGAAGAATGCCGCGTACCACCATTTTTCCTTTATGAAAAAATAAATTGAAGCAAGAATTGTAAAAATGAAGAGCGGCTCAGGAGATCCGATCGAGCGCACAACTAACCAGCGAGCTGGGAAAAAGGTAAAGAGTAGAGCCAGCCACAAGGCCTGTTTTTTTAAACCCAACTCTAACAGCAACAGGTAAAACATTATTACTGCAAGGATACCTGAAGCTAGAGTTGTAATAATCATGGCGTAAGGATAGCCCAAAAAAGGAAAGACGGTCGCAACACCCCGTATTAACAATGGGTAAAGAGGGTAATGGGCAGAATAATAAATTGGCTCAAGCTGAAAAGGGTACTGACCGGTGATGGCTGCAGGATCATACCAAGATTTTGCGGCAACGATATAGAAAAGGCCATCGTAATTAGCCACGATAGTTGCCATTCCATCTCTCGGGAGAGAAATACCCCAAAACGAATCAAGTCTTAGCAGAAAAGGCAACCAAACAGCAACAGTAGTTAATATTGAGGCAAAGGCCAGCACTAAAAAATATTTGTAGCGAAGTAGCCGAAGTGTATATTTTCCTACCATTTATCTTATATGGTATCATTTCAAAGGCGAGAAGCAAATCTAGCCAACTTTAGTATGCCAACGAAAACTAATCTTGCGGTAGTTATTCCAGTTTATAACGAAGAAGTAGATCTACCACGCAATATTCCAGTTCTTCAGCGTTTTTTAAAAAATAACTTTAAAAACTATAACTGGGAGTTAATTATTGCCGACAACGGTCCGTCTAAAGACAGAACTCGCGAAGTCTCGAAAAAGCTTTCCCAGGAGTTTGACAATGTCGTTTATACGCTTATTCCAATTCCTGGAAGAGGTAATGCACTAAAAGAGATTTGGTCAAAAAGTAAAGCCGATATTCTCTGTTACATGGATGTCGATCTTTCTTCGGATTTAAAGTATCTTCCTAGACTGGTTCGGGTTTTAGAACAAGGTGCGGATTTGGCTACAGGTTCG
>ORJL010260091.1_pt1 | contig 11429 bp, 9 predicted proteins | sample 1779941 | NCBI WGS metagenome assembly ORJL01 (sample SAMEA104232317, study PRJEB22302) | groundwater metagenome | biome: forest; feature: aquifer; material: groundwater | place: USA | collected 2011-08-07 | depth 5.8 m | reverse complement strand
GCGCGGTTTCGGCCAGAAGCCGGTCTTCACGCGCGAAGGCGGCTCGATCCCCGTCGTGTCAACGTTCCAGGAGGAGCTGGGACTCCCTTCGGTGCTGTTTGGCGTCGGCCTGCCGGACGAGAACGCGCACGCGCCCAACGAAAAGCTCGACGTGGGGAATTTCCACGGCGGCATCATCGCGTCCGCGATTCTCTACGACGAGATCGCGCGGACCAGGTGATTCCCTGACGCGAGTGCGGCTCGACGACCTCCTGGCGGCGCTCCAGCGGTTCTACGGCGTCCTGCCGCCGCCTCCGCGCGATCCTTTCACGCTGTTCGTGTGGGAGGTGCTGTCGGTGCATTCGACGCCGCGAAAGCGCGACGCAGCGCTTGCCGCGCTGAAACGCATTCGCGCGCTGACGCCCGACGCGATGTGGCGCGCGCCGCAGAAGAAGCTGGAAGAAAGCGTGGCGCTCGCCGGTCCGTACGGCGAGCAGCGCCTGCACGCGCTGCGGACCGGCGTCGAGCTGTTTCGCCGCTCGCCCAGACTGCCCGACGTCATTCGCGGACCGATCGTCGCCGCACGGCGGGCGCTCAAGCCCTTTCCCCAGCTCGGTGAGGCCGGTGCGCACCGGATGTTGCTGTTTGCCGCCGGCCACGCCGTCCTGCCGGTGGACGCGCGCGTCAGCCGCGTGGGCCGGCGAGTGGGCTACGGCGCGCCGAGCGGCGACGCCCGCAAGCAGGCGCGGTCGGTGCAAGGCGCGCTCACCCGGGAGCTTCCGCGTTCCGTTGACGCGGTGCAGCGGGCCTACCTCTACCTCTCGCATCATGGTGCGATCACCTGCACCGAAACCGACCCGCACTGTTCCGTCTGCCCGTTGTTGAGTGATTGTCCAGAGGGAACGAGAAGAACTCTCCACCGCGGGGACCACTGAGGTCACGGCGGGTGGCGTGTTTAGTTCAACGACGCCACGCGCCTGCGCAGCGTCTTGACGTGCTCCCAGATCTGCGCGTGCTCATCCCGATCTCCGTCGCCGAGATTCGACGTCGCGGAAAGCGCCAGATAGGCCTGGAGGTCGCGCAGCGCGGCTGAGAAATCCTTCAGATGATAGGCGAGCAGTCCGCGATCGCGCAGCTCGTTGATCGCGGACGGGTCGACGGCGATCAGCAGCTCGGTGATGTCGCGCGCCTGCGGGAAGGAGAGCATGCGCACGTACACGCGCTTCAGATTGAGCAGCATGCGCGAGAGGATCTGCTGCTTGGTGGCGTAGGGCAGCAGGCGCGATTCGAAGAGCGCCGGATCGTCCTCGTCGTGTGCCGAACCGGCCTGGCGGCGAAGTAGCTCGCGCGACAGCAGCGCGCCCCCGTGAAACGCGTCGATGATCAGATCCTCCGGATACGGCAGACCCCGCCGTGCCGGACATCGCAGGAGGAAGTGCCCCGGGAAATTGATCCCTTCCACGTGCAGGCCCGCGCGCCTGGCGACTTCCATGTACAGCAGCGCGAGCGTGATGGGGATCCCCGTGCGTCGATCGAGCACCTCGTTCAGGAAACTGTTCCTCGGGTCCTCGTACTGCACCTCGTTTCCGACGAAATGCATCTCGCCGAACAGATAGGCGTTGAGCGCCATCACCTGGGCGTAGCGGTCCGGATCCACGTCGCGCGGCGCGTCGCCCGGCAGGGCGGTCGCGGTGGCGACGCGGCGGCGCGCCTCGCGACCGATCACATCGAGCCGATCGAGGTAGGGGCCGGCGTCGAGCTGCGCGTATTCGACGCGCGCGATCATCAGCGCCGCGACGGCCAGGTCGGGGTCGGGGCTGAGCGCCGCGTGGGTGAACGCGTGGACGAGACGGTCGGTGATCACCGGGGTCAGAGTAACAAAAAAAAGGGCGGGGCCGAAGCCCCGCCCTGCGAGCCACCGCTCGAAACCATCAGAACCCGACGACCAGCCCGATGCGGAAAATGCGCGGGCTCAGGTTCTGCGCAATCGTATTCACTGTCGTCGAGGTGATGTTATTGCTTCGCACCAACACGGTGTTCGCGTTCATGGTGTTGAACAGATCGCCGATGAGACGGATGTTGACCCTCTGGGCCCTGAACGTGCGCGCGATGCGCAGGTCGGTATTCCACAGATTCGGATACCGCATGTAATCGATCTGCGGAGTGACCAGGACGGAGAGGCTCGAATCGGCGCCGAGCGCCGCGGTCGAACCCTGCCGGAACAGCGGGAACGGATAGCCCTGGCGGCCGAACAGGTTGCCGCTGACTTCGAGTCCGTAGGGCGCCTGATACATGCCGTTCACATTGATCGTCCACTTCGCGTTGATGTAGACGTTACCCGAGCCGCTGCCGCCGCTTTGCGGCGCGAACTGGCCGCCATTCTTCAGCGGTTCAGCCAGCGTCGGCGTCGGGTTGCCGTTCGTGTCGTACATGCCCGCCGTCGAGGAGAAGTGCTCGCGGGCGTTGTTCCAGGAGAAGCCCGCGCGGCCCATCCATTTATCGGAAAGCCGTTTCACCAGCCCGACCTCGAGCCCGTGATAGTCGATGTAGTAGTCGGGGATATTGGTGATGAGGAATCCGCTGCCTCCCGCTGCCACTCTTGCGGCATTCGGAATGAACGTCGGAATGCTGTACGGGGTTCCATCGAGTAGGGTGCCCGAAAACCCCGCGCCCGGCGCATAGTCGGCCAACGTCACACCGACGCGCGGCGTGATCGCTCCGCTGAAGTTGCCGAACAGGCTCGACGTCCGTGTGTAGCTGTAGTTCACCTGCATGGCCAGGTTCGGCATCATCTCGCGTTCGACGCCGGCGACGAGACTCTGAGTGATCGGGGCTTTCAGATTTTCATCCAGCTTATTCGCCGACGTGACGGCCGTCGGGTTCGCCGGATTGAATCCGCCGCCCGGGCTGCCGACCTGCTGACTCAGGTTGACCTCGTTGGCCTGCGCGAAACGGTCTGCGTTCAGATCCGTCCAGCGATAGGTGACCGATCCGACGCTCGACGACGGATTGAGGAATCCGACCGTACCGGTGTTGAGTTGACCGGCGTAGCGCGCATACGTGATTCGTGCGACCGTTTTGCGCGCCTCATCGAGCGCATACGTTAAGCCCGCGCGCGGAGACAGATTGTTCCAGGTGAACGGCGCGTCGTAGCCCGCGAATTCGATGCCGGGCACCACGGTCGGGAACGCAGCGTTGGCCTTCGTCGCGCTTGGCAGCGCCTTTCCCCACTGGCGGTCGTACCGCACGCCGAGGTCGAGCGTCATTCTGTTCCTGGCGATCGTGTCGCCCACGTAGAAGTCCATGTAGTTGGCGCGGTTGCCGCCGTATCCCTCACGCAATCCCTGCGCGCGAAGGTCGCCAGCCGCCTGCTCGATCGCCAGAATCATGTTGCCGGGCCACAGCGTCCCGCTGATGACGTTGGTCGTCCGGAAACCGAACCCGTACTTGACATCGTGCGAGGCGCCCATGGCGTTCAGGAACGAGTTCGCGTCGATGTTCACGATCTTCTGCGGACGGAAGTTGCGGCTTTGTTGAATCGAGCCGTATGACGCCGCCGTGACGAAGCTGCGGCCCGCCTGGGCGTCCAGGCCGCCTGTCGGATCGAGAATGAATCCGGTGTTGTAGTAGGCGAATTTCGCCGACAGGAACATGTTGGAGCCGATCGTCCGATCATCCGCGAGCTTCCACAAACCGTGAAACGGATTGTCAACGTAGGCGTTGTCCTGGTGGAACGTCGCGGTCGGCGCGTCGAACAGAATGCCGGGCGTACCCGGGCTGCGGCCCTCTTTGACCTTGAACCCGTCGAAGTACAGGAAGCTGACCGTGTCATTCTTGGTCGCCTGCCAGTTCAACTTCACGTTCGGGTTCTTCAGTTTCGTTCGATCGACGAGCGCACCGGCGCGTCGGACGAGCTGGACATCCTGCGTCGCGTACGAACCGTAAAACCACGCCTTGTCCTTGATCAGCGGACCGCCGATGTCGAACCCGTAATCGGTGATCCGCTTGTTGTGGTCGGATTTCTCGGGAGTCGTCCCGGTCGCGCGCAGCTCGTCGGGCACGTTGTCGGCTTCCAGCGCCTCGTCGGTGAAGTAGCCGCGGAAGCCGCCATGGAACTGGTTCGTCCCGCGCTTGATGACCAGATTCAGTCCCATTCCCCCGGTCGGCTGTTTGATGTCCTGGCCGGCCGTCGAGACGTGAATCTCTTCGAAGTTGTCGAAGTTGAAGTACGTTGGCGCTGAGCCGGTCGCCGCCATATCGGTGATGTTGATCCCGTCCATCATCCAGACGGCGTCCTGCGGGCGCGTGCCCTTGGAGGCAAAGTTGGACTGCTGCCCGGTCTCGTTTCCGCCGATGTTCACACGGTCCACGAGCACGCCCGGCACCGAACGCATCAGCGCGAATGGATCGCGCGAGGTCGGAATCTTTGTCAGCTCGTCGGCGGTGAAATTCGTCGCTGTTCCCGTCACCTGGCGCGTGTCGATGATCGGCGACTCGCCGCTGACCGTGATCGTTTCAGCCACCGCGGCGATCTTCAGCGACATCGGAAGGTCTACGTTCCTTCCGACTGACACGATGATCTCTTCGCGAACGATCGTCGTGAACCCCGTAAGCGCCGCCGTCAGCTTGTACGGGCCAGGCGGCAGATTGAGGAAACGGTATTCGCCGCTCATGTCAGTCGTGAAGGTGTAAGTGGCGTCAACCCCCTGCGCGGTAATCAAGGCGCCGGGCAGCACGCCGCCCTGGTCGTCCTTGATTGTGCCGGTGATCGAACCGCCCTGGATTTGCGCACTTGCCTCTGTGCCGGCGATCAACACGGCGAGCAGGGCGAGCGCGAAAAAGCAAAATTTCATCCCTTCCTCCTCGAAACAAAACAACGGACAAATCCCGGAGCGTGCGGTGTCTGAACCGACACTTGCCAGGATATAGAAAGTATCGGTGACACGCGCCAGAAGTGTATAGGCTGGAACGACTTAAGAAATAGGCGAAAACAGGCCCGAATCCAAATGTTTGGATTAGTTAAGTCCGGCCCGTGTCGGTGATTCGCCGACAGAGGTGCGTCAGAGCGCTCAAGTCCAGCGCGGCAAGCGACGGAATGATGAGGTCGGCGCAGTCGAGCTCTGCCGCTTCATAGCTGTGCGTCACGGCGACCGTTCGCAGCCCAGCCGCCCGCGCCGACTCGAGCCCCCACCGGGAATCTTCGATCGCCACGCACTCGGACGCGTCGAGGCTGCCGTCGAACGCCGGCGCGAGCAGCGCCAAAGCGCGCAGATACGGATCGGGCGCCGGCTTGCTCGCCGGCGAATCCTCGGCGGCAACGACTGCGGTGAAGCATCCGCTCAGATCTTCACGTTCCAGCACGCGCCGAATTTCGGCGCCGCGCGCGCCTGACGCGATGGCAATCGGCATGGCCGCCGCCGCTCGCCGGATCGCGGCGGCCGCGCCAGGAAACAGCATCGACATGTCCCGCTCGAGCGCCTCGAGCCGGATCGCTTTTCGGGAAACCAGCGCGCCGATTGCCGCCGGCGTCCACGCGACACTGCGGTCGGCGCCGATCGCCTGAAATGCCCGAACATCGTCGTACCCGAGATACCGGGCGTAGTAATCGCGCTCGGCCAGGCTGAGGTCTTCTTCGGCCAGGATGTCGCGGAAGGCGGCGAAATGGAGCGGCTCGCTGTTGGCGATGACACCGTCGAAATCGAACACGATCGCGCGAAGCACTATTTCTTCATCCGTTCGCCGGCGCGGATTGGAATCTTCAAACGGTTTTCAGCCGGTGGATAAGGACAGTCGTAGCGGAGATTGTAGTAGCAGTACGGAATGTATGCTCGGTTGAAGTCGACGATGTATACCTTGGTAGCGTTCGGCGTGAGATCCATGTAGCGGCCCGCAGCGTACGTTTCGGTACCGCTCGTGAGATCGCTGAATGGCACGAATAGATTGGTGGCGCCAGGTTCGACGAATGCCGTGAGCTTCAGCGGCTGATCCTTCAGCACGAACTCGAGCGTGCCGGCGCGCCGCATCTTCCGCAGCGTGCCGGTCGAGGTCGGCATCTCCACGATGGTGTCGTCGTCGGTCGGCTTGAGGGCCGCCGGCACGCTGTATTCCGGATCGATGGGGAAGTAGGCCAGCGGCAGGAATTCCGCCTTCTTGGCGTCCGGAATTGGATCGGAACTCCGTTGGAACTGGGCGTCCTTTTCCGCCCGCTCCCCGGCAATCTGGGCGATGTAATCGGCACCCTTCTCCGGCGGCTTGCCGCTGCATGCGGCCGCGACCGCGCAGACGAGCACGATGACCGCGAGCGGCCTAAGGTTCCTTGTCTTGCCGAGCAGCCCTACGTGACTCATCACCTGTCGCGGGTCAGCGCGCGAACACATAGCCGCCGCGCGAAACGGTTTCATCGGCGAGACGCCGCCGAAGCGCCGCCGTGTTGATCGGGACGCTCTTGGACAGCCGCCGGAGGGCCGCTAGCGTTGTCCGGAGCATGTCACCCTCCGCCATTGCGGCGAGCGCCTGTTTGGCCGACGCCTCGACGCGCATCGCCGCGTCGTTGACGAACACGCGCGCCGCGTCGGCATGCAGCGCTGCACGGGGCAGACTCCGGTTCGAGGCGGCGATGGCGCGGAGCACCGCGCTTTCGGCGGCGAACACATCCATAAGCATATCGGCAATATGGATCAGCACTTCCTGCTGATCGCCGAGCTTCTGTCCATAAGTTTGCAGCGCCACGCCGAAAACCATCAAGGCCGATTTCTTCAGCGACTCGACCGTGCGCTGCTCGGCAGCCATCAGGCCATCGTCTGCGCTCGGCGGCGCCGGCGGCCCGAGCAGCTCGTCCTGCAGCGCGGTGGCGGCGGCGATGACCGGAAGCTCGTTCTTCACGGCCCGTCGGGCAAGCATGCCCGGAATCAGCAGCCGGTTGATTTCGTTGGTGCCCTCGAAAATGCGGTTGACGCGTGCGTCCCGGAAATGCCGCTCGGCCGGGTAGTCGCGCACGTACCCGTTGCCGCCGTGAATCTGAATGTTCTCGTCAAGGACGAAATTCAGCGCCTCGCTGCAAGCGACCTTGGCGATCGACGCCTCAATTGCGTACTCCTCGAACGCGGCCAGCGCCGCCGATCCGTCGTTGTCGTCGTGCGGCGTCGCGGCGATTCGCTCGTCGACGAGTCCGGCGATCCGATACAGAAGGCTTTCGATGGCATAGGTGCGAACGACCATTTCCCCCAGCTTGTGCTTGATGGCGCCGAATGAAGCGATCGGCTGCCCGAACTGGCGCCGCTCGGCGGCGTACTTGGCCGATTCCGCGATGGCCGCCTGCGCGCCCCCTTCACAGGACGCGCCGAGTTTGAACCGGGCGAAGTTGAGCACGTTGAACGCCACCTTGTGGCCCTTGCCGACCTCGCCGAGGACGTTCTCGGCCGGCACGCGGACGTCCTGGAAGATCAGCGCGGTCGTGGACGATCCGTGCAGGCCCATTTTGTGCTCTTCGTGGCCGCTCTTGACGCCGGCACTGCGCTCGACGAGAAACGCCGTGAACTGCTCGCCGTCGACTTTGGCGAAAACGACGAACAGATCGGCGAAGCCCCCGTTGGTAATCCACATCTTCTCGCCGTTCAGAACGAAACTGCCGTCGGGCTGCGGTGTGGCTTTGGTACGCGCTCCGAGCGCGTCCGATCCCGATCCGGTCTCGCTCAACCCATAGGCGCCGATCATTTCGCCCGAGAGCAGCTTCGGCAGGTACTGCTGCTTCTGGGCTTCGGTGCCGAAGAGAAACAGCGGAATGACGGTCAGATTCCCCTGCGCGCCGAACGTGGCGCCGAACGACGCCGATCGCGCCAGCCGTTCGCTGACGATCAGCGAGGTGACCTTGTCGAGGCCGACACCGCCGTAGGTGTCGGCGATATCGACGCCGAACAGCCCGAGCTCGCCGGCCCGGCGCATGAGCCGCCGCGCCAGGTCCCAGTCCTTCTGCTCCAGTTGTTCGAGCTGCGGCAGCACTTCGTTGCTGACGAACTCGTCGACCGTCCGGCCGATGAGCCGATGCTCCTCGGTCAATTGCTCGGGAGTGAAGACGGCGTCGGGCTCGGTGGATTTGAGGAGCCACTCGGCGCCGCGGAGAATCGAAGTGGAGGGCGAGGGGGCTGTAGTGGCCATGATCACATTCTCTCAAGTATTCCTGCGGCGCCCATCCCGCCGCCCACGCACATCGTTACCATGCCGTAGCGCGCGCCGCGGCGTTTCATCTCGTGCAGGATCGTCGTTGTCAGCTTCGCGCCGGTGCACCCGAGTGGATGGCCGAGCGCGATTGCGCCGCCGTTGACGTTCAGACGATCCGGATCGATCGGCAGCTCTTTGACGCAGGCCAGGACCTGCGCGGCGAACGCTTCATTCAGCTCGACGAGATCGATTTGATCGAGCGTGAGACCCGCCAGCTTCAGCACTTTCCGGATCGCCGGAACCGGCCCGATGCCGAAGCGCTCGGGCTCGACCCCCGCCGTCGCGAATGCGACGAAACGGCCCATCGGCATCAGCCCGACCTCTTTCGCGCGCGCGGCGGAGGTGACGATCACGGCGGCGGCGCCGTCGCTCGTCTGCGACGAGTTGCCGGCCGTCACGCTCCCCTTGCCGTGAAACGCGGGACGCAGTTTCGCGAGCGCCTCGAGCGAGGTGTCTCTGCGAGGTCCTTCGTCGACGCTGAATGAGACCTGCCGGGTCACCGGCCGGCTGCCGCCGTCGGCCGGCTCGACGATCGTGGCGGTCACCGGCACGATCTCCTCGGCGAAGCGTCCCGCCTCGATCGCCGCCAGCGCCCGTTGATGGCTGCGAAGGGCGAAGGCGTCCTGCGCCTCGCGCGAGATCCCCGACTCGCGCGCGTGGTTCTCGGCGACGAGACCGGTGCTCAAGTACACGTCCGGATACACATCGGCGAGCGTCGGGTTCGGTGCGAACTTGTTGCCGGTCATCGGCACGAGGCTCATCGACTCGGTGCCGCCGGCGACGATGGCCGACGCAAAGCCGCACATGATGCGCTCGGCGGCAAAGGCGATCGCCTGCAGTCCGGAAGAGCAGAACCGGTTGATCGTCACCGCCGACGCTTCAACAGGAATCCCCGCCCGCAGGCTGGCGATTCGGGCGACATTCAGACCTTGCTCGGCTTCCGGCATCGCGCACCCCATAATCACGTCGTCGATCTCGGTGGGTTCGATGCCGGGCGCCCGGCGCAGCGCTTCCTTGATGGCCGCCGCGCCCAGTTCGTCGGGCCGCGTGCCTCGCAGTGCGCCATGCGGGGCCTTCCCGACCGCCGTGCGGACGGCAGACACAATTACCGCGTCATTCATTCCAGTCTCCCAGCAGGTCCTCGACGGCGTCGGCGACCTCGCTGACTTTCCCGTCGAACAAATGGTCGGCGCCGTCGATGACTACGAGCTCCTTCGGTTCTGCAGCCTGGGCGTAAAACGCCCGCATGTCCTTGGACGGACAGATGTCGTCGAATTCGCCCTGTATGAAAAACTTCGGCTTCGGACTGAGGCGAACGGCCTCGAAGTCGTAGCGCGACAGCGGCGGTGCGATGCCGATGAGCGTCGAGACGCGCGGATCATCGGCGCCGACAGTCAGGCCGATCCAGGCGCCGAACGACATTCCGCCGCACCAGAGGTGCGCCTGTGGAAAGCGGTCGTGCATGAAGTCGATCGCGGCGCGGCAGTCAGCCATTTCGCCCGGTCCGCCGCTGAAGCTGCCGGCGCTTGCGCCGGCGCCGCGGAAATTGAAGCGCAGCACGGCGCAGCCGATGCGGCTCAGCCCCTTCGCCGCCTGGTACAGCGCCTTGGTGTGCATCGTGCCTCCAGACTGCGGATGCGGATGGGCCAGCACCGCGGCCGCGCGCAGGCCCGAAGCATGTGGGGCGGCCAGGCGGCCCTCGCTGTTGACGCGGCGCGCCTCCGCCGGCTCGTCGAGCCTCGCCTCGAGACGCCCCTCCGGCCCGCGAATCTCGACGGGGCTCATCAGACACGACCTTCCGTCGGGGCGAACCGCGCTGCTGCGTTCAGTCCCGCGGGCGGTGCGAGCGCGTCAGCTGGGAGCGGCAACGCGCGCGCGTGTTCACTGTGTCGCTGATCCAGTTTCGCTTCCGCGCTCAAGAATGCCTGGACAACAGCCGCGAAGGAGTCAGGCCGGGTAATCGAGCCGAGGTGGCCCGTACCTTCGAGAACAACCGCCCGGCAGTTCGAAATGAGCTGGAGATACTGCGATGTCCCCTCCGCCGGCACGACGTAATCCAAGTCGCGCTCGCCTGTGACGAGCAATGTGGGCGCCGTCACGCGCCGGCAATCGGCGGCGCGATCGCCCTCGCCAATCATTCGAGCGCGCCCGGCCATACGCGACAACGAGAGCGGCGCGGCCAGAAACGTGCGCACCTGCCACACCACGAACCGCCATCTGTCGCGCCGGCGCGGCAGCGCGGCTGCGATTTCGCGTCCGACGCGCCGCGGCGTTTCTGCGAGGAACAGCGGGCCGAACAGCCAGGGGGCGCGGGCGTACACGCGGTGACGCCTCGCCAGACGAAACGTCGGCCCCGGCGTCGACGTCAGAATCAACGCGGCGGTCCGATCCGGATGCATGGCGGCGAAGCGCACGGCAATCAATCCGCCGAACGACACGCCGCAAATGGCGGCGCGATCGATCTGACGCTCGTCGAGCACGCGGCGGATCTGGTCCGTATAGCAGTCCAGTCCGGCGGCGCGGTCGAAGCGGAGGCCCGAGGCGCGCTCGCCGCAGAGCGGAAACGTCAGCACGCGGCACGACCCCGCGAGCGCATCAACGGCCGGACGCAGATATTGCCACCGGCCCTGGATGCCGGGCACGAGCACGAGCGGGACGCCGTTGCCGCGATCGATGACTTCCATGGTTGTCTTGGATGCTCTTCCGCTAATTCCTCAACGGCTTCCCGGTTTTCAACGTGTGCTGCATGCGTTCCAGCGTTTTGCGCTCGCCGCACAGTTTCAAGAACGCCTCGCGTTCGAGATCGAGGAGGTAGGCCTCGCTGACCATCGTCTGGTGGGGCAACGCGCCGCCGGCGAGGATCGTGGCCAGGGCGTGCCCGACGACTTTGTCGTGGTCGCTGATGCGGCCGCCGCGCCATGCGATGTGCACGCCCAGCTTCAGCGCCGCCAGGACGTTTTCGCCGCCAACGATGATGTTGGTCCGCGGGACCGGGCGCTGGTAGCCTTCGCGCACACGTTCGAGCGCGAAGCCCTTGGCGTCGGCCATGAGCCGATCGCGGTTCATCGTCACGCGATCGACGTCGCGAAGAAAGCCGAGCCGTCTCGCGTCTGCCGCGCTGGTCGAGACGGCGCCAAATCCGATCGTTTCGAAGACGCGCTGGACGAACGGCAAGAGATCGGTGTGCCGGCTCGGCAGGTGCTCGACGCTGCGTGCGAGCATCTCTTTGGTTC
>ORJL010103406.1_pt1 | contig 11429 bp, 17 predicted proteins | sample 1779941 | NCBI WGS metagenome assembly ORJL01 (sample SAMEA104232317, study PRJEB22302) | groundwater metagenome | biome: forest; feature: aquifer; material: groundwater | place: USA | collected 2011-08-07 | depth 5.8 m | reverse complement strand
TTGAATCCCTGCATGCGCTTGTATCGCAGCACGGCGTCTTTGAGTGATTTATTCCACGCCGTGCCGAGGTGCACCTTGCCGGAGGTGTACGGCGGCCCGTCAAGGAAATAGAATGCGTCATGCCCTTTTGACAACTTTTTTTTGAGGGATGGATAGGTCTTGTGCTTGTTCCAGAACTGCAGCACTGCGGGCTCGAGCGTGGTCGGCGCATATCCCGGAAGGGCAAACGGGCTTGGCCCTGCATCAGATTTTTTGGCGGCTTTCGCGGCTTTCATGTGAGGGTTAGAGACAAGAGCGGCTTTAAAAATATTACTGCCCGATGAACGATGAGCAACGATTTTGAGTTTGGGACGCAGGGCAGGTAACGAACGATTCGGCCATCACGAAACGGATGATGCACAACGAACAAGAGGGGGGACAAGAGTCAGATACCGAGGCACCCGCTGATTTTCTCGCGCGGCGAAAATGTGGCGCCACATTTTCGCCCTTGAAGTGAAATGTGAATGTGCCATTGTACTGGTATCTTGCTTTGATAATTCGCCCCTTGCAGTCTGTTTCTTTTGTTGTTGTTTTTGTTGGTGTAAAACACACGGACACCGATTAATGCAGCACACACCAGTTTAAAAACATTTATTAACCAGAAACACTAAAAAGAGTATATGGATCTTGTGCTTCGGAATTTTGGCCTCATGACGCTCATCATGATGGGCATTGTATTTTTTTATTTCCGCCACCAGGGCATGCTTGGCACGGTGCTGGTGAAAACCGCAGTGCTCTATACCGTTGAGTCGGTGGTTGTTTCCCTGATTGTTATCATGGCGTTTACGTGGTTCTGGAACCGCGCCATTGCAGTTGAAGAAGCATCGTGATACATCAATAATGGCCTTCTGCTGCTGAAAACCGTTATCTTTATAAACCCCCTCTTTGTCAAGGATACCTATGGTAGAGATATTGGCATTCAACAAATGGCCCACCACCGGCATCACGGTGGAAGACCCCGGCCTTAAGGAGTATATATCACTCCAGCCGCGCGTTGTCCCGCGAAGCGCCGGCAGATATATGGGATTCCGATTCTACAAATCAAAAGTCTTTATCGTCGAGCGGTTCATGAACAAGCTGACCGTTTCCGGCCACAAGTCAAAGAAGCATTTCAAATCATCTGGTCGCCTGACGGGAAAATACGCAACAGCGTCAAACCTGATGAAGCACACGCTCGAAAAAGTTGAGCAGCGCACCGGCAAGAATCCTATTGAAGTGCTGGTCAAGGCGATTGAAAACGCCGCGCCGCGCGAAGAGACAATCACTATTGAATATGGTGGAGCACGCTATCCGAAGGCGGTTGAATGCTCGCCCCAGCGTCGCGTTGATTTCGCACTGCGCATATTTGCCCAGGGCTCGTTCCACCGCAGCTTCAACACAAAAAAGTCCATGGTTGACTCGCTCACTGACGAGATTGTGAACGCGTACAACATGAGCGGCCAGTCAATCGCAATCACCAAGAAGCTCGAACTTGAGCGGCAAGCAGATTCAAGCAGGTAAGTATATATTCTATATCCGGAATTTTATTAAGAGCAGATAGTGTACCATTCCCCCTTAGGGGGTGTGCTATGGCAAAGGGAAAAAAAGAAGATGTAATGAAGGACATGAGAAACAGCAACGACTATGATTTTGTAGAGGAATCAAAGGAGCACGAATTCACTGATCGGCGCTATTACGACTTTGATGAAGTGTATTAAGCAAAAAGAGTAAACAAAAAAGCAAACCTACGCAGTAAGCAAACGGTTCTCTGAATAAGAAAACAGCAAAAGAAAAAGAGATAAAAAAAGAAAGGTATAAAAAAAATAAATTTATTCTGCTGCAAGATATTTCAGGCACTCATTTCTGCCGCTGTACAGCACCACACACTCACAGTAGCGCGCCGCTTTTCCTTGGTCGCCACCTGCTTCTTCCATGTGGTCATTTGTACAGGTATCAATACGCTCCATCGTGCTCTGACTCACGGTCGCTGCACCTTGTCCTACCGGCGATTTTCCTGCCTGTGAGAACATCATGCTAAGACTAAGCAGTGCAACGATTGCAACAATCGTTAACAGGTATCTTGATTCCATGTTTGTTCACCTCGTTTGTCTCCTTCTGAAATAAAGGAATAAGCCACCAATGCCGACCACGACAACGGCGCTGAGCGGAAAGCCTGCAACGGTTGTTCCGCCGACGTCAGATTCAGCATCTGCACCTACATCAGCAACTGCTGCGCCGGTCGGTAGGGCGAGGCGCTTGGCGTATGCATCTTTGTTCTCGCACGCAGAAACCATTTTTGACCGGAGCATGGTGCATCGTGCCTTGTTAGGAACTTTCTGCACGCCTGAACCACTGATGGTTTCGCCACAGAGCTCGTTGTAGTTCTGTACTTCTTTGTCACAGTTCGAACTCCATCGTTCGTATAATGAATTAGTATCGAGAAGGCCGCGGTCAATTCTGATTAGGTTGCCGGTAATGCTGCCACCAAACAAGCCAACTAAGCCAACACTGGCTATAATAAGTACGAGAAGCAATCCAAAGCGTTGTTCATCCATGGTATCACACTCTTTTAATTGAATACCTAAACAGAGGTGTTTCTGTTTATAAAGTTTGTTTTTTTGGAGGGATGAACGAAGAAAAAAGAAAAGACAGAATAAAAATACATAAAAATAAAAGAGGAAAGAAAAAGATTAAGCGCAGTGGATATCAGCGCCGCCGATGTTCCGGCAGTCAGAATCTGCACAGCCAGACGTTCCATCGTTGTCTTTGTCATTCTTCCAGAGACCTTTGCGCGGTGCATGTGTATCTATTATGCAACGGCCGCCGGTTGCAGTTACACATGAAGCCTGTAAAGCATAGCCGCCTGCATCACCGCCGGTGCAACTCGTGCTGTCTTCTGATGGCCGCAATGGAGAAGTTGGTTGGGGTTGGCGAACCGGAGAAGTCGGTGCTGGACGAACTTCTGGTGCATCTGTTGGACCAGTGTATGCTATTTTTGGAAGCGCATCCGCGTAGGCGACATTGCCTGAAATGTCAGTCATGCCATTGCTTGCTGCGCTGAAAAAGCCCGAGTTTGAAAGCCCAATTACGGCAACAACCCCAACAATAACAAGAAGATTACGCGCAAAGCGCCCATCGTTTCGTTCATCTCGACGTTCAGCCATGAAATCACCTTTTTTAAAATAGGATAGTACAGAGAAATGGGGTATATAAAGTTTATTGACAAATCATGGTGGTCACATTGCGGGCAAGCAGGTACTGCCAGCATCCCTCCGGCCTGCGAGTGTCAGAGCAAAATCCCTGTGTTGCATTGGAGTGATACGCAAGGCAAAAGCCGAGGCAAGAATCTTCTTGAAAACAGGGGCTGCCTGCATCAGCGAGAGGCAGGGGATTGGGAGCTTGAGGTCTGATGTCGGATGAGGGTAAGGTGTTTCGATACGGTGTTGACACAACCACCGGCGCAGAAGGAAAAAACTCGTCAGATGCAACAGCAACTTCCTGATAGTTCGGAACAACATGGACAAAACTGAGATTTTTCGGCGGTGCAGAGCATGCGGTGAGAAAGAAAGTAAGGAACATAAGGTATACTGCTTTGTTCATGCTGCCACCCGGTGGATCTGGTATGTAAAAATAAAAATGGTTGAACGAGTTAGTTAAGGGTACGGAACCGCTGCACATTCGTCGCGCGTTTGGTGCCGGAAAAGCGAACCATATCACCGACATTGAGTTTGGAGGTGGAGAGGTAGGGTATCGGGTCACCGCCGATGGGCTTGAGCATGCCTTCATAGCGTTTGGTAGAGATACGATGGTTGGAGTCAGTAAATTGGGGCGCGCCAGAACCAGTTGCGACCAGCCGCCGGGTAAGAATTGTTCCTCGAGTTAATATGGGCATACTATCACCAAATAAGATTAAGAATGTGGGATTTAAAATGATTGTGGTTTTGGAAAAAGAAAAGAGAAAAAAAAGAAGCCTTTAAATATAAGTTCATCTAATGAACTGATTAGTTCACCATGAGAACCAATATAGCGTCCTATGTGCTTGAATCGGAGAACCGAAAAGAGATAGTAAAAACGCTATTTGAATATCCCCAGCGGCAGTGGAGCTGTTCTGCGCTTGAAGAAACAACGGCCATGCCGCACGCAACGGTTTTTAGGACACTGCGGGGACTCACACACCATGGATTGCTCAAGAGCTTTAAAATAAACAAGAAAGATATCCTCTACGAACTGGTACAAGAATCCCCACTCCGAGAAGAATTACAGCACATCTTGAATTTGGAACAACGAGTAGCACGAAAAATTGCTGCACGATTTGTAGCAAAGATACAGCCAAAATCAAGCGTTAGCATTATTTTATATGGCTCAAGCGTACAAGGAACGATAACACCCGAGAGTGATATTGATATCCTTGTCGTGCTCGAAAAACACAACCAACAACAAGAAGAAGAGATACATCGTGCTGCAGCACAGATTTCTTCAGGAGTAAACAAAACAGTTGCGGTAACTATAATGACCAAACGGGAAATACAGCATGAAAAAAACAGCCAGTTCCTCACGGCAGTACAAAAACAGATGGAGGTGCTTTATGGAAAAACACCATTTTGAGCAGGCAAAATTATGGCTTGAAGGCGCCTGCCACATAGCCAACCATACCACCCAGCAAAATGATAAATATGCAGTAGCTATAGCAATGGCAATTCATGCGATTATTAAAGCAAACGATGCGCTCACGTTCAAATATATGAATATAACGGCGCGGCGCCATGATGATGCACGCCGATTATTTGAAGACCTTATTAAAAAAAACCTGATAAAATCAGAATATGCCCAATATAAACAAATAATTCAGGATGCGATTGTAGATAAAGCAAAAGCGGAATATCGTGGAGCTTTTTTTAGCAAGAAGGATTTTGAGGAAATGAAACGAAAAGCGGAAAAGTTTATTCTGATGGTTGAAAAGACAATCTGAATTTAAAAAAAATAAATATCTGTGTTTACTTAAGGCATCCCACAATCCGTTTTTGTATCTCATCCTGCTGGCCTTCGCTGTATTTTCTGCCGGGCCACAGCTTGAGGCCGTCCCGCTCAAACCGTGGCACGAGGTGGATGTGGCTGTGGAACACGATTTGGCCTGCGGCTTTCTCGTTGTTCATCGTGAGATTCACGCCGCCGGCGTTTGTCGCTTTTTTGATGGCAGTTGCAACTTTTTGTGCTGCCTGAAAAACGTGGATGATGTCATCGGCAGGCATATCAAACAAATTAACGCTGTGGTGTTTCGGCACGACGAGCGTATGCCCGGGATGCACGGGGTTGATATCCAAGAAGGCAATAACGTGTGCGTCTTCATACACTTTTGAGCCGGGAATTTTTCCGGCGATAATTTTGCAAAAAATACAGTCGTCTGCCATGGTAATCACCTGATGCGTTGCATTGGTTTATTTTGTTTTAGTATTTCATTTTATTCAGCACCTATTCAATATCCTTTGTCACTTCCTGTCCCGGCATGGTGCTCTGGTGGGGGCAGATTTTTCTGCCAGGATAAATGAGTGTGCGGATGCCGAGCTTGACGTTGTCACCGATAATCGTGCCGAGCTTTTCCTTGCCCGTATCGACGAGCTCGCCTTTGAGGCTTGTGCGAATGAGCCCTTTATCGTGGCGCAGGTTGGCCGTGATGGTGCCGGCACCGACATTAATGTTCTCGCCGAGGATGGAGTCGCCAATATAAGCGAGGTGCGGCACGTGAGTGTTGTTCATCACAATGCTGTTTTTGATTTCAACTTCAAATCCGATTTTGCAGTTGTCGCCGATGCTGGTGTTCGACCGCAGGTAGCAGTTTGGGCCGATGGTGCAGTTTTCTCCGATGACCACCGGGCCTTCGATGTAGGAGTTTGATTTAATGACCGTGCCTTTGCCAAGAGAAACAATGCCCTTGACCGTGACGTTGGACTCGATGGTTCCTTCATTTTTTTGTTTGAGGTTTTCAAGAAGATATTTGTTCGCGTCCAACACGCTCCACGCAAACGGAATAGGAACCCACTGCACTGCCTCAACGCAGACAACATCGTGCTCCTGCGCCCATGCAGTAAGATAGTCAACAATTTCAACTTCGCCGCGGTGCGATGGTTTGATGTCGAGAGAAAAAATCTGGGGATTGAGTTTGTAGCAGCCGATGTTTGCGAGATCGCCGACAAATTCTTTGGGCTTTTCGATAATTTTTTTCAGCACATGCTTATTTTTTTTATCTTCAGCAATCACAATGCCGAACTGGTCGGGCTGGGCAACTTTTTTGACGAGAAACGCATAGTCATGTTTCAGCAGTTTTTTCATATCATCGGCAAAATACAAATCATCGCCATGCAGCAGCAAAAAGGGCTCATGAATTTTTGATTTTGCCTGTGCCAGGGCATGGCCGGTGCCCTTTTGTTCTTTTTGCTCAACAAATGAAATGGCAAAATGAAAGAGGTGCTTGTTTTTTTCAACCCAATCCCCAATCATTTCTTTTTTATAGCCGACCACCAAAATGACTTCGTCGATTTCTTTTAATTGTGCAAGCTGTTCAAGCGCATGCTGGAGCAGCGGCTTGTTTGCCACCGTCAACAGCGGCTTGGGCCGCGTGAGCGTCAGCGGATAGCACCGCGTTGCCTTGCCTGCACAGAGGATAACTGCTTTCATGACTTATTGGCAGAAAAAAGAGGTATTTAAGGTTGTTGGTTTAGAACGGGAAAAAAGAGAAAAACAAAAAGAAAAGAGAAGAAAAAGGTATCAGCAGAGCGGCATGTCAGCATGGAAGCTGTTGCAACTCGGATCTGAACAGCCAACCGAGCCATCACGGTCAAGGTCACGATGGTACAGGTCGGTACGAGGATCTCGTTCGCAGAGGCCTCTCCATTCACGTTCACATTCGCTGTCAAGTTCAAAGACACGCATTGCGCAGGATTCAGCTGTTTCGCGCGGTGCCGGCGCTTGGTAATGGCTTTTTTTGCTTTTCTTGGAAGCGAATCCAGTTATATCCAACGAACCAGTACTTAACAAGCCAACAACGGCAACAACTGCAATAATCAAAAAGATATTTCTTGCAAAAGTACGCTCTTCCATAGGTATCACCTTTTTTATATGAATTGTAGTTGATAATTAGGTCCCCAATAGTTTATTAATCCAGTCAGCCATTAATTGGATGACATACATTTTTTGTTCCGGGTCAGAAAAGTAATGGTCAGCGCCTTCAATTAATTCGAGGTGTGCATTTTTTGCATTTTGAAACAGTGTGCGCGCGTCCTCAACAGGACAGCGTTTGTCATTAGTTCCTTGAATGATGAGAATCGGTTCCTTGTCGTCTTTTATCTCGTCAATGACGTCGTATTTTACCAAGTCTTTGTAGAAATCTTTGTGCAGGTTGACGCCATTGATCGTTATCCAACTGGTCTTGAGCCACTCTTTGAGATCGTACTCGTTGATGAACGACATGATAAACGCTTTCGTATCAACACGCACATTGAGCAGGATGGTGCCGTCAACTTCTTCATGGTCAGCGAGCAGGCAGGCAACACCGCCGAGGTCATGGCCGAGCAGAATCATTCGGCGCGTATCAACCTGCGGCACGGTTTTTAGAAACTCAACCGCGTCACGAATATCTTCGGTTTGCTGGGTGAGCGTCATCTCTTCTTCACCCTCTTTGCTCACATCATTTTCAATGGTAAAATCAAAGCGGAACGTCACAAAGCCGTAGTACGACAGCCCGTTGGCAATGTCCGCAATCAAGCCATTATCTTTGTTTTCGAGAAAGCCGTGGCAAATCAGCACGGCGGGAAACTTGGCGTCTTCTCGCGGAATGCGCAGTGTTCCGGGAAAGATCTTGCCGTCCTTGGATTGGAATGAAACATCCTGCTGGATCAAAATACACCTCTTTTGGAAGTACAGGGATTAGATGCTTTTTATAGTTTGTGAAAATCGAGCGTTATTCGAATACGAGAGTTTTTTGAATGTGCTGTAAAAAAACTTGAACAGCCAATACGAAACGGGTTTTGCAAGACATACAAAAACGTGCAAGAATACATACGAGGTTCACACGCTCTGTTTTTCCCGCGCGGCGAAAACGTGGCGCCACGTTTTCGCCTCTGATGGAATGAATGAAAGTGCCGCTGCATCGTTATCTTGCTTCAACAGTTTACTCTCTTGCCGTTCCCGTTCGTGATGTTGGCTGATGCTCACCACCCACGACCAACGACACACCACAATGGACCAGTCGGGATTTGAACCCGAAGCCTCCGCAGAGCCACTGCGGCGCTCTACCGTTGAGCTACTGGCCCGATGGGGAGAATAAAAAAGTGCCTCTTTATTAATTTATGCTTACACCTTCCGCGCGCCGTCACATAAAATTTATAAACGCTTTAGGGTGACGAAAGAAAAATGGTGATGGATGAAAAAGGAGTAGTAGAGATACCAGTAGAAATACCGGTTCTTAATCAGGAATTCGCGCTCAAGCCTGAAATCATCCAAAACATCCCAAAAAAATCGCTCAAGGAAATCGCCAGCAGAGTCCAATCACCATCATCAATTCTCACATACAAGCAGTGCCCGCGAAAATATTTTTACCAGTACATTGCGAAACTGCCGACGAAAGAAAATATCCACCTTGTGCGCGGAAAAATAACCCACGAAGTGCTCGAGCGGTTTTTTGTTATTCCCCTCGACGAGATAAGCGATGAGAATTATGTTGAGCATTTTACGTATTATGTAAAAAATTTGTTCAACGCGCTCTGGACCAAGGAGCGCCCCTCCATTATCAAGCTCGGGCTGACCGAGGACCAGATTGTGTTTTATTATGAAGAGACTATTATGATGCTGGCGAACTGGCTCAACCAATTCCTGCTTCGGCTCCGGGAAGAAATGCAGACCAAAGGCGTACGGGAAAGCTTTGCGGCAATCAAGCCCGTTGCTATGGAACAAGGGTTGAACAGCGAACTCCATATGGTACGGGGCTTTATTGATTACATCGAAGAATATATTGATTCAACGACACCTGTGGGTGAAAAAAAAGTCCGCTTGATGGATTACAAAACCAGCAAATCATCCGAGCTCACGGACAACTACCGCCTCCAACTTGCAATCTACGCGCTGTTGTATGAAGAAACCTATGGAAAAAAGCCGAACAAGGTGGGGCTGTGGTTCCTGAAAAATGGCAAGGAAGTCTGCGTACATGTTGATGATGAGCTTATACAGCTTGCAAAGTTTGAGATTGAGCAAATCCATTTCAACACCCAAACAAAAAAGCTTGATGATTATCCGATGAAGCCCAGCCCGCTCTGCAAGTGGTCCACTGGCCAGTGTGATTTCTTTGAGCAATGCTTTCCGAATGGAAAACGGAGATGGTGAGTATATACATTATATACCAACTCTATATATACACGAATAGCTTGTGCTACACTTTGCGTTTGATGGGGGCGGGATAGGACAGCCCCAGGTGATGCGAGGTGTGTGCGTGCTGAGCGTTGAAGAAAGATGCAGAGTACAAGTACATGAACGTTCTGAATTAGCTACTGCAATACGGCAGGCGAGTCGTTCGGGAGGAACGATAGAAGTAGATCGGCACCTTGGACTGTGTAGAGATGATGTCTCTTGGTATGCCATGCGCGCTGGATTGTACAGCCCAAAAACAGGCTACCGTGGCCCGCCAGTTGACGTCGAAACCCGGGGCGGTGTGGTGCGGAGTATAACGTATCATGGCTAGGGACAATAACGATTCTGTTAGTATAATAACGTCAGGTTAATATGGTTCTTTTATTCTTCTAGAATTTCCAACCAAGGAGGTTAGATATGCCCCCGTATGAACCACAAACATCCGTACCCAAAAATAGAGAGTATGGTGCGTGGATAAATATGGATGTGTGCCAAAGGGCAGGAATCCCAACGGGAAGTTATGACATCACACCCGCGTTTGAAGACTTGAACCCAGAGAATCAGAGAATTGTTGCTGAATACATCGCCTTACAAGGAGGGAATATAGTTACTGCAGCCGGCCTCACCGCGTTTGTAGAAGAGCAGCGGATCCCTGTTGCCGGCATCGAAGCACACACTCGATAATTTCTTTATTTTTTCTTTTTACTTCTTCATCGAACTTGCCGCCAGTTTAATATCAGCATCAATAACAGTCTTTCTGCCGGCGTGTTTCGCATTGACAATGGCCTGCTTCCCAACATCTTCAGCATAACTCTCAAGAATTTCAGTGCAGGCATCAATCGCATCCTGGCTCACCCGGCTTGCGCCTGCCTTAAGAATCATGCGCCCGACCGGCGCCTTGGGAATGATGGTTGCTTGTTTTTGGCCCATGAACAGGTTACATGATTTGGCTTTTATAAAACTTTTGATTAACTTTAAATAGCCGCAAAAAAGCCAGACACTGTGAACACCCTCATCGAGCGCACCATCAGAAATTTTGCCCTCCAAAACGCCATCAGATACAATGGCAAGGCAAACCCGGGCAATGTCATCAGCAAAGTTCTTGGAGAATTTCCAGAGATGGCAAAGGACAAGAAGGATATGCCGATTCTCATCGAGCGGGTCAAGCTCATCGTCAACGAAATCAACGGGCTCTCGGTTGAACAGCAAACAAAAGAACTCGAACACCACGCGCCGGAACTGCTTGAAAAAAAGATTGAAAAAAAAGAACTCCGGCCACTGCACAACGCAGTGCAGGGAAAAGTGGTTATGCGGTTTGAGCCATCGCCATCTGGACCACTGCACGTCGGCCACGCCTACGCGCTCATGCTTAATTATGCCTACTGCAAGGAATACAACGGCAAACTTATTCTCCGGCTCGCTGACACCAACCCTGAAAACATCGACCCACAAGCATACGACATGATTCCAGAGGATTTCAAATGGCTCTGCCCAGACGTGACGCATGAAATCCACGTGCAATCCGAGCGCATGGAAACGTACTACCTCTACGCGCTGCGGCTCATTGAAGAAGGCCACGCCTACGTCTGCACCTGCTCAACTGAAAGTTTTGCCGAACTGAAACTGCAAACAGAAGCGTGCCCGTGCCGGAACCTCTCGACCAAAGAAAACGAGCACCGCTGGAAAAAAATGTTCGACCCAGAAGGATTCAAAGAAGGTGATGCAGCCGTACGGCTCAAGACTGACATCCGCCACAAGAATCCTGCCATGCGTGACTTTCCCCTCCTGCGAATCAACGACAACCCACATCCGCGGCAAGGGAAAAAATACCGCGTCTGGCCGCTCATGAACTTCGCTGTGGCCATCGACGACCATGAGATGGGCATGACGCACGTGCTGCGCGGCAAAGACCACTATGACAACACCCAGCGCCAGAAATATGTGTTTGACTATTTTAAATGGAGCATTCCTGAATACATCCACCTCGGCAGAATTAATTTTGCGGGACTGCGGCT